>Ga0116219_10002878_pt1 | contig 14037 bp, 22 predicted proteins | sample Sb_taG_4_FD_91019 | JGI IMG/M metagenome (GOLD analysis project Ga0116219, IMG submission 91019) | Peat soil microbial communities from Weissenstadt, Germany - Sb_50d_6_BS metaG | ecosystem: Environmental > Terrestrial > Soil > Wetlands > Peat | place: Germany: Weissenstadt | collected 2010-09-21
CGGATTGGCTTAGCTTCCAGCTGATTCCACCAGCGAGCGGCTTCCCCGCTTCCATCAAACAGGCGCGAGAATGCCGCAGCCCGGCGAGCTGACCAGGGAATCGAGCCCCCTCACGAAACGAGGGCCGAGATTGCTCGTGCTGCTCAACGCGGCCGCGGGCACGGCCAATGATAAGGTCATCGAAAGCGTACGCGTTGCCTTGACGCCAGTGTTTGAGGGGCTCGATGTTGCGGCAGAGTTCAGCTTCTGCTCGGGGCACGAGCTGAAACGTCTGGCTGAGACCGCTTTGGCGCGGGCAAAAGCCGGGGAGATCGATGCCGTGGTGGTCGGCGGAGGCGACGGTAGCATCCGTACGGTCGCCAGCGTGCTTGCCAATAAAAGCGTTCCGCTCGGCATCCTGCCCCTTGGCACGTTGAATCATTTCGCCAAGGATCTCGGCATCCCCATGGACCTCGCAAGCGCCGCCGAGGTGATCGCAAAGGGCGCGGAGCGCGTCGTCGATTTGGCAGAGGTGAATGGCGAGATCTTCATCAACAATTCCTCGATCGGCATCTATCCCTATATCGTCATCGACCGCGAGCGGAGGAGATCCCATCACAAGCTGGCCAAATGGATGGCGATGGTGCCCGCCGTTTTCCGCGCGCTGCGGCACTTTCCGCGCCGGCGGCTCGCCCTTTCGGCAGAAGGCTGGACGCGGCCCTACCGCACCCCGTGCCTCTTCATCGGCAACAACGCATACGCCATGGAGCTCTTCACCCTGGGGCGGCGCCACCATTTGGATCAGGGCGAGCTTTGCATCTCTGTGGTGAAGCAACGGCGGCCGTTCGGCTTCTTCTGGATGGTCTGCCGCCTATGCTTCGGCTGGGCCGAGCAGGCGCGCGACATCGAAAGTTTCAAACTTCGAGACGCCGAAGTGCGATCGAAAACGAGCCGGCTGCCGGTTGCGCTGGATGGCGAAGTGGAGATCCTGCACCCTCCCCTCCATTACCGTTCGCGGCCCGGGGCGCTGCGCGTGATCGCTCCCGAACCCGGTTAGCTCGCGCCTTCCGGCTCGCCGAGCAGCGAGGGTCTGAACTCAACAACTTAGGCCGTTGGTAAACTGCAACAACGCCGACTAGCGTGCAACATTCCGTCTGCGCATCATCGGCCTACGCTTGTACGGACGAAGCCGGCAGCCCTCGCCGCCGGCAGATAGACATTGCGGAGATCGACGAGCACATCGCCGCGCATGCGATTTCTATGCTTTCGTAAGACGAAGAGGCGCTCGTTGCGCTAATCGAGCGCTCGTGGAGCTGAAGCCCCATACTTGGCCAAGTCCGGCCGCTGACGACCACCCTAACCCATCAAGGCGACGCCGGTGAGGAGGTAGAGGAAAGGGCGTTGCCTGCAGCAAATCCCCCCACGCCAGCCACTGCAGCCAAAAATGGGATAGGGCTTGGAGGGCTTGGGTTAACGGCATAGTTCTGGCTTGGACCACCAGGATTGTTCTCACCGTGGTGGATATGGCCATGGTGACCAGGACCGGGCTGCGTGGAAGTGCTTTCTAGGGCGCGTGCCACCTTATCGGCAGGCCATTTGCTTGGAGCCCCAGGGGCTTGCGAACTCGAGGCGGTACAGCTGCCCCATAACTGCTTGTCCAGTGCGACGCTTCCAGCTGGGTTGCTGTAGGTGACCGCTGGCTTCAGGAGCAAAAGACAGAATTCCTTATCGAGCGGTCCGTGCCAGAATTCGGTGCCGCGCACGCCTATCTGGGCGACCGGTGTGGAGATCGTAACCTTCTTGCCACTTATGGCGCCGATCTGGCCCGTCGCGAAGCGGAAGGCGCCTTGGGCCGCGTTCAGTGCAACTTCGCCCACGCCCGCGTCCGGATCGAAGACATAGCGGTCGATGACCACGCTCGCGTTTTCGCCAAGGATCAAAGACGTCTTGTCGCGGAAGGTAACTTGCAAGCGTCCATCCGCTCCCGTGCGAAGTTCGTCTTTCATGTGCAGGACCGTGCCGACAATGGCGGTCGTGGTGCCCCCGCTGGAGACGACTTCTGCTTCGTTTTGCACCTTGGTGACCATGCCCACCGAGGGCTCATCGGCAGCGCGAGCATTAAAGGGCGAAGTGAGGAAGAGGAAGATCGCAAGGAAGCGTGAGACAGGTAGCAATGCGGACGTCCCGCTGAAGACCGCACCACGACAACCGCGACGAGCGGCTGCCAAATTGGCCCAATAACCCATAACCATCCCCCGGGGCTCGTCGCAAACGGGGGTTCTAGGTTGATTCTGCGAACCGCCCCACATTGGAAGTTAGCCAATAGGGCTATCGCCAGCAAGCGACGAAGCTGTTTTTCGAATATTTTCAAGGGGGCTGTGGCCGAGTAAGCACATGCCAAATCGGTCCTAAGCCAAAAGGCCCCGAGCGCATTTATGGTTAATTAAGATTTAAGCGGCACAGTCAGGCCCCTAAGTGCCGGTCCCCAAGCTTAGTTTAACGGCTCCGTGGTTTGGTGCCGCTGACCGGAGCCGCTTTTTTCGCCGAGGTTCCGAGGCTGGTGATGCGACGAGCCTTTCTCAGCCTGATGATGCTTCTGCTCTGCGGGACCGTCGCGGCCGAAGAAGCTTCGCAATTCGGGGGACTAAGCAACGGGCGTAGCGCACAGATTCGCCCCAAGATTGCGGAGGCGCCCAGCGCCAAGCAACCCCCGGCCAAGGAGCTGTTTGGCGCCGTCGCCGCGCCGGCGCCCCTTGCGGCGCGCGCCATTGGCACTTACGCCAGGGGCTGTCTTGCCGGGGGCGTTGCACTTCCCATCAATGGACCGGATTGGCAGGTGATGCGCTTGTCGCGGAACCGCAATTGGGGGCACCCTCGCCTGTTGTCCTATCTAGAACGGCTCGCCAATGACGCGCGCGCCCTAGATGGCTGGCCTGGACTGCTGGTCGGTGATATGGCGCAGCCCCGCGGTGGGCCGATGATCAACGGCCACGAGAGCCATCAAATTGGGCTCGACGCCGACATTTGGCTTACACCGATGCCAAACCGTGTCCTCACGAGACAAGAGCGGGAGAACTTGACCGCGACCTCTATGCTGAAAGACCCCTTCACGGTCGACATGAAGCTTTGGACGCCCTTTCATACAAGGCTGATCAAGCGAGCCGCTTCCTATCCAGAGGTTGAGCGAATCTTCGTCCACCCCGCTATCAAGCAGGTGTTGTGCGAGGAAGCCGGAGCCGACCGGGCATGGCTCGGTAAAGTGCGCCCTTGGTGGGGTCACTATTACCACTTCCATGTGCGCATCGCCTGTCCACCTGGAAGCGTGGGCTGCGTTGGTCAAACGCCAGTCTCCGGCGATGACGGCTGCGGAACTGAGCTCGACGACTGGTTCAGGAAATTGCGGCAGGCGGAGAGGAAGCCCGCCACACCGAGTGAAGCCGAGCCTACGAAGACTGCCCTCACTTTGGATGATTTGCCGCCGGAGTGCCGCACGGTTCTTAATTTCGGCACGCCGCCGGACACGAATGCGGCGAGGGCACGCGCGCCGATTTGGGCGGCGGATAGGCCGGCCGGTCCACCACCCCCGCATTAAGTCCTCTCAGGTGAGTGACACTGAGCGATTTGAGCCGGCAGCTGTCTGGCGTCAGCTGCGCCCTAACAAGAATAGGGTCGCCATAAGGGCGACTATCTCGCTGACCTCTGCCTCCCGCGGCCGCATATTCCTTCATATCAGCCTGCGTCCATTCGCAGAATGGCGCTATTCACCCACCCGGATATCCCCTTCTAGCTCACGACAAATGGAGGAGCCAAATGAGACGCCTTGCACTTGCTCTCGTGCTTTCTGGCATCGCACTAACCGGAGCTATCGCCGACGATTCGTGCAAAGCCACAGCGACAGACAAGAAGCTCGCGGGAGCGGCGCTAAACAGTTTCATGAAGAAATGCGAAACTGATGCGTGCGACGCTAAGGCTGCTGACAAGAAGCTCTCCGGCGCGGCCAAGGACAGCTTCACCAAGAAGTGCGTTAAGGACGCCACGGGAACTTGAGACGCGCTGATCGGCGACGCAGTGTTTCCTGCGGCGTAGTGCTGATCGCAATTTTTGGCTTTGATCCTGTCGGCGGCTCAATCGCCAGAGCCGCCGACAACGATCTGTCGATTTTGCCTGGACGCGGCCACTAAAATTGAGGCCGGGGCGCCGCTCCCTTGACGCCGGCGAGGACGAGACGCGGAGCGCTGGGTCTTCCTAGCCGCCGCCCGGGGACGGTGGTGTCGGGAGACGCTCCGGGCCATATCCATCCTGCGGCGGATAACCGCCGTACCGAACTGTGCTATCCGGCCCATATCCGGGATTCTCACCGCCGAGCGCTGGAGGTGTAGAATCTGAGCGATAACTTGGCTGAACGGACGGGTTACCACTCTGCGCGGGGTAGCCGCCGTAGCGTGCCGTGGGATTCCGCGCGTATCCATTTGGGTTAGAGTTCTCACCGCTGAGCGCCGGTGAAGGTGCAGAACCTGTTCGATAATTCGGCTGAGCCGACTGGCCACCACCTTGCACGGGATACCTGCTGTAGCGAGAGCTGTTGTCTGGCCCATAGCTGCGCTGATCGGGATATCCTTCAGGAGCTACCGCTGGCGGGATCCGACCTGGTCCATACCCGGGCTGAGAGGAGTAGTCACCGTAGCGATCGCTGGGAGGTATGGCTGGCCCATAGCCACGCCGATCAGAATAATCGCCGTAGCGATCATTGGGCCCTATTGTTGGGGGCGGAGGCCCTGCCCCGTAGCTACCCTGGTAGGGGTAGGGCCCGTACCCGCCATTTGGCAACACGGCCGCCGGGTATGGGTGACCTGGCACGCACGGTCCTGGCCCTCCCTCGGGGGGCTCGCTATTTGGGTCACAAGAATAGGACTCGGCTCCATAATTTCCATCTGGAGGCGCCGAGTAGGCACCAGCGGGCCCTGTTCCGTAGGGCTCCGGAATGTAGCCGTTATTGTAGGGAACAAGATCGGCTGCCGTTGCCGGAACGGTGATAAGCAGCGGTCCTATTGCGCAAAGCGCAAACTTGCAAAGAGGATTGATCATGGAGCTCTCGAAGGGGGCCTCACCCTCCAGCAGGTGTTAGTGATATCACCAATGAAGGGCGCTAAGTATGGCTACGTTAAGATTTGGTTAACGCCGCATTATGGAACGAGGCAGCACGCCGCTTGCAGCGTCGCTAGACAAAGGCGGCATGGGTGTTAGGTAGTGGCTTTTATGCTAAGGACGCTTCCGGATGAGTTGTACAGCTAGACGGGTCGGCAATGCGTGAAGTCCTGCCATTCATCCTGTGCGGAGGATCCGGCACGAGGCTTTGGCCGCTCTCGCGAGAGGCATATCCAAAGCAGTTTCATAGAATCACCGGACCAGAGTCACTCTTCCAACAGACCTGCTGCCGGCTCACCGGTGACCTCTTCGGCGATCTCTCCGTGCTCAGCAATCATCGCCACCGATTTCTCATTGCTGAGCAGCTTGAGGAGATTGGTGTCAGCGCAGCGAATATCGTGCTCGAGCCCGTGGGACGAAACACTGCGCCGGCGGCCTGCATTGCCGCGCTGATCGCCGCTTCCAGCGATCCGAACGCGCTTGTGCTGCTCGCACCATCCGACCATGTGATCGGCGACGCAGGCGCCTTTGCGAAGGCGGTGGCAAACGGCATCGACGCGGCGCGTGAGGGTGCGCTCGTGACCTTCGGTGTCGAGCCCGATTGCCCGCATACCGGCTATGGCTATATCGAAACCGACAAGGCCGAAGGCGCCGCGCTTCCGGTCAGACGCTTCGTGGAGAAGCCGTCGCGGGAGGCCGCTGAAGCTTATCTCAACAGCGGCCGCTTCTATTGGAACGCCGGAATCTTTCTATTCAGAGCCGGAACCCTGTTAGGGCTGCTGCAGATTCATGCGCCCGACATCCTTGAGGCCTGCCGCCGCGCGCTCGACGAAGCGGTCAAGGATTTGGGGTTCCTGGCTCTAGGGCAAAGCTACACGCAAGCGCCTGCCATCTCCCTTGATTACGCTGTTGCCGAGAAAGCCGACAAACTCGTCTGCGTGCCTCTCAACACGCCATGGAGCGACGTTGGGTCCTGGTCAGAGATCTGGAATTTCCTGGAGAAAGACGAAGTCGGCAATGCGGTGCAAGGCGAAGGTAAGATCATTCTAGAGAACAGCAGCAACAGCTTGGCCTATAGCGATCGCATGTGCGTAGCTCTCGTTGGCGTTGACAATTTGGTCGTGGTCGCCATGGGCGATGCCGTGCTCGTTGCGTCCAAAGATCACGCTGAAGCTATCAAGACCTTAGTCAATAATCTTAAGGGCAACGGTCAAGATATCGCCCTCCAGCACAATCGGGTGCATCGGCCGTGGGGCTGGTATCAGGGGCTGAATCGGGGCGAACGCTACCAGGTGAAGTGCATCATGGTGAAGCCCGGCGGACGATTGTCGCTGCAGAGCCACTATCATCGGTCCGAGCATTGGGTGGTGGTCAAAGGGACGCTCGAGGTCACCAAAGGCGAGGAGACCAGCTTCCTCACGGAAAATCAGTCAACATACATCGCGATTGGTGAGAAGCATCGCCTCGCCAACCCAGGCAAGATCCCCGCTTACCTGATCGAAGTGCAGTCCGGTTCCTATCTCGACGAAGATGATATCGTCAGGTTCGAGGATATCTACCGGCGGAGCTCGAGCGAATAGTCCGTGGTCCGAGGGCTGCTTTCCCGTCGCGTAACGGGGACATTCTTTTTTTCGCCGGAGTTGGTTTCTAACCTTCGTTGTCGAGAGCGCAAAAGCGGGACGAGATGAGCCAGCCCTTCAGACCTCGCTGCCGCGACCGTTTCCGCTGCTTGCCAGGTTGTGCCAGCGCAATGCTGGTGCCTGTGGGACTCTGAGGAGCCTCAAATGAAAAGTAGCATTGCATTCGCGTCAAAATTCCTGCCTTCCGCCTGGTTGCCGCTTGCCGAACAGGAACGATGGTACGTTGTCCGCACCCGAGCACAGCGTGAACTCCACGCGGCTTGCCAGCTAACGAACCAAGAGTTTCGTGTCTTCGTGCCGCGATATTGGAAAAATCGTCGCCATGCCCGGCGAGTGGAGACGATCTCCGCCCCATTGTTCCCACGTTACATTTTCATCATCCTGGATCGGACGCGCGATCGTTGGCGAAGCATCAATGGCACGTTGGGGGTCGAGCGCTTGCTGATGAGCGCTCGAGAACCGCAGCCGGTCCCTCAAGGACTGGTGGAAGGCCTCATTCTTGCGACCAGTCCCGAGGGCAATGTGCATTTTGACTTTCACCTGAAGCAAGGCCAGACCATCAAGATTACGGCCGGCCCCTTTGCAAATATGGTCGGCGAATTAGAGAAACTGGACGACAACGGGAGAGTGAGAGTCCTCCTGGAGATCATGGGATCCAATGTGCGGGTGGCGCTACCGCAGACGCTCGTGGCGCCGCATTAACAGTGCTTTGAAGCGCAGAACAGGTGACGTACAGTTTGAGCATCTTTTGACCCGGCGGGTGCCTCGAAATGTTCTCCCGATGGCCGAATTGGATCCTAAAATCGCCTTCTCTTCGTCGTGTCGTGATCAGGTATTGGCGGATGCTTCTGCGCCTGCGGCGGGCCACCCTAGCCCGTGCTGTGCTGGTGGTGCGCAAGCTCGACGGCCGCGTCCTCGCGTTGCCGTCGCCATTCGGACAACTGCAGCTTCCGGAGAAGCAGCTCGATGCTTGGATCCCTATAACCACGCAGGTTGAGGAGTGGTCAGATCGGCTGCTTCAAGAGAACTCTACGCCGTCGTTGGTTGCGGTGGATGGAACGCCGGGACCGGATGGCGTTACCTTTCTCTTTAGCGCGATCATTTCATCGGCTCTTGCCAAAGGCGGCGACGAGGTTTGGCTCGATCCCGACGTCGCCGCTTTGACTCTGGGCGGTAAGTACAATCGGCTTCTTCGTCTCTGCGTCGCCGGCGCGCCCTAAGCCCGCCGTCAATCAGCCATAGCCCCCAGGGCCTCAATCTCTGGGGAAATCGAGCGGGCGGTCAGCAAGTGTTCCCCTGCGGAGGTCGCGGAGCCTTGCTGATTCAGAGTCGATCCGAACGGGACCATCGTCAGCGCGTGAGCTCGTGCGGCATTTCGCGAATCGTTTCGATGGCGTGCTCAGCCTCTCGCCCGCCACATCCCAATTCACTATCCTCTCATGCTGACTTCCTGAAGGCTCGTCCACGATCAGGAAGCGCGTGTGTCTCATGAAATCCTTGGTGCGAGCGTACATCTCAATCCAGATGTGAGGCACTAATTCCCAATGTGCCTCCTATCCCCGCGCCTAAGTGGACTCCGATTTGCTCGCAAACGCTAGGGGCGCGACTAAAATGCCCATTGTAGGCCCTAGCCGTCAGCACTAGCCTCCCCGCCCAGCCTCAACCGTCGAAGCACAGCAAGAACTGAAGCGCGCCGAGCGGTCATGAACAGGTACTTCCTTGCGGCCACCCTGACCGTCGCCCTCGTTACTCCCGCGTTAGCGAGAGTGAATAGTAGGGTGGCGCACGTTTTCAAGGATCTCATAACAGGCGTGTGCGAGGTCGAGGAAAGGGAAACCGAAAGCGTGCCCACTGTGGGGTTCAAGGATCTGGGCGGGTACGCATCCCGGGACTTCGCGAAGAAGGCCCTTGCCAATATGCCCGAGTGCTCGAAAGCCCAGCCTGAGGGACCTGAGGGACCAAGAGAGGAACGGGAACTCAAAGCTGCCGAAGAGGAATGTCAGAAGGAAGTGGAGAAGAGCACCGCCTCGTTAAAGGCTCTCTTTTCCGGGAGCACAGATTACTTCGCCTGCATGAAAGCGCGCGGCTACGACGTGAAAAAGTGATCGCAAGTCTTTGATAATCTGTTGGGCAAGAACCAGCGTCGAACCGGCCGTTGCATGTGATCTTATAGTCTCCAGCAGGTCAGCGCCGGTGCGACTCGGTGAGCCGAGCGACGACGCGACGCAGGGGTGTTCGACGAACTCGATGGGTGCGCCCCTTCTCGGAGGGTTGATGGCGCCCCCATTGGCTGGTCCGCCGCTTCGCTTACCGCGTCCATACTCCTTTCCACCCCGCATTCGCGGCTGCGGTTTTCAATTTAGAGCCGCGTTAGCCCCGACCACGCTGCAGAATTGTAACGTCCGCAGGCCCGTCGTCGTGATCAGGTTTAGGAGGAAGGCATTGCAAATATTGGCTGACACCGCCCACGAGGCTGATGTTCATTCTTTCCGTGGTTTTTGCTTTGCTCGTTCACTATGAACAGGTCTCAATCCGCGCTTGGTGACGAGGTGGAGGGCACTTAGCTTAATCCGGTTCCACGGCTCCGGTGGTCAGGAGGGAAATCTAATATGAGACCTGTAATGAAGATGATCCTCGTGTCGATCATTGCTCTCAATCTTGGAGCTCCTTTGGCCGCGCCTGCCTTCGCTGCCGATGCCCGACGACTAAAGCTGATTGCGAGCAAGCCGGCATGAAGTGGAAAAGTTACGCAAATAAATGTGTGCCGAGGGTGATATCATCAACACATCCTCACTCTTCTGCAAGTACGTTCCTCGGCGTGATGGCTATTGCTGCGTTCTCCTGAATCGTGTCGCCGAAGCGCCCGTCATAGAAGAGCTTGAGCGACGGACCCCCACGTCCAATACCTCCATCTGCGCATGCTGGTAGAGCGACACGCTAAATCACTTCACCCTGCTCGGCCCCCTGTAAGGCCCCGCCCCCTCGCTGCACCGCGCGCGAGGACGGGTCGATCTGCGTGCAATCGCTCTCCGCTTCTTCAGAAGCGACCGGCGGCTTCTTTTTGCCGAAGGCGAGATCGAACAGGGCTAGGACGATCATCGAACCTGTGACCGCCGCTGATGCCGCGAGTAGGGGAAAGATTGTGCTGAACAGCGCGTTGAAGATCGTCATAAGTCCTAACGACTTCCGTTCCCGCAAGTGATCGCAGCTCGGAAATTTAAAATTTATTTAACTTGCAAGGACCACCCTTCCAATGTCCTCAGACCGCGCGGGGGGGTAAGCCATGACGACCATTTGGGCATGGTGTTTGGTTTTCGTGATCAGCGGGCAACAGCCCATCGTACAATTCGACTATAAGACCGAGGCCGATTGCGACGCGTCGAGAATAGCGGTCAAGGCGCAGCAACCCGACACGCAATCGCAATCCTGGTGTGTCCCAATCGTCAAGCCTGACAAGCTCAATAGCCAGAAGGCCAATAAGCGAAAGTTGGTGCGGAAGGCTAAGCGGCGTTCATCGCCGCGTTTGGCCAGTCGATAGGCAAATTTGCCCACTGGCTAATTGAAAGCGTCGGCTTCGGCCGGCGCCTGAGGGCGGTGACAATTGCGGGCCGATGTGTACGACAGACTGGTGCCACCGATAACGGGCTCTAGACAGGCGACGCGGTTCACAGCGGCACGATCAACGCCGGTTCTCACTACGCCGAATGAACGGTGGAAGTTGGCTTTTACCAGCCTTCACGCTTGCATTGTTTTGGGTGCCTACACGTAAAACCGCTAAATCGCGCAGCGCCGGAGTGACATTTCTGCACCATTGCCTTCGGGGCTTCTTTCGTGCGGCCATTGCACCGCCATCGTTTGACGACGGAAGAGTGGAGTTTTCCGATACTGCGCGCGACGCGCAACTACTCTAGGACGATCCGGCTGGCTTGCTTTGATTGCGAAATAGCCATTTGAACGGATGACGTTCGACGGGCTTGGCCTGAGGTGGGTGTTTGTACTGAGCCTTTGCGCGATAGGTCGATTTCTTGTTGCTATAGGCGTGCTTCTTATTGCTAGGCTTTGCGCTCTGTGCGCCCACGGGTTTTGACGGGCCTTCGGCTTTTGGGGCGCCCTCTGTTTTCGGGGCAGCCTCTACCTTTGGGGCCACCGCTTTCGAGGCGCAAACATTGACCCCATCATCCCAGTGCATTCCAGCTTTGTCGCAATCAGCTCTGGTTAGTGGCTGGCTCGAGGTGTCGGCTGCGAACGCTGGCGAAGCCAAGAGCATAGCGACCCCATCATTGACCCTAAGACCTTCATAGATTTGCTCCCTCGAGGTGTATTCGGAAGACCAAGCTTTGACATGTTGTCGATAAGACCGCCAGTTCCCACCTGCATCCGGCGTGAGATTGGTGTATAGGTGACCCTGCGGCCTTAGCCACGGGAGTCTAGATACCAGATCACTAGATTCCTTCGCACGCGAACACAAAATCCCCAGATACCGAGCGCCTCACGTTGAAGCTTGGCGGCGATTGTCGCTGCGTCGGGATCTTGTTTTGCCGCAAGCGCTAGCTCAATCCAACCACTAGGCCCGACCAAGCTAAAGTGTGAGGACCACTGGCATTTCGGATGGCGATAAAAAGTCGGCCTCCTGCTTCCCAAGGACTGCTATCATGAAACCGACCCCAGAGATTGTTTGGGGAATATCGTCCTATGCATGAGGTCCGCGATGACGGTAGAACCCCCGCCCGACTTTAGAGAAGAACTCGATATCGTCCGCATTGATCCCCTCTTTCTGGAGAGGCAGCGCAATCGTTACGCAAGTCGGGGTGTGGCCTTTCTGGTCATATTGAACGGCATCGCCGCCCTCGTGCTGCTGGCCAACTTCGCCCGCCTCAGTCCGCAAATCGAAAATGCTCCTACACTGGCCGCCGCAATGGTGGTGTTCGGCGCAGGCGTAGCCGCGGCGCTCGCAAGCATGTTCTTTGCGTACCTCCGCCGCACCCTCAGAATTGAAGCGCCAGAACGCGCTCCGTTACGGCCACTTGGGTGGTGGCTTGCGGTCCTCGCCGCTGTCGCCAGTACGGCATGCTTTTTAGTGGGGCTGAGGATGGTCGGCAAAGCCGTAGCGCCGGCGCTTGTGAGCGCGGCGACTTCGCCAAAATCCCCGTTGATGGGAGAGCCTGGTCCGCAGGGTCTGCCTGGCCCAGCCGGGCCTCAGGGACAGAAGGGAGAGAAAGGCGACCCGGGCGAGAAAGGTGCAAAAGGCGACTCGGGAGAAAAAGGCGAGAGGGGAGAAGCGGGCCCGTCAGGACCGCCCGGTCCTCCTGGTCCTGCCAATGCAACACAGCCCGCTGCTCCGCAGGAGCAGACCCGGCCACAAGAACCACCACCCGGCCCGTAGGCGCGGGTTTGGCCGATCAATTCGGCGAGAGATTGTTATTCGGGCCATCCCCCGCCTCGTTATCTCGGGCGCGTCTATCGCCGGCCTTACCCGCTTGCGCGCGTTCAGCGATAGTGTATGCGCCTCAAAATGCGCCTCAAAAACAGCTTAGGCCGCAACAAACCTCTGGTCAGGACAAGTTCTGCTCCTTGCACAAAACTGACCATCGCGGCCGGCTGCCACGTCAGCAACTGAACCACGCGTCAGCCTCTAATTGGGATATGGATCGTGATTTAGTCCGCCGTTTAAAGGTTCGGGCGGGAAGTCAAAATGCGGTCCGAAATCCTCAGGCGGCGGTGGCATTTTGGCAGGACCCCACACATCTCGCAGCGTCAGGGAATAACCGCCGCGACCCCTAGTTGGAGTTCTGTGCAGCATGAGCACCAGCATGCCTTGCCCCATGCCGCATCCCGGCCTGGGCGCCGTCCATCGGTGCAGCTAAAGCGGTAAGAAGAGGGCCCAAGCGCCCCAAGCGCGAGGGCCAAGCTCACGAGTTTCATATTGGCCCTTCCAAAGAAAAGTCTAACACGAAGCGGAAATTCTCCGCCAGATGACCGCCTCCGGCACTCAGCGGACTAACTCGATGAGACCCTGCAACGTCAGCAACTGACCCAAAGCGGACGATCGCCTGTGTTCCTTTTGAGTTCCCAAGAGTGTTTCAGACCCTCAAGCTGCGCGGCAAAATTGAACGTCTTAATTCCGACGGCCAAGGCCGTCTTCTGCTCCGCCCGGAGACTCACAAATAAACCATTGTGCCGGGAACACGCTTTCCCGAGCAGAGTTTATTTTTCCGAGGACCTGCCGGATCTGCGTCCGCCAAAGATCGTGTTGTGGCATCCGATTCCCCCCGCTCTCAGCCGCCAACGCCCCTGTTTAAGCGGAGGGGGGTTTTATCAATCGACGAAGGCCCAGGCGCGCCAGTGCTGTTGATCGCTCAGCTCCTAGTTTTATTGGTCATGGCGAACGGAACGCCCATAGTTGCCGCATGGATTCTAGGGAAAGCGCTCGCGTCTCCGTTGGACAGCGGTACTGTGCTTGCGGATGGTATGCGGCTGCTTGGAGCGTCGAAAACCTCACGAGGCATCGTGCTCTCGATACTGGTTACCTCTGTCTCTGCCCCCCTCGTTGGGCTTGATTGGTCTCCAGCTTCTTGAAGCGAAGAATGCGCCTACCATCGAGCAGCAGGGGCCACCGGCCTCGATCAGATTCCGGAATCTCTGATCCCGCTGATAGCCTGCAAAATGTTGTTGCCTTTGACCGGTCTCGATATAGCCACCGCAACGGTTATCTTTCTTATCGGCGAGCTTGCTGTCTCTCCCATTCTGTTCAAATTGCACATTCGAGATCGTCCTTTTTGATCAAAACCGGCGCTGTGGTCGCCGGTCCTGTCCCGATGAGGTTCTTTAGCGGTCAATGGGCGATATCAAAAAGGCCAACAAGGTTCTGGAAGGCGAAACTTGGTCTCAGTTTTGGAGTCAGTGCAGCAAAGACTTCGGGGCCAAGAACGGTGGCGACACGGGGACAGCGGAAAAGGCTGCATCTGAGAACACGTTCAAGGCAAAAAAGCTGGCAGCCACCGCATCGGCGGAGGACGACTCGCCAAGCTCCGCCAGCAGAAGAAGGATTATGATGCGAAGTGGGACGCCACAACTCAAAGACCGGCGCCCATGCCTGGCATGATTATTTCCAGTTCATGTCCAGGTGCATGTGACCACACGTAAAAACTGGAGGCCGGCGAACGCACGGGACGGAATCCGAGTCGGTTCCTCGGAAGGCGACCAAAAAAGGGGTGGCTAAGCTGCTAGATACGGCGTGATCCGTGCGGCTCGGAAAGACTCCAATGGCTAGCAC
>Ga0116219_10002886_pt1 | contig 14005 bp, 14 predicted proteins | sample Sb_taG_4_FD_91019 | JGI IMG/M metagenome (GOLD analysis project Ga0116219, IMG submission 91019) | Peat soil microbial communities from Weissenstadt, Germany - Sb_50d_6_BS metaG | ecosystem: Environmental > Terrestrial > Soil > Wetlands > Peat | place: Germany: Weissenstadt | collected 2010-09-21
ACTGGAGGATCTCGATCAGCTTCTGGTGCGCTTCAGCCGCCTGGTGGTGGAGCAGCCATGGATCAAGGAGATCGACATCAATCCGCTCATGGCCTCGCCGGAACGGCTGCTGGCGCTCGATGCGCGCGTGATCGTTTTTGACCAGTCGACGCGCGAGCAGGACTTGCCGCACACGGCAATCCGGCCGTATCCGGTGCAGTACGCCGGCACGTGGACCATGAAGGACGGGACGCGCGTTAACATACGTCCGATTCGCCCCGAGGATGAACCTCTGATGGTGGAGTTCCACAATCGGCTTTCTGAGCGCAGCGTCTATTTCCGCTACTTTCACCTGTTGAATCTTAGCCAGCGCACGGCCCACGAGCGCTTGACGCGCATGTGCTTCATCGATTACGACCGCGGCATGGCCCTGGTGGCCGAGCGTGAAAATCCCGATGGCGGGCACGAGCTCCTGGGAATCGGCCGGCTAACGCGTTTACACGGCACTGGCGATGCCGAGATGGCAGTGTTAGTGAGCGATGATTTTCAGGGCCGCGGCCTCGGGTCGGAACTGATCGCGCAGCTCATCAAGATCGCTAAAGAGGAAAAGATGGAGCGCATCACCGCGGACATCTTGGCCGAGAATCGCACCATGCAGCGCGTCTGCGAACGCTTGGGCTTCCAACTCAAGTACGATCCGGACGACGCCACCGTCAAGGTGACCATGCAGCTCGCTCAGTAGCCTTCCTGCCCGGACCGCACTTTGCCCGCGAACCGGCGGTAGGTAAAGAGAAAGTATCCAATCGCGAGCGCGATGCCGGGAACAAACCACCAGAGGCCAACGCGTAGGCCGTAACTGGCTGCCGCGGCATTCGAAATGGTCAGCCCGAACTGAGGACCTAAGCTCGACGGCAGGACATACGGGTAAAGCCCGAACGCCGCGCTCACCAGCATGGCGGCAATAAATGCCGATGAAGCCAGGAAGGACGCTGCAGTGCGCCGTGGAGTCCAAAGGCGTACCAGCACAAGCGCAATCACCGCACACACCGGAAAAACATAGCCCCAGGGACGCGCCGAGAAACTGGCCCAAAGCTGCGGCTGAACGGCGAAGCTCAACGCCGTGATCAGCACCACCAAGCCGGCAACAGCCCACCAGGTACGCAAGGCCAGCCGGCGGCAACGCTCTTCCAGCGGCCCCTCGGTTTTCAAGGCGACCCAAAGCGCGCCGTGCTGCATCATTGTGGCGAACGCAGCCACACCGATAACCACCGTGTACCAGTCTAAAATGCCGAGCGCGCCCGCGACTCCGAAGTTAGTCCACAGCGGCAGAAAGAAGAAGCCAGAGGCGTCCAGCGGTACGCCGCGCACCACATTTCCCAAGGCCGCGCCGAAAAATATCGCGAGCAGCGCACTCGCGCCCCCGAACACGGCATCCCAAAGCGGACGCCAGACCGGGCTCTCCACGTGACTGCGAAATTCAATCGAGATGCCGCGCAGCATCAACAGCCAAAGGACCATCATCAGTGGAAGATAGAAGCCGCTGAAACTCGCGGCGTACAGCGCGGGAAAGGCAAAGTAAAGCGTACCGCCGCCCGCCAGCAGCCACACTTCGTTGCCATCCCAAAACGGCCCGATAGATTGGAGCACCTGCCGCCGTTCGTCGTCCGAGTGCGCCACAAAAAGGTGAATGATCCCGGCGCCCAGATCGTAGCCGTCCAGTACCACGTAGGTCGCGACCATCAAAGCCACCAGGCAGAACCATAGAGTTTCCAGCATGGTTGTCTCTCCTTACGTCTTCGCGGCCGCTTCCGGGCCGTGCTCGATCTCGCGATACACCAGGAACAGGAACAGAATCGCGAGCAGCCCGTACATCCCCATAAAACCGAGAAGGGTGAACAGGCCGTTGCCCGCTGAGACGAGCGGCGAAGGGCCGGCGGCTGTGCGCATCAGACCGTAGATGAGCCAGGGCTGGCGGCCGACTTCCGCCGTGATCCAGCCCGCCGTGGTGGCGATGTAGGGGAACGGGAAGGTCAGCATCAGCACCCACAGCAGCCAGCGCGTGTCAAAGAGCTTTGCACGTGCCAACTGCACCATGGAGAGCGTCATCACCGCGATGAAGACGGTTCCGAGGCCAACCATGATGTGATAACTGAAATACAACAGCGGGATGTTGTCGGGCCATAGATCGGACGGAAACGCATCGAGTCCCTTGACCCGCGCGCCCCAGCGGCGGTAGGTCAGAAAACTCAAGGCTCGCGGGATCACCAGCGGATTGTCGAGTCTCTTGTTCTCCACATCCGGCTGGCCGATGACCACCAGCGGTGCGCCCTCTGCCGATTCGAACAATCCCTCCATCGCGGCCAGCGTCACGGGCTGATGTTCCGCGATCATCTTGCCCTGTCCGTCGCCGGTGGGAAACATCATCAACAGAGTTGCGATAAAGCCCGCCGTCACACCCACGCGCACAAACGTGCGGCCGTAAACATCGTGCTTGTCCGCCAGCAGGTAGAACGCTCCCACCGCGGCCATCACGAAGCTCGCGGTGACCACCGCGCCGGTCATGTTATGCAGGTACTGCCAGAGCGTCCAGGGGTTAAAGATCAACTCTTGAAAACTGCGCAGCAGAATATCGCCATTAGGACCTACGCTGTAGCCGACTGGGTTTTGCATCCAGGCGTCGGTCGCAATGATGAAAAATCCGGACAGCCAGGAGCCGGCGAAAACCAGTACTGCCGCCACCCAATGCAAGAACGCGCCCAGCCGCTTTTCACCGAAGATGAGCAGGCCGAGGAAAGTCGACTCCAGAAAGAATGAGAAAACGCCCTCCATGGCCAGCGTTTGGCCCAGCACACCGCCGGCGGCCTTGGAGAATTTCGCCCAGTTGGTGCCGAACTGAAATTCCATGGGGATGCCGGTCACCACGCCCATGGCGAAGTTGATGGCGAAAATCTTGGTCCAAAATCGCGCGCAGCGGTTGTAGTGCTCGTTGCCCGTACGCAGCGCCATGGTCTTCAGCACCACCAGCAACAGTGCCAGGCCCATGGTGAGCTGTGGAAAAATGTAGTGAAACGTTACGGTGAATGCGAATTGAAAGCGATCGATGGCGAGCGCTGTGTTCATTGCCGCACCTCAGCTTACAACTGAAATTGCGCCCCCGATGGTTTAGTGTATCCTGAATCTCGACCCCATGTTGTTGCAGATCGAAACCAGGCGAATTGAACCCGACATCACGGTGCTCGAGCTGACCGGCAAGATTTCGCTGGGGCGCGAAAGCCAGAGGATCGAAACATTGGTGCAGGATCTGTTACGCCAGGAACAAAAGAAGATCATTCTGGACATTTCGCGTGTCGACCACCTGGACAGCACCGGCATCGGCATACTCGCCTACTGTTACGGAACGGTGAACCGGAGCAATGGAGAACTGCGTATCGCCGGGGCCAGCGGGAAAGTGCTGCACCTGCTGCAAATGACCCGCCTCGACGGCGTACTTCCGCTCAGCAACTCAGTGGAGGCAGCGCGGGCCAGCCTGGGTGGCAAGCCGCCGGGCTAACAAAGCAAGGCGGCCTTGCCGAACTTTTGGAATGAGCCACAATGGACCGTAGCGCGCGCTTATGCCAACTCCGGAAGAAGTAGCTTGGGCGAAGTTTCGCGTCGGCGCCATGATCGGCTGCGCCATGGGGATCCTTGCCGTGCTGATCTACCTGCTGATGGGGGGCGCGGACGCCTTTCAACCCTCTGCCAGCGTCTATGCGTACTTGAAGGATCTAGGAGGCGTCCAGAAAAATTCGGCGGTCCAATTCAACGGCATCCACGTAGGAGAGGTGTCGAAAGTTGCGCTTTCGGGATTGAAAGATCCAAACAAGGCCGTACGCATCGATCTCGCGATCGAAAATCGGTATCTGAACGCCATCCCCTTGGATTCCACGGTCGAAGTGACGGCGGAAAACGTTCTGGACGACCAGTTCGTCAATATCATCGAAGGCAAGAACCCACAGCATCTGACGTCGGGCGCTGAGCTTCGGCCCGCGCCAACTCCGGCCATCAACCCGGCTGAAATACTGCAGGGAGGCCGTCAGATTCTCGCGCAGTTGGATGCCGTGGTTCGCGATATGGAAACCGGCCATGGCAATGTGGGGCAGCTGGTCAGAGGCGACGAAATTTACAACAGCATGCTGAGCAAAGTCAGCGAATTTCAGCGCGCCATTCATGCCGCAGTAAATAAAGACACCCTCAGCGGCCGGCTGATCTTCGATGAAACTTACTACGACAAGCTAGAGGCTCCGGCGAAACGGTTGGACCATGCGCTCGCCGATTGGCAGGCAGGTCAAGGCAGCACCGGAAAGCTTCTGAAGGACCCGGCGCAGTATGAGCAGTTGCGCAAGTCCGTGGGGAATCTGAACCGCGCGCTCGCTGACCTGAACGCCGGAAAAGGTTCGGGTGGAAAGTTGCTAAAAGACGACGAACTATACCGGCGCATCAACCGCATTGTTGACGATCTGAACGCACAAATTGACGCGTTCAACTCCGGTGAAGGCGCCCTGGGGCAGTTCATGGCCAATACCAGCATGTACGAAACTCTCCAAGGCAGCACGAAGAATCTGCAAGATATGCTGCACGCACTGCGCGAGGACCCCAAAAAATTCCTCCGCCCAAAACTGTTCTAACTTACAGCAGCCACCGCAAAGCGATGTGCACCAGGCTCAGGAGAATGGCGCCCAGCAGAGCGGGTGCGAAGCCTTTCACACGGAACCCCCGCAGCAGCGCGGCAGCCACTTTCAGCATGAGGGCGTTGATCACGAAGAGAAAAGCGCCCAACGTGATCAAAGTCAGTGGGAACGTCAGGATCTTGAGAAAGAACCCGAGTGTCGCATTCACCAGACCTATGACCACCGCCGCGATCAGGGCGGTGCCGAAACCATCGATCTCAATGCCCGGCACGATTGCCGCCACGATCATCAGGCTCACCGCGCTGACCAGCCAGTTGACGAGCAGATGCCGCATGGTTTTCGATTGTACTCTATGGCGAAACTCTATACCGGCACCTCGGGATTCGCATATCCAAGCTGGAAGCCACGCTTCTATCCGGAAAAATTGCCGGAAAAGAAATTTCTCGAGCACTACGCGAGCCGCTTAAACTGCGTTGAGATCAATTACACCTTTCGCCGGCTGCCGGCCGCGACCACGCTAGAAAACTGGGTGAAATCCACTCCAACCGGATTCTGCTTTGCGTGCAAGGCCAACCAGCGGATCACACATATCCTGCGGCTAAAGAATGCGGAAGCGGCGGTTGAGCTATTCCTGCGAATGATCGACCCGTTACGTACCGCCCGAAGGCTTGGGCCGATCTTATTTCAGCTTCCGCCTACGGTGAAGTACGATATGGCGGTGCTCACTGACTTTCTCGCGCTCTTGCCTCCTGACTTGCGCTTCAGCATGGAGTTTCGCCATACTTCCTGGCTCCAGGATGACGTGTACGCCGCCCTTCGCCAACGCAATGTTTCGCTCTGTGTGGCGGAATCCGATAAATTGGAAATCCCCGAAGTAATTACCGCGGACGTTGTATATTACAGGTTGAGAAAGCCGGAGTATACCGAGGAAGAGCGGAAATCGATCGCCGAGCGCGCGAAGGAGTTACTCGCGCAGGGCAAGGACCTTTACTTATTCTTCAAACACGAAGAAACTCCCGAAGGCGCGCTCTACGCCGAGGAGTTAGCCGCCGCCTTGTGATCGGCGGCGTTTCTTTGCCACGGCCTGCTCGGGCGCTTCTGCCTCGGCGTCTTCTTCACCAGCTGCCGCGACGGCCGTATGTACCGGCTTTTTCTGCTCCGCCAGGCTCCTCTTGAGGGCTTCCATGATGTCAATGACGGGAGCGATATGCGGCGTGGGGGTCTCCACCACACTGTTGCCTTCTAACTTCGCCTCAATCATTTTTTGGAGATTGAGCCGGTAGTTATCGACATACTTTCCAGGCTCGAATTCGGCAATGAGTGACTCAATCAGCATTTTAGCCAGAGCCAGCTCTTTCTCTTTTACCTGAGTCGTGTCTGTACGGAACTCCTCAACCTGCCGAATTTCATCGGCATAATACATCGTGTGCAGCAGCACGCCTTTGTTCCCCGGACGCAAGATCACGATGTGCTCGCGATTGTGCATCGCTACTTTCGCGATGCCGTAGTACTTTGACTCGCGCAAAGCCTGGAAGAGCAGCGCATAGGGCTTCTCGCCGCCTTCGTCCGGTGCCATGTAGTAAGAACTCTCGAGGTAAATCGGATCCACCTCGTCGGCCTTCACGAATTCGAGGATCTCCATTACCTTCGCCGTCTTCGGCGCCACCTTCTTGATATCCTCGTCGTCGATCTCGACGTAGCGGTCCTTTTCGTATTCGTAACCCTTTACCAGTTCGCTGCGGGGAACCGGCTTGTCTTCCGCCTGGCAATAGATCATCTGCTTGATGCGCGAGTGATCCGTTTTGTGAAGCATGTTAAAACTGATGGTCTCGCCGCGCGCGGCGCTGAATAACCGCACGGGAAAAGAAACGAGACCGAAAGTCAGATGTCCCTTCCAGACGCTGCTCGCCATGTATGCAACCTCACTTCCGCAGCTACAATAGGCTCGAGGGGCCCTTTAACACCGATATCATGACATAGAGAGGTTTTCAACATTTTCAGATGTCTTTGAACGAATACGTTCGCAAACGGTCGTTCCAGTCCACCCCCGAGCCCAAGCCGGCGGGACCAGCCGCCCCCGCCACCGGCGACAGCTTTTGCGTGCAGCGCCACGACGCTACCCGCCTGCACTACGATTTCCGGCTTGAAGTGGACGGCACCTTGAAATCATGGGCCATTCCCAAGGGTCCGACTCTCGATCCCGCGCCCAAGCGCCTGGCCGCCATGGTGGAGGACCACCCGCTCGAATACGGTAGTTTCGAAGGAAATATACCGAAAGGCAACTACGGCGCGGGCAGCGTCATGCTCTGGGACCGTGGCACTTATGAGGTCCTGGGCGATAAAACCCCTCAGGAGCAGCTTGCGCGGGGCGACTTCAAATTCAAGTTACACGGCGAGAAGCTGAAGGGTGAGTTTGCCCTCGTTCTGATGAAAGGGCGCGGCAAAGGCAACGAGTGGCTGCTGCTCAAGAAGAGAGACGCGGAGGCGCGGCCGGGCTGGGATGCCGAGCAGTACGCCTTCAGCGTGGCCACAGGCCGCACCCAGGAGGAAATCGCCAAAGACATGCCGGCGCGCGAACAGGCCGAGCCTGCCCCTAAAAAAAAAACTCCGCGCAACACAGTAAGCTCAGCCGAAAGCTCCATCGACCCCGCGGCTCTCCCCGGAGCCGTCCGCGCCCCCATGCCGGCTTCGATCGTGCCCATGAAATCCTTTCTGGCCGACAAGCCGCCGAAGGGTGACGACTGGCTCTTCGAGATCAAATGGGACGGCGTTCGCGCCATTTGCTTCGTGGATGAAAAATCCGTCCGCATGACCTCGCGCACCGGCCACTCCTGTGAACGGCAATACCCCGAGCTCAGCGTGATTGGTCACCAAATCGCGGCCAAGCAAGCCGTGCTCGACGGTGAAATCGCGGTGCTCGATAAGAACGGCGTTTCCAGCTTCGGCCTCATTCAGCCGCGCATCGCGGTTGCCGACCCGAATGCCATTGCTCATCTCGCGCGCCGTACGCCGGTGACTTTGTTTGTCTTCGACCTGCTGTATCTGGATGGTTACGATCTTCGTAACGTTCCCTTGATCGAACGGAAGCGCGTTTTGCAATCTATTCTGAAGCCTTCGACCGTGATGCGATTCTCCGAGCACTTCGTCAACCTGGGGGATGAGATGTTACAGGCCGCACGCGCCACCGGTCTCGAGGGGATACTCGCAAAACGGGCTCAGAGTAAGTACCAGTCCAAGCGCAGCCAGGACTGGCTCAAGATCAAGATCGTCAGTCAGCAAGAGTTCATCATTTGCGGCTACACCACCGGCGAACGCGACTACTTCAGCTCGCTCGTCCTGGGACAAAATGACAACGGCAAGCTTGTTTACGTGGGAAACGTCGGCACGGGTTTCGACCAGAGCCTCCTCGAGTTGATCTACCGCCGCATCGAGCCCCTCAGCACCACACGATCTCCATTCGCCGAAACCCCGCAGATGTTGCGCGAGGCCATCTGGGTGCGTCCCGAGGTGGTCTGCGAAGTGAAGTTCGCAAGTTGGACGGAGGATGGCCGCTTGCGCGCCCCCGTCTTTCTGGGATTGCGGCCGGACATCGAACCCGAGGAATGCGTGCGCGAAACAACCGCGCCGCTGGAGGAGAAGCCCACGCCAGGCGTCCGCCCAGCGCTGCTTTCGGGCAAAGCAGAAGAAGCGATAGTGACCGTGAACGGCCAGCGCCTGAAATTCACGCACTTGAATAAAGTCTTCTACCCCGCCGAAGCGTACACCAAGCGCGACTTACTTTACTATTACGACGCCGTTGCCGATCTGCTCCTGCCCTATCTCCGCGACCGGCCACTCTCTCTCAAGCGCTATCCGGACGGCATCGCCGGCGAATTCTTCTTCCAAAAAGATACCCACGATCGTGTCCCGTCCTGGATCCGCGTGGAACCGATTTACTCCGAACACAAGAAGGCGCCCACACGCTTCGTGCTGGCTGATGATCGCGCGGCGCTGCTGTATCTGACCAATCTAGGCTGCATCGATCAGAATCCGTGGATGAGCCGCGTGGGCACGCTGGAATGCCCGGACTTCATGCTCATCGATCTCGATCCGCAAGGCTGCGAGTTCGATCGCATCATTGAAGCGGCGCAGCTCGTACGCAAGAAACTGGACCTGGTTGGCCTGGAAGGATATCCGAAAACTACAGGCGGAGACGGCATGCACATCTATGTGCCGGTTGAGCCCGTTTACTCATACGAGCAAGTACGCTCGTTCGCGGAGATCATTGCCCGCGTTGTCGCAACGGAACGGCCCGATCTTTTCACCACGCCTCGACCTGTAGCCCGCCGCGAGCAGGGCAAAGTCTATTTCGATTACTTGCAGATCGGCGAATCCAAGACCATCGCCGCGCCCTACGTCGTGCGTGCGTATCCGGGAGCGCCTGTCGCAACCCCGCTCGCCTGGCGCGAAGTAGCGCCCGGTCTGCTACCCTCCCAGTTCCATCTACGGAACGCTCTCGATCGTTTCTCTCGCGTCGGAGACCTGTTTGAGCCGGTATTGAAGAAGCCGCAGCGTTTGGAACCCGCCATCGAGAAACTGGACAAAATCGTTCGGCCTCAACCGCGCTGACTAATGATGATGGTGATGGTGCTCATGGCTCTCCCCCGCGTCCACGGGAATGACGCACCCGTTCTCTGAAACCGCGCAGCCCACGTGTTCGAATTGCACCGTAGTGTGGCAGATCTGAAAGCGCTCGGCCAGCAGGTCGTTCAAGCACTTCAGCGTGCACTCGCTCGCCGAGGGTGGCAAATCCTGAATGAGCACGTGACAGCTCAGCGCGCGCGTGTTCGAACCCAGGTTCCAGATGTGCAGATCGTGAACATCCAGCACTCCCTCCACCTCGCACATCGCCGAACTTACCGATGGCAAGTCGAGCCCGCGCGGCAAACCCTCCAGCAGAATGTACAACGATTCCTGGATGATGTCCCATGCCGTCCATACGATCAGTGCGCCGATCAGGATCGAGAGCACGGGGTCGATCTGCTGCCACCCGGTGTACCGGATCGCGGCTGCGCCGATCACGATGCCAATCGAACCCAGCAAATCGCCCAGCATATGAACGAAGGCGCTGCGAATATTGATGTCGTGGTGGCGGGCGATGCGTAGCCCCCACATGATGCCCCCATTCAGCACCAGGCCTCCGCCCGCCACCACCATCATCACCGTCTCATGTACCGGCTGAGGTCGCAGCAATCTCTGATAGCCCTCGTAGAAGATCCAAACCGCCAGCGCCACCAGAGTCAATGCGTTGACGAATGCCGTCAACACGCCCGCGCGCTGATACCCGAAAGTTTTGGTTTCGTTCGCCGGCTTCGACTGCAGATAAAACCCGAACCACGCGAGCAGCAGAGCCAGAGCATCCGTGAAGTTGTGCCCGGCGTCGGATAGCAGCGCAAGACTGTGGGCCTGAATTCCGGCGATGAACTCAACGACGACAAATGCGCCGGTGGCGATCAATGACCACCACAGAACCCGCCCTGTCCCGCCTCCGTGATGATGCGAGTGCACTCAAATCCTCTCTTTTATTTTACTGCGAGGTTGTGGGAAACTTCTGTTTCATCGCGGCGTAATCAGCCCGCCCAGCTTGTCCTGTTCGCCCGAGCTCGATCGCGGGAAGCGAGTGGAATAGGCTTCCAGATACTTGAGGCCGGATCCGGTGTTGTAAAGGACGATCTTCTCATCTGGCTCCAGAAAGCCGCTTCTGAGCAGTTTCTCCAGCGCCGAAACACATGCCGCGCCCTCCGGTGCCACGAACAGCCCTTCTTCGGTAGCGAGCTGGATACCGGCATCCAGCAATTCCGCGTCGCTCACTGCGACCGCCGTCCCGCCGCTCTCACGTACGGCCTTTAGAATTAGAAAATCGCCCAACGGCTTGGGAACACGCAGCCCGCTGGCCACCGTGCTCGCGTTCTCCCAAAATTCGCTGCGCGCCGCACCTTTTTCGAAGGCCCGAACCACCGGCTGGCAGCCTTCCACCTGTACAGCGATCATTTTTGGCCGCTTCGCGCCGATCCACCCCAGCTCCTCCATCTCACTGAAAGCCTTCCACATGCCGATCAGGCCCACGCCGCCGCCGGTGGGATAAAAAATAGCATCGGGCAGTTCCCAGCCCAACTGCTCGGCGAGTTCGTACCCCATTGTCTTTTTGCCCTCAATGCGATACGGCTCTTTGAGCGAGGTGATGTCAAACCAGCCCTCCCGTTGCGCGCCGGCCGCGACAAGTTTGGCGCAATCGCTGATCAACCCATCCACCAGCGTGACGTGGGCTCCGTAAGCCTTGCATTCAATGAAGTTTGCCTGCGGGACATCACGCGGCATGAAGATATGGGCCTCGATTCCGGCCGCCGCTGCGTACGCGGACATCGCGCTGGCGGCATTTCCCGCCGAGGGAATGGCAAGTTTGTGAATTCCCAGCTCAACGGCCATCGAAACGGCGCAGGAAAGGCCCCGCGCTTTGAACGATCCCGTGGGATTCAGGCCTTCGTCTTTTAACCAAAGTTGATTCGCACCAACACGATGGCCCAGGCGTTTGGTGCGGACGAGGGGCGTCATGCCTTCGCCCAGTGAGATAATAGAAGTTTGTCGCGTGGGAGGCAGTACCGGGCCGTATCGTCACATGCTGTTCGGTCCGGAAGCAATTTGTTCGCGGTTCCACGTGGAGCGGAGTTTGGCGAGATCGTAACGGACCAGCAACGGTCCGCCGCACTCGCAGAGGTTGTGGACTTTGCCGGCTGCGAATTTCCGGCTGCACAGGCTGCATTCGAGAAACGTCATTTGAGTTGAATTGTTCATGATACTGCGGTTGGTCGTTTTGGCTGCGCTGTCGGGATCCTGCTTCGCGGGCGAATATGCCGTACTGGCCAGCGGTTTCCGTCTTCACGCCGACCGGCACGAAACCGACGGCTCGATTGTTCGGCTTTACGCGAATGGCGGCGTGACCGAAATACCGGCTCCGCAAATTACGGGGTTCGAAGCAGATGAGGTGGTCCCATCAGCCCCGCCGCCGGTCCTGCAAGTTCCCAACACAGAAGATCTCATCGCCGATGCGGCGAAGCGCAACGGGCTGCCGGTCGAGTTCGTGAAAAGCGTTGTGGCCGCTGAGTCTGCGTTCCGCGCCGATGCCGTATCGCCGAAGGGCGCCATTGGATTGATGCAGCTAATGCCGGCGACGGCCCGGGAGTATGGAGCTGAAGCCAGCGACCGGCGCCAAAATATTGAGGCCGGAACCCAATACCTGCGCGATCTTCTCCTCAAGTATCAGCACGATGACCACCAGGTGCTGCGGGCGCTGGCGGCGTACAATGCCGGACCGGGCGCGGTCGATCGCTACCATGGCGTGCCGCCCTACAGAGAGACCATCGAGTACATCACCCGCGTCCTGCGAAAATACACTAAGGCTTCGGGCGATTGAAGAATTCCTGATCGACCTTTGCCGCTAGAATAAAATCGCTCTCCGTCAGGCCGTCGATCTTATGGGTGTACGTTTTCACGTCCACGCGGCCCCACGCCAGCATAATGTCCGGGTGGTGCCCTTCCGTCTCCGCCACGGCACCTACGCGGTTGACGAAGTCCAGCGCCGTCTTGAAATCCGGAAAGACATAGGTCTTGGTGACGTGGTGTCCCTCAATGACCTTCCAATCCGGCAGTTGTGAAGAAAGCTTCTGCAATTCTTCGCCTTGGAGCGGCGGAACTCCGCCGCGGCACGGTACGCAATGTTTGGCCGCAAGGCCGCTTCCTACAGATCCACCCATACTTCACCATCCCTCAATTCGACCGCGTACGTCTCGAGCGGCCGCAGTTGCGCTTGTGGGCGCTTGTAGTCCTTAGGATAAACATTCCGGGGATAAGGATTCTCGCCGGTCTGAATTCAACTGAGTTTTGAGGAACAAACTTCGCACGTCCCCCGCAGGATCATCTCGTAATCCCGGATGAGGCGCGCGCCCAACTGAGCATGGCGCGAAAGGCGGGGAACATCGAACCAAGCGATGTCTTCCACGCTCCCGCACTGCTCACAAACGAAATGATGATGACGCTCGATGATGGCGTCAAACCGCACCGACTTGCCTTCCAGATGCACTTCCCGCACCAGGCCGGCCTCTGCCAGCGCGTGCAGGCTGTTGTAAACGGTGGCCCGTGAAGTGCGCGGGTCCGTTCGATTCACCGCTTGAAAAATCTCATCCGCGGTGGCGTGTACCGGATGCCGGGCCAGATAATCGAGCACAGCATACCGCCGCGGCGTGCAGCGCAGCCCGTGCTCGCGGAATGCGGCTACGACCTCCGGCTTAGATTTATACACAGTATCAAATAAGACTAGTTCTAATCTGGAGGAATGTCAACTCAATCCAACTTAAGTACCATAACTCCGTGAACGACGGTACCAATTCGATTGAGCCCACGGGCCTATTGTTCAATTCCGCGGGCACCGGCATGATGGGTACGGAGACAAATGATGCACACGCTAGACGAGCAGGCCCTAGACACCGATCGGCGCAGTACGGACCGCTTCCCCATTGAAAGCGAACTACGTTACAAGCTGGTGGATGGCAAAGCCGCCCCGGACACGGGCGTGGGCCGCACGCTTAATATGAGCAGCAGCGGCGTATTGTTCACCTCGGAGACACCCCTGCCGGTGGGTGGTCGCGTGGAGCTTTCGGTCGACTGGCCAGCCCAGCTTAACGAGAATTGCGGATTGAAACTGGTAGCTTTGGGAAGGATCATACGCTCGAGCGCCGAGGCCGCAGCCATCCGCATCGACAAATATGATTTCCGCACACGGGCGACGGCACGCGTGAAGACGGCTGGATCAGCGAACTAACGGGTCTTCCACCCAAGGCGGTGTCGCTTCGATCAGGCGCCCCAGCTCGGGATCGAGTTGCTCCAGCTTCAACTTCATTTGCCAGGCGATGTTGCGATAGCTGAAGTGGCCTTTCACGCCGCTGCGTACGCGGGCGATATACTCGGCTTCGGCGGAATCCATCTTGAACAGAAAGCGGGAACGCGCTCCGAACGGTAGGAGGTAGTGGGAGCCTGGTGCGGACAGCGCGTGCATCTCGTCGATGGCGGAGCGCATGGCGTGCTCGAATATTTCGGTCGCGCCGGCTTCGGCAACCGCGGGCGGGGTGTCGTAACCGAGGTTGCCCGAAAATGCTTGCCGGAACTGATGGCAGCGGCGGTGGCGATGGAGGTCTCGATAGGCCCCGATGTCCATAACGAGATCGAACACGTAGGGCCCTCCGCGAAATGCACGTAGAAAATCATCGCGCCGGTTGCGGGATTGGAGCGCCACATCCAGCACTTCGTTGCGGCGGGCATTGCTCCAG
>Ga0116219_10002892_pt1 | contig 13990 bp, 11 predicted proteins | sample Sb_taG_4_FD_91019 | JGI IMG/M metagenome (GOLD analysis project Ga0116219, IMG submission 91019) | Peat soil microbial communities from Weissenstadt, Germany - Sb_50d_6_BS metaG | ecosystem: Environmental > Terrestrial > Soil > Wetlands > Peat | place: Germany: Weissenstadt | collected 2010-09-21
CCGCCGCGTAGACGACGTCGAGCGGCACGAAGGCGTCGTCCACCATGGCGTAGGGGTCGTCGCATCCGATGCACAGCGCATAGCGCGCCTCGATCGTGCGCCCCCTCAGCTGCAAGCCTTCGACGGGCGTGAGGGGTCCCGCCGGCAGGGGGCGATAGGCCATGCCCAGGCGCGACAGCATCCCCGTCGAGCGCAGCAGCGTGACTGCCATCGTCTTGGCCCGGCGTTCCGACGGCCCTCCCTCGATGTCCACCAGCTCGTACTCGAGGAGTCCGTCGTGGGCGACGGTGAGCCCGCCGGCGGACACGAAGCGCCGGGACGGGAAGGTGGGGAGCCCGAACTCGTCGACCCGACCCTCGGCCTCGAGCCCGCGGTGCACGACGGCGAAGGCGCATTCGGCGTCCGAACCCGCCGCAGGCTCGGGGAGCGGCAGGTGGACGCGCAGGCGGTGGTCCGAGGCCGGGTTCACGAACCGGGTGGCCACCCTGACGATGCGCTCGTCGGCGCGCAGCTCGATGTCGGTGCTCACCTCGACGCCCACCTCGCCGGTGCGCGCCCTCGTCATGCCGTCGACGTGATCCGGCCACGTGTAGTGCGCGGCCACGGTCACGACGCCGCGCACGGGGCCGCGCTCGCTCACCGTCACCGACACGCGGTCGGGGATGTCGATGAGGCGGTCCCCGGCGGGTGGTGAGTAGTTGTAGGAGTCGCCGAAGTCGCCGCCGTCGACGAGCCGGCCGTAGCCGGGCACACCGTCGAGGGAGAAGGTGCCGTCGGTGCGGTCGACCGCCACCGTGACCAGTCCGTTCGTCATGACGACGGGACCGTCGCCCGCCTCGCTGTCGACGGTGACGGGGTGAGCGGGCACGACGGGCTCGAGCGGCCGGTAGCCGAAACCGGGGACGGCTTCGACGCGGGCCAGCACGCGGCGCACGAGCGGCTGGTCGATCCTGATGCGCACCATGGCGTCGGGCCGGGCGCCGAGACGCGTGTAGAGGTCCTGCTTGATCGACGCGATGGGCACGTCGAAGCGCTCTTCGCTACCGAAGGCGATGGTGATGTCGATCCCGGACTCGCCCTCTTCGACGGCGACGCCCTGGATCCACGTGTGGGTGTCGATCTGGCTGCCGTTGGGGAGCATGCCGACGATGGTGCGCACCGTGGTGGCGTCGAGGGTGAGCGGGCCCATGCCCCGGGGGATGCCGAAGGCGCCGGGCTCGTCGGGCAGGGCCTGGCCTCCGGCGGGCACATCTTCGCCAGCCACCACGACCTCCACCATCCCGGCCCGCGGCCGGGCCGACACGTTGACCACGGTGGGGCCCGCCTCCGCCAGCGATCGCGTCAGGGCGCCGAGGGCCTGTCCGGCCAGGCCATCGGCGATGCGGTAGGCCTCGGCGTAGCGGACGAGCACGGCGTCGACGACCTCGTCGACCGAGCAGGCACAGCTCGAGTCGTGGGCGGCGTTGCGCACCATCTCGCGCCACGCCAGGTCCAGCAATCGGTGCGGGAACTCCTCGGGCGCCAGGTACAGGGCACTGAGGGGCTCGGCGTAGCGCTCCAGGGCACGCTCGGCGCGCGCCGCCGCGATCTTCACGTCGACGCGGTTCGACGCCACGCCCATGAGGACGTTCGCCCTCGCCCCCGAGCGCAGTTCGCCCTTCCAGGTCCTGAGGCCCTCGGTGGGCGCGCCGGCCAGGTAGTCGGGGAGCGTGGTCACCTCGAGCACGTAGTCGTCCTGGAGCTCGTTGGCCTCGGCCACGACGCGCCCCAGCCAGGGCTGGGGCTCTTGGTGGTCGGTGCCGTTCATGAAGAGCATGCCGTCGAGCAGGAAGTCGCCGATCTCCGTTTCGTGATCGGCGACCCGGCGCACGAGCGCCTTGGCGTCGTCGGGGATCGAGGCGCCGTTGCCGTACCCGGTCGGGAGGTACTCGGCGCGCACCGACGAACCGTCGGGGGCCTCCCACCGGAATCCGCTGCGATCGATGACCGAGGGCACGCCCCGCCACACCACGGCGTGCTCGAAACCGGCCAAGTGCAGGATCTGTGGCATCTGGGCGATGTGGCCGAACATGTCGGGCAGGTAGCCGACCTCCATGGCCCCGCCGAAGGCGGCCCCCCGTAGCAACCCGCTCTGCAGGTCGCGCACGATCGTCTCACCCGAGACGAGGAACTCGTCCATGAGGATGTACCACGGGCCCATCGACAGCCGACCCGTCGCCGCCAGGGCGCGGATTCGCTCCTCGTTCTCGGGCCGGACCTCGAGGTAGTCGTCGATGACGGCCATCTGCCCGTCGAGGAGGAACTTGGCGTACGAGGGGTCGCGCTCGAGCAGGGCGATGAGCTCGTCGAGCATGGTCACGAGGCGCAGCCGGAAGCTCTGGTAGGGCTCGTACCATTCCCGGTCCCAGTGCGTATGGGGCACGACGGCGACGTGTCGTTGTGCCCTGTGACCTGCTGCAACGTCGTTGTCGGGAGTACCCATCACCCTGCCTCGGTCATCGGGAAGCCCTCAGCGACGGCGCCGAGGTGTCGACCACGATGGTACGCACCGGCGGGTGCGAAGGTGGCGCCGTGCCCTCGGCACCGCCCCACCGAGCAGGCGGTCGGCGCGAGCCGCGACGCTCTTCGTTTATGGGTGACCGACCCAGAGGTCGGTGATCCCCGGTCGGTTGCCGTCGCCGGTGCCGGTGCTATTGGGGACGCACCGGGCCATGACCCGTCGGGGGCCGTCCACCAACGCCAGCAGAGTGCCACCCAACACGATGAGGACCAGTCCGACGAGGCCGGTCACGCGCACCCCCTCGCTGGCGCCGGTGAAGGCCAAGCTGCGGGACGGCGCCGTGACCACCCCGGTCGAGGGGGAGGTGCCATTTCCGCTACTCGATGTGGGTGACGAGGTGCTTGTCGTGGTGGTCGCGTTGGCCGTGGACGTCGGTGTCGTTACTGTCGTTCCTGTCGTCGTGGTGGTCGGGGCGGTCGTCGTCGTGGTGATCGTGGTGGGGTCCGTCCCCATGGTCGTCTCGAAGGCACCGGCGATCACGGTGGCCCCGGCTGCGTTGGGATCGTCGCCGAAGCCCTCGAGTTGTCCGACCGTGCAGGTGATGTCGAGCAGCGTGCACGCCTTGTCGACGGCGACAGGCACCGGCCCCCACGGCGACGACACCATGTCGGTCAGGTCGTTCGACTCGAATGCATCGGCCACATCGGCGACCGGGACATCCTCGCCCGCGTAGGCCCCCTCGAGCACTTGGTTGAACAGCTGGAGCTCGGCGACCGAGCTGACCGCGAAGGTCTGGCCCGACCCTCCGGCCACCCAATCGCCGAGGAAGGGGTTGAAGTAGTTCATGGCGTAGATGGGCACCGTCGGGCCCGCCGCCTGGCGAAGCGCGCTGAGGATGATCTTCATGTTGGTCTGCATGATCGTCAGCCCCTGCAGGACGCAGGTCGTGTCGATCCCGGCTCCGTTCACACAGTTGACGACGTCGTTGCCGCCGATGTCGATGGTGATGAAGGCCACCGATCCTTGGTGCGCCTGCAGGAAGGCGGTGGCCTCTTGCAACTGCGATCCCGTGGGGCCCGACGGACACAGCGAGTTGGAGATCATCGAACCGGTCGTCTCACCCGAGCAGGCCATGTCGGCGACCTGGAGGCCGGGGACGGCCGCCGCGTAGTGGGAGGCGATCTGGTACGGGTAGGAGTCTGATCCGTCCCACACCGGAACGGAGTCGCCCACAGCCAGGTAATAGGGTCCCGCACCCGAGGTCGGGGACACCGTCGTCGTCGTGCTCGGGGGCGTGGTGGCCGTGCTCGACGTGGCCGTGGCGATCACCGGAGACGCCGGAGATCCCGGCGGTGCCGAGGCCACGATCCCGGTCGCCGCCGCGTTGTTCGGGTAGGGCGTACACGTCAGGTCGAGGTCGCTGCCCGACACGACCAGTGACAACGTGATGGCGCGGTCCACCGTGACGGTGATGGCGCCGCCCGAAGCCGTGAACGGGCCGATCGTGGCCGGGGTCGAGGGGAGGGTCAGCGCCAATCCGGTCGACGGCACCGGGCTCGGAATCGGCGCGTCGATGGGGATGGTGCCGGTGGGGATCGATGCCGGGGTGGCCCCGGTGGCGTCGATCTGGGTAGCCGCCGTCCCGGCGATGACGCTGTTGCCGAGGGCCGCCGCGGCCCCCACGATCGAGCTCGGCAGCGCCACCGTGGACGAGTAGTCGGTCACGCTGAACTGTTCACCAACTGTCGGCGCCGGCGGCATGATCGTCCCGGTCGTGACGACACCGTTGAGCACGATGTTCCCGACGGGCGTCCCTGGGCAGTAGAGCTCATAGGCCGACGAATCCGCGAATGCGGGTGTCCCCAAACCGTGCGCCAATGCACCAACAACCATCACTGTGCCGAGCGATAATGCGATCAGCCCCGTCAAGGCAAGACGGGCAGCCATGGTCTGCCAGCGGCGCATCGTGATCCGCTCCCGTCTCGGCGACGATGCGCCGCTAGGGCCCATGACCTGTCGCGATCCACGCCAGAGCTCGCGTCCGGCGCTCCACATTGCTGCACGCCCGTACGGCGAACCTCACCAATAGTGACGAATTCAGACGTCCTTCGGCGCCGGGTCGCCGACACCGCCCACGGGGCCCCGAAGGCGGCGCGGGCGCTACCGTGTGGCGCCGTGGACCCTCGGCCCTGGCGCACGCATCTGCCCGCCGGGTCCGACCTGCAGGTCGAGGACCTGACGGCCCGACGCAGCCTGCCCAGAGCGTGGTCGGAGACCTGGGCCCGTGATCCGGGGGCGGCGCTCCTTTTCGACACCTCCTCTCCTTCTTCCTCGTCTTCCTCGGGCGAGGCCGCCGGGCTTGGCTCGGGGACCGCTTCGGGGGCCTCGCCGTCGGGGTGGTGCCGTGCCGGCCAGCTCGACGAGATGACCAGGGCGACGGCCGAGGGGCTGAGGCGTCTGGGCCTCGGGTCGGGCGACCGGGTCCTGTGGAGCACGGCCTCGTCGTTGCCCGCCGTGGTCGTCAACGTCGCCGCCCTGCGGGCCGGCCTCGTGGTCGTCCCCGTGAACGCGGCGTACACCGAGCGCGAGCTCGCCCACGTCGTCGGGGACGTGCGGCCCGCGGCCGCCGTCGTGGACGACCGCGACCGGGCCGAGGTGGTGTCGAGGGCGGCGGGCGGCGACATCGTCGTGCTCACGCCCGACCTCGACGTCATCGGGGGGGCGCCGGGCAAGGGCGGCGCCCCGCTCGCCGGAGGCGCGGGGGCGGACGCGCTCGACGCGGCCGAGCCCGACGACACCGCGCTCATCGCCTACACCTCGGGGACGACGGGCGCGCCCAAGGGAGCCGTGCTCACCCACGCCAACCTCCTCGCCAACAGCGAGTCGATCGCGCTGACGTGGCGGTGGGACGCCGGTGACCGCCTCGTCCACGCTCTTCCCATCTTCCACGGCCACGGCCTGTGCGTGGCGTTGTACACGTCCCTGTTGGTGGGTTCCTCGGTGGTCCTGGTGCCGCGCTTCGACGTCGACGCCGTGTTCGACGCGTGCGCCCGCCACGACGCCACGCTGTTCTTCGGCGTCCCCACCATGTACCACCGCCTCGCCGCGTCGAGCCGGGTGGGGGAGTTGGGCCGCCTGCGTCTGGCCGTGTCGGGCTCGGCTCCGCTCAGCGCGGAGCTGCACCGTTCGATCGCCGTCTCGGCGCGGACCGAGGTACTCGAGCGGTACGGGATGACCGAGACGCTCATGACGCTGTCGAACCCCTACGAGGGCGAGCGGCGGCCCGGCACGGTGGGATTCCCGTTTCCCGGGGTCGAGGCCCGCGTCGAGGACGACGGCGCCCTCATGGTCCGGGGGCCTACGGTGTTCTCGGGGTACTGGGAGCGCCCGGCGGCGACGGCGGAGTCCTTTGTCGACGGGTGGTTCCGCACCGGGGACCTCGGTGTGGTCGAGGACGGCTACGTCCGCCTGCTCGGACGCTCGACCGACCTCATCATCTCCGGGGGGTACAACGTCTATCCCGCCGAAGTGGAGGACGTCCTGCTCGGGCACCCGTCGGTGGCGGAAGTCGCCGTCACCGGCGAGCCCTCCGACGAGTGGGGTGAGGTCGTGTGCGCCTGGGTCGTTACCGACGGCGTGGCGCCACCCGACGCCGACGCGTTGCTGACCCACGCCGCGCAACGCCTCGCCCCCTACAAGCGCCCCCGTCGTGTGCGCTTCGTCGACTCGCTGCCCCGGAATTCCATGGGGAAGGTGCGCCGCGGCGAGCTGCGCTGAGCGTGGGAAGCCGTCAGGCCGAGGTGGCCACGGTCTCGGCGTCGATCCACGCCAGGTAGTCGGCGTCGCCGTCCTCGATGGGGGTGGCGACGATCTCGGGCGTGGTGAAGCCCATGTAGCCCTGGGTCTTGCGCAGGGTGGTCTTGAGCGGCTCGAGCGCGAGGGCGGAGGTCTTGAAGGTGCACACCCACTCTTCTGTCGTCTCGAGCTTCAGGTTCCACCAGTAGGTCGACGTCACGGGCCCCGACACCTGCGCGCACGCCGCCAGTCGTTGCTCGACGACCATGTGCGACAGCTCCGTGGCCTTCTCCTTGGCGGTGGTGGTGGTGGTGACTTGGTAGTGGCGAGCCATGTCTTCCGATTGTATGGAGTGCCGATCCCGGTCCCGCGGACCGCGCTGCGGTCGTCGCCGGAGCCACGTGGCCCCACCTGCGCCCGGCCACCGGTCGTCGGGGCGGCCCCGGCACCGCACCGCGCTCGGGGGTGGTCGCCGGCTCGTACCGCCGCCGCCGGCCGCCATCGGGGGCGCCGCTGCCACCGGGAGTCACCGGCGGGGACCGGCGGTCGCCGTCGGAGGCGAATTGTGGTCAGATGGTTGGACGCCGTTGCGACTGACCTCGGGGTGATCAGGGCTTCGGCGTCGAGAGTGGGGGCAATGCCTTGGAAACCGGTAGTGGGACAAGCGGTGATCGCACGCCTCGACGGGCAGGTGCGAGAGCTCCTCGTGATGGCGTGGGACTCCACCACGGGTGATGTCAAGGTGGCGTGGCCACCGCAGAACCCCGCCGTCGTCTCTCGCCACCGCTACTCGACGGTCCGGACCACCCAGATCGCCAAGTCGCGCTATGAGCCGCTCGACCCCGACGGGTTCACCGCCGCCACCACCGACGCGCCCAAGGTCGCACCCAAGCCCACGATGGGGCCGTTGGATCCGGTCCAGCCGCACTTGTAGTTCTCGTGGTGGGACCACGGCGGGCGAGCTCCGGTGAGCGGTGGGGTAGCGTGCCCGCATGACGACGTTTCTCATGTTGTCCACCCTCGGGCCCGAGGGGATGGCGACGCTGCGCCAGAACCCGCAGCGGCTCAAAGAGGTCAACACCGAGGTCGAGGCCATGGGCGCGCACGTCGTCGCCCAGTGGGCGCTGCTCGGGCAGTACGACTTCGCCACCATTCTCGAGGCTCCGGACGAAAAGGTCGTGACCCGGGTGGCCGTTGCCCTCGGCGCGCGCGGCACCCTCAAGACCAAGACGCTCATCGCGGTGCCGATCGATGAGTTCATCGAAACGGTCGGCACGCCCTGAACGCGGTGCGCCACCCAGTTCCGGTCTCTCAGGACCAGGCGTGCGACTCCGTGCTCAATACCACCACAGGCCCTGCTTGCGACGCTCCGACCTGACGTCCTCGCTCGGAAAAATATCCGGCAGGACACTGTCGTCGGAGAGCCGCCGCACGCGGTACCCACCCTGCACGCGCTCGGCTACCTCGAAGCCGTGGCTCCACGAGCCGACGAAGCGATTGCGCACGTCGACGGAGGTGCCTTCGGGGAGTTGCGTGTCGGGCATGTCGGTGGCGACATCGATCAGGCCGTCGGTCATGCGGGCGACCTCCTGTCATACCCCGAACGCCTCCCATCATGGGCGCTTCGTGCCCCCACTACAAGGGGGCGTGGCACAACAAGGGGCCAACGTGCCCGAGGTCACCGGCGTGCCCGGCGCGTTCGATTGATGGCGTCGCGCCCTTCTCCACCACGAGTGGCTCCAGCACCACGACGCCGAGTCGTCCCGGCGCGACCGGGGCTCATCCACGAGCGCACCCTGTGGGGCGCCGGTCACCGCCTGGTCGCCGGTGTCGACGAAGTGGGCCGTGGGGCGTGGGCCGGGCCGCTCAGCGTGGGAGTGGCGGTTCTGTGCGAATCGCCGCCACGGATCCCGAGGGGCCTTCGTGACTCCAAACAGCTCACCGAGGATTCGCGCGAGGCCATGTTCGACCGGGTGGCGGCGTGGTGCGCCGGTTGGGCGGTGGGTCATGCCGGGCCCGAGGAATGCGATCGCATCGGCATGACGGCCGCCCTCCGTCTGGCCACGCGTCGGGCCCTGGACCAGCTACTCCCCGACGTCGTCCCCGACGCCGTCGTGCTCGACGGCTCCTTCGACTTCGTGAGCCCGCCCCGGGCGCCGCAGCTCTTCGACGCCGACGGTGGCGTGGAGCCGGACGCGGCCCCCCGCCCCTCGGGCCCCGGGGACCAGCGCACGTGGGCGCCCCCGGTGAAGATGGTCATCGGGGGCGACGCCCGCTGCGCGTCGGTGGCGGCCGCCTCGGTGCTCGCCAAGGTGACGCGCGATCGGATCATGCGGGCCACGGCGGACTCGTACCCGGCGTTCGACTTCGAACGGAACAAGGGTTACCCCTCGCCTGCCCATCAGCGCGCCTTGTGCGGGTACGGGCTGAGCGCCGTGCACCGGCGTTCGTGGGCTTTCGTCGACTACCTGCCCTGGGAACTCACCACGTGGCCCGGTGACTACCGGACCCGGGCCTCACGCCTTGACGGGGGGCTCCTTGGGCAGTCCGAGGACCCGCTCGCCGATGATGTTGTGGAGGACCTCGTCGGTTCCCCCGGCGATGCGCATCCCGGGTAGCCCGAGAAAGAACTGGGACCACGCGTACGTGCCCCACTCACCCGAGTCGGCGATGAGCTTGGGACCGAGGACCGACGACAGCAGGTCCGTCATGCGACGCATGTTCATGGTCAGCGACAGCTTGGCGATCGACATCTCGGGTCCCGGCGCCTGGCCACCGGCGATCTTGGCCATGGCGCGCAGGTTGGTGTAGCTGGCCACACGCCCGTGGATGAAGATGTCGGCGAGCTGCTGGCGAACGAGGGGATCGTCGGACTTGCCATGGTGCCGGACCAGCTCGATGAGCCGCGGCGTGCTCAGGTTGCCGTTCCCCGACGACATGCTGCCCCCGCCGATGGCGGCCCGCTCGTTCATGAGCGTCGTCAGGGCGACGGACCATCCCCCGTTCACGTCTCCGAGGCGGTGGCTGTCGGGCACGTGCACCTCGGTGAAGAACACCTCGTTGAACGACGCGCCCCCCGTCATCTGGCGCAGGGGCCGGATCTCCACCCCGGGGGCACGCATGTCGACGACGAAGCACGTCAGGCCCTTGTGCTTGGGGGCGTCGGGGTCGGTCCGGCAGATGATCTCGCCGATGTCCGACAGGTGGGCGCCCGAGGTCCACACCTTCTGGCCGGTCAACAGCCACTCGTCGCCGTCGCGCACCGCCTTGGTCTGGACCCCCGCCAGGTCGCTGCCGGCACCGGGCTCGCTGAAGAGCTGGCACGCCACGATGTCGCCGCGCCACAGCGGCCTCAGGTACAGGTCCTTCACCTCGTCGATGGCGTGGGCCAGGATCGTCGGCGCCACCATGCCCAGGCCGATGCCGTAGGGGGTCATCGGGGGGGTGTCGAAGCGCGCCTCGGTGGCGTCGTACAGCCGCTGATGGTCCCGGGTGAGGCCCCGCCCCCCGTAGGCGAGCGGCCCGGCGATCCAGCTGAACCCGGCGTCGAAGCGCGTCTGGGCCCAGGCCCGGGCGGCCGTGAGCTCGGCCAGCTCCTCTTCGAGGGTGCGCTCGGGTAGGAGCGACACCTGGTCGGAGCCCTCTCCCCAGCCCTGCTCCGCTTCGACACGGGGCTTGGCGTGGGCCTCGAGGAACTCGAGCGCGCTCCGCTCGAAGTCCTCTTCGGAGATGGTGTCGGCCATGATGCCCTCTTTCACGTCGGTGCCCACCCCTCTGTGGCCGGTATCCCCGCATCGGGCTCCGGGCCGGGGTGCGGCCCCGGGATGGGCCTCTCAGCGTACCGACGAGCCCGGAATCGCCGCCAAACCAGGACAAACCGGGTCAAAGCGGACGAGCGGGGCGGTCGGTGCGGTAGAACTGCCCTGATGGCCTACGCGCTCGCCGTCATGGCGGCATTCGCCAACGCATTGACCAGCGTCCTGCAACGGATGGGGGTGGAGTCCGCCCCTGCTGATACGAACCTGAAATTGAGCCTGATCGCCTACGCGATCCGCCGGACCGTGTGGATCGCCGGCTTCCTGGTGTTGATCGCGGCGTTCCTCCTGCAATTCCTGGCCCTGCACTTCGGGCGGCTGACCACCGTGCAGCCCATCTTGACGTTGGAGTTGCCGTTCCTCGTCGCCATCTTGGGGATCTGGTTCCGCCTCCCGCTCACCTGGAGGGAATGGGTCGGGGCCACGGCCGCCGCGGCCGGGCTGGCCGCCTTCCTGGCCCTGTCGGCCCCGAGCGGAGGGAACGAGGTCCCCGACCTCGAGGATTGGGGGATCGTGTCCTTCGCGGTGATCGCCGGGTGCTCGCTGGCGGTCCTGATGACGCGGGTCGGGTCACCGGCGTGGCGCGCGGCGTGGTTCGGCACGGCCGGCGCCATCGCCTTCGCCTTCACCGCCGCGCTCATCAAGACCATGAACGACGAGATCACCCGGGGCTGGAGCCACGTCTTTCTCAGCTGGCCGCCCTACGCCCTGGCCGCCAGTGGGCTGGTCGGGGTGTTCCTGGCCCAGAACGCCTTCCATGTCGGCCCGGTGACGGCGTCGCAGTCGGCGCTCGTGATCGTCGACCCGCTCGTCTCCATCGCCATCGGGATCGGCCTCTTCGGCGATCACGTCCAGACCGCCGGGGGAAGGCTGGTCGGAGAGGTCCTGGCCATGATCGTCCTGCTCGTCGGGGTCTTCTCGCTGACGCGCTCCCCGCTCGTGGTCCACGTGAAGAGCGAGGACGGAGAGGACATCCAGGTGTTGACCGGACGCCGATGTAACGGGCCCGGCCCCGTCCTGGAGGCCGGGTGAGCAGCGAGCCGGTGCCACCGGTGGCAAAGCCCCGGCGCCGGGGGAAGGGTCGGCCCGAGAGCGGCCAGGGCGCGGTGCCGGGGGTGCAACTCAATGTGGACGCCCCCGATGCCCGCGGCAACGTCGACACCGTCGACGTCGACAGCCCGGGCCACTACGACCCGTGGGCGACGGCGCTCGGCCGGATCGACGACGCCGCCGCGCTCGCCGATCTTGACCCCGACGTCCATCGCCTCCTCCGCCTGCCCGATCGGGTGCTCGAGGTCGCCGTGCCCGTCCGCATGGACGATGGCCATGTCGAGGTGTTCCTGGGTTGGCGGATCCACCACAACACGGCTCGGGGGCCCGCCAAGGGGGGGATCCGCTTCCACCCCGACCTGCACGCCGCCGAGGTGGCCGCGCTGGCGGCGGACATGACGCTCAAGACCGCCGTGGTCGACATCCCCTTCGGCGGAGGTAAGGGAGGGGTGCGCTGCGACCCGCGTCAGTTGTCGGTCGGTGAGCTCGAACGGCTCACCCGCCGCTACACGTTCGAGATCGCTCCGCTGCTCGGCCCCGACCGCGACATCCCCGCTCCCGACGTCAACACCGACGAGCGGGTCATGGCGTGGTTGCTCGACACCCTCGACATGCTCCAGGGCCGCTCGCTCCCGGAGGTCGTCACGGGGAAGCCGCTCTCGGTCGGGGGGATGCGCCTGCACACCGGGGCCACCGCTTCGGGTGTGGTGCGGTGCGTGCGGGCCGTGTTCGCCGCCCTCGACATCCCCGTCGCCGGGGCGCGCGCCATCGTCCAGGGGTTCGGCAAGGTGGGCGGCCCGCTCACCTTCCTCCTGTCATCGGCGGGGATGCGGGTGGTGGCGGTGTGCGATGTCGGAGGCGCCGTCTACAACCCCGGTGGTCTCGACGTGGGCATGCTGTCCGATCACGTCTCGGCGGTCGGCTCGGTGGCCGGGTTCGCCGGCGGCGAGGAGATCCGGTCGTCCGATCTCTGGGGTGTGGAGGCCGAGCTGGCGGTCCCGGCCGCGCTGGCGGGAGCCATCGACGAGGCGGACGCGCGCGCCATGGGGGCGCGGGTGGTGGTCGAAGCCGCCAACGGACCCACCACACCGGCCGGCGACCGCGTCCTCGCCGAGCGGGGGATCACGGTCGTTCCCGACATCCTCGCCAATGCCGGGGGGGTGACGGCCTCGTATTTCGAGTGGGCGCAGTCGCGCCAGGGCTACGCATGGGACGAGGAGCTGGTCGCCATCCGGTTGGCGAGGACGATGGACGACGCCTTCGCCGATGTGTGGGCGCGCGCCCAGGACCTGGGAGTCACGATGCGCCGCGCCGCCGGGGTGGTCGCCGTCGATCGGCTGGCGGCGGCGATCAAGGCCAGAGGGCTGTTTCCCTGACGCTTCTCGTTCCCTGACGCTTCGTCCCGATTTCTTCCCGGACGCTTCTTCCTGATTACCAGCCTCGGTCGACCCACTCCTGGAGATGGGGGAGTTCGGTCCCGATCGTCGTGTCATCACCGTGGCCGGGGAGGACAACGGTGTCGGCCCCGAAGCGGGAGAACAGCCGGTCCTCGATGGATCGGATGATGGTTGGGAAGTCGCCGCCTTCGAACTTGGTGTTGCCGGGCCCACCCGGGAACAGCGTGTCGCCGCTGAAGAGAAGAGGTGTGCCCTCCACCGAGAAGCACATGGACCCCGGGGTGTGGCCGGGTGTGGCGATCGTGCGCAGCCGCATGTCACCCACTTCGATCACGGTGTCGTCGTCGAGGAGGAGGTCGTAGGAGGGGAGCATCCCGGCGTCGGCGGCGGTGACCGAGACTTCGTAGCCCGCGTCGCGCACCGCCGGCACCGCCTGGATGTGGTCCCAATGGCCGTGGGTCTCGAGGACCTTGCGGACGCCGAGGTCGCGACACATCTGGAGGAGGCGCTCGTGCTCGTTGGCGGCGTCGATGAGCACGGCGTCCCCGGTCCCCTTGCTGCGGATGACGTAGACGTTGTTGTCCATGGGGCCGACGACGACCTTGTGGACTTCGATCAGGCTGTCTTCGTAGTGGAGCATCTCTGCACTCTAAGCCGAGGGTTGTGTGAACGGAACCGAGGCCCCCGGCGTGGAAGGGGGGATGCAGCGGCGTTCCTCGACATGGCGGATGGCCTTGGTCGGCGTCGCCGCGTGCGGGGCCCTGGCGGGCTGCACCCACGGGGACCGGGCCGATCCATCGCCATCGGGATCGGCCGGGTCCACTCCCACGACATCGGCCACGATCGTTGCGACCCCCGCACCCGCCACTCCCCACGAGACCGTTCCCGCCACCACGGCGCCGTCCGCGTCGTGGGATGAGCAGACCATCGTGCCGGGAATGCTGGGGCTGAGGACAGGGCTGGGACCGGGTGGAGGCCCCCGTCACGACTCCGAACCGCCGGTGCCGTGCGCAACGGCGCTGACAACCTCCCCGGGTTGCCGAACGTGAGAGCTGATAGACCCGTGCACCAGGCGAGGAGGTACCGGGCCGTGGCCGAGGCGGTGCGATTCGAGGAGGTCTTCTCCGACCTGTACCGGCTTGCCTACCGGGTGTCGTTCAAGGTGCTGGGGGACAGGGGTGACGCCGAGGATGTCGCCCAGGAGGCGCTGGCTCGAGCGCACGTCCGTTGGGTGCGCCTCCGGGACCGGCCCGAGGGCTGGGTCGTGACCGTCTCCACCAATCTCGCCATCGACCGCCTCCGGCGTCGCAGTCGGACCACCGAATCGCGCCGCGAGCCCGTCGCTCTGGTCGAGACGCACCTTTCCGAGCGCATCGACCTGGCCCGTGCCCTGCGCCGACTGTCGCGCCGCCAGCGCGAGGTCGTCGTGCTGC
>Ga0116219_10002898_pt1 | contig 13966 bp, 12 predicted proteins | sample Sb_taG_4_FD_91019 | JGI IMG/M metagenome (GOLD analysis project Ga0116219, IMG submission 91019) | Peat soil microbial communities from Weissenstadt, Germany - Sb_50d_6_BS metaG | ecosystem: Environmental > Terrestrial > Soil > Wetlands > Peat | place: Germany: Weissenstadt | collected 2010-09-21
GACTCTCGATCCGGCGCGGGACTACCACCCGCAGACAATGGGCTGGACTTCGACTATGACGTGACACATCATTCGCCGATGACTTGACACATCACAGTGGTGGGCGCTGAGGGACTCGAACCCCCGACCTGCTGGTTGTAAGCCAGCTGCTCTAACCAGGCTGAGCTAAGCGCCCGAAAATCCACATTCTAGCTGGGCATATGCCACACTCCTGGGCCCTGGTCGTGGGCCGTGGCGCTGTAAGACCAGATGGTTTCGCCCTGTTGCCTTGGTCCGCAGACCGGCAGCAGGTGTGATTGATCCATCGGGACACAGGAGGTCGAGGAACCAATGTCGAGCGTGATTTCCACTGTCGAGGAAGATATCGAAATCCTTCTGCGCAGCTTCGAGCTTCATTTAAGAGCCACGAACAAAGCAGAGAAGACCATTCGAAGCTACACAGGGAGTGTTCGCACATTCCGAACCTTCCTTCTTTTGCATGGCATGCCCACCCAAGCCCATCGGCTGACACGGGAACACGTAGAGACATTCATCGCCGACCAGGTGAGCCGACACCGACCGAAAACCGCACAAATTCGGTTTGGGGATTTGCAACAGTTCTTCCGGTGGGCCGTCGAGGAGCGAGAAATACCCGTCTCACCGATGGCGAACATGAAGCGGCCACAGGTTCCTGAGGAGCCGCCGCAGGTGCTCACTCCCAACGACATCAAATCCCTCCTGAAGGCTTGTGAGGGAACCGGTTTTGAGGCCAGACGTGATACCGCCATCGTGCGGATGCTGCTGGACACGGGGATGCGTCTGGCCGAACTCGCCGGGCTCAGTATCGAGGACATTGATTTCGATCAGCGGGTGGCCTACGTCCTGGGTAAGGGCCGCCGCCCTCGTCAGTGCCCATTTGGGGCAAGGACGGCTCAGGCCATCGACCGCTACCTTCGGGTCCGTCGAAATCACGACTACGCCGATTCCCCTGCAGTCTGGATCGGGAAGAAGGGGAGGTTGACCGATTGGGGAATCCGGCAGCTTGTGGAACGTCGCTCGGGGCAGGCTGGCATCGGGCACGTCCATCCGCACCAGCTCCGTCATACATTCGCCCACCTGTGGCTCTCGGAGGGCGGAAACTGTAAACAGCGGTCGATTTCGTCAACGCGCGTCGGTCGAAAACGTCAACGCGGTGGTGGTCAAAAACTAGCCGATGACGTTGTCCTCGTCCAGGGTTTCGTGACGTTTGCCCACAGGCTCCGCGCCGCTTGAGCCAGCATCGGTTTCGGTCCTCGTTCTGCGGGTCCGTGACTTGGCGTCGCGTAGGCGATAGCTCTCGCCCTTGGTCTCGATGATCCGGCAACGATGCGTGAGCCGGTCGAGCGTCGCACCGGTCAGCCGCTCGGACCCGAGCACCTCCGTCCAGCTCTCGAAGGGCAGGTTGGTCGTGACTATGAGGCTCGTGCGCTCATAGGCCGAGGAGATCACGTCGAAGAGCAGCTCCGCTCCGACCTTCGAGGCTGGCACGTATCCGAGCTCGTCGAGCACGAGCAGGTCGAGCTTTCCGAGCTGGGTCTTCAACCGCAGAAAGGCCCTCTCGTCTCGTGCCTCGATGAGCGCCGTCACGAGCTCTGTGGCGCGATAGAAGCGCACCCTGTATCCCTTCTGACAGCCCGAGACGGCGAGCGCCGTGGCGAGATGGCTCTTCCCGGTGCCGGGGTTCCCGACGAGGATCACGTTCTCGCGTTTGTCGATGAACTCACAGCGGGCGAGCTCTGCGATCATGACCTTCGAGACAGACGGTCGGGCTGAGAAGTCGAAGTCGTCCAGGGACTTGGTCGTGGGAAAGCGTGCGGCCTTCAAGCGGCGATCGGCGGCGCGCTTCTCCCGATCGAGGAGCTCCAGCTCGAGCAGCTGGAGCAGGTAGGTGAGGTGGTCGACGTTGTCTGATGCCGCTTGCTTCGCCACCTTCTCGCATTCGGCTCCGACCGTCGGGAGCCGAAGGGCCTTCAGGTGGTGGTGCAGCAGAACGAGGGCCTTGGCCTCGAGTGCCTTCATGGGTGTTTGTCCTTTCTCTCTATGGGTTTGCGAAAGACGACCGGCTGTGTCGGCCCGAGAGGCGACGAAATGCTCGGCCCGGACCCCAGGTGCCCGAGACGACCTCGGGTTTCAGACGACGGTCAGCTCTCGATAGGAGCTGAGATCAGGTGGTGCGATCGAGAACGGCTGCAGGTGGGGATGGCCGTCCAGGCTGAAGAGCCTGGGCGGTTCCTCTTTTCTGTGATGGAGGATCAACGAGACCGCGTCCGATCCGAGCGCCCCGATCGAGAGCGCCTGGTCGACGGCGCCTGCGAGCTCTGCGACCGTGGCGTTCTCCAACAGGCGCAGCACCTTGATGAACTCCCTCGTCCCCGCAGATCCGAGCTCTGCCTCGAGGCGCCTGCGCAGCAACGAGAAGCAGGGAGGAAGGTCCCATCCCTCGAGCGGGCGCGCATGGTCCAAGGCTCCGGGCTTTCGCTCCAAGAGCGCCAAGTAGTGGCGCGGGTCGAAGCTCACCTTCTCCTTTGACCACGAGCGCAGGTGCGTGGCGATCACCTCTGTCCCACAGACGATGCGCAGCTCGTCGAGGCTCCCGAGGCAGGTGACATCGTGGTGGGCGTAGTCGGTCGGGACCGAGTAGTCGTTTCGGTCGAAGCGGACCAAGGAAAGTGAGTTGGCCGCTGTGTGCTCGACACGTCTGACCTCGAAGGAGGAAGGCGGCAGCTCCAACATGGCCAGGCGGTCGACCTCGAGGCGCTCGGCCTTCGTGTCGGCCTTGCCGCGCACCCTGCGGAACAGATCCGCGTAGCAGGCTGCTGCCAGGTACTCGTTCAACGCCGGCCATGAGGAGAACGACGGGACCGGGACCAAGAGGTTTCGCCTCGAATACCCGACGTGGTTCTCGACGTGCCCCTTCTCGTTCCCCCTCCCGACGCGACAGAAGCGGTGGTCGAACAAGAAGTGGCTCTCGAGGCGCAAGAACTCCCTCGTGAGCTCCCTCTCTCTTCCGAGGACCTTGCGCACGGCGATGGTGGTGTTGTCGTAGTCGCACTTGACGGGCACGCCCCCGAAGAACTCGAAGGCCGCCACGTGCGCTGCCTGGAAGGTCTCTGTGCACTCTCGCGGATAGGCCGAGACGAAGTAGGCGTCGGAGTAGGGAAGGGTCATGATGCTGAGCGCGGCCTTGGTTCGCTCGCCTGCTATTGAGACCGTCGCCTCGCCGAAGTCGAACTGGGCACGACCGGGCGGGTGAGAGAGCGGGACGAACACCTCCTTCGAGTGCCGGCGCGCGTGGGCCACGGCCACCTGCACCTGGGTCATGGCTCCTGTGTATCCGTGCTCGTCACGGAGGCGTTCGAAGATGCGCCTGGCGGTGTGGCGCTGCTTGGGAGGCGCCTGGCGGTCGTCTTCGAGGATCTGGTCGATCACCTGAAGGAAGGGTCCGAGCTTGGGCTTCGGACGGCGCTCGGCGCCGGTGTAGCGGCCGGGTTCGGCGCTCTGAAGGATCTTCTGGAGCGTCTTGTGCGACAAGCGGTACTCGGCCATGACAGAGCGTTTGGAGGCTCCCTCGACCAGCACCTTTCGTCTGATCTCGGTCCATTGGTTCATGTCGGAACGCACTTTCCCCCCGACCCTCCTCGCTCCCCGGCTGGCTTCCTTTCGGGAAGCCTCCGGGCCTTAGCGAGTTGGATCGGGGATGGTCAGGCGTTGCCGTTTTCGACCGATGTTTTCAGGCGCTGCCGCGTTGCCGTTTTCGACCGATGTTCACACCTTGCAGCGGCCGCTTCAGACGGACGCTTGTCTGGGTGAGATAGACAACCCAGCCTTGTCCCCGGCTGCATCCTCAGTCGTCATTGCAACTTGCCCTAAAAGCCTGTAGCACTACAATGACTGTATGCCTGCTAGGACTCATGAGGCAACGGTCGGCGATCTGACCGACGCTGTCCTGACCGCGAGCCGCGTGCTCGTGGGCGTAGCGGCCCGATCACTCGCGGACCACGAGAACGAGGTCTCTCTCCAGCAGTACCGAGCGCTGGTTGTTCTCGCGTCACGTGGGGCTCAGCGTCCCGTGGACCTGGCAGAGGCGCTCGGCGTCGACCCGTCGACGGCGACGAGGCTTTGTGATCGGCTTGTGTCGAAGCGCCTGATCTCGCGGCGTCGACAGGGCAGCGATCGGCGCGAGGTGCGCCTGGACCTGAGCGATCTCGGCCGAGGCCTGGTGCAGCGGGTGACCGAGCGCCGACGTCGTGAGATCCGGCGCATACTCGATGCGGTCCCGCGCTCGGAGCGCGAAGACCTGGTGCGCGCGTTTCGGACATTCGGAAACGCAGCCGGAGAGGTGCCTGAGAACCAGTGGCCTCGCAGCTGGGAGCTCTAGGAGTTGGAAGAGCGCAGATCGGGTGACAACCCCGAAGCCGACCTACGCACGGCCCGGGAGACGAGCGAAGCGAGGCTCCACGGTTCGAAGAAGATTGCCGAATCTGAGCTGACAGCAGTCAGGGGCGTCTCTTCCCACGTCGCAATCCGTGCTGGTTCTGCCTGGCTCAGAGCGTCGCGCCTCGGGCTCGTGGTGATGGCCCTCGTCGTCGGGACGGTCGCAGGGTTCGGGGCGGTCGGCTTTCGGTGGCTGATCTTCGCGTTCACGTGGCTTGCGACCGGCCACGAGCAGTTCGGCCAGCAGGGTCGAGTCGCGAGCCTCCACCTTCCGTGGCTTGGCATCTGGTTCCTGTTGCTCATCCCGGCGGTTGGCGGCCTCATCTACGGACCGCTCATCCAGCGCTACGCCAAGGAAGCGCGTGGCCACGGTGTGCCCGAGGTCATGCTCGCGGTCTCGGAGAACGGCGGGCGCATCCGCCCGCCCGTGACATTGGTCAAGGCCGTCGCCTCGGCCCTTTGCATCGGGGTCGGCGGCTCGGTGGGACGTGAGGGCCCGATCGTCCAGATCGGATCGGCATTCGCCTCGACGATGGGCCAGTTCGTGCGGATGTCCGAGAGCAGGCTTCGTGTGATCGTCGCCTGCGGCGCTGCAGGGGGGATCGCTGCCACGTTCAACGCCCCGATAACGGGGCTCTTCTTCGGCTTCGAGATCATCCTTCGTGACTTCTCCCTAGATGCGCTCTTCGCCACGATCCTCTCCGCGGTCGCGGCGGATCTCGTGAGCCGGGCCTTCTTCGGCTCGGCACCGTTCTTCGCCAGTATCCCCCACGACCTCCTCGTGAGACACGACTACACGTACTTGCTCGTCGCCGTCCTCGGTCTCGCTGCAGGCCTCGTCGGCTACGGGTTCAAGACCTTCTTGTACAAGCTCGAGGATGTCGTAGACAGAATCTGGAAGGGACGCCCCGAGTGGGCGCGGCCGGCCGTAGGAGGACTCGCACTCGGAGGGCTGCTTCTCGCCCTGCCACAGATGTACGGAGTCGGCTACCCCGTGATGAACAAGGCGATTTCCGGACACACAGTGCTTTGGTTGTTGGTCATCTTGATGCTCGCGAAGATCCTCGCCGCGAGCCTCACCCTCTCCATAGGCGGTTCCGGAGGCGTCTTCGCCCCGTCACTCTTCACCGGAGCCATGGGAGGCATGGCTTTCGGGGTGATCGTCCAGCATCTCTTCGGCCCGATCGTGAGCTCGCCTGCCATCTTCGGCGTCGTGGCCATGGGCGGCGTCTTCGGTGCCACGGCTCAAGCGCCGCTCACCGCCATCGCAAGCGTTGTCGAGATGACTGGCAACTTCACCCTCATCTTGCCCGTCATGCTCGCCGTGGGCATTGCGACCGCGCTCTCGAAGAGGCTCAGCTACGGAAGCATCTACACCACCAAGCTCTTGCGACGCGGCATCGACATCGAGCGCCCGAAGCCCGGCAACGTGCTGCAGATGTTGACGGTCTCAGACGTGATGCTGCCTGTCCCATCGGGCAACGGGTCTGAGCGGTTCCTCCCACATGAAGGAATTCGCCTCCCGGGTAGTGCGCCAGACATCGAGACCTTGGCGAGGGTGGCGGGCCCGGTCACCGAGAAGCGCCAACCTCAGGTTCTGTTTTCCGACGAGACGGTCGACCAGGCCCTTCGACAGCTCGTCCTATACGGACGCTCGGGACTTCCTGTCCTCTCCCCAGACGGAGAGCACCTAAGGGGCTGGATCACCCGACAGAACGTGCTTCGGGTGCTGGCCGACCGCGTCGGCGCCTCAACCGCCGAAGCCGAGCAAGGGAGACTCGCCTCTGAGTTCTCGGAAAAAGACGCCGAGTCGCGCCTGCATGTGCCTCGCACTCCTCTCGACGGCTACGAGATCGTGGAGATCGCGATCAGAGCGGACTCTCCCGCGCGGGGCCGTCGCTTGGGAGAGATCCCGTGGCCTTCCGGCTCGCTCGTGGTCGCGGTGACAGAAAGGCGCGAGCTCATCTCGCCCCGAAGCGACGTCGTCCTTCATGCCGGAGAGCGAGTAGTGCTGCTTTTGCCCGTCGGTGACGTCGAGGCCAATGGGCAACGGGATGCAACTAGTCGGGGACGCTGAGTCGGTCATGGCACTCCTGCGTCATCGGATCGAGATGGCGCTCGGCATCGATCGTCTGGGCAGTCACAGAGCGGTCCAGATTTGGCCCGAGGTTCTAGGCATCATCTCGAGGGTTGTCTTGATCCCTTGGACTCCCGGTTCTAAGCCGACCACGTTGCTGGGGCGAGTGGAGTCACGACGATGACTGCGGCCATCGAGACCTTCGATCTCACGAAGGCCTACGGGATGACCCGCGCTCTTGTGGATCTCGGCCTTCGCGTCGAGGCGAACCAGTGCTTCGGCTTCCTCGGCCCTAACGGGGCAGGCAAGACCACGACCATACGGCTGCTCCTCGCCCTGCACCGGCCGACGAGCGGACGTGCCGTAGTTCTCGGTCTCGACTCTCAGCGTGACAGCGTCGAGATCCACCGACGGATCGGCTACCTGCCGGGGGACTTGGCCCTCTACCCCCGAATGACCGGACAGCAGCACGTCGAGTGGTTCGCCCGCGCGAGGGGGAAGCACGACCCTGCGCTCGCCAGTGAGCTCATCGAGCGTTTCGCGGTGGTCCTAGACAGGCCGACGAAGGAGTTGTCGACCGGAAACCGCCAGAAGATAGGCCTCGTGCTCGCGTTCATGCACCGACCTGAGCTTCTCGTCCTCGACGAGCCGACGTCGGGCCTGGACCCCCTCATGCAGGACGAGTTCGAACGACTGGTGCGCGAGACCGTCGCAGACGGACGGACCGTCTTCCTTTCCTCGCACGAGCTGGACGAGGTGCAGCGCCTCGCGGACCGGGTGGCCATCATCCGTTCAGGCAAGCTCGTGATCACCGACACGGTCGAGAGCCTCCGAAAAAGCGCTCCGCAGAAGGTGGAAGCCCGCTTTCCCGAGCCCCTCGACCCGACGCTCTTCGCCGGCATCGAGGGGACGTCGGTCACGGCCTGCGAGGGGAATCGAATCGCATTGGAGGTGACCGGTGCGATCGGACCGGTGCTTAAGGTTATCGCCGAGCACGATCCGGTCGACGTCGTCTCTCGCCCTGTCGACCTGGACGAGCTGTTCCTCGACTTCTACCGTGGTGAATCGAAACCGGAGTCCGTACATGCGCGCTGACATCACACGCATCGATGTCTCGGCCCGAATGCGGAGCCTGATCGGGTATTCGCTCGGCCTTGTCCTGTACGCCCTCGTAGTAGTCGCCCTCTATCCCGCGTTCGAACATTCGACGTCCTTGGACAAGCTCGTCCACAACGACTCGACCGCCGCCGCGCTGTTCGGGATCACGGGGAAGATCTCCTCGTCGGGGGGATGGCTAAACGCAAACATCTACGCGAACTTCTTCCCATTGGTCATGTTGCTCCTGACCATCGGGTACGGCGCTGCCGCCCTGGCCGGACAGGACGAGAACGGCACGCTTTGTCTCCTTGCGGCGCTCCCGATGCGTCGAAGAACGATCGTCTTTCAGAAGGTGTGGGCGATGACGGTGCAGGCGGTCGTCTTAGCGGTCGGGGTAGCCATATGCGTGTTCATAGGCCGCTCCTTCGACTTGACTGTCACCCTCGGCAATGTGGTGTCGGTTTCCGCTGCCGTCTGTTTGCTGGGATTGGACTTCGGCCTCATAACGCTTGCACTTGGCGCGTTCACTGGTAGGCGCGGCACGGCCTTAGGTGTGGGCTCCGGGCTTGCAGCCGCCTCCTATCTTGTGAGCTCACTTGCTCCGGTGGCCTCATGGATCCGCCCCGGAAGATTCGTTTCGCTCTTCTACTGGGCTGTCGGAAACGACCAGATCAGCTCAGGCGTGAGTCTCGGGGATTACTCTGTGTTGGTCGCGGTCGCGCTGTGCGCTGTATATGCAACGGTGATCGGCTTCCGGCGGCTGGATGTTCACTAGGGCGAGCGCTGATCATGAGACAGGACTGAGCATGATCCGCGTGGGCTTCAAGACGTTGCCCGACGATGTGGGATCCGGAAACCCGTGGGATTGACGCGCGCCCAAGCCAAGCGCTTCTACGACCGACTGGGTCGCGGGCAGGATCTTCAGGCCTTCTACGAGGACCGAGCCATCAAGGACCTCCTTGCGCATGGTTCGTTCGCCACCGCCAGCTCGGTCTTCGAGCTCGGTTGCGGGACCGGTCGCCTGGCAGAGACCTTGCTCGAGCATCACCTGCCGCCGGACGCCACCTATGTCGGGGTCGACATCAGCGACACGATGATTAATCTCAGCAGGGCCCGCTTGCTGAGATTCGGAAGTCGCGCACAGATCCTGAAGGTTGACGGCGTGCCACTTCCGGGAGGTGACGGTGGCTTCGATCGATTCGTCTCGACCTACGTGTTCGACCTGCTCAGCGCCGTGGATGCCGAGGCAACCCTCACAGAGGCCCGCCGTCTCCTCGGCTCCGGTGGACTTTTGTGCCTGGTGAGCCTCACAGCGGGACGCAGCCTGCCGACGTGGCTCGTCTCCTCTACCTGGACGGCCCTCTGGTCTTTAGCGCCCTGGGCGGTCGGAGGTTGTCGACCGATCGATCTGACGCAGCTGCTCGAAGGATGGCGAATCGTGCACCGCTCTTTTGTCAGAGCTTGGGGCCTCACGTCCGAAGTCGTGATTGCCGCAGTTGATGCCGTTGCTAGATACCCGGTTGAGCAAGGAGCGCATGGCCATGTCGCAGCGTTGGCATGAGATGAGAAGGCAGATAGGGAGCGCTGTTGCTGCGAGGAAGGGGCCTCTCGCAAGTGTCTGCGGCCTGGTTGTGCCTCTTGGAGTCTCCGCTGGGCTTGTGCCTGCTCGTGAATCCCTTGCGAGCACAGCTGCAGCCCTCATCCTGGTTGCCTTCATATCTGCTATTGCCATCTTGGGGATCCGGCTCGCAGGCATTCTTGCCTCGGCGTCGTCGGGCCTCTGGTTCGATTTCTTCCTGACGCGCCCCTACGAACGGTTCGCCATCAGTCACCGAGCTGACCTCGAGACGACGGTCAGCTTGTTCGCGGTCGGGCTCATCGTGACCGAGCTCGCAGCCCGCGGGCGCCATTATCGGCGAGTCGCGACTGAGGAGTCCGACTACTTGACCACCCTTCACGACTTGGGGGAGATGGTTGGACGAGGAACTCCAGCTGCCCAAGTGCTCGAGCGCGCTTCAGAAGCCTTGATGGACCTGCTTCATCTACGCGGGTGCCGGTATGAGCCAGACGCGCCGGGACCGTACCCGACGATTCTCCTGTCGCAGGGTGAAGTCGTTCACGGCCGCTTCCACTGGCCGGTTTCGACGATGGGCCTACCTGGTGCAGAGGTCGATTTGCCCGTCGAATATGGAGGGCGGTCGCTCGGTCGATTCGTGTTAGTGCCAACCCCAGGATGGGCAGTGCGGCGCGAGAGGTTAATCGTGGCTCTGGCCATTGCAAGCCAAGCAGGAGCGGCCCTTGCAACTCGGGCACGCACAGCCTGACGGATCCGTACTGTCGCCCAATTCTTCGAATAGGTCCTCTGTGGGGATCTAAAAGGGCATGCTCGGACTCGTCTTCGGCGGAGTCAGCGCCGGAAGGCGATCCTTTCAACGACGGCGGCACCGATCGTACTGACAACCGCAACGACGACCACGGCGCCAAGGAATCCCAAGTGAGTTGCAGTTCCCCAGATGCCATCCGGCAGTCCCAGCACCACAGCCAAACCGACCGCCCAGGCTCCAGCGAGAGCAACCCGGGACCATCGACCTGTGAATGCTGCAGAACACGGGCCCACGATGAGCAGTCCAATTAGGACGACGCGGTGCCCGAGGATCGCATCAGCTGCTGAAACCAAAGCGCAGAGCACCAGGCTAAGAACAAGGAGCCGATTTGCTGACCAACCCGTAGGCGTCACCTGACGGTCCCCTTGGAGCGCGTGTCGGGCAGCCGAGCCCCCCACGATCTGGAGCGGGCCGTGCCCGTTGACCCGTCCGTCAGGTGCTGACATCTCCACTCCAAGCTTTGGTGGACGGCAACTCCTCGGAGAGTACCAGGATCAAAACTACCTTCCCCATCTGCCCTCATGATGCAGCCAAGAGCGTCGCAACGAAACCGGCGTACCCGGCGACAATGAGCCAACCAGCCGGTCGCCGAAGGCCTCGCTGGGCGTAGGCCAGTCCCAGCGTCAGTCCCGTAAGCCCCAGGTATGCAGCAGCGATGACCATGGTCTGACCTGAGGGTCTTGTGAGTCCGATGAATGTCGCCGGGAGTAGCAAACCAGCCACCACGTTCAGGGTGTTGCTGTTCAGAGCGGTGCTAAAAGCCGCTGCCCCTCTCCCCTTGGCAGCAAGGTAAACCGCCGCCACAGCGTTTGGCAGGCTAGTAACGGCGGCAAGGACGAGGCCGCCGATGATGACATCGGCTACCGCAAAATGCTGCCCGAGCGCTGACGCCCCTCGTTCCATTCCCACCGAAGCAACGACCACGACAACAAGCGCCAACGCCGCTACAAGGGCATCCCGAGGTTCCCCCCGTGTGGGGCGTATTGCCACAACAAGCTCTAGCTCCTCCTCATCCACGGCCGAACTCACCCACGCGAGCCATCGGCGCGGGATCGGGAGCCGACGAAGAGACTTGCCGTGTGCTGCCAGGACGAACGTATAGGCCACTAAGACTGCGAGGGAAAACACGAGTCCGAGGGCGGGATCTACGACCTTCCCGACCGAAACAAGACAGACCGTCGCCATCCAAACACCAACGGCGCCTCCGAGAAGAACGACCTTGCGGTGAAGGTCAATGCGCCCGGCAACCACGGCACCGAGACCAAGAAGGGCGGCCAGATTGAACACGTTCGACCCGATGACGACTCCAGCACCAACCGCTCGCTGGTGGTGGACAAGAGCCGTGACTGCAGCCGTGATCTCGGGCGTATCAGCAGCGAGGGCGGCCAGCATGCCGAGCAGTGCCTCTGAGAACCCAAATCGCTCGCCAACCCTCTCAAGTCTTGTGACGAGTACCCAACTCGTCGCGAGGCTGACGACGGCCCCTACTACGAATGCGGTGATCGCGGGACCGAGCGCCACCGGGTTTCAAGACCCACTGCGACTGGGCCGCAGTTGCCTACAGGCAGCCCGCCCATACGCGAACTGACGAAAAATCCCAGGAATCGCCACACCGGCTCCCTTCCGCGAACGGATGATGTGCCGACCAGGCTTCCCGGCTCTCCAAGCTAGATGCTAGATCCTCGCAACCGATCGCTGGTCCATCAGAGACTCAGCCGGTAGTGGGCCCGCAGATACGCACCCAGTGTTCCCGCCATATGAAGGTCCGTCAGGGGACCTACTGGCGACGAGCCCGCTGGCCTGAACTAGATCTGCATGTCCGACCATGAAAGGAGTCGCCCGTCGGGTGAGTGGTGACGTCGGCCTTGGAGGTGGACCTTCAGCAAGTGGTCGCGGTGGGGCAGTGCGATCGCTCACTGCGCGCCAGAAAAGGGCCTTCGGGCCGGGCTTGTGCAAGAAGTGATCAAAAGGCGGTGCCGCGACCGAATCGGCGGTATGTACTCGTTCGCGTCACTGCCCGCGCCACGAATCGGCGTTCGGCTCGAACTCTGACCGCAACGCGGCCCACTCGAGATTCCCAAATATGCGCTCTCGACGACCGGACACCGACCTCCGCTTCAGCATCATTTGGGTCGGAGGTGCTTGCAACTCACCGACGAGCCAGGACACCTCATCAACTCGTGTGGCCAGTTGAATCCAAAGTGAGGACTGCGGCCGGGGTGCCAAAGGGTTGTTTCTTTGAACAGATAGTTTTGCCGTTTCCGCTCGCCTTCGACCAGGAAATACCTGGTCAGCCACAGCGTTCACGTCGTTTTGGTTGTAAGCCAGATGCTCTAACCAGGCTGAGCTAAGCGCCCGCGATCTATCAATCTACCGGCGCCGATCGCAGGTACCTAGGGGAATGCGGTCAGACTCAGACGTCCGTGGCGTCGTTGTAGAACTCCTGTGACCCTGCAATACCAGCGAGCACCTGCTCGTCGGTGGCACCTGAGTTGAGATCCCCCACCCAGGTCGAGAGCCCACCTGGGTCGGCGGGGCGGTTCAACAGCAGTTGGTAGAAGAACTGCACCGTGTCGGTGCGGGACTCGTTCGAGGTGTCGATGTCATAAGCGACCTGAGTGCGGCTCATCCCGTTCGACAGGCCGGCGTTCCAGGTCACAAGACCACCCGAGTCAGCGGGTCGTCCGAGCAGGTCTTGGTAGACGGCGTTTATGAATCCGCTGTTCGTCGAACCTGCGTCAGTGAAGAACTCCGGCGATCCGAATATCCCTGAGTCAACCTGCTCGTCGGTCGCCCCCGAATCGAACGCAGAGAGCCAAGTGGACGTCCCACCTGGGTCTGTTACACGTCCCAGGAACGCTTGGTAGTCGGCCTCTATGTAGTCGGTTCGGTACTCAGTCGAGGTCGCTATGTCGTAGGCGACCTGGGTGGTGCTGGTCCCCGAGGAGAGAGCCGCCACCCAGATGGTGAGACCTGCCGAGTCAGGGCCGCGCCCGAGGATGTCCTCGTAGAGAGCACACACGAAGGCTGCATTGCCGCTGTAGCCGGAGCACGAGGAAGGAGTGGGGGCGGGACCCGAGGACGTTGCAGTGGCAGAGGCGATGTTCGAGGGCGCAGAGGTCCCGAAAGCGTTGACGGCTTCCACGTAATACGAGTAGGTGACACCAGCCGTCACGTTGTTGTCCACATAGGTGGTAGCAGCCACCGTCGCTATCTGGGTCGCAGCCGTGGAGGCCGTGAAGCGGAACACCTCGTACGAGGTGACGGGGGCACTTCCGGGAGAGGCAGGGGCTTGCCAGTTCAAGGTGATTGCATCGCCGGTCACGGTGAGGTCGAGAGGCGGGCCGGGGGCATCGACGCTTCCTGAGGGGACGACGTTGTAGGTGACGCTTGCTGTTCCGGTGAACCCGTCGCTGCTCGTTGCCGTCACGGTGTATGTGTGAGGTCCTGTGGTCGAGGTGTTGATGGGCGAGCCAGCGGGATTCCCGTTCTGGTCGAGGCAGCTTGCAATGCCTGTTCCCCCGGCACCGTCGGTGCAGATGAAAGCCGAGTTGACGACAGCGCCCAGCGAGTAGGTGGCGCCGTTCGCAGGGGTCGTAATGGAAGCGGTCGGGGGAACCGCCACGTTGTAGGTCACGCTTGCTGTTCCGGTGAGCCCGTCGCTGCTCGTTGCCGTCACGGTGTATGTGTGAGGTCCTGTGGTCGAGGTGTTAATGGTCGAGCCAGAGGGATTCCCGTTCTGGTCGACGCAGCTCGCGATGCCCGGACCCCCTGTCGCTTCTGTGCAGGTGAAGGCAGAGTTGACGACCGATCCCTGTGCGTAGGTGGCACCGTTCGCCGGAGTCGTGATCGACGCAGTCGGGGGGGCGAAGGTGTAGGTCAACGCGACCATGGCATCGCCCGGAGAGCTTCCAGCGACAGTGGCGGTGCCGGCTTCGCCGCCCACCGGTCCGCA
>Ga0116219_10002911_pt1 | contig 13934 bp, 19 predicted proteins | sample Sb_taG_4_FD_91019 | JGI IMG/M metagenome (GOLD analysis project Ga0116219, IMG submission 91019) | Peat soil microbial communities from Weissenstadt, Germany - Sb_50d_6_BS metaG | ecosystem: Environmental > Terrestrial > Soil > Wetlands > Peat | place: Germany: Weissenstadt | collected 2010-09-21
CTTCAGCAGCGACCGCTTCTCAGCTACTTAGTGACTGCGGTTCACTGCCACCGGCGGCGCCAGCCAGCGCCCAGCCTGCGCCCTCTCCAAAATCAACAAGCATAGGGGCGTGAACAGTTACCGTCGAACTGATCGCTCGCGCCCGCAAGAACATCGTCTTGTGCTTCCGCCACGAAGGCCCCTCGCGACGCTTCTACGCGAAACACAAATTCACCCCCGAGCAGGTCCGGGTGGATGATTCCAGGGCTTGGCAGACCACCAAAATCTTTTACGGCGGCAAGCGCCGCAAGGTGCAGTATAAAGAGGTCCCCGGCGTCTACTGGCAAGGCGGGGCGCGGAAACGGCCCCTGCGCTTGTTGGTGGTCAGGCCCACCCGCTATCGCAAGAAAAAGAGCGCCCGCTTCTACTATCGCCAGCCCGCCTTCCTGTTAACCACCGTGGTGAACGGTACGGTGCGACAACTGTTGCAGATCTACTTCGATCGCTGGCAGATCGAGGTCAATCATCGCGAAGAGAAGGACACCCTGGGCGTGGGACAAGCTCAGTTACGTAACGTTACATCAGTCCCCAAACAGCCGGCTTTTGCCGTCGCTGCCTACAGCGCCCTGTTACTGGCCTCGCTAAAAGCCTTCGGCGCGGAGCGCGGTAAGGCTTATGCTGCTTTGCCCAAGTGGCGCCGTCGCGCGCAGCGACCCTCGGCGCTGGATCTCATCACTTTATTGCGCAAGGAAATCACCGAAAACCCGGAAATGGTCGCCCATCTCGGCCTAAATCCCACCGATCGCGGCATCAACGCCGCCGCAGACGCCTAAAAAAAGTACAAACTCCAGAGGCTAGCCGTAGAAGTGCGGGTTGGGAAGGCTGTGGTCCCCGGGTGGATGGTTTCGGGCGCTCGGAAAGTGCATGGGCCGTGGTTCAGCGCCGGGACCCGTCACTTGGCTGGTTTGCCATCTCGGACTTTTGGCCCGGCGGTAGTCCCAAACCCGGCGTTGGGCAATAGATCCTCCCTGGTCGCCCAGCGTTTATCGATCTTCCGGCTCCGGACGGTTTACCGACTCGGAAGGTGTCTGGTCTGGCTGTTGTCACGGCCTGGGTCGGGGAGCCAACAGCGTCCCTCGTCTTCGGATCCGAGTCGAGATTTCTGAAGAAAACTCGAGCTGATATTCCTAAAGATTTAGGATGAGGCGTAGATAAGTTTGTAGCTGCTCAAAGGGTAGACCCAACAGTCGTGTCACCAGCCGCCATTTCAGGCAATGTGGGCTGTCGCAAAACACTTGTTTCCCGACACCCGAACGAGTTTGCCAAGAAACGCGGACCAACTCCCTCCCGGGAATGGACGGAAAACCCTGTCGGAAAGGTGCAGTATACGGATACCATAGACTCACGGTTTTCCGTCCATGTTTGTCGGCTACGTCCGGTTGTCTTCCGAAACCGATCGCCAAAACTCCGATCTGCAACGCGATGCGTTGCTCGCTGCCGGCATCGATAGCCGACACCTCTTCGAAGATCGGGCTTCAGGCGCGCGCGCCGATCGACCCGGTTTGACTCAAGCACTGGCCTTCGTGCGACCGGGTGATGTGCTCGTGGTCTGGAAGTTGGATCGGCTGGGGCGGTCGTTGACGCACCTTATTGAGATCGTCAACACCCTCAAGGCAAATCAAGTCGCCTTCCGGTCGCTGACGGAAGGCATGGACACCACAACTGCGTCTGGCGAGCTGTTTTTTCACATTTTCGGCGCCCTGGCCCAATTCGAGCGGGCCTTGATCAAGGAACGGGTAACCGTCGGCCTAGCGGCCGCCAGGCACCGGGGCCGCATTGGTGGGCGACCGCCAGCGATCCCCCCGGAAAAGCTCGACGCCATCGTGGAGTCCTTACGCGGCGGCATGTCGAAAGCGGCCGCCTGCCGGACGTTCGGTGTCAAACGCACCACTCTGATCGAGACTCTTAGGCGAATCGGCGCGCCTACTTCGTCTGAACCGGGCCCAGGTAGCGATCCAGCCAGTCGAGGATCTCCTTGATGATGTCGGGACGACCAGCGGGGTTCAGGTGACCTCCCTCGCGGACCACGTGCTGCTTGTCCTTTGCGGGAGTACCTAGCAGACGGAACAGCGGGAGTTGGCTGGTCTCCAGTGGAAATCGGAAGTCGTCGCGCCCGTTCACCATCAACACCGGGGCTTTGACCCTGGGAGCGAAATTCCAGGAATCCACCTCTGCGGGCACTTTCTCGAAGGAGCCTCCGGACATCATCACGACGCATCGGATGCGAGGTTCGACCGCAACCAGGTGCGGGGCCATGGCAGCCCCATAACTGTTTCCGTAGAAAGCCAGCTTGCGTGCATCGATGTCCGGCCGTGTCTCGATGTAATCGATGGTTCGACCGAGGTCCTTGGACTGCTGAAGGTTCATCTCCCTCCATCGGTTGGGTTCGCCCAGCAGGTGGTAGTAGTCCCCAGGCCCGCGTTCCAAGGTGCCTTTGTATGCGGGCACGATGACCGCTCGTCCCGAACGCACGACGAAATCAAACAAACGGCTTTTGGCCCCGATCCGCTGGTCGGTAAGGAAGTTCACTCCGCCAAAGAAGACCACCGCCTGGTATGGAGGCGCCGCGTCTTTCGGCAGGTACAAATGAGCCAGCATGCGTTCGTTTCCATAGGCCGCCTGAAACGTGATGTCCTCGGTGCGCCAATAGGAAGGACTTTCGTCGTGGGCTTCCACTGTCGGTTTGAGATCCGTCTTGTCATAGGAGTGCAGTCCCTGGAAGATTCGGAACACCTGATCGTCGGCTGGCTTGTCATTCCTGCGGTCGCGGGAGACAAACGACACGATCCCGGCCAGCGACTCCCCCGGGGGTGACACAGGCTGGATGCAGCGCAAACCGAAAGTGGGATCGCGATCGAAAGGGCGCCGCGCATCCGGAGTCTTGTATTGGTAACTTGGCTCATTCCAGCCGCCGCCGAGAATATAGCGCCGGTCTCCGGCCAGGTTCCAGCACCATTCCTTGACATTGCCGGCCATGTCGTAGGTTCCGTATTCCCCGAGTCCCCGGTAAGATCCCACGCGGGCCGGTCCCTGCCCGCCAAAGTTGCTCAGATTCAAGACGTCGGAATACGCGCCAACACTGGCGGCGAGATACCAGTGATACACGGTAGGCAGACTCTTTCCCGCAAACTCGGCATAGGCGGCCGCTTCATACCAGCTCACGCCGCCAACCGGGTAGTCGGCTCTTCCATCCGGATAGGTCCCCAACTCCCAGGAAGCAGGACCGGGTTTTCCGGTGGCGTCGCGGAATTCCGACATGGCCTGCTCCCAGGAGAGGGTCCGGCCGTCTTTGAGAAAAGGCTGCTTCCAGTATTCGCGATTGCGGTATCCTCCGCGATCGACGAACCCCTTGAATTGGCGATTCGTAACCTCATACCGATCGATCCAGAACGCCGGGATATCCGCCGCCGCCAACGCCGGAAAGGTCGTCGCCGAGCGCGCAGTCTTCTGCGCGCCGGCCACCCACACCATTCCTCCTGGCGTCTCCTCCGAAGTATGAAGCGGGAAGTTGAGGTTGGCCCCGATACCGCTGGCTTTTTCGATCGGCTCGAAGCCCTTCTTCACCACCCGAAATCGGTAGTATCCGAAAGGAATGCGCGAGGTCGTCAGGGGTGACTGGCCCAAAAACTCCCAGCCGGAAGGGCCACCGGTTTCCGGCGCCGCGTATTCCGCTACGTAAATGTCCGCCCCAGCCGGTGTGGTCGCGATCGAGACGGACGACAAAGCAAGATGTTCTCTGAGCTGGATCAGCTCAGGGGTAGATGCCGCATACGGCTCAGCCTGGCGAAGAAGGCGAATAGCTGCCAGGGGGTGCGACTGCGCCATCAAGCGCGAGATCTCCGGCACCGCAACCTGCTGCGCCCAGCGCGCCCGCGAGGCGCGAACGAACCATCGAACTCCGAGCGCTCCGGCAGCCAGGGCCACCGCCAGCACAGCGGCGATGACCGCCGGCCGGCGCCACGGGACGTTGCCCGTCCTCACGCTCAGGCTCTGCCGGCACGATTCCAACGCCGTGTGCAGGTCATCGGCCGAGCCGTAACGGGCTTCCGGCTGCTTTTGCAGGCAGCGGAGCACAATTTGCTCCAGGTCATGAGGGATCCCGGTACGGACGCGGCTGGGCGTCTCCGGCGTCTCGCGCAAAATGGCGGCAAGCGTCGAGATGCGCGTCTCACCCCGGAACGGGCGCTGGGCGCACATCATCTCATACAGCACGATGCCCAGCGAAAACACATCGGAGCGGGCATCCAGGGGCTTGCCCTCAGCCTGCTCGGGCGACATGTAAGCCACGGTTCCGAGAATTTGCCCGGCGCGGGTCCCTGCTGTCTTCGTAAGTGTCTCCGCATCGGCGGGCGCGGCGTGCTCGGAGAGCTTCGCGAGTCCGAAATCGAGGACCTTTACACCGGCCCCGGCAATCATGATGTTGCCCGGCTTCAGATCGCGATGAATGATCCCGTGCGCGTGCGCCGTTCGCAGGGCGTCGGTGATCTCGATGGCGTATTGCAGCGCGCGCTCGACCGGAAGCGGGCCCTTCGTGAGTATCTGCGCCAGGGTCTCACCGTCAACATGTTCCATTACCAGGTACGACATGCCGTCCTGCTCCCCGACGTCGTAGAGGCTGCATATGTGAGGATGGTTCAGGGCGGAAATGGCGCGGGCCTCGCGCTCGAACCGGTGGCGAAAATCGACTTGCCCCGCGAATTCGCGGCGCAGCAGCTTGATGGCGACCGTGCGGCCCAGACGGGTGTCGCGCGCACTGTAGACCTCGGCCATGCCACCCTGTCCGAGCTTTCGCTCGATACAGTAAGGCCCCAGAGACGCGCCCACCGCAAGCTGCATCGGGGTGTCTTCTGGCAGTTCCACAGGTTCCCGGTATCCGTTTCGATTCTACAAGAAACGTAGGGCGACAGCACGTTCGAGATGTGCGGCGGGTGACTCGAATTAGAACACAGGCACGAATGCTTGTGCTACAGGTACACCTTGGGCAGATACTCCAACGCTTCGGCGAAGGGCTTGGCGCGGCCCGCGGCCACTTCGTACGTGCGCTCGTGACTCTGGATGGCGGCGCGGCCCATCTCATCGTAGGGGCGGTTGCAGACGTCCAGGAAGCCGATATTATAGTTTTCGCCGTCGGAGCGGCCGAGCGCGCTTTCGTCGTACAACGTGAACCAGTGCACGCCCACGCAGTGAGGATCGGCGGCGGCGTCTTCCCGGCACACGCGGTAGGCCTTGGCGCGCTCCGCCTGGTTCTTAAGGTGGCCGATACCAGAAGCGGGCAGAGCCGGCGTACGTCTCCTCGCCGTAAAAAGGCAGGAACGATTCGACCGGGGACTGTTCGGACAAACTCGTCGAATGTGCGGGCGCGGCAACCAGCCAAGGAACACAAAACTGCGGGAGAGATCGCGGGGGGAAAACTAAAGCGAAGGTAGATCGAGACCGCGTGGAATGCGGTCGGTGCGAACATCGACCATTTTGCCCGCACAGCAAGACGTCGGCACTGGCGACATGTCTTTTCGGCGGCGTAAGGCGCAGCCGTCCCATATTTTTTCCGAGGAATCCGTGAGGCCAGAATCGGTCCAGCCGCTGGCCAGGTTTCGCTTGCGACTTCCAGCGTGGCACGCTTGCCATCAAGCGTGCAAATTGCTTCTTGGCAAGGGGTTCCGCTTCTCCACCTACCTCGTTACCTCGAAAACTGGGGTGCTGCAAACGAATCGATTCACGTAACTCATTGAAAACATGGAGCGGGAGATGGGATTCGAACCCACGGCGTCCAGCTTGGGAAGCTGGCATTCCGATAGAGTAGGACGGTCGTAGAATTCACCAGAGCTTACTGAACGCAATGTGTGCCGTGGTCGCGGAATGGTGCCTCCTGGCTGAATGCCTGGTCCGTGGTCATGGTACAAAGAATTCCCCTCTGGTATCGCCTGGCCACGTATGTAATTCTTCCCCGCGATCATTTGCGGACAGCCGGCGAGCCATTGCCCCATCGTCAAAGCCTGCCCTCCGCAAGGAGTTCGGCGCGGATCAGCAGCAGGTCGTCGGCATTCATGGCCAGGACATGAACGGTGGCGCGGCCGATGGGGGTGCGGCCGACGATGCGAGCGCCCTCCCATCCGAAGTGCTCCGACCAAGTATCCCGGCGCGGATGAAACAAGCGGATGGTTTCGCCTGAGGCGGGGTCAATTCCGGCGATGTTCGGGCCTTTGAAGCGATTGCAGTGCGGGCAGGCGAGCGCCAGGTTGTTTGCCACGCTCTGGCCACCGTGTTTCTCGGCGACGATGTGGTCGATCTGGAAGGGCAGCGGCAGCGCAAAGCTCGGCATGAGGCAGTACTCGCAGCGGTCGGCGGCACGCTGCCAGACGGTGCGGAGCAGTTCTCGATTCACTGTCGGCTGAGATCGGTCTCCGGATTCTTGAGCAGGCGGCGGGCGCGCGACTGCATGACGGCCAGCAGCCGGCCGATGTGGAGGTAGCTGTCGAGCTCCCGAGTTTCGCCCTCGCTCAGAGACCCGGCCCGCGCTTTGGCCGAGAGTTCGTTGACGCGTTCCTGGTCGGAGCGGGGCAGTTGCATGGAGAGCAGGTAGCGGGCGACGTCGGGGGTGATGGCGGTCGCGTCGGATTCGATGACGCGCGCCAGAATCGCCGCTTCGGTATTCGAGGTCACGACCTGCGAGCTCATGGGCCCTCCTTCTCTCTATGATGCGCCATGCCACCCGGAAAGGAAAGGCGCTGCTTTGCTGCGCCCGCCCGCGGCCAGGAACTGCGGCCACGCCGCCGAAACCTTATAAACCCGTCTTGGCGACGGCGGTCTCCTGGAAAAGCGAGCCGTCGCGGATGTAGCGGCGGACGGTCGAGAGCGAGCGGTGGCCGGTCTGGTTCATGGTGGAGCGTTCGGGCAACGCCCAGGGCGGCGGCGGTGGCGAGGCCGGCGCACAGGAAGTGGCCGGCGTATTGCCGCGGATCGTAACCGTTTCACAATCCGCGCCACGGTCCTGTAGGACAGGCGCGCGTGCCCCAGGTTTTCGTGGCGGTCGACGGGCCGGAAGACCGGACCCTGGTCGCCGCCGGACGGCGTCGCGCCAGCTCTCGAGTGCCCGCACCGAGCAGTGTGCCGCTTCGCGCCCGGTAGGGGAATGCCGATCTTTCTTCCCTGCCCTTCCGCGATTTTCGAGCGCCGCACCGCGACCCGTCAATCCTTCCCTGCCCCACTCGATATCTTCCCAGTCGAGCGCCACTAGCTCCGGGCGGTGGAAGGCGCCGGCAAAGCCGACGAGCAACAAGGCCTGGTCACGGCGGCCGAGCAGCGTCGCGGGCAGGCCGGCGAGCATGCGTTCGAGGTCCGCGCCGAGCACCGCCGGTTCTTACTTTGCGCCGCGGTCCCACGCGCCCGCCGGATCCCGGCCATGAGGGCGCGCACGGGTGCCGCCCGGGGAGTGGGTCGCTCACCTTTCCTTGAGGCCTTGGAACAGGAACTACATGGCACCAGATCATCGGTTCAATCAGCCTGGACGTCGAGACCGAGGTGATCGCAGGGGGCATCATTGAGGTCCTGGCGGACACCCAGGTAGCGCTCCGTGGTCAGGATCGTAGCGTGGCCCAAGGATAATTGGATCTGTTCGAGGGCGGCGCGGCCTTTGTGGGCCAGTTTGGCGAAGGTTCTTCTGAGATCGTGCGGCGCCGCCTGGATCCCCAGTAGCCGGGCGTAAGCCTGCACCGTCATGAAGACGGATTGGGGGCTCATGCCGGCGTGCATGAGGTGGTCGCCTTTGTTGATCGCATGCAGGATCCTGCCGGAGGACAAGCCGGTGGCTTCCGCCCAGTGGTCGGTGGCGACCTTGGCCCAGCCCGGCATGGGGACAGTACGCACGCGGTTCCCCTTGCCTTTCAAGTTCCACGATCGCCCAGCGGCCGTCCCGCTGCTGGACTTCCTCGAACCTTAACTCAGCGACTTCGTTGCGGCGCAGGCCGCAGCCCAGCAGGAGGGCCAGGATCACGCGGTCGCGTTTGCCCTTCAACGTTGCTGGATGGGGAGCGGCGATCATCTGTTCGGCCTGTTCCTTGGCGAGCCAGTTCCCTGCCCTGACGCCCAGAGCTTTGGCTCCGCGGACCCGCGCGATTCCCCGCCGCTCGATACCAGCCCAGAAAGTCGTCGAGGGCTTTGTCGTAAGCGCGGCGGGAGTTGGGCGAGGTGACGCTGTCGAGGACCAGAGCTTTGAGGCGGGCCAGGTCGTCAGTCGCCACTGCCGGAACCAGGGACACATCCGGATCATCAGGCATGGCGCTGCTCCCGTCCGGAAGAGCCGGATAGACCGGGCGTCGGCCGGCAGCCGGAGGACAGGAGGCCGGGATCGGCCGGAATATGGCGGCGGCAGGAGGCAAAGGACGCCTGCCGGGCGGGCGGGAACTCCCCAGAGCGCCTAAATCCAGCCTGAACAGACCGGTCATCGGTTGCCATGGCGTTGCAAGCGAGCATTTGGGAGATCACCAAAAACTGGGGCGCTCAGGCAGCCGCCTTCAGCCCCAGCGGCGGTTCGGGCCGGAACTGCGGGTACCAGCGGCGGAATGTCTCTTCCAATTCTCCGTTCAACACCCGGGTCCGCGTTTGCAGCAATAGATGCGCTCCTCGTTCCGTCCATGCCATTTGCTGTTTTTTCACCATGCGCTTGCTCACCACTTGGTTCACCGTCGATTCCACAAATCCGGTCGAGATACGCTCCCCGTTCCGGTATCGCTCGCCATAGTTTGGGATGAACTCTCGATTGTTCTGGATGTAGCCGTTAAATTCGCCCAGTTGCTTCAGCAGTTTGGTCCGGGTTTCCGCGTCCCCTACGGTCAACTCCAGGTCCCATTGCAAGTCTTCGATGCGCGCCAGCGCGCGCTCCACATTGCCGTGCCAGAGATTCCATTTCAGACTCTGGAGCTCTTTCTCGATGCTCTTTCCCGCCGGCCCCGCGGCTGGCTGGCCGTCGCCATCCGGCGACGGTTTGGTTTCCTTGGCCAGCCCTCGGGCCATATGTTTCATCACCGTGATCCGCATCGTGATGTGAAACCAGTCCAACCAATACTCCGCCTCTGGACTCAAATACTGCTGCACCTGCCGCACATCGTCTCCGCCATCGGAAAGGAACGTCACCTGTTGATTCATGGCCAGGCCTTGCGACTTCAGCAGCTCGAATAGCCGCCGTCGCGGCTTCTCGTCGAAGGTCTGCACGAAACCGAAGCACTTCTTGGATTTCTCTTCTCCTTCGGCATTCCGCTTGAATTCCAGTACGCTTTTGCCCACGATCACCTCGAAGCATCCTCGCTTGTGCCGGGCACGCACGAAACCTCCATCCAGCCCAACGGTCAGCGGGCCATCCGGAATGGGCAGTTGCTCCCAATCCTGCTCGCACCCCTCGATCAAGCACGGACGTTCTTCACCCAGCTCCCTTTCCATCCGTTCGGCAACCTGGAATAGGTGATTGCGGATGGTCACTGCGTTGAGCTTCTCATCCACCGGCAGCACGTCGTGCAGCAGATCACAACTGACCGCATAGGGCAGCAGGGAACTCCACTTCACTTCCAGGTACAGCAATTCCGGACTGACATGCGCCGGCAGCAGGGTCTGGAGCGGGCTGAAGGTCTTTTCCGCATGCGGCTGGCAGGGGCAATGGCCCAACCGCGGGCTGTGCAACTCCACGTTCCCAAACACCGTCCGAACGGTGACGTCGTGATGCCCCCGGCCGTGGCGCACTTTGCCGCAGTCCGGGCAGCATCGGAGCCGAAGCATGGCATCATTGACTTGCTCCTGGACCATGCACTCCTGGACCTTCTTCAGGATCAGCTTGCCTTCCGCCAGAGTGAGGCCGAGGGTTTCTATGGCCACACCCTCCCGCTCGAGCTGGGCTACTTCCTGCACCTGTTCCTGGCCGGTGTCGCTCACCGCGACGAGTTGGAGGCGGAGCTTCATGGCGTACCTGCCTTACGCCCGGCCCGCTGATAAACGCTTGTTGGGGTGGTGGATAGAGGTTGTCTCATGCCACCAGGGTACGAGTACGAAATGCTCTTCCGGTCTCGCTCCGCCGCCCCAGTTTTTGGTGGTCTCGATCCTGGACGCTTCGGCCCGAAAGCTTGGTGCCTTTTGTGCAGGACTCGGTCGAAGCGGGTAGTGTCATCCACACCGATGGGTGGCTGGGCTACCTGCCTTTGGACAAGAAGGGCTACGACCACGAGGTCACCTTCCTCAAAGGCAAGAAGAAGACTGCGTCGGAATTAATGCCGCGGGTCCATCGAGTGATCTCGCTTCTCAAACGGTGGCTGATGGGAACCCACCAGGGCGCGGTCAGCCATAAGCATCTGGACTACTATCTGGATGAGTTCACGTTCCGATTTAACCGGCGGCGATCAAAAAGCCGTGGCAAGCTCTTCTTCCGCCTCGTGCAGCAAGCCGTGGCAGTCGAGCCGATTCCCCTAGATCGGATTCTTCACCCCGGAGCCAAGCTGAAAACGAAGCCACAATCTGTAGGGGCAACCTGAGTCAAGCAGATACCCACCTATAATAGCGGCTTGCGTAGCCCCCCCGACTTTTTGACGCTCTCCAGTATGCGCTGCGGTCCCTTGCCAGCGTACAGGACCAGTTGGCCAAGCTGGAACTGATTCGGCAACTCGAACTGCCGGCAGATCTGTTCGGCCACGCGCTGCCGCACGAACGGGAGCGCTACCGGCAGCGCGTTGCAGTCGAAGCGCCTTATGAACTGCGCCGGCATCCAGAGGCAACCAGGCTGACCTGGCTGGCCACCTTTGCCCATCTGCGTGGCCGTACCCTCATTGATGACTTGGTCGATCTGCTGATCGAAACCATCCACCACATCGGTGCGCGCGCCGAGCGCAAGGTCGACCGCGAATTGCTGGACGACATTAAGCGCGTGACCGGCAAGCAGAACATTCTGTTTGAAATCGCCGACGCCACGCTCGGGAAACCGGATGGGATCGTGCGCGAGGTCGTGTTCCCCGTGGTCAGCGAGGAGACCCTACGCGATCTGGTAAAGGAGTGGAAGGCGACGGGACCGACCTATCGCACCACCTTACGCACGATGATCCGGAATTCCTACAAGGGCCACTACCGGCGTATGGTGCCACAGGTCCTCCATGTCCTGAACTTCCACTCCAACAACGAGCGCCATCGGCCCACCATCCAGGCACTCGACCTCGTGAAAAAGGCAGGGAATGTGTCGAACTCGAAACGGCCACCCACTTTAGTAGTGATCAGGCTGCTTGAGTTCGTCTGGTCCCAGCTTTGAGTCTGGGAAATAGGCGCCAAAACAATCGGCCCGCTGGGCCGGTCCAGAGGCGCGACAATGGTATGGTAAGGTGAGGCGGGAGCGGCGATGATCACGCATATTGTCCCCTTGCCGATGCCGACGCAGTGGAAGTACAGGCCGAGGGAGGCAACTTGCGCGGAGTGCCATCGGCCATTCACCAAGCTCAACGCGGCTCAGAAGATCTGTGGGCCAGTCTGCCGAGCGCGACGGAAGCGGCGGCGGGCCGAAAGGCACGTCCGGCGCCCGTTGCCAGGCCAGCAGCGATGAAGATACGCGGACCGAGCCGCGCCAGGCCTGAAACGCAAGACCCCGCTAACTGTTTCTGGTTACCGATAATTCGGTGAATCAACACCCAACCCCCATAAACCTCACGGACTGGCTGCGCCTGGCCGGCGCCGCGGCGGACGCGGTGACGCATGTACGATTTCTACTACAACCTGTGCAACCTGCGTCAGCGCAACATGGCATTCTATTGGGAAGACGTCGGACAAAGACCAGCGCTGCCCCGATTTTCCCCAAGCGAAATATTGGGGAGTTCGCAATCTCGGCTGCTAGGTGGACCCGAGATGGTGTTGATTCGAAAGGCAGTTTCTCGTTTGACCCCGACTTCTTGACGCTCTCCGTCACAAGGGTAGAGGTAAGATACTGGCGAAAACGTCACACTCGTTTTAATCTTTGGCTTCTGGGCAATCCACTGGACCGCCGCCGTCCGGCGCTTTCAGGGCCAGGCGCAAGGAATCGGCATGCTTCCGGGCAAGCACACGGATGTCCTGTAGCAGTCCGGTGGAATCGCCGCCGGCCGCGATGGCGGAATCCAGCCGCGGAAGGATGGCGCGCCGTTCATCCTGGGCGGCAACTGCACTGCGGACGATCCGATCTATCCGCTCCATTGATGGCTGCTCGATTGCCAGTTCTTGGCAGCGCGCCGCCAGCAATTGTGCTAACCCCTCATGATCGTGCAATGAATCTGACATCTGTAGCCGCAGCCACGCCATCAACGCCTCGCTATCCGCATTGGTCGGCTCGCGGAAACCGAACAGGGCACGGATTTCCGCACGATGACGCTCCAAGGTCCGATCGGAGAGATTGAAAGCTCCCTCGAGTGGGTACGTCAAATCGAGGTGGCGCGCGATATTCTCAATCAATCTCAATCACTTCGTGATCGATCTCCGTCTTGGTCCTCGGGAAGCGGCCGTGGTTACGAAAGAACAGCAGCAGAGCGGCAAAGCTGAGACGATTGTCTTGGCTCTTTGCTACCACCAAGGCATGGTCCGCCGATGTCAGCGACCATCGGCTCTCCATGTCGGTCCGGTCGGTGTACGTTTGGTCCATGCTCCCTCCCCAGTCGCATCTCATCCTGGCATCTTTGTCCCAGTTAGCGTAAAGTCTAAACGGTACGTAATCCACCCCATGCAAAACCGCTGGTTTTCAGGGGGCTGATCCGCGAGGGTTCAATTGGGACAGAAAGCGGCAATCTATTGTCGGGTCTCGACCAGCGATCAATCATGCGAGCGACAGGAGCGCGACCTCCTCGCTTTGGCCTCGCGGGCCGGCTACGATGTCTTCGCCGTTTTCAAGGAAACCGGTCAGGCGTGAAGCTCGACCGCGCCGAGCGGAAGAAGGTCGTGGCACTCGCACAGGCCCGCGAGATCAATGCCGTTCTGGTGACCGAACTCTCCAGATGGGGACGGAGCACGATCGATCTTATCCAGACACTTCAGTCCCTTCAAGCCTGGAATGTCTCGATCGTGGCGCTGCACGGCTTACAATTTGACTTGACGACGCCACACGGCCGGATGATCGCGACGGTCATGTCCTCCCTCGCCGAATTCGAGCGCGAGCTAATTCAGGAGAGAATTCGCTCCGGCATGGCGTCAGCGAAGGCGCGTGGGAAGCGACTCGGCCGACAACTCGGACAACGGCCGAAATCGGATCGGCTTGCACCGCGGGTCCTGGCGATGATTGATGAGGGCTTTTCATATCGGGCGATTGGCAAACAGCTCGATATCAGCAAGAATACTGTGCTCGAGATTTCAAAACGACACCACAGCGCAGACTCTTAGTGTCGTTAATCGAGCACGGTGGATCGCCCAGGCCCAAATGGCGGCTCAGAGCACGACTGTTGGGTTTACCCCGAGTTGGAAGCAGCCCGAAGGGAATCAGTGGCTGGCGGAGCCCGGCGGTCCGTATGCGGGCAAGTTCTACCGCTCCGGCACGGTGCGTAAGGCAGCACTTTCGGCCGGTCTCGCCGTCGTAAGCTACGCGGTGGCGTGGAAGTGGCCAAAGGCGCGTAAGTATGTCGGAGTATTTAATATGGCAATAGGCGCGAGTTTCGGTGCCGCGGCCGTGAGCAATGTGATACGGAATCCGTATCTCAAACCGTGAGCGATCCGAAGACGGCGCTGACGGGCAACTCACCGCAAGCGAAGCAAAAAGTCATAACGAGAAAGTGACGGCTCAAACATCACTGTAAAAAACCTAAACTATGCACCAATTGCGGCGGAACAACGGCTGCTGTCGATTCCGGATCGGTGCCCTCGCTGAGTTCTCGGCTTAGCAGTTCACTGCAGCAAAAACAGCATATCCACAAAATCGCTCC
>Ga0116219_10002921_pt1 | contig 13893 bp, 14 predicted proteins | sample Sb_taG_4_FD_91019 | JGI IMG/M metagenome (GOLD analysis project Ga0116219, IMG submission 91019) | Peat soil microbial communities from Weissenstadt, Germany - Sb_50d_6_BS metaG | ecosystem: Environmental > Terrestrial > Soil > Wetlands > Peat | place: Germany: Weissenstadt | collected 2010-09-21
CGACTACAAGGACGTGGCGGCATTCATGATTCTCGCCATCACCTTGATCTTCCTGCCCTCCGGCATTCTCGGCCGGCCTGAAGTGGAGAAGGTCTGAGCATGATCGCGGCGCCGCAAACACAGGCCTCTCCGCTTGCCGAAACCGTCGTTAGCACTGGGCAACTTGTCCCATCGCTTCGCACGGCGGCGGCCGCGGCGTGCGTCGCCTTCGGCCTGTCGTTTCCGATCATCAGCTACCATGCCGAATCGAACATCAATAACGAGCTCGTCCTTGGCGGCCGCTGGCCGCTTTCGTTCGGGATCGCGGCGATCGTCTTCGTTTTCGTTTTCCTGCGCCAGATGGCGCAGGCCGACTGGCGGATTTGGTTCGACCGCCTCGGCTCGATCGCCGCCGGCGGCATGGGCGGCGCGCTGGTGCAGGCGGCGCGCGAGGGCGAGGGCGTCGCGCCGCCGTCGCGCGCCCGGATCGCGTTTGGGCGTTATTTCGGCCCCTTTGCGCTCGGCGTCCTCGCGCTGTTCCCGCTCATCTCGCTCGGCCTGCTCGGGCCGGCTAGCTCGCTGAAGTGGATCAACAATTACGGCATTCAGATCATGATCTACGTGATGCTGGGCTGGGGATTGAATATCGTGGTCGGCCTCGCCGGCCTGCTTGATCTGGGATACGCAGCCTTTTACGCGGTCGGCGCCTACTCGTATGCGCTGTTGTCGACGACTTTCGGCCTGTCATTCTGGATCTGCCTGCCGCTCGCCGGCATTCTCGCCGCTATGTGGGGGATCATTCTCGGATTTCCGGTCCTCAGGCTCAGAGGCGACTATCTGGCGATCGTGACCCTCGCCTTCGGCGAGATCATTAGGCAAGTCCTCATCAACTGGGTCGACCTGACCAACGGCTACGCCGGCATCGCCGGCATTCCGCATGTCACGTTCTTCGGCATTCCCTTCAATGACGACGACAACGGATTCGCGGCGATCTTTCATCTCCCTTACACGCCGATCTACCGCACGATCTTTCTCTTTTATTTGATCCTGGCGCTCGCGCTCTTGACCAATTTCGTGACGATGCGGCTGCGCCGGCTGCCGATCGGGCGGGCGTGGGAAGCGTTGCGCGAAGATGAGATCGCCTGCCGGTCGCTCGGCATCAACACCAGGAACACCAAGCTGACCGCCTTCGCGCTTGGGGCGATGTTCGGCGGCTTCGCCGGCTCGTTCTTCTCGGTGCGTCAAGGGTTCGTCAGTCCCGAGAGCTTTACCTTCATTGAATCGGCGACGATCCTCGCCATCGTCGTGCTTGGCGGAATGGGCTCCCAGCTCGGCGTCGCCATCGCCGCGGCGGTCATGATCGGCGCGCCCGAACTGATGCGCGAACTCGACTGGATGAAGGCCCTGTTCGGCCAGGATTTCGATCCGACGCAGTACCGTCTGCTTCTGTTCGGCGCGGCGATGGTCATCATGATGATCTGGAAGCCGCGCGGCCTCGTTTCGACCCGTTCGCCGTCGATATTCTTGAAGGAGCGAAAAGCCGTGTCCGGCGACCTCGTCAAAGAGGGGCACGGCTGATGAATTGGTTGAACAGCACGCTGCTCGCGGTCGAAAACCTGACCATGCGGTTCGGCGGCCTCATAGCGGTGAACGCGTTTTCCTTTTCGGCCGGACGCGGCGACATCACGGCGCTGATCGGCCCGAACGGCGCCGGCAAGACGACCGTCTTCAACTGCGTCACCGGCTTCTACAAGCCGACGGAGGGGCGGCTTGCCTTTGCCCGCGACGGCATCGCCACGCCTGAGGACGTCGCGGCCGTCACGCGTACGAGCGGCCGCCATTCGACGACGGCCAACGGCGAACTGTTCCTGCTCGAGCGCATGCCCGACCACGAGATCGCCCGCAAGGCGCGTGTCGCGCGCACCTTCCAGAACATCCGGCTGTTCCAGGGCATGACGGTGCTCGAGAACCTGCTCGTCGCCCACCACAATCCGCTCATGCGCGCCAGCGGCCTGACGGTGCTCGGCCTGATCGGGGCGCCGAGCTATCGCCGCAAGGAGGCGGAGACGATCGACCACGCCAAATACTGGCTCGATAAGATCGGGCTTATCGACAGGGCCGACGATCCGGCGGGCGAGTTGCCCTATGGCGCCCAGCGGCGGCTCGAGATCGCGCGCGCCATGTGCACCGATCCGGTCCTCTTGTGCCTCGACGAACCGGCCGCCGGACTGAACCTGCGCGAATCGGCGGACTTGAACGCGCTGCTCTTGTCCGTCCGGGCCGACCACAACACGTCCGTGCTGCTGATCGAACACGATATGTCAGTGGTGATGCAGATATCCGATCACGTGGTGGTGCTCGACTACGGGGTGAAAATCGCTGACGGCACGCCGGCGCAAGTGCGCGCCGATCAGAAGGTCATCGCCGCCTATCTCGGCGTCGCCGACGAGGAGGAAGTCGAACAGATCGAAAAGGAACTGGAGCAATGAGCGCGGCGGCGGCGGTTGCGCCGGCGCCGTTCCTGCAGCTGCGCGGGATTGAGACCTTCTACGGCAAGATCCAGGCGCTGAAGGGCGTCGACATCGACGTCAACAAAGGCGAAATCGTCACGCTGATCGGGGCCAACGGCGCCGGAAAGTCGACGACCATGATGACAATTTTCGGCGCGCCGCGCGCGCGGCGCGGCAGGATCATGTTCGACGGCAAGGACATCACCAACCTGCCGACACATATGATCTCGCGGCTCTCGATTGCCCAGGCGCCCGAGGGCCGGCGGATCTTTCCCCGCATGACGGTGCTCGAGAATCTGCAGATGGGCGCCTCGATCGACAACTTCGCCCATTTCGACGAGGACCTTGAGCGCGTGTTCACGCTTTTCCCGCGCCTCAAGGAGCGCGCGCCGCAGCGCGGCGGAACTCTGTCCGGCGGCGAGCAGCAGATGCTGACGATCGCGCGCGCACTGATGAGCCGGCCGCGGCTCTTGCTGCTGGACGAGCCTTCGCTCGGTCTTGCGCCGCTCGTGGTCAAGCAAATTTTCGAAGTCATCGCCGAACTGAACGCGCGCGAAGGACTGACCGTCTTTCTGGTCGAGCAAAACGCGTTTCATGCGCTCAAGCTCGCCCATCGCGGCTATGTCATGGTCAACGGCGCGATTACCATGCAGGGCGGCGGCGCGGAGTTGCTCGCTCGCCAGGAAGTCCGCGCCGCCTATCTCGAGGGGGGCCATTGATGGCCGGCATTCTGTGGGCTGACGAACCTTACGGCCTCTTCACCTTCGTGCTCATCACGCTGGTGCTGGGCGGGGCGGGCGCCTGGGCGACCGGCCGCGCGATGGCTATGACGTGGCGGCCGTTGCCGATGCTCGCGCCCTATATGGTCTTGCTCACCGCCGGGGTGCGGTTCCTTCACTACGCGCTCTATGGGGAGCCGCTGCTGTCGCCAACTTTCTTCATCATCGCCTACATTTGGACGATGGCGGTCGGCGCGCTCGGATATCGTTACAAGCGGGCTGCGCAGATGGCGACGCAATATTCGTGGGCCTATGAACGCGAGGGATTGAACTGGCGCGTAAAGGGCAATGGTTGAACGGCTCGCTCGCGCGGCGGATTCGCCTCTTCGTTTTTTAAGGTGACTCTTGCGCAAAAAAGAGAAAGTATCCGCGCTCAAGGTGGAATTGCCTTCTGCCGACGGGCGTCAGGGAGGGCCGGACGCCCGCAACTTAAGGGAGTAACTGTATGACTAAACATTGGTTGTCTGGCGTCGCGCTTGTCGCGGCCCTGGCGTTCTCGGGCGCCGCCAGCGCCCAGATCAAGATGGGCGTCGCCGGCCCGGTCACCGGACCGAACGCGGCCTTCGGGGCGCAGCTCGTAAACGGCACTCAGCAGGCGGTCGATGACATCAACAAGGCCGGCGGCATCCTCGGCCAGCAGATCACCCTCGAGCAAGGGGACGACGTGTCCGATCCCAAGCAGGGCGTGTCGGTGGCCAATAAATTCGTAGGCGACGGCGTCAAGTTTGTCGTCGGGCACTTCAACTCCGGCGTCACGATCCCGGCGTCCGAAGTCTACACGGAGAACGGCATCCTGATGATTACGCCGTCGGCGACCAATCCCAAGGTCACCGACCGCATGCTGTGGGGCGCGTTCCGCACCTGCGGCCGCGACGATCAGCAAGGCATGCTGTGGGCCGAATACGCGCGCGACAAGCTCAAGGGCAAGAAGATCGCGGTCGTCCATGACAAGACGACGTACGGCAAGGGCCTGGCCGACGCCGCGCTCGACAACATGCACAAGTTCGGCATGAAGGAAGTCCTTTACGAAGGCGTGAACACCGGAGAAAAGGATTATTCAGCGATCGTCTCCAAGATCAAGGCGTCCGGCGCCGACTATCTGATGTGGGGCGGCCTGCACACCGAAGGCGGCCTCATCATCCGCCAGATGCGCGACCAAGGCTTGAACACGGTCATGATCTCCGGCGACGGCATCACCGACAACGAGTTCTCCCAGATCGGCGGCCCGGGCGTCGAAGGCACCCTGATGTCGTTCGGTCCCGACCCGCGCAACAACCCAAGCGCCAAGGACATCGTCGCCGAGTTCAAGGCGAAGAACTTCGATCCGGAAGCTTACACGCTCTACTCCTACGCCTCGGTCCAGATCATGAAACAGGCGGCCGAGAAGGCGAAATCGCTTGATCCGAAGAAGATGGCGGAAGTGATGCATTCCGGCATGACCTTCCACACCGTGATCGGCGATATCGCTTACGACAAGAAGGGCGACCGCACCAGCGTCGACTACGTCTGGTACGTGTGGAAGAAGGCCCCCGACGGCAAAATCACTTACCAGCAGATCGGATCTTAACCCGTCGGCCGCGGGGCGGGCGCAGCCCCACGGCTCGGGCTCGAATCCGAATAAGAAACCCGCCGGAGACGGCGGGTTTTTCTTGCGGCTTCACCCGATCTGCCCGAACTGCGGGAACGTCTCGATCAGCCAGAGCGACACATTCTGGAAGCCGCCGGTCAGGAACGCGACGCCGGTCGCGACCAGGAGCACGCCGACCGCTTTCTCGATCCGGCCGAATTGTTTGCGCACGTGGGTGGCGGCGCGCATGAATGGGCCGATCGCCGCGGCGGCGAGAATAAACGGGACTCCAAGACCGAGGCTGTAGACGGCGAGCAGCGCCGCGCCGCTGCCGACCGTGTCCCTACTGCCGGCGACCGCCAGAATCGTCGCCAGGATCGGGCCGATGCAGGGCGTCCAGCCGAGGGCGAAGGCGAAGCCCATCGGATAGGCGCTCCACACGCTCGCCCGCTTCTCGATCTCGAGTCGCTTTTCACGCAACATCGCGCCGATCCGGAACACACCAAGAAAGTGCAGGCCCATGACGATGACGCCGATCCCGGCGGCGATCGATAGCGCATGGCTCCATTCCCTGAACAGCGCCCCCAACGCCGACGCCGTGGCGCCGAGCCCAACGAACACGGTCGAGAAGCCGGCCACAAACAGGAACGCGGCGACCAGAATGTCGCGCCTGGCCGTCGCCTCGCCTTCATCGACCAACGCCTCGACGCTCGCTCCCGCTAGGTAGCAAAGATAGGGCGCCGCCAGCGGCAGCACGCAGGGCGAAACGAAAGAGATAAGGCCCGCGCCAAATGCCGCGGGAAAGGATACGTCAGCCATGGCGTCACAGATGGTCCTTCGGCGACGGCGCGTCAAATGTTGCAGAGAGCCTAGCGCCGGCTGACGAATTGGCGAAGGCGGCCACACGCCTTTTGGGTCGCCCATAGCAAAAAGGGCCGCCCGAGAGCGGCCCTGGAACAGCAACCGGTGGCGGCGGCTCATCCGGCCGCGGATGCGGCCCGGCCTCTCGCCGCCCGCTGGTAGGCAGCGAGGCCGAGCCCGGCGAAGCCGGCGAGCATCATGATCCAGGTCGAGGGCCCCGGAACGCCAACGGCGACGCCGGCGATCGCAATCTGGCCTTTCTTGCCAGCGATCGCCGCCTTGATGTCATCGTTCACGGCGGCGGCGTTCAGGGCGAACATGAGGGTATGCAGCGAATTGCCGCTGTCGATGACGAAGGAGCCGTATTTCACCCCATGCCCCAGTTCATTGTAGAGGGCCGTGTTCGGACTGACGCCGTTACTGAGCTGCGTGATGGCCTGCGTCGCGCCGTACAGACTGTAATCCAACTCGGCGCTGATCGTGCCGGAGTAAAGGGTCAATTTCGCCGACGTGACAGTCGACTTCACACCGGCGATGTCGAAGGCGAAAAAGTTGTTATGGGACGTGCCATTATAGACGCCGACCAAATAGTTCGTATTACCATTGGGACCGGCGAAATTGAAGGAATCGTTTCCGACCCATCCCTGAAAGCCGTCGGTGCTCAGACTGACCGGGTCGCTACCCTCCTGGAGGGTCAACGTTGCGTAATCGCTTGGGGATTCGGTGTTCCCGAACGCGTAAATATCCGCGCGCGCCGTTTCGCAGACCGGCGTCCCGGACAAGACGGCCACTGCGACAGCGCCCGCCAACGCAGCTGACCGTCCATTGATCACATCCACGGATCCAGCCCAATATAAATTCTACAGAAGGACGTCGCGAGCGTCGACGTTACGGAAACACTAATCCCCGCAGCGTGTCCGGTCAAGCGGATACGGACGCTTGCTCAGAACGTCATGAAGAGCGAGACTCTCCGTGGTAGCGTTGCGTTCCGTCCGCGCGCGCTCGCTCGGGACGCAGACGACCTTAGCGTTCGGAGAACGAGGGCGGGCGAAATGCGCATGGATCCCCTTGTTTTATCCCGGCTGCAATTCGCCTGGGTCATCGGCTGGCATTTCCTGCTGCCGGCCTTCACGGTCGGCCTCGCGTCGTTCATAGCGGTCCTGGAGGGCCTTCATCTTGTCACCGGGCGCGAAATTTATTTTCGCATCTCGACTTTCTGGATCAAGATTTTTGCCGTTTCGTTCGGCATGGGCGTCGTCTCCGGGATCGTCATGCCGTTCCAGATCGGCACGAACTGGAGCCGGTTCTCCGACGCCGCCGCCGACGTGGTCGCCCCACTGCTCGCCTATGAGGGGCTGACGGCATTCTTCCTGGAGGCGGCCTTCCTCGGGGTACTGCTGTTCGGACGCAAGCTTGTGCCGCCGTGGGCTCATTTCGTCGCGGCGTTGATGGTCGCCGCCGGGACCCTCTTTTCGACCTTCTGGATCCTATCGACCAACAGCTGGATGCAGACGCCCTCCGGCTACGAAATCGTCGACGGCAGATTCGTCCCGAAGGACTGGGTGCAGATCGTCTTCAGCCCGTCTTTTCCCTACCGGCTCGCTCATACTGTCGACGCGGTCTATATCACCACCAGCTTCGTGGTCGTCGGCGTTGCGGCCTCGTATCTGCGGCGCGGGCGCTTCGTCGAGGAGGCGCGAACGATGCTCTCGATAACGCTGTGGCTGTTGACCGTGCTGGTCCCGCTGCAGTTTCTCCTGGGCGACGCGCATGGCCTCAACACGCTCGAGCATCAACCGGCGAAGCTGGCGGCGATCGAGGCCATCTGGGACACCCACAGCCGCGTCGAGCTCAACCTGTTCGCCATTCCCGACGAGGCGGCCGAGACGAACCGCTTCGACCTGGCGATTCCGGACCTCGGCAGCCTCATTTTGACGCATGATCCGAACGGAACGGTGCGCGGCCTCAAGGACTGGCCAGCCGACCAGCGTCCGTCGCCGGTGATCGTTCCCTTCTTCGGCTTCCGGATCATGGTGGGAATTGCTGTCGTCATGCTGGGGGTGGTCGCAGCGAGCCTCTGGCTGCGCTGGCGTGGCGAACTGTTCGACGCCCGCTGGTTCCTGTGGTGTTGCACGCTCGCCTCGCCCCTCGGCTTCGTGGCGGTGTTGGCCGGCTGGGCGACGACCGAAGTCGGCCGTCAGCCGTGGACGGTCTACGGGCTACTGCGCACCGCCGATTCCGTGTCTCCGTCGCTGACCGGCTTCGATGTCGCTGTTTCGCTCGCCGGCTATTGTCTCGTCTACCTCGTCATGTTCCCCGCTGGCCTCGTGATGATGACCAGAATCATACGACGGGGTCTGGCCGAGGAGGCGACCGAGCCTGAGCCGATCGAGAGCGGGCGGCCGGCCCTGCCGGTTCGGGCGCTTCCCTCGACCGAAGCAAGGCGGCGACCATGAGCCAGCCCGTGATCGATCTTGTCCCCGCATGGACGCTCGTGCTTGGCGTCGGCGTCTTTTTCTACGTGCTCCTGGACGGCTTCGATCTGGGCGTGGGCATTCTGTATGGATTCGCGCCCGACCGGGATTCGCGCAACCTGGTCATGAACTCGATCGCGCCGATTTGGGACGGCAATGAGACTTGGCTCGTCCTCGGCGGGCTTGCGCTCATGGGGGCTTTCCCGCTCGCGTTCGCAATCATCATTCCGGCGGTCTATTTCCCGATCGCCATTATGCTTCTGGCGCTCATCTTTCGCGGCGTCGCTTTCGAGTTCCGCTACCGCGACGCCGAGCACCGGACCTTTTGGGATCATGCGTTCAACTACGGCTCCGCGATCGGCGCCTTCGCGCAGGGCGTCGTGCTCGGAGCCTTCATTCAGGGATTTCAAACGGACGGCCGTCACTTCGCGGGCGGCTCGTTCGACTGCTTAACGCCATTCACTTTGCTGACCGGCCTCGCGCTCGTCTTCGGCTACAGCCTCCTCGGCGCGGGCTGGTTGGTTTTGAAGACCGAAGGAGCGCTTCAGGATTGGGCGCGGGCGCTGGGGCGCCGGTCTTTCGCCGGCGTGCTGATCGGAATCGCGGCGGTAAGCTTGTGGACGCCATTGATGGCGCCGCAGATCGCCGAGCGGTGGTTCTCGTGGCCCCATATCGTGATTTTGGCCCCTGTGCCGATCGTCACCGCGCTCGTCGCCTATTGGGAATGGCGGTCGCTCGACAGCCGCTCCGAGGCCGCGCCCTTTCTCGGCGCGATCTGCCTGTTTGTGATGTCCTATCTCGGAATCGCCATCAGCCTGTGGCCAATGATCGTGCCCTATAAGTTCACGCTATGGCAGGCTGCGTCATCGCCATCGACACAGGCCTTCCTCCTCGTGGGCACAGTGTTCCTGCTGCCGATCATCCTCATGTACACCGGTTGGTCCTATTGGGTTTTTCGGGGCAAGGTCCGCGGGGACTTCGGCTATCACTGAGGCGTCGAGGATCCAAACGCCGGAACCCTGAGGGGTCCGGCGCCCTCTTTTCTCACCTTCACCCGAGGGGCTTACGCGCCCCTCTTTTTGCGCGTGGACTCGAGGAGCCTGGCGACCCCCTTATGATCCGCATCAATCATGGTCAGGTACGCGCGCACGCCGCCTATGGGCCGGTTGCGCGCCTGCTCCCAGGCGCGCACCTGTTCGATGGTAAATCCGTAAAAATGCGCAAACGTCTCCTGCGACATTCCCGTCTTCTTTCGAATCGCTTTGACGTCAATCTCTTGCGGCGCGTGCATTTGCGCAGGCGCTTCCTCGCCCCGGGCGACCGCGATTGCCTCTCGAAGCCCGGCAGCGATCTTATCGCGTGCCTTAGTGGTCATGTCCGCTCTCTTTCGCTCGAAGGGCTTTGTTCTGGTAAGCGGCCTTGAGCTCTTGCGTCAGCGCTGCAAGATCGTTCCGATCAGCTTTGCTCAAGTCGGAGCGTTCGCCCTTCGAAAACACGGTGATGAGGAACACCGGCAGTTCTTCTCCGCTGTAGAATGTGATCGCGCGATAGCCGCCGCTCTTGCCCTTTCCTCTGCCGGCAACCCGTACCTTCCGGCAGCCGCCCGTGCCCTGAATTTCGTCGCCCGCGGTCGGATTGTGACTCAAAGTGTCCACGAGGTCGTCGATTTCCACCTGCGCCATTCCAGAGGCGGCCGCGTCACGCCTAAACGACTTGAGTTCACACACGGTGTGCATGATCGCGCCGGACGGCCCCTATGTGTTTTCCATATATGGAAATCACATAGTTGAGTCAACGAGCCGGCGACGCGAACCTTTGGGGCGCGGCGGCGTCTACTCCGCAGCCGTCGCAGCGCCGATCGCGTCGAGGTTCGGCGCGCGTTCAGGCTTCGGCCTCGTGCTCTCGTGTCCCAGCGAGCGGCGGCGCCACAACGCGCAGATCGACGGCAGGAGGAAGAGCGTCAGAAACGTGGCGGCCGACAGGCCGCCCATGATGGTGAAGGCCATCGGACCCCAGAAGGCGGTATTCGCCGACCGCGGAATTGGCGAGGCCGATCGGCAGGAACCGGCGGCGGTGACCAGCGTTCCAGTCAGCATCGGGAACGCCGTCGAAGTCCAGGCGAAGGACGCTGCGCGCTCGCGGTCCAGCCCTGCTCGAGTTTCACGACGATCATCTCAGTGGCGATGATGGCGTCGTCGACCAGGAGGCCGAGCGCGATGATGAGCGCGCCGAGCGTCACGCGCTGCAAGTCGAGGCCCAGGACCTCCATCGCGACGAACACGATCGCCAGCACCAGCGGAACCGAGGTCGCCACGACAAAGCCGGCGCGCCAGCCGAGCGAAAGGAAGCTGACCGCCAGCACGATGGTCAGCGCCTCGATGAAGGAGCGGGTGAATTCATTGACCGCCCTGTCGACGACCTGAGGCTGATCGGCGATGCGGGAAATGGCGACGCCACGCGGCAATTCGGCCTCGAAATCGGCGAGCGTGGCGTCGAGCGCCTTGCCGAGGGCGAGGATATTGCCGCCCTTTTGCATGACGACCCCGACTTCGAGCGCGGGCTCACCCTGCGCGCGGATGAGAAACGACGGCGGGTCCTCATAGCCGTGCGAGACTTTAGCCACGTCGCCGAGCCGGAAGGTCTGACCGCCGGCGAAGATCGGCGTTTCCGCCACCGCCTTGGCGCCTTGCTGCGCGTCGGTCTGGAACTCGCCGGCGGGGCTAAGCGCGTTCTGCTTGCCGATTGAATCGAACAGCGTCTGCAGCGTCACGCCGAGCGTGGCCAGCTTGGCGTGGCTGAACTCGACGAAAATGCGCTCCGCCTGGTCTCCGTAGAGATCAACCTTGGTGACATCGGGAACGCGCTGCAGACGCTTGCGGAACGCCTCGGCGACGTCCTTCAATTGCGCGTACGACGCGCCGTCGCCGACGATCGTATAAAGAACCGAATCGACGTCGCCGAACTCGTCGTTGACGAAGGGGCCGAGAACGCCGTTGGGCAAGTCCGGCAGAAGGTCGCTCATCTTCTTGCGCAGCTGCAAGAACAAGAGCGGCACCTCGCGTGGCGGCGTGGAGTCGCGGAAGTTCAGCGAAATGGCGGCGAAAGACGGCTTGCAGTAAGTGTCGATCTTGTCGACCCAGGGCAGTTCCTGCAGCTTCTTTTCGACGCGGTCGGCGACTTGAGCCTGCATTTCGGCGGTGGTCGCGCCCGGCCATTCGACGGTGACCACGGCAGTCTTGATGGTGAAGGCTGGATCTTCCGCCCGGCCGAGCCGGGAATAGTCGAGGGCGCCGCTGAGACCGATGACGAGGATGAGGAACGCGAGAAGCTGGGGTGTCGAATCACCCAGTTGGAAAGGTTGAACCCGCTCATCTAAAGCCCCGCTAGAAACAGGAGAGGCTCCATGGCAAATCAAGTCAGTGGCTTGGAATGCCGATATCGAGGTTCGTTCGCAGCGCGAAGCACTGGGTAACCCCGAGGCCCGCAATCGGGCCCCAGGAGGGTCTACGGACGTTTCGGAGAGAAGTTTCGTTGCGTGACAAAAATCTCTGACGACCTGTGATCGATGTCGAGCCTTATCGAGGCGGGCGACGCAGAGCGGGCGTTCAACCCCGAAACCTGGCCGCGATATGCAGAGATCGAGGCGCAGATTACGCGCAGGGCTACATCGCGGGCTCCCGCGTGGCCTGCACTGGAGGCGCCGGAAGAAAGGGCGAGCGCTTTACTCGCCAAGCTTTACGATGCTAAGTTTCTGCGAACATGTCAGTTTCTAGAATGGGTCCGCGGCGTGCGCATTCTCTGCGCGATGCTGGTCGCAATTCGCCGTTCTAAGCGGCGGCGCATGACGAACGAGCACGCACACGCGCGTTTCTCTTATGCGCATGAGCTGAGCCAAGCGCGAGAACGCGCATCATAGGAGGCGACATAGGAGGTTTGCAATCATGGCAGGCATGGTCAAGGGACCGGCGATCTTTCTGGCGCAATTCGCCGGCGACGCGGCGCCGTTCAATTCGTTCGGCGGGATGTGCCAATGGGCGGCCTCGCTCGGCTACAAGGGCGTGCAGATCCCGGCCTGGGACGGGCGGCTCATCGACCTCGCCAAGGCCGCGTCGTCGAAGACCTATTGCGACGACGTTGCCGCGATCGCAGCGAGCCACGGCCTCGCGATCACCGAGCTCGCGACCCATCTTCAGGGTCAGCTCGTCGCGGTCAACCCGGCCTACGACGACGCCTTCGACGCCTTTGCGCCGAAGGAGGTTCACGGGAAGCCGGCCGAGCGCCAGAAATGGGCGGTCGAGCAGATGATGATGGCGGCCAGGGCCTCGCGGAACTTCGGGCATAAGGCCCATGTCACGTTCTCCGGCGCGCTCGCCTGGCCATTCGTCTATCCCTGGCCGCAGCGGGCGCCGGGACTGATCGAGACCGCCTTCGAAGAGCTGGCCAAACGCTGGAAGCCGATCCTCGACGCGTTCGACGAGGCGGGCGTCGACGTCGCCTATGAACTTCACCCCGGCGAAGATATCTTCGATGGCGCGACCTTCGAGCGCTTTCTCGCAGCGCTGAAGGGCCACAAGCGCTGCGCCATTAATTACGATCCCTCGCACTTCGTGCTGCAGCAGCTCGACTATCTCGATTTCATCGACATCTATCACGAGCGCATCAAGGCCTTCCACGTCAAGGACGCCGAGTTCAATCCGAGCGGCCGGCAGGGCGTTTATTCGGGCTACGCGTCGTGGATCGACCGGGCGGGCCGCTTCCGCTCGCTCGGCGACGGGCAGGTCGATTTCTCGGGCATCTTCTCCAAGATGGCGCAATACGGCTATTCGTCCTGGGCGGTGCTCGAGTGGGAATGCTGCCTCAAGCACCCGGAGGACGGCGCGCGCGAGGGTGCCGACTTCATCAAGCATCACATCATCCGCGTCACTGAAAAGGCGTTCGACGACTTCGTGGGCGGCGCGACCGACAAAAAGCAAATCGAGCGGGCGCTCGGACTGCGCTGAGGAGGGGAGCCATGGCCATCGAGGGACGCAGCGAGACAAAAAAGGGCGGCAAGATCAGGCTCGGCATGGTGGGCGGCGGCGAGGGGGCGTTCATCGGCGCGGTGCATCGAATCGCTTCGCGCATCGACGACCACTACGAGCTTGTCGCCGGCGCCTTGTCGTCGACCCCTGAGAAGGCGCGCCGTTCGGGCGAAGCGCTTGGCCTCGCGGCGGATCGCATCTATGACGACTACGAGGGCATGGCGAAGGCGGAGGCCAAGCGCCCCGATGGGATCGAAGCGGTCTCCATCGTGACGCCGAACAACGCCCATGCCGGCCCGACCTATGCGTTCCTGAAGGCCGGCGCGCACGTCATCTGCGACAAGCCGCTGACCGTGTCGCTGGCGGAAGCCAAGAAGATGAAGGCCGCGGTCGAGAAATCGGGCCTCGTCTTCGCGCTCACCCACAATTACACCGGCTATCCGCTGGTGCGCCGGATGCGCGAGATGGTTCGGGCGGGCGAACTCGGCGAGATCCGCCTCGTCCAGGCCGAGTACCCGCAAGACTGGCTGACCGGCCCAACCGAGACGACCGGCAACAAGCAGGCCGAATGGCGCGTCGATCCGAAACGCTCGGGCGCGGGCGGCTCGCTCGGCGACATCGGCACGCACGCCTATAATCTCGCCGACTATGTGACCGGGCTCGAGCTTGCCGAGCTCGCCGCCGACCTCACCTCGTTCGGCG
>Ga0116219_10002926_pt1 | contig 13882 bp, 13 predicted proteins | sample Sb_taG_4_FD_91019 | JGI IMG/M metagenome (GOLD analysis project Ga0116219, IMG submission 91019) | Peat soil microbial communities from Weissenstadt, Germany - Sb_50d_6_BS metaG | ecosystem: Environmental > Terrestrial > Soil > Wetlands > Peat | place: Germany: Weissenstadt | collected 2010-09-21
CAGCGACCGTCAGATCCCAACAGTCTCCGGCATGTTCGCCACCGTGGACGAGGACAAGATCAGGCAGTGCCATGCGTGCGGTCCTTGGTCGATCGCGGCTATCGGCCCGCTATTCTGGCATCAGTGTCACTTCAGTGGCAATACCATCGACAGCTGAACGTTAGAAACGGCTGCGGTGATCCGTCAGCCCCGGACGGGATCATGCGGAGGGAGTGGGCTCACTGTGGTTTAGAGTTCTGACAGTCATGTCTACTTGCAGGAGGTCGGGATGGATCTGCGGGTCGGTGGTAAAGGCTACGTCGTCGTCGGTGGCACCGCGGGGATGGGTCTTGCAGGGGCGCGAGCGCTCGCTGCGGAGGGTGCCGCCCTCGTCGTGGTGGGACGCGACGAGGTCAAGGCCAACACCGCCGCGGCCACGTTGGTCGACGATGGCGCTGCGGCAGCGTACGGGTTGGCCGGGGATGTCAGCCAGGCCGGTGTGGCGATCGCGGTGGTCGAACAGGCAGTGGGGCTGCTGGGGCGCCTAGATGGCCTCGCCGTCACGATGGGCACAGCGGGGATGATGCCGATCGATTCCGACGACGACGCCTGGGAAAACGCCTTTCGCGACGTTCTGTTGGCGACCACCCGGTGTGTGCAGGCGGCGCTGCCTCACCTGACGGCCAGCAGGGGAGCGATCGTGACCACCGCCGCCTATTCGGCTCGCGCTCCGCATGAGCCGCGGCTCCCGTACGCCAGCCTCAAGGCCGCGGTCGCGGCGTTCACCCGTGGGATCGCCCGCACACATGGAAAGTCCGGTGTGCGCGCCAACTGCGTCGCCCCCGGTGCGGTCGAAACCGACGCGCTACACGCGCTTCGCGGACTCATCGCCGAAAGCAAGGGCTATCCCTACGAAGAGGCACTCGAGCGGGCGCTCGTCGATGACTTCGGTTTCGACGCCGCGCTGCAGCGCCCGGGACAGCCCGAGGAGATCGGCGCGTTGATCGCATTCCTGCTCTCCGATGTCTGTGGTTTCGTGACCGGGCAGACCATCTACGCCGACGGCGGTGCCCCATAGCGGGGCGCCCGCCGGTCGACGGTCAGCGCGCACAGCGGTCGAAACGTCGACCGCCGTTTCGGCGGTGATCCACCTGACCCCTGGCAGCCGCACCTCATCGCAGCAGCGCGCGAGCGACGACGTCACGCTGGACCTCGGTCGCGCCTTCGCCGAGCCGTTTGACGCGTAGATCACGAAACCAGCGCTCCAGCGGTAGTTCGTCGGACAGTCCCAGCGCGCCGTGAATCTGCATGCAGCGGTCCAGGACCTGGTAGGCCGCTTCGGTGGCGCACAACTTCGCCGCTGAGGCATCCACGGCGACGTTTCGGCCCAGGTCGGCGTTGCACGCCGCCTGGTAGGCCAGCAGCCGGGCGGCGCGCAGCTGGACCTCGCTGTCGGCCAGCATCCACCGGATCCCCTGCTTATCGGCGAGCTTGCCGCCGAAAACGTCGCGGTCTTTGGCCCACCGGCACGCCATGTCCAGCGCGGTCTGGGCGATGCCGATCGGGCCGGCGGCGTAGATGATACGGCCGTGGATGAGGAAATCGCTGGCCAGTGAAAGCCCTTGCCCCTCTTCGCCGATCAGCTGGGCGGCCGGGATCCGGACGTCGTCGAAGCACAGCTCGTAGGGGGCAAAAGACGCCATCACCGGGATGCGGCTGAAGGTGAGGCCGGGGGTGTCCTTCTCGACGATGAACGCTGAGATGCCGGTGCGGCCCGCCCCGGTTCGGGCGTAGACGACGCCCCAGTCGGCGCCGGGCGCGTGCGATATCCACATTTTGGACCCGTTGAGCACGTATTCCGACCCGGCGCGAACGGCTTTGAGCCGAATGGCTCGTGCGGGGTCCGATCCGCCCGACGCTTCGGTGATCGCGGTGTAGGCCTTGCTCATGGTGCCCTCGATGATCGGACCCCCATACTTTTCGAACTGCTCGGGTGACGCCTTGAACATGACGTTCGGTGGGTTGCCGCCGAACGCACCGAGTGCCGGAAAGAATGCCCCCATCCTGCATTTCGCTGCTTCCTCGGCCACCACCACCTGGCCCAGCACGCTGAGACCGGTGCCGCCGAATTCCTCAGGTGTCTGCAGCGCCCACAGGCCGATCTCACGCGCCTTGGCCTGCAACTCGACGAGCTGTTCGCGCGGTAGACCGTTGGAGTCGTGTTCGAGCTCGTCCTCGAGTGGATGCACGTGGCTGTGCATGAACCGCCGGACCGTGTCACGTAGCATTAGCAGTTCGTCGGGCAACTCCCAGGCCCCGCTCGCGCTCGCCGGAATTGCGGACACATCAGATCCGGCCGGTGACAGGGGCAAATCCGGGTGTCATGCGTATATCTCCTTGGTGGAAAGCAGTGTCGGCCACCTCAGCCGAGCGTGAATGGGTCACGGGTAGCGCCGGACAACTCCACCCACACCGCCTTGGTCTCGGTGAAGTCCTTCACGGCGTCGATGCCGTTCTCCCGGCCGATGCCGCTGTAGCCCATACCGCCGAACGGAACATGCGGGCCTACAACGCGATACGCGTTGACCCATACGGTTCCCGCCCGCAGTTTGGCCGCTACCCGGTGTGCCCGGTGGATGTTTTTGGTCCACACGGAGCTGGCCAGGCCGAACTTGGTGGCGTTCGCCGCGGCGACGGCCTCATCCTCGTCGCGGAAGGTCATCACCGTCAGCACGGGCCCGAAGATCTCTTCGGTTACCGCCCGCATTGATGGGTTGACGTCGGTAAGCACGGTCGGCTTGACGAACAGCCCGCCGAGGTCGTCTGCCGGTTCACCGCCGTACATGATCGTCGCGCCCTCCTCCCGGGCGGCGGCGAAGTGAGACAACACCTTTTGGTATTGCGGTTCATTGGACACGGGCCCCATTTCGGTCGCCGGATCCTTCGGGTCACCAAGCTTGATGGTGGCCGCACGGGCGACGATCTTGTCCACCAGCGCGTCGGCGACGTCCTGGTGGACCAACAGCCGTGATCCGGCTAGACACGTCTGACCGGTGGCCGCGAAGACGCCGGCGATCACACCGTTGGCCGCCGCGTCGAGGTCGGCGTCGGGAAACACCACCTGAGCGGACTTCCCGCCGAGTTCCAGGCTGAACCGGGTCATGTTCGCGATCGCGGCCTTGCCCACCTGGATTCCGGTGGAAGTCGAGCCGGTGAATGCGATTTTGTCGACCCCCGGATGCGATGCCAGTGCCGCGCCGGTCCGCGGCCCCCAGCCGGTGACGACGTTGATCACGCCGGGCGGGAAACCCGCCTCGGCGAACAGCTTCGCGAATGCCAGCGTCGACGTCGGGGTGTGGTCGCTGGGTTTGACCACGAACGTGCAGCCCGCGGCGAGTCCGGCGGCCAGCTTCCAGGTCAGCAGCAGCAGCGGCGAATTCCAGGGCGTGATCGCCCCGACCACCCCGACCGGCTCGTGGCGGGTGTAGACGAGGTAGTTCGGCTTGTCGGTGGGCACCACCTCACCCTGCAGCTTGTCCGCCATCCCGGCGTAGTAGAAGTAATAGTCGGGCAGCGAGCGCATCTGACCGACCATCTCTCGCAGCAGCTTTCCGCCGTCCCGCACTTCCAGGTCCGCCAGGGTCTCGGCTTCGCGTGCGATGACCTCGCCGAGCCGGTAGATGAGTCTGCCGCGAGCGGTGGGGGTCAGCTGCCCCCACGTACTCTCCAGAGCAGCCCGGGCCGCTGCCACCGCGAGGTCGACGTCGACGGCCTCACCGTCGGGCACCCGGGCCCAGGGCTTGCCGGTGAACGGGTCCACGCTGTCGTAGGTCGCATCCGAGGCGGCCGCCACCTGCTCGCCCCCGATGAGCAGCTCGAACTCGGTCAACCGATCGATCGCCGCGTCAGTCATGGTTCCTCCAGGTCAGCGAAATCAGGTCACCGAAAGCGTGGCGTGCGCTTGTTGGTCCGTGAGTCGGTCCGCTCGTCGCCCCTGGGGTTGCCAATCTGGGTGTAGGACAGGCCGTGCCGCTGGCGCAGGCTCGGCGACAGGTCCCGCGCCTCCCACATGGCGCGCACGGTGCCCTGGATGGCCAGGGGTCGCCGGGCCGCGATCTCGCCGGCCAATTCGCCGGCACGCGCACGCAACTGGTCATCGGGCACGATTTCGGTGACCAAACCGATCCGCTGCGCGGTCTGCGCGGTCAGCCGTTCCTCGCTGCCCAGCAGCGCCCAGCGCATCACCTCGCCGTAGGGCACACCGAGGGACAGCATTCCCATCGGCTCCAGTGCCGACACCGCGCCCGAGTTGACATGCGGATCGAAGAACGTCGCGCTCTCGGAGCAGATCGCGAAGTCGCATTCATTGACGAAGTACATCGCGCCTCCGGCCACCATGCCGTGCAGCGCGGCGATCACCGGCTTCCATACCAGGTTTGCCTTCGGCCCAAGGCGGGCGCCGGGATCTTCCTGATTGAAGACCGGCAGGTGATACCACCACGCGCCCCTGGACACGTCGATACCGGTACAGAACGCCCGCTCACCATTTGCGCGCACGACCGCGACGAAAATATCAGCGTCATCGCGGACCCGCCGCCAGGCCGCGGTGAGCTCGGTGGCCATCTGCTCGTTGAAGCTGTTCAACTGGTCAGGACGGTTCAGCGTCACCGTCGCCACGTGATCGGTGACCTCGAACTCGATGGTGGTCGGGTTATCCAGATCGGTCACGGCCGCTCCTTACTCGGTCCCGATGTCATGGACGCTCCCCATCCCCACCGCTGGCTTCGATAACCTGGTCAGCTATCTCTCGCTTCAGGATCTTGCCCGCCGGTCCGAGCGGAAACTCGTCGCGAAACTCGAAGCGGCGCGGTTGCTTGTAGCCGGCCAGTTCGGCCCGGCACAGCACCGTCAGTTCCGCGGTCAGGCCTTCCAGGTCGACGGCGGTGCCCTTCTTTTTTCTGGGAATCACCACTGCAACGGGCGACTCACCCCACTCGTGATCCGGCACACCGACCACCGCGACCAGTTCAACGCCGTCGTGGTGGGCGATCACCCGCTCGATCTCGGCAGGGTAGACGTTGAACCCGCCGGAGATGATCATGTCCGTTTTCCGGCCGGTGATATGCAGATAGTTCTCGGCGTCGAGGTAACCGAGGTCCCCGGTCCGCAAGCCGTCGGGCCGGAATGTCTCGGCTGTCTGTTCGGGGCGGTTCCAGTACCCGATTGCATTCGCCGGACTCTCGATCACGATCTCGCCGATCTCCCCGGCCGGCAGGGCACCGCCGTCGCCGTCGACGATCCGAATCGAGCACATCGGGGTTTCCTGCCCGCAGGAGGTGGCTGTCGATGTCTTGCCGGCGACGATATAGCGGTGGTCTTGCGGGGTCAGGATGGTGGCCTGGCCTCCGCACTCGGTCAGTCCGTAGCGCTGCTGCAGGTCGCAACCCAGCAGATCCATCGCCTTTTGCGCGAGTCCCGGCGGTACCGGGGCCGAGCCATAGGAGATCCGGCGCAGGCTCGACACGTCGCGGGGCGGACCGTTCTCGAGGATCGCTAACGTCCGTTGCAGCATCGTCGGGATGAACGTCGTGAACGTGATTCTGCTGCGTTCGATCTCGTCGATCACGGCCTGCGGATCGAACCCCTGGTGAATCACCATCGTCTGGCCAAGATAAAGCCACGACACGGTGCGCACCATGCCGCCGGCGGTGAAGAACGGTGTGGTCGCCAGCATTACGTCGGACCGGTTGGCCTCCGTCACCAGATTCGTGTCGGCGGCCTGATAGAGCAATCCCCGATGGGTGTTCATCACGCCCTTGGCGCGGCCGGTGGTGCCGCTGGTATACAGGATGACCGCGATGTCATCGGGGGAGATGTCCAGCCGCGGCCGGGTCGGATCGGCTGCCGCCAGGGCGGTCTCGTAATCCGGCCCGATGGTGGAGACGATCAGGTCGTTGAGCTCGAGAGCGAACTTGTCATGCTGGTCGGCGTGCACGATCGCGGCCCGCGCACCCGAATCGTCCAGAATGTGGGCCACCTCGTCGGGTGCCAACCGGATGTTCACCGGCACCGCGATCAGTCCGGCCTTGGCCAGCCCGAACGAAATCTCGGGCCATTCGATGCAATTGCGCGCAATCACCGCCACCCGGTCGCCCGGCGACAAGCCGCAGTGCCGGAGCAGGCCGGCCACCCGCCGCGCCCGATCATCGACCTGCGACCAGGTGTACACCCGGTCGCCGTCCACCAGCGCCCGCTTGTGCGGGTAGCGGCGGGCGTTGTTGGCCGAGATATCTCCTACCAGCACGTGCTTCTCATATGAGGAAAGCCAGTGTGTCGACCGGGCCGCCGGCGTCGATCAGGTTGACGATCTTGCGCAGCAGCCACAGCTCGCCCGGTTTGCCGGTGCGACGGACAGTGTGACTGACCCGGCCGGCCCAGAACCGTTGCCGGTAACGGTATTCGAACAAAGCGAAATTGGACTCGACGGTCACGGTATCCGAGGTGGTGTCGGCCACCTCGCTGTTGGACAGTACCCGGCGCATCACCGAGGGCGGGACCTGCGAATGGCGGTAGCCGGTATTGAGCTGGGCCACTCGGCTTTTGATGCGCCTGCGGTTATCGTTGATGTAGGCCAGCGTGGTGCGGGGCTCGTCATCGGGGTGCATCGGCGCCCGGTAGAGGACGTCGTCGTCATCGGCCCACAACGCCTCCCACTCCGAGTAGCGGCCCTCATCGGCCAGCCGCGCCTCTAGGTGCAGGAAGGACAGGATCTCAGGATCGGGCACTGGGCGCATCGCCGCCGAGATGATCGCAGACCGGTCAGCAATGTCTGTCTGGATAGTCATGGCAGTCAGGCCTTTCCGCCGACGACAGCCGCCCACTGGGCATAGAAGCCACGCTGGGGTGTCTCGGCGCTCTTGTCGGTATTTATGGTGCCGGTGTCATCGGCGACGTCGCTGTCGACACCGCGGGACAGAACCAGCCACTCGGGTTCTTCAGCGGCCAGGCCGGCCTGGTTGCGCATGCCGATCTCACCGTCGTCGGCGATCAGGAAGCCCGCAGGCCCCATCGCGCCCTCGGCACGACGCAGCGTGCGCTCGTTGAGCTTGTCCTGGCCCGGGATGAGGACGGCGGTGGTGTAGGCGACCGTGCGGTCGACCGCCTGCGGTTCGACGAACATCACGTTCATCTCAGCCAGAAACAGGTTGGGCCAGATCAGCGTGTGCGGCGGGCCGACCACCAACGCGGCGTGCGTCTGCTCGAGGCCATAGGCGCTCTCGAGCGCGCCGACATACTGGTCGAGCTTGGCCCGCGGAATCCGGCCGTACCAGATGAATTCCTCATCGAGCTTGCGGTATTCGTTGCTGTAATCGATCTCGGAGTGCCCGTCGCCGATATCGCGGACCAGCACGTCGACCTTGGTGGGCACGTGCGAAACCTTGGCGGGGCGAATCGCGTCGTACACCGAGGCGTGGGTGAACAGCGCGTGATAGCCGTCGACATTGTTCTCCACCACCATCTTCCAGTTGGCGTGATGCAGATGCTTCATCCAGTTGGCGCGCAGGTCGATCGAGCGGGTGGGCGACAGGTTGAGCAAGCGGTCAATCGCGTGGATCGCCTTGCCCAGATGCTCGCGCAGCGTGACGCCCTCGGGCGACAGCGACGCGAAGATGAACCCGCCGTAGCTATCCACCCGTGGGGCCTCGGCCAGGGCCAGTTCGGAGCGCACCTGCGCAAACGCCTCGCCGTAGGCCTCGCGCATCGGAACACCCGACAGCGCACCGGTATTGGCGAAGGTCCAGCCGTGGTACGGGCAGCGGAAAGAGTTGGCGTTGCCCTTCTCGGCAATGCACAGCTTATTAGCGCGATGCGTGCAGCGGTTCAGCAGCACCCGCACCACATCGTCCTTCCCGCGTGCCACCACCACAGGCTCGCGGCCGATCATCCGGGTCAGGTAGTCGCCGCGTTCGCTGACTTCGCTCTCGTGGGCGACGTACACCCAGCCCTTCTTGAAGATGGTGTCCATCTCGCGGGCGAAAATCTCCGGCGACGTGTAGATCGAGCCGTGCACACGGTCGCGCCGCACGACTGTCGAGACGTCGAAATCATCTGCCGTGGTGAGTCGTTCGATGGTGGTCACGCTGTTTCTCCTGGTCCGGTGGTGTTGGCGGAGTTTGTCACGGCGGGTATGTGGACCAAGCCGAGCCGTCGAAAGGCCACCCGTACCGCGGTACCGATCGCGGGGGCGGTCGGGTCCGGGTGCAAGGTGGTCATGATCAGCCGGTGGCCGCTGGCAAGTTCGACGTCGACTACCGGGTAAGGAGCGTCGGTCAGGACCAGACCCGGCTCGCGTCGGTGCATGACGGTCGAAGAGTGCACGACGCCCTCGGGGGCCACCACCCACCAGTCCCGTTGCTGGCCGCCGCACCCGTCGCACACGTACTGCTCGAGCTCGAGTGTCAGCTTGCACGACGCGCAGAACGGCAGCGCCAGTTCGCCGCGGGCGGCCGCGTCGTAGAGCGGACGCAGCGGATCGTTGTCCACGTCGGGCGCCAGCTCGGCGCCCAGCAGCCAGTCGGACATGACGTTCATGGTGCTCACGCCGCCCGCTCCAGCACCAACGCAGCATGGTGGTCCATCCGGCCGCCGATCCCACCGACCAGCGCAGTGATGGCGCCGGGAACCTGACGCGCCCCACCGGTTCCTCGCAGCTGAACCACGGCCTCGGCCAGCGGCGTCATACCCTGCAGGTAAAAGCCGGACAGTTGACCGCCGCCGGTGTTGGTCGGCAGCGCACCGTGCGGGCCGAGCTGGCCGGCCCGGACGAACTCGCCGACGGGGGCCTCGCCGGTCAACCGGTACTCGTCGAGCAGGATCAATGTCACGACGGTGAACGGGTCGTACAGCTGCGCGACATCGAGGTCACCGCGGCTCATCCCGGCCTGGCCCAGCGCGTCGTCGACGGCGCGGCGGCCGCCTCCGAACCACGACTCCGCGCCGGCACGACGACGCCGCACCGGATGCTCGCGTCCGGTGCCGCGCACCCGCAGCCGCGACGTGCCGATCGCCGGTTCGCCGGTCAGCACGATCGCCACCGCCCCGTTCACCGGCCGCGCGCAGTCCAGCCGCCGCAGCGGCTCGGAAATCATTGGGCTGCGCCGGTATCCGTCCTCATCCAGTGGCTCGCGGTGCACCGCGTCTGGGTTGCCTTCGGCCCACCGCCGCGCCGTCGTCGCGACGGCGCACAGGTCTTCGGCACTGTTGCCGGTGACATGCAGCCAGCGCCGCGCCAGCAGGGCGTAGGTCGGGACGGAGCCGAGCAGGCCCGACGCCCGCTCCAGGCCGCGGGCGCCGATATTGCCGCCGCTTTGCGCGTACGTCGACCCCGACCCCTTGCCCGCCACCAGAGGTGCATCGGCGAATACGCAGACCACCGTCGACGCCTCGCCGGTGGTGATGGCATGCCGCGCCCGCTGGATCATCGCGACGGTCGTCGCGCCCTTGATCTCCACGTGCTCGAGGAGGCGCAGGTCGCCGAATCCGCCCTGCGCCGCGAACCCGACACCGAGCCGGTCGGGCCGCACCCCCTGCGACGAGCCGACCAACAGAGCGTCCACGTCACGGTGGACGATGCCGGCGTCGGCGAGGGCGGCCCGGGTGGCCTGGCCGGCCAGCTGCACCGGGGTGGCGTCCCCGGACAGGCTGGGGCGCAGCGACATCTGGGTCATTCCCAACCCGACGATGTCCACGTTGGTCATGGTGTCCGGGGCTTTCGTTCGCCCCGGTAATTGCCGACCCGCAGCCACTCCTCGCGATCCTCGGACGTGGCGAGGGTGAAGCTGGACAGTTCCAGCGGGTCCAGAAACACCTCGTCACCGCTTTCCAGATCCTCGACCAGCAGGCGCGGGCCGTTACCAAACCCGTCCAGCGACAGCCGAACGGCGGCGAACTCATTGATCAGGATCGCCAGCTCGCGACGCTTCGGCGTGCGCCTGTCTGATTTCATGGCGCTCGGGGCTCTTCTCTGGTGGTCAGGTTCAGGAGGACTGACTCACCAAGTTTTACCGCATACTACTGTCAGAATCAATCGAACGATTGCGGGGCCGGCATTGCGGTGACCACGCCTCAACATGCACACTGGCTGCGTAAAGCCCTTGCTGACATTGGGCGACACGGATGTCAGAAATGCTGCGAAGGGACCACATGAACCAGACCGTCACCTCCGGCGCCGTGATCGACACCGAGGACTACCGGAGCATCTGGATGTACCTCAAGGAGCTGGACTTCCGGCAGGGGTTCATCGACGTTGCGGTGAATGGGTCGCCGGTGCGGACCCGCTACGCCGAGGCGGGCAGACCGGACAAGCCGCATACGATCCTGCTGCACGGTACCGGCGGGCACTGGGAGACCTTCGCGCCGAACCTGGCCGCGTTGAGCGAGCACTTCCACTGTGCGGCGATCGACATGGTCGGCAACGGCTTTTCCGACAAACCCGATTACGACTACGAGATCGCGGTCTACGTCGAGCATGTGCTCGGCGTGATGGACCACTTCGGGATGGAGCGGGCGAACTTCGTCGCGATGTCACTGGGGGCCTGGGTGGCCTCGACGATCGCGGTGCACCATCCCGACCGGGTGTCGAAGGTGATCCTGATGTCGCCGGCGGGCAAGGAGGCGGCCGCATCGAACATGGCGCGAATCCGCGCCGAACGCACCAAAGCCGTCAACGAACCCACCTGGGAATCGCTGCACGCGGTGTTCGCCCACCTCATCGCCGACGAGGCCAACCGCCTGCCGGACCTGATCGGACTGCGCCGGGCGATCTACCAGCGTGAGGACACTCGAGAGACCATCGACCACCTGCTGATCCTGCAGGACGCCGCGGCTCGCGATCGCAACCTGATACCCGAGGACAAGTGGAGGTCGATCACCGCACCGGTCATGGTGGTCGCCTCGGGTCGCGACCACGGGGTGTACCAGCAGACGGCCACCTCGATCGCCGGCCTGATCCCGCATGCCGAGGTCTTTGAGATGCCCGACGTTCGGCACTGGCCGCATTTCGAAGATCCGGAATCGTTCAATTCAGCGGCCGTTTCGTTCCTTACCCGGTGAGACTGTGCCGATGAGACGGCCGGGCCCCGGCGAGATCGACGACATCGCGCGACGGCTGTACGCGGCCGAGCAGCATCGCGAGCCGATCCGGCAGTTGTCGCTGGAGTTTCCCCAGATGACCGTCGAGGACGCCTATGCGGTACAGCGGGCACTGGTCGGACTCAAGGTCGCCGACGGTCGCGTGGTCAAGGGCCGCAAGATCGGCCTGACCTCCAAGGTCATGCAGCGCGCTGTTTCGATCGACGAGCCGGACTACGGCGCGATATTCGATGACATGTTCATCGAGGACGGCGGCCATGTGCCGCCCGGCCGTTTCATTCGCCCTCGGATCGAGGTGGAGCTGGCCTTCATACTCGGTGAAACGCTGCGCGGACCCGGTGTGACGCTGTTCGACGTGCTGCGCGCCACCGAATTCGTGACGCCCGCCTTGGAGATCCTCGACGCTCGGGTTCAGATGTCGGACCCCGATACCGGCCACCTGCGCACGATCGTGGACACGATCGCCGACAACGCCGCCAACGCCGGGCTGGTGCTCGGTGGCCGGGTGTTCCGCCCGCTGGACGTCGACCTGCGCTGGGTGGCCGCGCTGCTGCTGCGCAACGGCACTATAGAGGAGTCCGGGGTCGCCGCAGCCGTGCTCAACCATCCGGGCAACGGCGTAGCCTGGCTGGCCAATCGACTCGCGCCGCATGATGTTTCGTTGCAGAACGGTGACGTGATTCTGTCCGGTTCGTTCACCAAACCGGTGTTCGCCGAGCCGGGGGACAGCTTCGTCGCCGACTATGGCCCGTTCGGCACCGTCTCGGTGCTGTTCGACCCCCGGAGCCGCCCGGCCTGCGACATCGAGCAGAGCGACCCGACGCCATGACCTCACGCTGGGCGCAACGGATCGCCGGTGACCGTCCGCAGTTCGGCATGTGGCTAGCCTCAGGCAGCGGGTACATCGCCGAGATCTGCGCCGGATCCGGTATCGACTGGCTGCTGGTCGACCAGGAGCACGCCCCCAACGACATCCACAGCACGCTGGCACAGATGCAGGTGCTGGCCGGCTATCCCGACGTCGATGTGGTGGTGCGCCCGCCGGTGGCCGACCCGGTCCTCATCAAGCAACTCCTCGACATCGGCGCGCACAATCTCATCCTCCCGATGATCGGCAGCCCCGCGGAAGCCTCCGCCGTCGTCGCCGCAACCCGGTATCCGCCCGCCGGTATCCGGGGGGTCGGCAGCGCGTTGGCAAGAGCTTCCCGCTGGAACCGCATTTCTGACTATCTTGTCACCGCCGATGACCGTGTGTCGGTCACGGTGCAGGTCGAGTCGACGGCTGCGCTGGCAGTGGTGCGCGACATCGCGGACGTCGACGGAATCGACGCGGTCTTCATCGGGCCCGCCGATCTGGCCGCCTCCATGGGCAAACTCGGTCAGCCCGAGCATCCAGAGGTCGTGCGCGCCATCGAGAATGCGTTGGCGACGATCGTCGAGCGCGGCAAGAGCGCGGGCGTGAACGCGTTCAAAGAGACCCTCGCCCGGCGCTATCTGGCCGCCGGAGCGAGTTTCGTTCTGGTCGGGGCCGATGTGACACTGCTGGCCCGTGGCGCCGAACAGTTGGTCGCCAGGTACCGGCAGCCGCGGCAATGAGCTTTATTTCTGACTACCGTGTCACCTATACTCGGCGGCTATGGACCTGAATTTCACGGCCGACCAACTGGAGTTCCGTGACCAGGTCCGCACGTGGCTCGACGAGAACAAGCCAAGCGAACCCAGGCCGCGTGACCACGGCGGCATCCGCCGATACGACCTGGCCTGGCAGCGCACCCAGTGGGAGGGCGGCTGGGCCGGCATCGCGTGGCCAGAAGAATACGGCGGCAAGGGACTGACCCTGCTGCAACAGCTGATCTGGTACGAGGAGTACGCCGCGCGCGGCTTCCCGGGCATCGACGCGTGTTTCGTCGGCCTGTCCCATGCCGGACCAACATTGATCACTCGTGCCACCGACGAGCAGAAGTTCTTCCACCTCCCGAAAATCCTCAAAGGAGAAGTGATTTGGTGCCAGGGCTTCTCCGAACCCGACGCCGGGTCTGACCTCGCCGCCTTGCGTACCAAGGCCGTGATCGACGGCGACGACCTGATTGTCACCGGCCAGAAACTGTGGACCAGCTTCGCCACTGTCGCCGATTACCAGGAACTGCTGGTGCGCACCGACAACACCGGCGGCAAGCATCACGGAATCACCTGGGTCATCTGCGACATGTCGGCACCCGGAATCGACGTCAGGCCGATCGAGACCATCGAGGGCGGCGCGGAATTCTGCGAGGTCTTCTACGACAGCGTGCGAATTCCGCTGTCCAACGTCGTCGGCGAGATCGACAACGGCTGGTCGGTCGCGATGTCGACGCTGTCATTCGAGCGGGGCACCGCTTTCACCGCGAACCAGGTGCGCCTGGCCAAGATCATCGAAGACCTCATCGATTACGCCCGCGACCACGTCGGCCCGGACGGCCGACGGCCGGCCATCGCCGACGACGAGATCGCGCGGCGACTGGCCCGCGCCCGGGCATCGGTGGCATCGTTGCGGGCGCTGACTTACCAGAACATCTGCCTTGCCATGCAGTCCGAGACACCGGGCCCGAAAGGTTCGATGGTCAAGCTGCTCTATGCCGAGCTCGCCAAACAGATCGGCAAGCTGGCCATGGACATCCTCGGTCCGGGCGCTATCCGGCATTCGTCGCGATGGGACGCCGACGGCTGGGTGGGCTATTACTACTATTCGTTCTCGCAGGCGATCGGCGGTGGC
>Ga0116219_10002929_pt1 | contig 13875 bp, 9 predicted proteins | sample Sb_taG_4_FD_91019 | JGI IMG/M metagenome (GOLD analysis project Ga0116219, IMG submission 91019) | Peat soil microbial communities from Weissenstadt, Germany - Sb_50d_6_BS metaG | ecosystem: Environmental > Terrestrial > Soil > Wetlands > Peat | place: Germany: Weissenstadt | collected 2010-09-21
CCAACACCAACTGGTGGGCGTTCCGTTCGGTGTGCACCACAAACGGCTGTACGGCCGCCGCGACTCAGCTCGACGACGCCACCCATCACAAAGCCAGCACCGCTGACGGGGGTCATACCGACACGCTGCGCTTCGTCGGCGGCTATTGGCAGGGCACGCCGCAGCAGGAGCGGGTGGGCTGCACCCAGCCGAACGGGCAGGCGGGGGCGACGCAGCAGGAGACGATCGCGTGGACGTTGGCGCCCCAGGTCGACGGCACCCTGCGCGGCACGGTGACCGAGACCGTGCTCAGCAACGAGTGCGGCGCTCAGGGAGCGGTGGTGCGGGTACCCGTGGTGGCCACCCACGTCGGTGACGTGCCGGCGGGGGTGAACATCGCCGACCCCGCCCAGGTCGCCAACACCGCGAACCCGCCGTCGACACCCGGGTCGCCGCCAGTCCTGGGCGGGGTGTGCAGCGACATCGACAAGCTCGCCTACGACCCCACCAACAACGAGCAGATCGTGTGCGAAGGCAACGCCTGGGGCCGGGCACCCATCACCAACGGCGTGCACGCGTCCGGTAGCTCGTGCGACAAGCCCGGCCTCCCGGTGTTCGCGATGACCACGTCCAACGACGGGCACCTGCTGGAGTGCAATCCGGTCACGCGGACGTGGACCAGCCCGGCCGGGTAGCCGGCGAGGCGGCGCGATTTAGGCGTTTCGGTGGCCGGCAGGCACGTAGCAGGCCCAAGTGATTTCGGTCAGAAACAGCACTCGTGCCCAATCCAGATCGGTCAGCGGCTCAGCTTCGGTGACGGCACGCTGAAGATGGAAGGTCAGCTCACCGAACTCCTCCCATGTCGACAACCCCAGCACCTGAAAGGGAAACGGCGGGTCGGCTGCTGACAATGCCCACTGCTCCGACGCTTGTTGAATGAACTCGCGCTCCCTCCCAGTCGGGTCGACCGCCACCAAGTCAGAAGGATTCGTCATCGAATCGATCCCAAGCCCGGCATGCGACGTGGGGTGGCTTCGGGAAGGGCTGCGGTTGCCTTCATGGGTGCACGGGCGGGCCGTTGCCGATGATTGGCCATTAAATCCTTTATGAGTTCAGCGATTCGCTGTTGTCCCGCCGCCGTGGCATCGAGCTTGCCACGCATCTCGGTGAACCCCCGGTCTACGTCCGTGCGAAGGTCGCTGAAGTCTTCGCGGAGGGCGTTGAAGGTGCCAACCGTGGCCTGGCGGAACTCACGGACCTCACCGAGGATCGCCGTTACATCGCGGTCCGCCGCACCGGCGAGCACCCGCGCGGCAGCGGCGTCGCTCCACGGGTGGAAGCCTAACTCCGGTCGCCGACATGTCGGTATTCACTGGTGGAGCCATATCAGCAGCACAAAGACACTTGTCGGTGCATCGCTCTACCCTGGTGTCATGGCCTTTGCCACCGAGCATCCCGTAGTCGCGCGTTCGGAATACCGCGCCGTTGATGAGGTCGTGCGCGGCGGCGGCCGGTTCGAGGTGGTCAGCCCGCATTCTCCGGCCGGTGACCAGCCGGCCGCCATCGACGAGCTGGAGCGGCGGATCAGAGCGGGGGAGCGCGACGTGGTGCTGCTCGGTGCGACCGGTACCGGGAAGTCGGCGACCACCGCGTGGCTCATCGAGCGGGTGCAGCGACCCACCCTGGTGATGGCCCCCAACAAGACGCTGGCCGCCCAGCTGGCCAACGAGCTGCGGGAGATGTTGCCGCACAACGCGGTTGAGTACTTCGTGTCGTACTACGACTATTACCAGCCCGAGGCGTACATCGCGCAGACCGACACCTACATCGAAAAGGACAGCTCCATCAACGACGACGTGGAGCGCTTGCGGCACTCCGCGACGTCGGCACTGCTGTCGCGCCGCGATGTCGTGGTGGTGGCCTCGGTGTCGTGCATCTACGGCCTGGGCACACCGCAGTCCTACCTGGACCGCTCGGTGGAGCTGCAGGTGGGCACCGAGGTGCCCCGAGACGGGCTGCTGCGCCTGCTGGTCGACGTGCAGTACACCCGCAATGACCTGTCCTTCACCCGCGGCTCGTTCCGCGTGCGCGGCGACACTGTGGAGATCATCCCCTCTTACGAGGAGTTGGCGGTGCGCATCGAGTTCTTCGGCGACGAGATCGAGGCGCTCTACTACCTGCACCCGCTGACCGGCGAGATGATCCGCCAGGTCGACTCGCTGCGGATCTTCCCCGCCACCCACTACGTGGCCGGTCCCGAGCGGATGGCCCACGCGATCTCCACCATCGAACATGAGCTCGCCGAGCGGCTCGCCGATCTGGAGGGTCAGGGCAAGCTGCTGGAGGCACAGCGGCTGCGGATGCGCACCAACTACGACATCGAGATGATGCGGCAGGTCGGCTTCTGCTCGGGCATCGAGAACTACTCGCGGCACATCGACGGCCGCGGTCCGGGGTCGCCGCCGGCGACGCTGCTGGACTACTTCCCGGAAGACTTCCTGCTCGTTATCGACGAGTCGCACGTCACCGTGCCGCAGATCGGCGGCATGTACGAGGGTGACATGTCACGCAAGCGCAATCTGGTGGAGTACGGGTTCCGGTTGCCGTCGGCCTGTGACAACCGCCCGCTGACGTGGGAGGAGTTCGCCGACCGGATCGGACAGACGGTGTACCTGTCGGCGACACCGGGGCCCTACGAGCTCAGCCAGACCGGCGGTGAGTTCGTCGAGCAGGTGATCCGGCCCACCGGCCTGGTTGACCCGAAGGTCGTGGTCAAGCCGACGAAAGGCCAGATCGACGACCTGATCGGCGAGATCCGCAAGCGCACCGAGGCCGACCAGCGGGTGCTGGTGACGACGCTGACCAAGAAAATGGCCGAGGACCTCACCGACTATCTGCTGGAGATGGGGATTCGGGTGCGCTACCTGCACTCCGAGGTCGACACGTTGCGCCGCGTGGAACTGCTGCGCCAGCTGCGGCTCGGCGAGTACGACGTGCTGGTCGGGATCAACCTGCTGCGCGAGGGGCTGGACCTGCCCGAGGTGTCGCTGGTGTCGATTCTCGACGCCGACAAGGAAGGCTTCCTGCGGTCGACGCGCAGCCTGATCCAGACCATCGGCCGCGCTGCCCGAAATGTCTCGGGCGAGGTGCACATGTACGCCGACACGGTCACCGACTCGATGAAGGAGGCCATCGACGAGACCGGGCGGCGACGGGCTAAGCAGGTCGCCTACAACGAGGCCCACGGCATCGCCCCGCAGCCGCCGCGCAAGAAGATCGCCGACATCCTCGACCAGGTCTACCGCGAGGCCGCGGATACACAAGCCACCGAGACCGTCGAGATCGGCGGTTCGGGACGCAACGCCTCCCGCGGCCGCCGCGCCCAGGGCGAGCCCGGTCGCTCGGTCAGTGCCGGTGTGTTCGAGGGACGCGACACCGCCAGCATGCCCCGGGCCGAACTGGCAGACCTGATCAAAGACCTGACCGCGCAGATGATGGCCGCCGCCCGCGACCTGCAGTTCGAGCTCGCCGCCCGGTTCCGCGACGAGATCGCCGACCTCAAAAAAGAACTGCGCGGGATGGACGCCGCCGGCCTCAAGTGACGAACGGCAAAAACCGGTTACTACGTACGGTGTGACTGTGACGCATACGGCCGGCAACGCCGGCGGCTGGCGCGAGCTGCTGCTGGACGGCAAGCACCTCAGAACGGCGGTCGTGCTGGCCGGCGGGGTCGCGCTGTACGCCACCAACGAGTTCCTGACCAGCAGCCTGCTCCCGAACACCGTCGCCGAAATCGGCGGCAGCCGCCTCTACGCCTGGGTGACCACCCTTTACCTCGTCGGGTCGGTGGTCGCGGCGACCATGGTCAATCCCATCCTGCTGCGTGTCGGAGCACGTCCCTCGTACCTGGGGGGACTGGCCCTCTTCGGCCTTGCCAGCGTGTTGTGCGGGGCGGCTCCCACCATGGAGATCCTGCTCGCGGGGCGCACTTTGCAGGGCTTGGCCGGCGGCCTGCTGGCCGGCCTCGGCTACGCCCTCATCAACGCCGCGCTGCCCCGCTCGCTGTGGACCCGCGGCTCGGCGCTGGTGTCGGCGATGTGGGGTGTCGCCACGGTGGTTGGCCCCGCGACGGGCGGCCTATTCGCGGAGTTCGGCCTGTGGCGATGGGCCTTTGTCGCGATGGCGTTGCTGGCGGCGCTGATGGCCGTGCTGGTACCGGTCGCCCTGCCCCCCGGGAGGGGCGACCCGACGGCTGCTGCTTCGGTGAGAAGGGTGCCGGTTTGGTCGTTGGTGCTGATAGGCGCCGCGGCGCTGGCCATCAGCGTCGCGCAGATTCCGCACGATGTCGTCGCGGCCATCGGGCCGCTGGCCTTCGGAGTTGCGCTGGTCGGGCTGTTCGTGCTCGTCGACTGGCGGATGCACGCGGCGGTGTTGCCACCGAGCGTGTTCGGCCCCGGGCCCTTGAAATGGATCTACCTGACCATGGGGGTGCTGATGGCCGGGGCGATGGTGGATATTTACGTGCCGCTGTTCGGCCAGCAGTTGGCGCATCTGACGCCGGTGGTGGCCGGGTTTCTGGGTGCGGCGGTGGCGATCGGTTGGACGGTGAGCGAGGTCGTCAGCGCTTCGCTGGAGAACCCGCGGACGATCGGACGGGTGATTGCGGTGGCACCGGTGGTGGTGGCATCGGGTCTGGCGCTGGGTGCCCTCACCCAGCGCGACAACGCATCGGTCGGGGTCGTTTCACTCTGGGCCCTGGCATTGCTCGTGGACGGGATCGGCATTGGGATGGCGTGGCCTCATCTCTCGGCGCGAGCCATGGGCTCCGTCGACGACCCCGGCGAGGGCAGTGCGGCGGCCGCGGCGATCAATACCGTGCAGCTCATGTCCGCGACATTCGGCGCCGGCCTGGCTGGCGTGGTTGTCAACATGGCCCGCGGCGGCGACGTGGTGGCAGCCCGCTGGCTGTTCACGGTGTTCACCGCCATGAGCGCCGCCGGTGTCATTGCCAGCTACCGTGCGACCCGTGGCACCGGTCGGGCACAGCGCTTCGACAGCCTTGTCTGAGCTCAGGCCCTGCCAGCCAGGTCTGCATGACCGTCAATTACCCGGCAAGCGGCATTTGACGCGGAATTACCGCGTTGATTTCAGCACCTGCGAGTAATGGAATTGCCAACGTTCGACGATGTGGAATCCGAGGTAGCCCGGGAACCGATACGCCGGGGAGCGCCCGAATACTCCGGGCGGCAACGATTGTCCCGCTTGGTGATCGGGCAGTGACGTGTCCTTATCGGTGATGGTCCAGATCGCCGAGCATTTGTTGATCTTGGCCGTCGTCAGCCACACGGCGACGTGGCCGTCCCAGAGCCAGCCGACCTTGGGGCCGTAGGCCCCCCGTTCGACGTCGATCAGCGAGCGGAAGGCCGCCGGCCGGGTGGCCAGCAGGGCGCGGACCGGCCCGGGCCTCCAGGGCACGGTGTTGTCCACCATGAGGCAGTCCCCGGGTGCGGCGTGCGAACTGATCAGGTCGGCCACCTGGCTGTAATCCCAGCCCTCTTTGGCGTAGGGCCAGCGTTGCGTGAACAGGTAATTGGGCAGCGCGGCGAGGGCGAACAGCAACACAACACCGGCGACGGGCCACGGTTTGCGGGCGAGGGTCACGATGGACACGGCCAGCACGACGGCCATCGCCGGCGTGGTGAAGATGAGGTAGCGCGGGTAGTAGACCGGTTCGCTGATGGCCGAATAGACGACGACGAGCGCGGTGGGAATGACGATCCACGCCGCACACAGGATCAACAGGCGACGCATGTCGCCCGCCGGCGCCGGCGCTCCGACCAGCCTGGCCACGACCGCCGCGGCGACGGCGACGGCCGCCAATATCGCGAATGGAACGCTGTGGTCGAAATACTGCCGCTGGACGATGTCGAAGGCGTAATGCCAGCTGACCGGGTAAATCCAGTTGACCTGGAATACCTGACCGTGGGCGAACACAATGAACGGCGTCATGGCCCCGATGGCGACGGCCGACGCCCCAACCCACCAAATGACCGCAGATTTGCGGAAGTTTGCGGGCGCCAACAGCGGGACCAGCACGGCATATACCGGCGCCAACAAGACCAGGTTGATATTCAGCAAAATGGACAGCGCGAAAGCCAGGGCGTACAACACCCACATCCGAGGCCTGTTGCGCCGGACGGCGGCGATGAGCAGCACCGTCAGCCAGATGGCCGCGGCCACCGCGAAGGCGTAGGAGCGTGCTTCCATGCCCGCCCAGGTAGTGCGGGGCAGGATGGCGAACACCGCGCCCGCGCACACCGCGGTCGCCCGCCCGGAAGCGTAAGGGGCGAAACGCCTGGTGAACACCGTGACGCCGGCCGCCTCGGCCCCGATCGCCAGGGCGCTGGGGAACCGCGACCAGAACTCGGTCGGCGGAAAGATCGCGAACCAGCCGTGCATCAGCAGGTAGTACAGGCCGTGCACGGCGTCGACGTGGCCCAGTAGCCGCCACAACTCGGGCAACGTCCGGCTGGCCGACGCGGATATGGTGGCGCCCTCGTCGAACCACAGTGAAGGCCTGCAGGCCCACGCGGCGCTGATGGCGGTCGCCGACACGGCGATGGCCCAGGGGTCGAGCAGCCTGCCGCGCGGGCGTGGGGGCGCGGCCTCGTCAACCGCGCCCGCGGCGCGCTGCTCAACGGTGATAGGCATGATGCTTGTCACTGTAGGGCCGGTTCACGAATCTGGTCACGCCGAGGTTAATGCGGGCGCCGGACCCGTGAAATTCGGACCGATGGATTCGCTTTTCGCGCCCGCGTTCCGCGAAATGCAGGATAACGCAAGGCTTTCCGATTTCGGGGCGAGCATTCGGTTGTTTGGTCATCGGAAATATTGTCGGGTGCTGCGGCATAGCGCCGCAAATGCTGGATCGCCCCACGCCACGCTGCGTCGCTCAGCTACTCCCTTGCGTCGGGCAAACGCGATACTGTCTTGGGTTGGCTGACCAACCGAAACTGGGAGGGTATATGAGCGCCTATCGGACGGTGTTGGTAGGGACCGACGGCTCGGACTCGTCGTTCCGCGCGGTAGACCGGGCAGCGCAGATTGCCGGATCGGACGCCAAGTTGCTCATCGCCTCGGCGTACATACCCCAGCATGAGGACACGCGAGCCGCCGACGCGCTGGGGCAGGAAAGTTACAAGGTGTCGGGCACCGCACCGATCTACGCGATCCTGCAGGATGCCAAGGAGCGCGCGCACACGGCCGGCGCCAAGAATGTGGAAGAGCGACCGATCGTCGGCGCTCCGGTCGACGCGCTGGTCAAGCTGGCCGAGGACGAACACGCCGACCTGCTGGTCGTCGGCAACGTCGGCCTCAGCACGATCGCCGGCCGGCTGCTGGGATCGGTGCCGGCCAACGTCTCACGTCGGGCCAAGGTCGACGTGTTGATCGTGCACACGACGAGCTAACGGGCCGGGTTTACCAGCCTCGTTCTCGCCATTCACCCAGGTGTGGGCGCTCCGCGCCCAGCACCGTGTCATCGCCGTGGCCGGGGTAGATGACGGTGTCATCGGGGTAGACGTCGAACACGCGGGTGGTGATGTCGTCGATTAGTTGGGTGAAATCTCCCGGCTGCCATGTCTTTCCGACGCCCCCCGGGAACAGGCAGTCGCCGATGAACAGCTGGGTGACCCCGCCGGTCGCGGGCCCGTCGAGGGCCAGCGCGATCGATCCGGGCGTGTGCCCGCGCAGGTGGATGACCTCGAAGTTCAGCTCGCCGACCCGCACGGTGTCGCCGCCGGCCAGCAGACGGTCCGGCTTGACCGGCAGGGGGCCGGCGTCGATCTCGTTCGCGGCGGTGGGCGCGCCGGTGGCCTCGGCTACGGCCTCCAATGCCTGCCAGTGGTCGAAGTGCTGGTGGCTGGTCACGATCAGCGACACCTTCGGCGCATACCGGCGGATCAGGTCGATCAGGACGTCGGCGTCGTTCGCTGCGTCGATCAAAAGCGTTTCTCCGGTGGCCGAACACGTCACCAGGTAGGCGTTGTTGTCCATCGGGCCCACCGATGCCTTTAGGATCGTGGCGCCGGGTAGGGTCCGGCGGGCCGCAGTACCAGGGTCGACGTGTCCGGTGTAGTTGTCACGGAGCTCATCCGGGGCGGTCATAGCGGCCACGTTACTGGTCACCGATTGCTTGTCGGTACGGGCACCTAGCATGGAAATGCGCCGTGCGCTGTATCTGCTTTACGCACCGGCAGGAGCTACCAGATATTTCCTGAGAGGGGCAGCGTTGGCTGACCGTCTGATCGTCAAGGGCGCCCGCGAGCACAACCTGCGCGGCGTCGACCTCGACCTGCCCCGTGACTCGCTGATCGTCTTCACGGGGCTGTCGGGATCGGGCAAGTCGTCGCTGGCGTTCGACACGATTTTCGCCGAGGGCCAGCGCCGCTACGTGGAGTCGCTGTCGGCCTACGCCCGCCAGTTCCTGGGGCAGATGGACAAGCCGGACGTCGACTTCATCGAGGGCCTCTCTCCGGCGGTGTCGATCGACCAGAAGTCGACCAACCGCAACCCGCGATCCACGGTGGGAACCATCACCGAGGTGTACGACTACCTGCGGCTGCTCTACGCCCGTGCGGGCACGCCGCACTGCCCGATCTGCGGCAAGCGGATCGCCCGCCAGACGCCGCAGCAAATCGTCGACCAGGTGCTGGCGATGCCGGAGGGCACCCGGTTCCAGGTGCTGGCCCCGGTGGTGCGCACGCGCAAGGGCGAGTTCTCGGACCTCTTCGAGAAGCTCAACGCGCAGGGCTACAGCCGGGTGCGGGTCGACGGCGTCGTGCACCCGTTGACCGACCCGCCCAAGCTGAAGAAGCAGGAGAAGCACGACATCGAGGTGGTGGTCGACCGGCTCACCGTCAAGGCCACCGCCAAGCAGCGGCTCACCGATTCGGTGGAAACCGCCCTGAACCTGGCCGATGGCATCGTGGTGCTCGAGTTCGTCGATCACGAGCCGGGGGCGCCGCACCGCGAGCAGCGGTTCTCCGAGAAGCTGGCCTGCCCCAACGGCCACGCGCTGGCGGTCGACGACCTGGAACCGCGATCGTTCTCGTTCAACTCGCCCTACGGTGCGTGTCCCGAGTGCAGCGGCCTGGGCATCCGCAAGGAAGTCGATCCCGACCTCGTGGTGCCCGACCCGGAGCGCACGCTGGCCGAGGGCGCGGTGGCGCCGTGGTCGACCGGCCATACCGCGGAGTACTTCATCCGCATGATGGCGGGGCTGGGCGAGGAACTGGGCTTCGACGTCGACACACCGTGGCGCAAGCTGCCCGCTAAAGCGCGTAAGGCGATCCTCGAGGGATCCGACCACCAGGTGCACGTGCGGTACCGCAACCGGTACGGCCGCACGCGGTCGTACTACGCCGACTTCGAAGGCGTGCTCGCGTTCCTGCAGCGCAAGATGGCCCAGACCGAATCCGAGCAGATGAAGGAGCGCTACGAGGGCTTCATGCGTGACGTGCCCTGCCAGGTGTGTGAGGGCACCCGCCTCAAGCCCGAGATCCTGGCCGTGATGCTGGCCGCGGGGGAGCGCGGCACCAAGTCCATCGCCGAAGTCTGCGAGCTGTCCATCTCGGACTGCGCGGACTTTCTCAACGCGCTCACCCTCGGTCCGCGCGAGCAAGCGATCGCCGGGCAGGTGCTCAAGGAAATCCAGTCGCGACTGGGCTTTCTGCTCGATGTCGGGCTCGAGTACTTGTCGCTGTCCCGTGCGGCGGCGACGCTGTCCGGCGGTGAGGCACAACGCATCCGCCTGGCCACCCAGATCGGGTCCGGTCTGGTGGGCGTGCTCTACGTGCTCGACGAGCCGTCGATCGGGCTGCACCAGCGCGACAACCGTCGCCTCATCGAAACCCTCACCCGCCTAAGGGATTTGGGGAACACCCTGATCGTCGTCGAGCACGACGAGGACACCATCGCGCATGCCGACTGGATCGTGGACATCGGCCCGCGGGCCGGCGAGCACGGCGGCCGAATCGTGCACAGCGGAACCTACGGCGAGCTGCTGGCCAACGAGGACTCGATCACGGGCGCCTACCTGGCGGGCAGGGAGAGCATCGAGATCCCCGCGATCCGGCGTCCCCTCAACCGGCGTCGCCAGCTCACGGTCGTGGGCGCCCGCGAGCACAACCTGCGCGGCATCGACGTGTCTTTCCCGCTCGGCGTGCTCACCTCGGTGACCGGCGTGTCCGGCTCCGGCAAGTCGACACTGGTCAACGACATCCTGGCCGCGGTGCTGGCCAACCGGCTCAACGGCGCCCGGCAAGTCCCGGGCCGGCACACGCGGGTCACCGGGCTCGACCACCTGGACAAGCTGGTGCGGGTCGACCAGTCGCCGATCGGCCGCACGCCGCGTTCCAACCCGGCCACCTACACCGGCGTGTTCGACAAGATACGCACCCTGTTCGCGGCCACCACCGAGGCCAAGGTCCGTGGTTACCAACCCGGCCGATTCTCGTTCAACGTCAAGGGCGGTCGCTGCGAGGCATGTACGGGCGACGGCACCATCAAGATCGAGATGAACTTCCTGCCCGACGTTTACGTCCCGTGCGAGGTGTGCCACGGCGCCCGCTACAACCGGGAGACCCTCGAGGTGCACTACAAGGGCAAGACCATCGCCGAAGTGCTCGACATGTCGATCGAGGAGGCGGCGGAATTCTTCGAGCCGATCACCGGCATCCACCGCTACCTGCGCACCCTGGTCGACGTCGGCCTGGGCTATGTCCGGCTCGGCCAGCCCGCGCCGACGCTGTCCGGCGGCGAAGCGCAGCGGGTGAAACTGGCCGCGGAACTGCAGAAGCGCTCGACGGGGCGAACCATCTACATCCTCGACGAACCGACCACCGGGCTGCATTTCGAAGACATCCGCAAACTGTTGAACGTCATCAACGGCCTCGTCGACAAGGGCAATACCGTCATCGTCATCGAGCACAACCTCGACGTCATCAAAACCTCGGACTGGATCGTCGATATGGGCCCGGAGGGCGGCGCGGAGGGCGGAACCGTTGTCGCCGAGGGAACCCCGGAGGACGTCGCCGCGGTGCCGGAAAGCTACACCGGCAAGTTCCTCGCCGAGGTAGTGGGCCGCGCCGACAGAGCGGCCAGTGCGCCACGGCGATCGAACCGGCGCAGCAAAGCCACGGCCTAACCGGTCTTCGCGCGACACATAAACGTCTGCGACGACATGCCGGGCGAACGGCGCCATGGTTTATATCTCGCCGCTTTCGTGCAGGCGCGCTGGGACCTCACCGGTCCTCGGACCGCATTGACTCGCGGATCTGGGCCAAGCGCTCGGCCGCGGCGCGCTGGCGCTCTTCGAACTCGCTTTCTACGGATCGACCCTCGGGCGACTCCGCGTCGAGCTCCCCGGCGCCCTGTGCGGCGCCGAAGCGGCTTTCGATTTTCTCGCGGACGAATTCGAAGGTAGGCAAGCCTTTGCTGTCGTAACCTGGGTCGGGGCTTGTTTGGTCGCCGGGCATGCTGCCTAGGCTACTTCGGCTGGCATTTGGTGTCGCGCCCTTTGCCGTTAAGCCTCGGTGGTTTCCCGCTGATGGTCATCTGTGTGACTGTCGCGGCTATACAACCGCACCACAGGTGAACCACGCGGGCGGCAGGTACACGAGTTCGCCGCGATGCTTGAAATGCGATGCGTCCGAGGGAATCTTGACCGGTACCACACTGCCGTGCGGGGGACGGGTTCGTTTGGCGGCCATCGCGATGACGGTGGCCTGGTCGGTCTGGTCGGGCAACGGACCGGAGGTCAGCTGACTCCACGCGGCCTGCACCGTGGGGAAATACCCCACCCACAGGTTGAGCGCCAACCCCGCACACAGCAAACACATCGGTGCGGCCAGCAGGCCCGCGCCACGGCGCCACGGGCGTGCGGTGCGCCAGCCGAGGATCAGTACCGCCACCGCTATGCCGGCCAACGCGATCCACAGCAACAAGGTGGACGGCGCGGGTTCGTCGGACAGGCCCCGGTCGACGATGTACCAGTGCGTCACATAGGCCGCGGAACCGCCGATCAAGGCGGCAGCAGGCAGCCACAGCGTCCTCCAGCGCCGCGACCGCCAGCCGGCCGCCAGGGCCAGGACGCCGGCGGTAACGACCTGAACCGTGGTAGGAAGCCAGCCGTGCATGAGCGAGGTGTGACTGCCTGCCAGCAAATGCGCCGCGGCATGGGGCATGGACGCTGTCACATGGTCCATTGTGAGCTATTGCTAACCGGCTTGGAACATATTCGCCTAACGTTCGCCCTGGACTCGTCGGGCCCGGCGAACCCGCCCCTAATGCGGCTTGGCCAGCGGGAACGGCAGCGTCTCGCGAATACTGCGGCCGGTTATGAGCATGACGAGCCGATCTATGCCCATCCCGAGACCGCCGGTCGGGGGCATCGCGTATTCCATGGCCTGCAGGAAATCCTCGTCGAGTTCCATCGCCTCGGGATCTCCGCCCGCGGCCAGCAGCGACTGTTCCTGCAGCCGCCGCCGCTGCTCCACCGGATCTGTGAGCTCGCTGTAGGCGGTGCCCAACTCGAGGCCCCACGCCACCAGGTCCCACCGCTCGGCGACGCCGCGCACGCTGCGGTGGGGCCGCGTGAGCGGGGACACGGACGTCGGGAAGTCGATGTAGAACGTCGGTTGCTCGGTCCGGTCCTCGACCAGGTGCTCGTAGAGTTCGAAGACCACCGCGCCCGCGTCCCAATGCGCCCGGTAGGGAATGTGTGCCGCGTCGGACAGCTTGCGCAGGGTGGCCAGGGAGGTATCGGGATCGATGCGCTCGCCAAGCGCCTCGGAGACCGCGTCGTGCACGGACTTCACGGGCCACACGCCGGCGATGTCGACCGGCTCGAGGCGGGAGTCGTTGCCGCCGGCGTCGGAGCGGGGCCGCAGCACGATCTGCTCGCCGTGTGCGGCTTGTGCGGCGTTCTGGATGAGCTCGCGGCAGCCGTCGATCCACACCGTGTAGTCGGCGTGTGCCTGGTAGGCCTCCAGCAGGGTGAACTCCGGGTTGTGGCTGAAATCCGCACCCTCGTTGCGGAAGGCCCGCCCGAGTTCGAAGACTCGCTCCACACCGCCCACGCACAGCCGCTTCAAGTAGAGCTCCGGCGCGATCCGCAGGAACAGATCCATGTCGTAGGTATTGATGTGGGTGACGAACGGCCGGGCCGTGGCCCCACCGTGAATCTGCTGCAGGATAGGCGTCTCTACTTCGATGAACCCCTTGGCGAACAGCGTTTCCCGGACCGACCGCAACACGCCGCTGCGCGCCTTGATCAGCTCACGCGACTCGGGGTTGACGGCCAGATCGACGTAGCGGGTTCGCACCCGGGCTTCCGGGTCGGTGAGCCCCTTCCACTTGTTCGGCAAGGGCCGCAAGCACTTGCCGATCATCCGCCAGTCGTCCACGATCAACGAGCGGGTTCCGTTCTTGCTGAAGCCCATGTGTCCGGTCATCTCGACCAGGTCACCGAGGTCGATGGCTGCGGTGAAATCGGCGGTACGGCCATGCTCCGGCCGCGAATTGTCAAGCAGCACTTGCATTTCGCCCGACCAGTCACGCAGCTGGGCGAACAGCACCCCGCCGTAGTCGCGTATCCGTAGGATTCGGCCCGAGACCGAGATGGTCTCCTGGTCATCGGCGTCCAGCGCTCGGGCGATCGTGTGACTGGGCGGAGATCCCACCGGATAGGCGTCAACACCCTTGCGTTGCAATATCTTCAGCTTGGTCAACCGCACCCGCACCTGCTCGGGCAGGCGAGCCTTCGACTCCTCCGCTTCGGCGGCGCCCTCCCGACGTTGCAGGTCGCTCACGTCGGGCGCGGACCCGTCGGGGTGC
>Ga0116219_10002931_pt1 | contig 13868 bp, 16 predicted proteins | sample Sb_taG_4_FD_91019 | JGI IMG/M metagenome (GOLD analysis project Ga0116219, IMG submission 91019) | Peat soil microbial communities from Weissenstadt, Germany - Sb_50d_6_BS metaG | ecosystem: Environmental > Terrestrial > Soil > Wetlands > Peat | place: Germany: Weissenstadt | collected 2010-09-21
CGCGAACCCCTCTCCCCGCCGGGAGCTACGGCATTCACAGGCTCGGCGCCACCCGCGGCTCAAGCCCGAGGGCAGGCTCGTCCCCAGCCAGCCAAGCTAAGCCAAGCCAAGCTGAAACGCCCCGCCGGTCGACATGTGTGAATCCGGTAGCGTTCCGGGGGGGCGTCCTACGCCTCGTCGAACAGCCCCGTCGGCAGGCCGTCGATGCTGACGGCGTTCTTCTCCCGCCGGTAGGCTTCCAACCCCACTTCGCCTTTGGAACGCGCCCAGTTGTCGAGCGAAGGCCGTTCGCCGCGATACTCGAACAGCGGCGTTCCGTAGCCGCAGGAGGTCTGCACGCGATCGACATGCAAGCGCACGATCTGGCGAGCGCCTGGCGGCTCGGCGCCCCCGAACGCGGTCGCCAGAATCTCGCGGTAGGCTTCGCCGCCGCGGCGCAAGGCCTCGCCCCGCCCGTACAGGCGTAGGATGTTGGGCGGTCCCTCAAAGGCGCAGAACATCAAGGTCAATCGTCCGTCCGCCTTGAGGTGCGCGGCGGTCTCGGCGCCGCTGCCGGTCCGATCGAGATAGGAGACCGTGCGCTCGTCGATGATCGCAAACGCGTCCGTGCCGCGCGGCGACACATTCACGCACGCATTGGGCGCCGCAGACGCTGCGAAGAAGATGCGCTGGCGGCTGATGAAGTCGCGGCAGCTTGCGTCGATTGAGGGAAGCTGTTTGGCCATGGCGCGCGGATTTTATCGCGAATCGCTGAGCGCGTCCCAGCCCCATTTCAGGAGCGGCAGCGAGTCGGCGGCGAAGGCGCAGAACTCGTCGACCAGCGCGGGTTTGCGGATCTGGACCTCCGACACTGGGCGCTGGCAAATGAAGTTCTTGAGCCTCGCCGCGGCGGCGATTTCGGGATCGTCGATCTCCTCGAGGCCGCGTGGCGGACGCTTCAGCGCGTCTTCGTCAGAAAGTTTCAATCCCGCGTGCGCGAGCTTCGCCGTCATCTGCTTGAACGGCTTGGGCGCGCGCACCGCCGCGGCTCTCAACCTCGCAAGCGCATGAGGATCGGGCATGTGGAAGCCGGCGGCGAAGAAGGATTCCTCAGGAGAAAGGTGAAAATAGAGCACGCCCTGGTCCCTCTTGGAGCCTGTTTTCGTCAGGGCGACGCCGGCGTTGGTCTTGTAAGGATCCTTGTTCTTGGAAAAGCGCACGTCCCGATGGATTCGGAACGCTGAGGATTTGTAGTCGCCCTTGATCGGAATTTTCGCTTTGGCCAGGCGCGCGGCCGTATCCTCGACGAAATCACCCAGCGGCCCCTTGACCTCGCTCTCGTAGGTCTCGCGGTTCGTCTCGAACCACTCTTTGCTCTGATGGAACGCCAGCGCCTTGAAGAACGGCAGCACCTGCGGGCCAAAGCCTTGGAAACTCATTTCGTCTCTTTCGATAAGCCCCCGTCATCTCGAGGCGCGCAGCGCCGTGGCGATCCAGGGGAACGTAGGGCGCCTACAATCCTGGATTGCTTCGTCGTTTCACTCCTCGCAATGACGGTTCAGCGCGTCAAGCCAAACCCGCCGGGGCCGGGCCGCCGCTCGCCCAGTCCAGGAGTTCGACTGTGTGAACGACCGGCGTCGCGGTCGCCGAGCCGATTTGGGTCATGCAGCCGATGTTGCCGGCGGCGATCACATCGGGCTTGACGCGAGCGATGTTGGCGACCTTGCGGTCGCGCAGCGCGTTGGCGATTTCGGGCTGCAGGATGTTGTAGGTTCCGGCTGACCCGCAGCACAGATGCGCCTCGGGGATCGAACGGACGTCGAACCCGGCGCGGCGCAGCAGCGCCTTGGGCGGGTCGACGATCTTCTGCCCGTGCTGGAGCGAACAGGCCGCATGATAGGCGACGACGAGCCGGCGCGGGGCTGTGAAGTCGAGATCGAGGCTGCCTACGACCTCGGCCACGTCGCGCGCGAGCGCCGCGACGGGGGCGGCTTTTTTCGCATAAGTCCGGTCGTCGCGCATGAGGTAGCCGTAGTCTTTGATCGTCGCGCCGCAGCCGGACGCGGTGACGACGATCGCCTCCAGGCCCTCGCCCTCGATCTCGCGAGTCCACGCGTCGATGTCGGCGCGCGCTTGGGCCAGCGCCCTTTTCTCCACGCCCATGTGGTGGGCGAGCGAACCGCAGCAGCCTTCGCCGTTCGGGATGACCACTTCAATGCCGGCGCGGTTGAGAACGCGGACCGTCGCGGCGTTGATCTGAGGGGCAAGAACGGCCTCGGCGCATCCGCCAAGCAGCGCCATGCGGCGAAGCGGCCGAGCGGCAGTCGGTGGCGCGTAGACTCCCGGCTTCTGGGTCAGGCTCGGCGCGGGAATAGATTTCGGGGCAAGCGCCAGCATCGCGTCGAGCTTCGGCCCAATCCCTGGCAGGCGCCTTGCTGCGGGGCGCAACAAGCGTCCGGCCGCCGCCAGCCGCAACGCGGCGCGAAAGCCGCTCCTCGAGGCAATGAGGCGCACGAGGACGGCGCGCATGAGGCGGTCAACGAACGGACGGCGGTAGGATTGGTGGATCCGAACTCTCGCGTGATCGACGAGCCGGCGATAGTCGACGCCCGAGGGACATGTCGTCATGCAGGAGAGGCAAGACAGGCAATGGTCGATCGGCCAGACATCCTCGGCCGTGATGTTGCGGCCGGTCTCGAGCAGGTCCTTGATGAGGTAGATGCGCCCGCGCGGGCTGTCGCGCTCGTCGCCCAGCGTCACGTAGGTCGGGCAGGTCGCGGTGCAGAGGCCGCAATGCACACACGAGCGCAAAATGCCTTCCAGTTCGCGGGTGTGGGGATCGGCGAGGGCTTCGACTGAGAATTGGGTTTGCACGCTTATCCTCACACGCCCGCGTACATGCGGCCAAAATTCAGTACGCCGTCCGGATCGAAGCTTTGCTTGAGCCTGCGGCTCAGTTGCAAGGCCAAAGCGGACGGCGGCTCGAACACCTCGACCGCCGCGCGCAGCGCGTCCGGCGCGCGCATCAGCGTCGCGTGGCCGCTAGCCGACGACACTGCGCGGCGAATCGCCGCCGCCGCCGGTTCGCTGCAAGCGGTCGCGACCCAGACGAGGCCGCCGCCCCAGTCATAAGCATGGGCCAAAGCCGTTTCGCCGAGCCCGGCGACAAACGGCGCCGCCCACGAGGGGGCGAGGCCCACCCGCCAGATGGCCCGGTCGCGCGGCTCGGCGATGAACTCAGCGTCGCGAACGGAGCGCCATAGCGCAGCGGATTCCTCTCCCGTCAGCGCCGCGATCTCGCCGAATTCGCCGACGAGAGAGGCGAGCCGCCCCGCGCGATAGTCGACCGAATCGGCGAACCCTTCGAGCCGCATGAGCGTGCGCGAAAATTCGCGCCCCATGCCCGGAGCGAGCCAGGCCGCGCCGCTGACGCCGAACGGCGAACCCAGCGCGCGGGTCATGGCCTCGATCGCCTTCGAGTGGCCGAGTTCAGGAATGACGAGCGTCGCCTCGGCTTCGGGCTTGGGCGCAAGCTTGATCGTCGCCTCGGTGAGAACGCCGAGCGTGCCGTGCGCGCCGCAATTGAGCTTGGTCAGATCAAGGCCGGTGACGTTCTTCATCACGCGCCCGCCGCACCGGATCGTCTCCGCGAGGCCGTTGACGAGGCTCAGCCCCAGCACGCCGTCGCGCACCGCCCCGGCGCTCGGCCGGCGCGGCCCCGCGAGGTTGGTCGCGACCACCCCCCCGAGCGTCGGCTCGTCGCCGCAGTCCCAGAGCGGTCGCGGCCGCATCGGCTCGAACGGCAACATCTGGCCGTGCTCGGCGATCGCCGCCTCGATCGCCTCGATCCTCGTGCCCGCCTTGGCGCAGAGCGTCATTTCTGCCGGCGCGTAGAAAACGATTCCCGACATCGCCGCGCTCGACAGCCGGCGGCGACCTTCGCGCGGGCGCCCAAGGCCAGCCCGCGTGCCGCCGCCGACGATATCGAGCTTGACCCCCTCGAGGCGCGCGGCGCGGACGGCTTCGACAACGTCCGCTTCCCTCTCCACCGCAAGCGCTTCGCTCATGCGGCCCGTTCGCCCAGCGGGAAGACCTTGGCCGGATTCAGTCGTCCGTCGGGATCGAACACCGCGCGCACCCGCTTCTGCTGCGCGAGTTCGACTTCAGTGAATTGGCGCGGCATCAGTTCGCGCTTCTCGATGCCGACCCCATGTTCGCCGGTCAGACAGCCGCCGAGATCGACGCACATTTCGAGAATGGCCGCGCCCGCCGCCTCAGCCTTAGCGCGTTCCTCCGCGTCGTTGACGTTGTAGAGGATCAGCGGATGCATATTGCCGTCGCCGGCGTGAAAGACGTTGGCGACGCGAAGCCCGAAAGCTGCGCATATCTCGCCTGTGCGTTTCAGCGCCTCCGGCAGCCGGCCGGTCGGGACCGTGCCGTCCATGCAGATATAGTCGGCGACCCGCCCGGTCGCCCCGAAGGCCGACTTGCGGCCCTTCCAGATCTGCGCGCTCTCCATGGCCGACATCGATTCGCGCGCGGTGCGGACATTGTGCGCCTTGGCGATCGCGCCGATCCTGGCGAGCAGCGCCCGCATCTCCGCGTCGGCGCCATCGACCTCGATGATCAACATCGCCTCGACATCGAGTGGATAGCCAGCGTGGGCGAAATTCTCGCAGATGTGGATCGCGGGCTTGTCGAGATATTCCATCGCCACCGGAACGATGCCGGCGGCGATGATCGCCGCCACGCACTGGCTCGCGTCCTCGACCGAATCGAAGCCGAACAGAACCGGCCGCGCCCCTTCCGCCGAGGGAATGAGACGTACGGTCGCCTCCGTCACGATCCCGAGCTGGCCCTCGGAGCCGCACACGAGACCGATGAGGTCATAGCCGGCCGCGTCCATCGCCGGCCCGCCGATATCGAGGATCTCGCCATCGAAGGTGACAAGGCGGGCGCCGAGAAGGTTGTTGGTCGTGACGCCGTATTTGAGGCAATGGGCGCCTCCGGAGTTCATCGCGATGTTGCCGCCGATCGTGCAGGCGAGCTGCGAAGACGGGTCGGGCGCATAAAAAAAGCCATCGGTGCCGACCGCCTCCGAGATCGCGAGATTGGTCACGCCCGCTTCGACGCGCGCATAGCGGTCGGCGAGGTTGACTTCAAGAATGCGGCTCATCTTGGTCAGCGCGACGACGACGGCGTCCTCCTGAGGGATCGCGCCGCCCGACAATGACGTTCCCGCGCCGCGCGGCACGACATTGACCCTCTCGTCGCGGCAGAGCCGCATGATGCGCGCGACTTCCTCCGTCGAGCGCGGCAGCGCCACAGCGAGCGGAAGGCGACGGTAGGCGGTCAGCGCGTCGGTCTCGAAGGCGCGCCGGCCGGATTCGTCGGCAACGAGGCACGCGGGCGGCAGGATCGCCGCGAGGCGCTTAAGGATTGCGTCGCGGCGCGCCAGGATCGTCTCGTCCAGGCGCGGAAAGGCGATTTGCGACATGGCCTCCTCAATATATGTCCGTTTTGGCCCTAGACTATCACAGGCGTCGCCTTCATGCCCGCCAATCCGAAAATGCGCCGGTAGCGCTCGACCTCGTCCGGCAGCCCCAACACCTTGTTCGGGTTGTCCGAAAGCTTGACCGCCGGCCGCCCGTCAGCCTCCACGACCTTGCAGACGAGCGAGATCGCCTTGAGCTGGCCGTCCACGCCCGCCGGCGCGCAGCCGATAAAGTCGTTGGTCAGATTGGTGCCCCAGCCGAACGACAGGTTGACCTGCCCGCGCAGCGCGAGCACCGATTCCTCGATCGAATCGATGTCCATCGCGTCGGACAGCACGATCAGCTTTTCCCTCGGATCCCGGCCTCGTTTCTTCCACCAATCGATGAGCTCGCGCGCGCCCGCGATCGGGAGCTTCGAATCGGGCCGAGCTCCCTTCCAATCCGCCACCCAGTCCGGCGCGTTTTCAAGGAACGAGGTGGTGCCGAAGCAATCCGGCAAAACGACAAGCAGATTTCCGCCGTACATCTTCGCCCAGTCTTTCAGCACTGTGTACGGCGCCTCGCGCAGCTCCGCCTCGTCCTTTGCGATCGCCGCATAGACCATCGGCAGTTCGTGGGCGTTGGTGCCGATCGCCTCGAGACCCGTGTCCATCGCGTGCTTGACGTTGGAGGTGCCGATGAAACTGTCGCCGAGCCCCTCCTGCATCGCCTCCACGCACCAGCGATGCCAGAGAAAGCCGTGGCGCCGGCGCGTGCCGAAATCCGAGACCCTCACCGGTCCCTCGCGCTCGAGAATGCGCAGCCGCTCCACCTTCGACCATAGCTTGGCCTTGGCCCGGGCGTACAGCACATCGAGATCGAAGCGGCTCATGCAGCGCATCGCGGCGCGGGCCCGCAGTTCGTTGATGATGGCGAGGGCGGGGATCTCCCACATCGTCGTCCCGGTCCAGGGACCGGCGAAACGCAGCTCGTACTGCCCGTCGCGCCGGGTGAGCTCGTATTCGGGAAGCCGGAAGCCGCTCAGCCACTCCATGAAGTCCGGCTCGAATATATGCTGCGTGCCGTAAAAGGTATTGCCGGCGAGCCAGATCAGCTCGTTCTTGGCGAGCCACAAGGAGCGTGCGTGATCGAGCTGGTCGATCAGCTCGCGCTCGTCCACAATATCCGCGAGCCTGACCGACGTGGTGCGATTGATGAGCTGGAAGGTCACCTGGCGCTTGGGATGCATTTTCCAGATCATCTGGAGCATCAGCAGCTTATAGAAGTCCGTGTCGAGCAGCGTGCGAATCGCCGGGTCGATGCGAAAGGTATGATTATAGACGCGGGTTGCGATATCCGTGGCCATCGTGCGAGCTTAAGGAGGCGAGGGCTGAGCGACAAGAGCGCCGCGCTGCCATGCCAAGGACGCGAAATGACATGAATGCGACGGCGGCCTCCTCGGGCGCGATGCGAAAATCTCAACCGCGCGTCGGGCTCTTCGTCACCTGCCTCGTCGACATCATTCGGCCGAGCGTCGGCTTTGCGGCGGTCAAACTCTTGGAGGACGCCGGTTGCAAGGTGATCGTGCCCAGCCAGACCTGCTGTGGCCAGCCGGCGTATAACGCCGGCGACCGCGCGACCGCCAAAGCGCTGGCGCGGCAGGCGATCGACGCGTTCGAGGACTGCGACTACGTCGTCGCGCCGAGCGGCTCGTGCGGCGGAATGCTCGCCAAGCATTATCCCGGCCTGTTCGCGGGCGAGCCGGAGCTCGCGATCCGGGCGGAGCGCTTCGCCGAAAAGTCGTATGAGCTGGTCAGTTTCCTGGTCGACGTGCTCGGCGTCGAAAAGGTTGCCGCTCGCTATGACGGAACCGTCGCCTACCATGATTCCTGCGCGGGCCTGCGCGAGCTCGGAGTGAAGGCCCAGCCGCGTCGGCTGCTGGCCGGGGTTGAGGGCCTGACGCTGGTCGAACTCAACGAGGCGGAGACCTGCTGCGGCTTCGGCGGATTGTTCGCCGCCAAGTACGGCGAGCTCTCGAACGCGATCGTCTCGCGCAAGGCCGACGACATTCGCGGCGCGAAAGCGAACACAGTGCTCGCCGGCGATCTCGGCTGCCTGATGAACATCGCCGGCAAGCTTCAGCGCGAGGGCTCTGCGGTCGTGGCGCGCCACGTCGCCGAGGTTCTCGCCGGCATGGCGGACGGGCCGGCGATCGGCGAGAGCCAGAAGGAGCCGCGCCAATGACCTTGATCGCGACCACGGCGAAATTCAAGGACAACGTACACGAGGCGCTGACCGACGCGCGATTGCAGGGCGCCCTCGGCCATGCGCGCAATTTCATCACCCGGCGCGCCGCGTCCGCCGAGCGGCTGCCGGAGTTCGAGGCGCTGCGCGACAGCGCGCGCGCCATCAAGGACCACGCGCTCGCCCACCTCGATCTCTATCTCGAGGCCTACGAGCGCAAGGTTCGGGAAAGCGGCGGCGAAGTCCACTACGCGCAAGACGCCGACGAAGCGCGCGCAATCATCCTCGACCTGTGCAAGTCGATGGGCGCGAAAACCGTCACCAAGGGCAAGTCGATGATCTCCGAGGAAATCGGACTCAATCAGGCCCTGGAGGCCGCGGGGATCGACGCCGTCGAGACGGACCTCGGCGAGTACATCATCCAACTGCGCGGCGAGACGCCTTCCCATATCATCGCGCTGGCGATCCATGTCACGAAGGAGGACGTCGAACGCGAGTTTCGCAAGGCGCATCGCGACCTGCCGCCCGATCGCAGTCTTGCTGAGCCCGAGCAATTGCTAGGCGAGGCGCGCGCGGTGCTGCGCGCCAAGTTTCTGGCCGCCGACGTCGGCATTACCGGCGCAAACTTCCTCATCGCCGAAACCGGGACGTCGATCATCGTCACCAACGAAGGGAACGGCGATCTGACGCAAATCCTGCCGAGGGCGCACATCGTCATTGCGTCCATCGAAAAAGTCACCCCGACGCTCGAGGACGCCGCGCAACTCCTGCGGGTGCTCTCGCGCTCGGCGACCGGTCAGGACGCCTCTGTTTACGCCACGCTCTCGACCGGCCCGCGGCGGCCGGACGATCCCGATGGTCCCAGCGCATATCACGTCGTTATCCTCGACAACGGCCGCTCGTCGATGTTGGGTGGCGAATTCGAGGACATGCTGCGCTGCATCCGGTGCGGCGCCTGCATGAACCATTGCCCGGTCTATCAAGCCGTGGGCGGGCATGCTTACGGATGGGTCTATCCGGGACCGATGGGGGCGGTGCTTACGCCCTCGCTCATCGGCGTCGCCGAAGGCGGACAATTACCTAACGCTTCGACTCTCTGCGGGCGCTGCGAAGAAGTCTGCCCGGTGCGCATTCCGTTGCCTAAAATGATGCGGCATTGGCGCGAGCGCGAATTCGAGCGGCGTCTCTCGCCTGCGCCTCTGCGCTACGGTCTCGGGTTCTGGGCGTTTTTCGCCAGCCGTCCGGCGCTCTATCGCCTCTCGACCGATCTCGCCGCGCGGGCCATGCACCTCATCGGCCGCGGCAAGGGCCGGTTTTCCTGGGCGCCCTTCGCCGGCGGCTGGACGCGGTATCGCGACCTCGCGGCGCCGCAGGGCGCGACATTCCAGAGCCAGTGGCGGGGCAGGAGCGGAGCGGTGAGATGAACTCCCGCGAGGCGGTCCTCGCCAACATTCGTCGCTCGCTCGGCGTGCGCGGCGACGAAGCGCCGCGCAACCTCGAAGTCGACACGCGCCTCATGCAAGCGCCGGCCGGCGTCGCGCCAAAACGCGGACAGGGCGACGCTTCGGCCCGGCTCGCGATCTTCAAGGAGGAGGCGGAGCGTGCGCAGGCGAGCATCGCCGAGGTCGCCTCGTGGACGGACGCGCCCGCGGAAGTCGCCCGTTTCTTGCGCGAAAACAATTGTCCGGCCACGTTGCGCATGGGCGCCGACGCTCGCCTTCACGCCATGCCGTGGAGCGCAACATCGCTCGAGATCCTGCACGGAGCGTCCGACGGGCGCGACCTCAACGCGGTATCGGCAGCTTTCGCAGGGATTGCGGAGACCGGCACGCTCGCGCTCGTCTCCGGCGCGGACAACCCAACGACCCTCAATTTTCTGTCCGACAATCACATCGTTGTGCTATCGCGCGACGCGATATTGGCCGACTATGAGAGCGCGTTCGCCAAGCTGCGCGGGGCCTATGGCAAGGGCGGCGCGCCGCGCACGCTCAATTTCATCACCGGCCCCTCACGCTCGGCCGATATCGAGCAGACGCTGCTGCTCGGCGCTCACGGACCGCGTCGGCTGCATATTGTCATCGTCGGTTGAACCCCGAAGCGCGTCCGCCGCCGCAAGAAAGCCGCGGTGCAAAATTAGTAACCATAACGTGGGTAATGAGGCGCAGCGCCGAGCGGGAGTCACGCCCGCGCGTCAGCGGGGTTGGATTTTTCGCATGATGCGGCGAATTCTGTTTGCGGTGGCGCTCGTCGGGCTGCCTCTCCTTGTTTCCAGCGCGGTTGCTGAGACCCCAGCGGCCGATTCATCGACCCCTTCGGCGGCGCCCGCCAGTGCGAGTCCGCCCGCCCCGACGAACGGAACGACTTCCGCCGCCTCGCCTGCGCCCGCTGCGCCTGACACCCTGGTGAGCCCATTCCTGCCGGCGCCGGACGTCGCAGCGCCGCCGCCGATCGGCGTCGGTTCGACACCGAGCAATGCGCCGCCTGCGGCCGCGCCAGTTCCATCGCAGACTCCCATGGCGCCGAAGCCAAAGAAAGTCGCCCCGCCCCCGCCGCCACGAGAAACCGCGCTTTCCGACGATCCCGAACCGACGCTTGAGGCCGACACCTTCTTCGCCACCGCCAAGGCGTCCGAACGCTATTCGGCGATTGTCGACGACGGCGGCTGGCCGACCGACATCGTCGCGCTCGGCCCGGGGACGAAAGGCGCGACGGTCGCAAACTTACGCAAGCGCCTTGCGATCGAGGGCGATCTGGACGCGAGGCAGGCGAGCGGCCTGGCGTGGGACGCCGGGCTGACCGCGGCGGTCAAACGCTTCCAGTCGCGCATGGGGTTGCGCCAGACCGGGGTCGTGGCCGGCGCGACGCTGAGGGCGATCAACGTTCCGGCGTCGGTGCGCTTCAACCAGCTCGCCTCCAGCGCCAACCGTTTGGCTGGGCTCAATTTTTCCTTCGACGAGCGCTATGTCGTCGTCAATTTGCCTTCGACCTCGGTCGAGGCGGTCGAGAACGGCCGCGTGGCTCACCGCTACGTCGCGATCGTCGGCGATCCCGAGCATCCCTCGCCCGAGATCTCGGCCCATATCCAGGTCATCAACCTCAACCCGACCTGGACGGTCCCGACCTCGATCATCAAGAAGGAAATCATCCCCAGGATGCAGCGCGATCCCGGCTACCTGACGCGCGCCAAGATCCGGATTCTCGACGGCTCGGGCCAGGAGATCAATCCGCGCACCGTCAACTGGAGCACGGAACGGGCGGCCAATTACACGCTGAGGCAGGATTCCGGGGCGGGCAATTCGCTCGGGTCGATCCGCATCGGCATGCCCAACAAACTCGCCGTCTATATGCACGACACGCCCTCCAAGGGTCTGTTCGGCGCCGATTACCGGTTCCTCAGCCACGGCTGCGTGCGGGTGCAAGGCGTCTATGATTATGCCGAGTGGCTCCTGCAAGGAACGGGCGGCGGGCCGGAGGGCGTTTGGGACAAGGCCGCGCTGCAAGCCAAGATCAAGGAGGGCGCACAGTTCGACATCAGGCTCGCGAAGGCGGTCCCCGTGATCTGGGTCTACCTCACCGGCTGGTCGAACGGCGACGGCCCGGCCAAGTTCCGCGACGACGTCTATGGGATCGACACGGTCGGCGAGGCGCAGGCGAACGCCCAAGCCGCGCCCGCGCGATGAGTGAGCGTTCAGCGCTCGTGCGGCGGGATCGCCGCGAGCTCACCAACGAAGACCGCGATCTCCTCTGGCGCATAGGAAAGGCGCACGCGCTTCGCTGATGCGGGCCGCTCTGCGAGCGAGAGCCCGGGTCTCTGCGCGCATGCCGGACGGATCGGGCGCGGCTCAAATCCGCCGCCACAGTTGGGACACACATTGCTCAGGACGGCGTCGGCGCAATCCGCGCAAAAGGTGCATTCGTAGGAACATATCCGCGCATCCGTCGCGTTTGCCGGGAGGTCCTTGTCGCAATATTCGCAGTTCGGTCTGAGTTCGAGCGCCATCCGTCGATTCCCCTTCGCCTCGCAAAGAGTCCATGAGCCTTGAGCCAAATGATTGCTGAGCACAATTCGACCACGGCCCCCCGGCCGCCAAATTCCCGGCCGCTGCAAAATCGCGTCGACCCGTTCGGCGAATTTCACGCCGTCCCCGAGCGCGGCGCCATGATGGGCAATCGCGGCGGGCGGCTGCATCGCGATGATCGGACCTTGACCGGAAGGCGTTGGACCTCGAAGCGCTGGATCGTCTGCGTCTGCGCGTTCAAGGGCCGGTGGCGCGAAGTGTGGGGCAGGGGCTATACTGAACTCTTTTTTCTCGACGAGCCGACCGCGCTCGCCGCGGGGCATCGGCCTTGCTTCGAATGCCGGCGCGCGGCCGCGAAGGCCTTTCTCGCCTCTTTTCCCGGGCGCCCGAGCGGCGCGGACCCGATGGACGAAGCGCTGCATCGCGAGCGGGTCGAGAACCGTCGCAAGCGTCTGTGGCGAGCAAGGCTCGGCGTCCTGCCGGAAGGGGCGATGATCGCCCTCAGCGGGCGGGCCTACGCCGTGCGCTCCGGAATGCTTTGGCCATGGAGCTTCGGCGGCTATGGGGCGCCTCTGCCGCTCGAGACGGGCGTCATCGCCGACGTGCTGACCCCGCCGTCGACGGTCGCCGCGCTCGCGGGGGGCTACCGTCCGATGTGGGCGGAAGCGGTGAACGCATCGCCTTGACGGCAGTCACCGTCTGCTGCCTATTCCGTCGGCCCATGCGGTCAACAATGATTTTCGAGGGAGGAGACGATGGCGCGGGCCGTGATCGTGAGCCTGGCCATTCTGACTGCGTCCGCGCCGGCGGCGATCGCGGGCGACGTAAGGGGCGAATGGGCGCGCGACGACGGCAAGACGAAGGTGCGCTTCATCGCTTGCGGCGCGGATGCGGTCTGCGGCTCGATCACCGGGTTGAAAGACCCGAATAGCCCGGGCAAAATCGGCGAACAGGTGTTCTTCGACATGAAGCCGAACGGCGACAAAACGCCTGGGCGGGCATCGCGTTCAATCCCGAAGACGGCCGGCGCTACACCGGCAAGATGACGCTCTCCGGCGATCGCCTCACCACCGCCGGCTGCGTGCTCGGCGGCCTCATCTGCAAGTCGTTCGGGTGGACGCGGGCGAAGTGAGCCGGCCTGACATGGGCGTTCAGAATTGATCGTGACGGAGAAGCTTCAAAGCCTTAGGCGCCTTTTTCTGCAACTCTCAAATCTGTTTCATTAAAAACATATACGATATGTTCTTAAACTGGCTCCAGTCTCGTTCGCGAGCAAGGTGGCGCATGACCCCAAGAAGGAACTTGCCATTCCCGCACTGATCGAAGAGCAGGTGTTCGGCGAGGCGCTCGAAACGAGGGAGACAGGCCATGCCGAAGCCAGAGATCATCGGGTCCTCGCGATCGACGTACACACGCGTCGTGCGGATGGTCTGCGAGGAGAAGGGGATCGAATACGTGCTCGAGGAGGCGGAGCTGGGCGCGCCCGAGATCTTCGCCATTCATCCGTTCGGCAAGATGCCCGTCATGCGCCACCCGGCCCGCCGCGACGCGCGGCAGCGAGTTGACGCATATTTGCGTAGCGCCGCTCTGATCTTGTCGCCCGTTCTGGACCCATGCGCGTCGGCTTGTTAACGTGGCGGCCGTCACGGCTGCTCGTCCCTTGCGCATGGGCGGGATGCATTTTCGTTCGCAACGCGGCGCGCGGTGCCATGTGGAGCTTTCGATGACGCCGAGGGCGACGGGCAAAAACACGGACGGTCAGGAATCCGGGTCGCCTCCATTCAAGACGATCGCTCTCCTGCTCCAGGGCGGGGGTGCGCTGGGCGCCTATCAGGCCGGCGTCTACGAGGCGCTCGCCAAGGCGAGCGTTCTTCCGACGTGGATCGCCGGAATTTCGATCGGCGCCGTCAATTCGGCGCTGATCGCCGGCAACGCGCCGGAGAAGCGCGTCGCACGATTGAGGGAGTTCTGGGAGGCGGTCAGCACTTCGCCGCTGAGCGTCTTTGGCGCGCCCTACTCGCTCGCTTCAACTAGCCCGGATTATGCGCGGCGGGTTGGCGGATGTAGCTTAAATGTCTGATATCATGTAGAATCTGGTTATCGAAGCCGATTCGCGCGATTTCAGTGAGGCCACACCCGCCATGAACGATCC
>Ga0116219_10002932_pt1 | contig 13867 bp, 10 predicted proteins | sample Sb_taG_4_FD_91019 | JGI IMG/M metagenome (GOLD analysis project Ga0116219, IMG submission 91019) | Peat soil microbial communities from Weissenstadt, Germany - Sb_50d_6_BS metaG | ecosystem: Environmental > Terrestrial > Soil > Wetlands > Peat | place: Germany: Weissenstadt | collected 2010-09-21
GCGGATGCTCACGCCGCCGCCCCCTTGTGCCAGTCGTCCCGCTTGCGATCGGTGACCGTCAGGAGGGTGAGGACGATGAGGGCGGCCAGGCACAGCGCCACCGCGCCGACGTAGGCGCTCTGGGTGTCCAGGCTGTCGATGCTGTCGGAGATGAACAGGGTCAAGGTCTCAGTCTTACCGGCGACGGCGCCGGACACGATCGCCACGGCGCCGAACTCGCCCAGGACGCGGGCTGTGGTGAGCGTCACGCCGTAGGCCAGGCCCCGCCGGATGTTCGGGAGCGTGATGCGGCGGAAGACCGTGAAGGGCCCCGCCCCGAGGGTGCGGGCGGCCTGCTCCTGCTCGGTGCCGATCTCCTGGAGCACGGGCAGCACCTCGCGCACGACGTAGGGCAGGGACACCGCGGCCGAGGCCATCACGATGCCCGGCACCGCATAAATCACGGTGATGTGGTGGGTGTTGAGCCAGGACCCGAACCAGCCCGTGTGGCCGTAGACGAGGATGAGGGCCAGGCCGATGACGACGGGGGAGATGGCGAGCGGAATGTCGACCAGCGCATCGAGCAGCCAGGCGCCCGGGAAACGGTGGCGGGCCAGGATCAGCGAGACGCCGACGCCAAAGACGGTGTTCAGGGGGACCGCGATGGCGGCCACGAGGAACGTGAGCCACAGCGCGTGGAGGGCGTCGGTGGAGGTGATGGCGTCCCACGCCGTGCCGAGTCCGTGCTGAAAGGCCCGGTAGAACACCGTGGACACGGGCAGGATGACGAGCAGCGCCAGATACCCGAGCACGGCGAAGCGCAGCGGCAGACGCCAGCGGGAGCGCTTCACACCGTCTCCGGGACGTTGAAGCGGCGGCGGGCCCAGCCGATGACGATGAGCACGAACAGCGCGATGGTGACGAGCACGACGGACACCGCGCTGGCCGCCGGCAGCGCGTCGCTCTGCGACAGGCTGAAGATCCACGAGGAGGCGACCTCGGTCTTGAACGGGATGTTGCCCGAGATGAGCACGATCGACCCGTACTCGCCGACGGCCCGGGCGAACGCGAGGCCGGCTCCGGCGAGGACCGCCGGGAGGAGGCTCGGGAGGATGACGCGGCCCATCACCTGGCGCCGGCTGGCGCCGAGGGAGGAGGCGGCCTCCTCGGTCTCCGCATCGAGCTCGGCCAGCACCGGTTGGACGCTGCGGACGCAGAAGGGCAGGGTCACGAAGGCCAGCGCGACTCCGATGCCGAGGCGGGTGCCGGCCAGGTCGACGTGGAACGGGCTGTTCGGTCCGTAGAGGGCGAGGAGGGTGAGCCCGGCCACGATGGTCGGCAGCGCGAAGGGCAGGTCGATGACCGCGCTGACGAGGGTCTTGCCCCGGAAGTCGTCGCGGACCAGGACCCAGGCGATGGCGAGGCCGGCGACGGAATTGACCGCGGCGACGGCGGCGGAGATCCCGAGGGTCAGCTCCAGCGCGGCGACGGCCTCGGGCTGGGTGATGGCGCGCCAGAACGCCCCCCAGCCGCCGCTGAACGCGTTCGTGGCCAGCGCGGCGAGCGGCAGCAGGACGAGCAGCGACAGGTAGGTGACGGCGAGCGCGGGGCCACCGATGCGGGCGGCCATCCGACCCGCCGCGGCCAGCGCGGGGTGAGGCCCCGTGGGGGGGCGACGGTGCCACCGCCTCTGCTCCGGCCGACTTCCGGCGGGCGCGGGCGGCGCGCCTGGGAGGCCCAGGTCGCCGACGGTTGCGCCCACGTCGGTCACGGGCCGCTCCCCGCTACCCGGCGCCCTGCTATCCGCTCGCCGTGGAGACGCCGAGCGACTGCTCGACCTTGGCCACGATACCGGTCTGCGGGTCGAAGAACTTGGTGTTGACCGACGTCCAGCCGCCCAGGTGGTCGATGGTGAAGAGCGTCTTTGGTTGGGGGAACTTGAACTTGGCCGCCACCGACGGCAGCACCGGGCGGTAGCCCTGCTGGCCCCACACCGTCTGTCCGGCGGGGGAGAGGAGGTAGGCGAGGAACGCCTTGGCGGCCGGACTGGCGGTCTTGGTCACGGCGATCGGGTTCTGGATCAGGATCGTCTGCGGCGGCGTGATGATGTCGACCGGCTCGCCCTTGCTCTTGGCGTAGAGGGCGTCGTCCTCGTAGTCGAGCAGCACGTCGCCCTGGCCCGAGAGGAAGGTCTGCAGTGCCGCGCTCGCGCTCGAGGGCTGGGCGACGGCGTTGTGCAGCAGCTTCGAGAGGTACTGCTGTGCCTGTGCGGGGGTCTTGCCCTGCTGTATCTCGGCGCCGTAGGCCGCCATGATGTTCCATTTCGCGCTGCCCGAGCTGAACACGTTGGGGGTGATGACCTGCACGCCCGACTTCACCAGGTCGGCCCAGGTCGTGATGTGCTTGGGATTGCCGGGCCGCACTACGAAGGAGACGATGGAGTCGGTCACCATGCCCTTGGTACTTCCCTTGTCCCACGAGCTCGACACCAGGCCGGCCTTGACGACCTTGGCCATGTCGGGCTCGAGAGAGAAGTTGACGAGGTCGGCCGGCAGCCCGTTGACCACGGACGTGGCCTGGGTGCCCGACGGCCCGAAGGAGGGCGAGACGGTGACGCCGGCCCCCGCCTTCGTCTTGGCGAAGTCGGTGGCGAGGACGCTGTAGGCCGGCTTCGGTGTCGAATAGGCGACCAGGTTCACGGTGCCGCCGGTCTGGGCGCCGGCGGGGAGCGCTGTCAGGGCCAGGGCGGACAGTGCAAGGGCACCGACGGCGGTGATCCGGCGGGACGGCAGGCGGGTCCGGGACGGGGCATCACCGGGCTCGCTGGGGTGGGGGGTGGTCTTTTGCATGGGAGCAGGGTAATCCACTGGTGTTGCTAATGAAAAGCGGACTAGTCATCTTTTAAACTCCCAGGTCACACCCCTGGAGGTCTCCCACCAGGGGTGCCGTAGGTCAGGTGAGTGGTTCGAACGGGCGAGGGACCGGGTCGGCGGGGGCCTGCGAGCCGTTAGCCGCGTCCCTGGCCTCCCTCGCCTCGAGCATGGCCCAGTCGAACCGGGCCACCAGATCCTCCAGCGACGTTCGATCGCCGGCCCGCCGTGTCGTCCATCCGAACGAGACCTTGACCTCGGCGCCGATGAACTCCGTCGTGCCGGGCGCGGCGAGGTGGTGCCGAATACGGAGCGCGATCGTGGTCCAGTCGGACTCGCGCAGGTTGAGGGCAAGCACCAGGAACTGGGTGCCCCCGATGCGGGCGAGGACGTCGTTCTTCCCGAAAGCGACCGAGAGCGCGCGTGCCACGGCCTGGAGTGCGGCATCGCCGGCGTGATGACCGAGGTGGTCGTTCAGCTCCTGCACGTTGTCCACGTCCGCGAAGAGGACCTGGACGTCGCAAGCCCGCCCATCGGCGAACTGCAGCAGGCGGTTGCCGGCGACGACGAGGCCACGGCGGTTCTGGAATCCGGTCAGTTCGTCACCGCGGGAGAGCTGGAGCAGGCGCGCGCTGAGCTCCTCTATCTCACGCTCAATGGCGGTGCGGCCCGAGATGTCGTGGAGGATGCTGCAGATCTGGTCCGAGCCGTCGGCGTCGCGGAACAGCAGGGAGGTCACCTCGACGTCGATCATCCGGCCTTCGGCCCGACGCAACCTCGCCAGGCTGACAGTCGAACCGGTCCGGTCCCGCTCGCCGACCGCGATCTTCCAGCGGGGGTCCTCCTGGTCGAACAGGCCCGTATGGCCCAGCCGGCAGATCTCCTCGGGGGTCCGGCCGAGCATGGCTCCGGCGGCCGGATTGGCGGCGGTGATCCGGCCGTCCGGCGTGGAGAAGAGGACGCCCTCGGAGCTGTGCTCGAACATGACGCGGTAGGAGGCGACGCCGATCCTCTCGGTCGGCAAGGCGTCCCGAATCACCATGGCGTTCCTCCAACACATGCCCGACATGCACTGCGGAGAGCTGCTTCCGTTCGGGCGATGGTACCCAAGCCGTGGCCGCAAGAGTGGTGTTTGCGATTTCTAAGTGACTTTCGGCTCTATTCAGTGCAGGCCTCGTCGTGCCGATAGGAGTGGCGGGCGTGCGTCTGTGTGTCGATCAATCTCGAGCGGCCATCGACGTGGGTCCTGCTGCGTGAAGCGACCCTGACGCAGACCAGCTCATCACTCGCCCCCATCACGGGATGACTTGACGTCGCCCGGGATGCATTGATGGACCGGGATCCATCGAATAGTGGGCCGCAGTGCCGGGTGTCACTGGCAGCCCTCCGGGCCCCGCGCCTCGACCATGGACCAGTCCGAGCGGACCACTTGCGTACATCCGCTTCAGCACAATTCGACGAGCGGAGCGACGTTTCGCCGCGCTCGACGGCGAGGGCGCAACCTCCAGGGCACGCATCACTCAAGGGCAGCCTCGACGGGTCGATATTGCCAACATGTCCAATGGCGGGCGGCGCATCGCCCCACAGATCGCAGGCGCCGCGTTCCTCCTCGCCCTGACCCTCGGTGCGGGTGCTCTGAGTTCGCCGGCCGGGGCTGCCTCGCCCGCCCATGCAGGCCTCGCAGGGGTCGGAACCACCCATTCCGTGACCAGCGGCAACCTGGTGGTGTCGATACCGTCGTTGCCACCAAACTTCCGCAAGGGCTGTCACGTGGCGTCCACGGCACCGTGCGTCGAGCCGTGGGCTCCATGCCCAACCTCACTCCACGGGCGAACCGAGCCGGGGTGGTTCGACACTGCCGTCGTGTGCGGACGTCTCGCCGGGTGGCAGTGGATCCCCCGGGGCGAGCACGGTCACGCTCGCGTTCAGGCGGGCAGCGACCGAGTCGGTCCGAGCGGGACACGCCGGACCCACTGAGCGATCCTCACCCGGGCTTGGGCTGCTCCGTCCGGGGGACAGCCACCACGTCGCGCGGTCAGTAGACGTTTGGTAACAAACGCAGGCCGGCATCGCTCAGGAACCAGAGCACGGCCAGGAGCACCGGCGCGCCGACGATCCAGGTGCGCAGGAGCCCCCAGCGGGCCCAGAGCCACCAGCACGCCGCGGACGCGGCCAGGAGGAGGGCGGTCCAGAGGGCGACGCCCAGCCAGGCCGCGGGCTCGTTGTGCCCTGGCAGTTGCGTGGCGGGCACCGTGAGGGGGCGGCCACGCGGTGCGACCACCGCCTTCCCTTCCAACCTGGCCACGACGTAGATGACGTCACTGGCGGAGATGGCGCCGAACTGTCCCGCGGCCTTGGCGGTGCCGAGCAGCAGGAGCCCGCTCGTGACGGGAATCCGGGGCAGGCGCCCTCCATTGACCAGGAACCCGCGCACCCGGTAGGTGAAGGCGCCCTGCCCGGTGCGCACGTGGATCAGGTCGCCCTGGTGCAACGAGGTCAGGTGGGCGAAGGGTGCACCTGCCGTGGCCGACTTGCCCAGGACGACAACGTTGCCCGGCTGTCCCGGGAGGGGGGTGTTGGGCAGGTGCCCGGGACCGGCCAGGAGGTCGCCCGAGGTGGTGCCCTCGACGACCACCGTGTTGACCAGGTGGGCCTCCGGCGCGTTGAGGAGGGCGATCGGTGCGCCCTCGGGGATCTTGCCGCCGATCCATGGAGCGATCTGACTCGCCGGAGCGAGGAGTCCGCGCAGCTCGGCGTAGAGGAGGTGCTGGCTCCGCTGTTCCTGCAGGCCACTCAGGCCGAAGGCGAACACACCGAAAAAGGCGGCTACCACGCAGACCACCATCACGAGGGCCAGCGCGATCGAGAGAACACCCGGGCGCGGCGGGCCCGTGCGTGGCCTGGTGTTCTCGGCAAGCGGGTGGACCGTCTTGCCGTGGCGACCGCGCTTCCCCCCGCGGTTGGGTCGGCCGAGGCGCCCGCGCTGCTGCTGACCGTGCCTGCGCTCGGTCCGCGTCATCGGAGGAGATGTAATCGGCGCGCTCGCCGGGGTGTCGGTCGGGCCGTCGGTGGGCGTGACGGTCGCGACGTCGGTGGTCACCTCGGTCACCACCTCCCGCGTTTTCGACCCAGCCGGAAGGTGAGCGGGACGGTCAACGTTCCCAGGAATCCGAGGCCGAAGAGGAGTGCAGCGGGGAAGCCGGCCGTCCACAGCACCCTGGCCGGGTCGATCAGGCTCGAGACCATCCGCAGTGACCCCAGGAGGTGCTTGGCATGGCCGACCGAGGAGGCGTGGCCCCGGAGCCGACCTTCAGCGAAGGCGGACCCGACTTCGCTGCCGGAGGAGTTGTACTGCGGCGAGAAGGCTTTCGAGCCGATGGCCGACGCGGACTGGCTGCCGCTCGATGGGGAACTGGACCCCGGCGATCCGCCCGGCGTGCCGACTACGGGGGGGACCTGGCCGTTCTGGGCGGCAACGTCAACCGCCGCGGCCACGGTGTAGGCCGCGAGACCGCCGAGACCGTCGGCGGTGGTCAGGGGCAGGTAGCCCGGTGGCAGCTGGCCGACGCCGGAGCCCTGGGTCTGCCCGACCGTGGCCGCGAACCGGAGGAAGACGGCGTACTCCTGGGCGTCCTGGGCAGGCAGGCCGGTGGTCGGGATGGCGGCGTACACCACCATCGTGCCCGGGTAGGCAGACGCGCCTGCGCTCTGCTCGAACTCCGGGTAGGGGAGATTCCAGATCTCGTTCGTCGTGTCGGGCTTGAGGAGCGCCGTGGCCGCCTGCAGCGACTGGTCGCTCGGCGCGACGAAGGTACCCGGCGTGGTCTGGAGCTCTGCTGATTGCAACAGGTAGCGCTGGGTGTCGGCCAGCGGGGTGATGCCGATGATGAACCGGTGGCCGGGTGTCTCCTGGCCGTCGGTCGTCAGCTTCTCGCCCACCGGCGAGCCGGCAGTGGGCTGCGAGCACTGTGTCGTCGAGTTGAGCTCGTTGAACGGGAGGTCCTGGCTCACCGCCTCGAGGTTGGCCGGGGGAGCGGCCACAAGGGGCAGGTATGGCAACGAGTCGTTGTAGAGGCAGTCGTTGATGTCCGTCTGGTAGTAGGCGGTAGGGACGAACGTCGACAGCAGCGGCCAATGATCGACCGGGAGCGAGATCCCCTTGTACTCGGGGTTGACCACCATGCCCTTCTGGTCGGGCGTGCCGTTGAGCCAAGCCCGGGCCGTGGGATCGTCGTTGATGTAGGTGGTCAGCGCGGACATAGCGTCGGAGTCGCTCGAGACGGTCATCAGCTCCGACGCCGCCTCCGACCCTGCGCCCGGGCCGATTGACGCGATGCCGGGATTGAGGGCTTGGAACTCGGGATCGTCGGTGATGTTGAGCGGGTTGTTGGCCAGGGCCGGGTCGTCCTGCTTCATGAAGTACTCACTGGGGTACGACTCGGTCAACAGCTTGGCCAGCAGGAGCGGAGTCAACTTCAAGTTCTGGTACGGCTGTCCGTTGGAACCGTCGATGTCGAAGGAGATGGCGAACCCGGTCACCGCCACCGGAGCGTTCACGACCGGCTTTCCGTAGCCGTTGGGCTGGGCGAAGCTGCTGTAGGCCGCCTCGGCGGTGCCGGAGGCCACCGAATTGCGCGCTTCGGGCTCACCAGTCTGGATCTGGTTCAGCGTGAAGGGATTCGAGCTGGTCTGGCAGAAGGACGGGTCCCACTGGGACGAGGCCTGGATCATCGGCTCCGACCCGGAGATGTCGATCACGTTGTTGGCGGAGGAACCGGTGAGGCTGCAACTCCCGGGCGGCGGCGCGAACGTGAGAGGAACGGTGATCCGGTTGCGCCAGTTGGACGCGCTCCACCACAGACTGCCAGTGACGGTCAGATCTGCCCCGTCATTGTTTTGGCCGAAGTTCGCTCCGGACCCTGGTTGGTATGCACCGGTGCCCTCGCACGCGTCCTGATCACTCTGGCTGGGGGCAGGGCTGATGCTCGACCAGTCGCAGGTGATGCCCATGATCGGCACGGCCACAAGGGCGCAGGGGACGTTCTGCGTGCACCCGAGGGAGGCGTTCTGCTGGGTGGTGAACACGTCGAATTGGGCGCTCCCGGTGCCGTTGGTGCCGGTCACACCGAAGGTCTCGTTGCTCGGGAGTGCGGCGCCCCCGACGTCGTCGGACTCGGGTGCCTCGCCCGCGCAGCCGCCGTTGCCTCCTTCGTACGCCGTGCCGTTCGCCGCCTCGAAGGGCACCCAGTGCTGGACGGGTGCGGTCTCGAAGTCCGCGCACTTCGCGGGGAGCGTCGAGGGGGCCCCGGCGATGGCGGCCCGGTCAGCCGTCGAGGCGTACTGGTCCAGCCGGTACGGGGGGTACGTGTCGTCGAGGCTGTCCTGGTAACGCTCGGACCAGGACTGGGTCCAGCATGTCTCCGGGGTGAGCTGCTCGTCCGGCGCCGCGGTGGTGGAATCGATCCCGCGGCATTCGAGCAGCACGAAGGGGTACTCCTCGTACTGGGCGTCGATGGAGGTCTGGTTGGCCACGATGCCGCCGGTCGGGTGCGCACCGGACCAGGTGACCTCGATCTCCTGACGACCCTGCAGGTTCTGGGTCTGACTGACGGACATCGCGATGTGTTGGGTCACGACCTGGGTCGGGAGGGTCCGGGTCGCCGTCGAGGTTACAGTGACCGCGCTGCTGCTCGAGGCAACGCCCGAAGCCGGTGTGTGCCGCAGCGCCGGTACGGCGACGAGGACCAGGATGACGGCGCTCAGCAGACTCAAGATGGTCCGGCGTCCGGCGCGGCGGCGCGCGGAGCGGCGCCGGCGCGCCCTGCGGCTCTCGGGCAGGCGGGGCGAGGCGAGCGAGGTCATGCTCGGGTGGCTCCATTGCTTCGGCGGGACCGGCGGAGACCGACTACGACAGGAACGGCGAAGACGGCCAGCAGCGCCACCGCCGCCCACGGCGCGATCCGATCCAACCAAGAGGCGGCGCCGTCGAGGGGCAGGACCGCCGGGATGATCTTGCCTGAGCCCAGCCCGGAATTTGCCGACGCGCCCGCTCTGGACGAGGAGCCGCTGCCCGCGCCCGCGCCGGTGCCGCTGGCCGCTCCACCCGCTCCGGCCGCTCCACCCGCTCCGGCCGCTTTGCCGCTCGCTCCAGCGGCAGCGGTGGCGGACCCAATCGAGGAACCCGACCCCGCTCCGGGTCCGCCATTCGTCGATGTCGACGTCGGGGTCGGTCCGAGGCCGGTCGGTGTCACGCCGGCGGAGCACGGCCCCGCTCCCTGCTGGTCGCACGCTGGCGGCATCGGGGCGATCTGGGCCAGGTAGTTCGTGTTGGGCTGGCCGAGCACGAACGTCGGGTTGTTGCAGGTCGTGATGTTCAAGTTCGTGAGGTCGACGTTCGAGTCGGCCTGTTGGATCTTTTGGATCTGCCCGAACGCCGCTTCGACCAGGTTGACCGGCAACGCCGAATATCCCTCCGCTCCGATTTCTTTCTGGCCCTGGCAGATGGCGTAGTAGGCGAAGTCGGCCAGGGCCTGTCGGCTCCCGTCAGTCTCCTTGGCGTCGGTCTGGGACGTGCCGGTCGGCTCGATCATGTAGACGTACGAGGACAGCGGGTACGTGCGCGAATCAGGGTCGGTGTAGACGTTGTCGAGGTTCTGGAGGAGGTAGTTGGGCGACGAGGGATCCGTGTTGATCTGGGCTGCCTCGAGCGCCACTGCCACGTTGTACTGCGTGGGCAGGGTGTAGTAACCGGCGCTGTTGAGTACCTTGACCACCGGATAGTTCGCCTCGATGGGGTAGTGGTACTCCACGTAGCCGATCGACCCGTTCCCCGCCGTGGACGAGACGTAGTTCATGACCGCGTCGGACCCGTTCTGGGCGATCTGGTTCCCCTGGCGCGGGAAGTACTCGGTCGCTCCGGGCGTCCCGGCGAAGGGGTTCCAGATGCTCGAGAACTCGGTGGCGAAGTAACTGGTCACCTGGTAGGTCGAGCCGGAACCCTCCGATTGCACCACGGGGACGATGGGGAGCGAGGGGAGCGCCACGCCGTTGTTGTCCTTGGTGATCGCGGGGTCGTCCCAATTGGTGATCTGGTTGGTGAAGATCTTGGTCAACGTCTGCCCGGACAGGCGGAGGTTCTCGACCTGCACGCCGTCCAGCTTGATCTGGTAGGTGAACGACGTGCCCCCCGAGGCGATGGGGAGGTATGCGTACGGCCGCCCGCCGGAGTTGTCCGCTACCCCGTTCTCGACGCCCTGGAAGCCCTCCGAGGTGACCGCGAAGTCCGAGACCTTGTTGGCGAAGTCCTGCCGGCCCTGGGCATCGCCGTCGGGGGTGTACGAGACCTGCACGCCCTCGCCGGCCACGTCGCTCACCCACTGCCCGACTGCGCCATAGGCCCAACTCGATCCGGAGCCGTTGATCTCCGTCGGCGTTGCCGCGCCGGCCACGCCGGAGGAGGCAAGTACGCCGATGAGCGTGATGGCCACGAGGACGAGGGTCGCGCCCCCGACGCGCCAACCCGAATGCCGGATCCGGGAGCGCCTCACCGGACTTTGCGCTCCCGCACGAGCAGCCGGGCCGCCACGAACAGCGCCAGCACCATGAAGAGCAGCACACTGGCCGCGCCGAAGGCGCGGTCGATGGCATTGGGCTCGTGGGTGATGTACATGGTGTAGATGAAGAGGGGGAGCGAGTTCATCGGCTTCCCGATCGGCTCGTAGGTCAAGAAGTTGGACGCGTTCGCACAGATGAGGACCACCGCGGTCTCGCCGATGCCGCGGGCGATAGCCAGGATCACCGCGGTGACCAGCCCGGGCCCGGCGGTGGGCAGCACGACCTTCCAAACCGTCTTCCAGTGGCTGGCTCCGAGCGCTCCGCAGGCGTCACGGAGGCCGCCGGGAACGACCCGAAGCGCCACCTCGCCTGCTCGGGCCACGATCGGGGTCATGGTCACCGCCATGGCGATGGCAACGGCGATGCCGGACTTGGCCATCCCGAACTCGACGATGAGCACCGCGTAGACGAACAGGCCGGCCAGGATCTCGGGGAGCGCGGTCATAGCCTCGACCACGGTCCGGACCAGCTGCGAGCCGCGCCCCCCGACCTCGGTCATGAAGACGGCGGTGCCCAGCCCGAGTGGGACCGAGACGGCCACCGCGATGCCGACCTCCACCACCGTACCTACGATGGCGTGGTAGATGCCTCCCTGGCTCAACGGGGCCGAGGGTGCCACGGCTGACATGTCCTTGGTGAAGAAGTTGAGGTGGTCGAGCGCCCTCCATCCCTGGCCGATCGTGTAGACGATCGTGGTGCCGAGGGCGAAGAGAACGATTGCGGCAGCCACGTAGAGCATCGCCGTCACCACTCGTTCGACGACGATGGCCCGGGGGAGACTGATGGCCAGGACCACCACGTAGACGGCGATGAAGGTCACGTACCAACACACCAGGAACCCGAGGATCCCGCTGAAGTCGAGGATGTGCCCGTAGCCGATCACGACCAGTGAGAAGGAGGCCGCTACGGAGCCGACGAGGGCCAGCACGTCCTCGCGGGTGAGGCTCCGAGTCCGCCGGGGCCGGGCCGGTGGCCTGGGCGCGGCGGAGCTGGGCGCGGCGGAGCTGGGCGGTGGACGGTCGGGCGTTGCGGTTCCCTGCCGGGTGGGGAGGTCGAGCGTCGTCACGTCAGATCTCGGTGAGGGCGCCGCTGCGGCTCCGGCGGATCACGACGGCGGCTGCGCTGTTGACGATGATGGTGATGAGGAAGAGCACGAACCCCGCAGTCAGCAGCGCCGAGAGCTGGGCGCGTGTGGCACCGCCGAAGTTGCCGGCGATGAGGGCCGACGTGGTCTGTGCTCCCGCCTCGAGGATCCGGTCCTTGATGGTGAAGTCGGGGGAGACGATGATGAGCACGGCGGCCGTCTCGCCCAGGGCCCGGCCGAGGGCGAGCATGGTGCCGCCGATGATCCCGCCCTTGGCAAAGGGGAACACGACCATGCGGGCGGCGCCCCAGCGGGTGCCGCCGAGAGCCATTGCGGCCTCGCGCTCACCGGCGGGCGCCTGGTCGAAGACGCCGCGCATGACGGCGCAAGCGAGCGGGATGGTCATCATGGAGACGGTCAGGCCCGCGATGAAGACCGAACTGGTGTAGCGGGACTGCTGCCACACGGCGGCGTGGGCGTCGGTGTTGACCTTGAAGATGGGGATGAAGCTCAGGTATTCGCTGAGCCAGCGAGCCACTTCGGTGGCCCGGGGCATGAGGAGGTAGAATCCCCACAGCCCGTAGATGATGCTCGGCACAGCGGCCATGAGGTCGATGGCCGAGACCAGCCACGACTTGGCCCGCTTGGGTGCGTAGTCGCTGACGAAGAGGGCGACCATGAACGCGAAGGGGAACCCCACCACCAGAGCGACCAGCGCGACTTCGACGGTGCCGACGAGCACGGCGGCGATCCCGATGTGGTCGAGCTCGGGTTGCCACTGGGTCTGGGTGAAGAAGTGCAGCCCGTAGTGGCGCAGGGTCGGGATGGACTGGTAGCCGAGGAACACGCCGATCGCACCGGTCATGCAGAGCACGAAGAGGCCCACTGTGCGGGCCGCGCCGTGGAAAATCCGGTCAGACGCGGCGTGGGTCGTCGTGAGCTGGCGCGGCACGACCTCGGGGTGCGCGGTGACCGTCATCCGAAGCGACCTCCGACGTAGTCGGCTGTCCGGGGGTCGGACGGGTCGCTGAAGATCTGGTGAGTCGGGCCTTGCTCCACGATGCCGCCGGGCGCGCCCTGCTCGGCCAGGAAGAAGGCGGTGTTGTGCGACACTCGGGCCGCCTGCTGCATGTTGTGAGTCACGATGACGATGGTGAGCTGCGGCGAGAGCTCGGCGATGGTCTCCTCGACCCTGCGGGTCGAGGTGGGGTCGAGGGCGGAGCAGGGCTCGTCCATGAGCAGCACCCGTGGCTTGACCGCCAACGCCCGAGCGATGCAGAGGCGCTGCTGCTGGCCGCCCGAGAGTGCGCCGCCGGGGCGGGTCAGGCGCTCCTTGACCTCGTCCCAGAGGTGGGCCTGCCGAAGCGAGGTCTCGACCACCTCCTCGCGCGCGGACCGGCTGAGCTTGGTGCTGGTGAGCGCGAAGCCCGCCGTCACGTTCTCGGCGATCGACATGGCCGGGAACGGGTTGGGCTTCTGGAACACCATGCCGATCTGCTTGCGGGCATGGGTGATCCTGTATCCCGACGCGTAGATCTCCTTGCCGTCGAGGTAGACCTCGCCCGCCATCTGCGCACCGGGGATCGACTCGTGCATGCGATTGAGGATGCGCAGGAAGGTCGACTTGCCACAACCGGATGGCCCGATGAGTGCGGTGACCGAGGCGGGCGCGACCGACAGCGACACGTCGGTCAGGACGAGGGTGCCGCTGAACCAGGCGGAGATTCCGACTGCTTCGAGAGCGCCAGGGGTGGTCAGGGGGAACGCCGCGCCGCGTGCCGTCGTGGCCGACTCCTCGGTCATCGCCATGTGGTCACCGCCTCTCTCCCCGGATCACGTCGCTGCGGCTCCGACAATGGGCTTGTTGAGGAGGAGGGACCCGGTCGAGCCGTAGAAACCGGCGTCGCCGTAGTTGAAGACCCCGCCGTCGGAGGCCACCAGCCAGTAGCCATTGCCGTCCGGTGTCGCACCGATCCCGACGATGGACTGGTTCAGCTGGATCGCACCCGCCGAGCCGTAGAAGCCGGCGTCGCCGTAGTTGAAGACCCCGCCGTCGGAGGCCACCAGCCAGTAGCCATTGCCGTCGGGTGTGGACGCGATGCCCACGATCGGCTTGTTCAACGGCAGGGCGCCGGCCGAGCCGAAGAACCCGGCGTCGCCGTAGTTGAAGACCCCGCCGTCGGAGGCCACCAGCCAGTAGCCCTTGCCGTCGGGTGTGGACGCGATGCCCACGATCGGCTTGTTCAACGGCAGGGCGCCGGCCGAGCCGAAGAACCCGGCGTCGCCGTAGTCGAAGACCCCGCCGTCGGAGGCCACCAGC
>Ga0116219_10002935_pt1 | contig 13858 bp, 15 predicted proteins | sample Sb_taG_4_FD_91019 | JGI IMG/M metagenome (GOLD analysis project Ga0116219, IMG submission 91019) | Peat soil microbial communities from Weissenstadt, Germany - Sb_50d_6_BS metaG | ecosystem: Environmental > Terrestrial > Soil > Wetlands > Peat | place: Germany: Weissenstadt | collected 2010-09-21
AAGAAGCCGCCACCCAAAAAAAGCCGCTACCGCAACGGCGGGCATGTATCGACCTACAAACTACTTACAGTTGACGATCCCTGACACCTTGGAAGCCCTGCCCTGAAGGGGTTCCACATTCGGCCGCCGCGCTGTGCAACCCCTTCGGGGTAGTTGTTTTCTTTTTTTGCCCCTGACCCAGGGTGCGCGGAGTACCGCGACCCTGGGCTAGGTTGTGCAACTGCTTCGCAGTTGGAAGACAATCCCGCAAACTTGTGTAGCTACCAATGCTCTGTGGCCCGAACAGCATTGCTTTTTTCACGTGGCGTCCGGATTGGTTTCGCGAGTCAAGGCGCAGTACAGCCAAGTCTTGGCGTAACGCCAGTAGCGGTCGGCAGTCGCACGAGAAATCCCCAGCACTTCCGCGGCTTCCTCGATGGACAGGCCGGCGAAATAGCGCAGCTTGACCAGCTCGGCCTTCACGGAGTCGTGCTGGACGAGCAAGTCCAGGGCCTCGTGGACGGCCAGCACATCCGGCGCTGGATCCTCCTCGAGCTCGACGGCCGAGTCCAGATCCACCCTTTGCCAGGCGCCACCCCGTTTTTGACTTTGCTTCGCGCGGGCATTATCCACCAGAATGCGGCGCATGACTTCCGCCGCGGCGCGAAAGAAATGGGTTCGGCCATTCCAGCTTCGCTCACCTGCACCATCCACCAGGCGCACATAGGCCTCGTGGACCAAGGCAGTGGCCTGAAGCGTCTGGCCGGGATTCTCCTGAGCGAGCCGCTGGGCAGCGAGTTTGCGCAGCTCGTCGTAGACGAGCGGCAGCAGTTGTTCGGCGGCCTTGGCATCGCCTTGCTCGATGGCGGACAAAATGCGGGTAACTTCGGTCATGGGCAACACCGACAGGTACGAAGAGGCCGGGGTAGGGAATCTTTCACCTCCGGGGGGCGTCTACGCTGTTGAGCCGTAGGGTCGTTTTCCTCCCCCGGAGACAGCCGAAGAGTATACCATCCGGCTGACGGCAAGTCGTGCATTCGCGAGCGGCGCGTAGTAGCTCAAGCTGGCAGCTTGAGCTACGAGAAATCGGTTGAATTGCGCGTGAGCTGTTGCGGCAAGCGGTGGGCCAAGCGAGAGCGAGCACCCTTGCGGAGCGCTGCACGCGCCCCACCCTCACTCCGCTAGAGGGGGCGCGTGCGTTAGGGTTCGGCCGCGCTCTCTTGTATTTGCAAGGTTAGCAGACGGGGTTCAAGTGGGCCGTTCCCAGCAGCGCTCCGCGAAGCGCGGCAGGTAGCGCTCGGCAAAAGTGACAACAGCGATCTGCGTTTGCGGATTGTCCATTCCCCAGATGCTGGCCCGCAGGTCTTCTCCGTCGGAGTCCATCTGGATGAAGAACTTGTCCTCGACAGCCAGCACGGCTGACAGCTTCTTGAGAAGTTTCTGCGCCAGCTTATTCACGCCCGGGCCGCCGACGCTGATCAGCGGCAATTGGTGCAAATCGGGGTGGCAGAGGTAATAGCGATCGCTGAGCACGAGTCCCATGCGGTCGTCGCGGCCGGTGCCCAGATTGTCGATCTGGCTTTGCAGATAATATGCCAGCGGCCTGTCCATCTGCTCCGCGCGCAAGCTACTGCCCGTAACGATGAGAATCAGTCCAGGCGGGTAGTCCCCCATGGTCGGCCCTCGCACTCCTCTTTCGACCATCCTATCAATGATTGGAGTGGAGGGAACCAGTAATTTGCGCAGGCGCGGCGGCCGGCCCTGATCGAAGTCAATCTCGGGACTGGAATGCAACAAGAGCCGTCCAAGCTACCGGCTGCCCGCCCATTCCTCCGCCTTGGCAAGGAGAGCACGCACGGCGCCGGTTTCGCTGTCCGCCTGGACGTCGATGTGATGCATGCGGCCAGCCTGGGCGGTGGGCAACAGGCAGTTGATTCGAAAGGTGCCCGGTGACGGTTTCTCCACGTGGAAGCAGGTCGCACCGAGCTGATCGAGCCGGGCGTGGACGCCGCTCCAATCGACGGCCTGGCTCTCCTGCACGCGGTTGCGAAGGACGCCAAGCTCCTCGGGGCTTGGCATACTCAAGGGAGCCGGGCGCGGGTTCGAGCGCGGCCGGGCGGGCGCAAGATCGTCGTCCGCCTGGGCACGGAAGATCGGCCGGGGCTGGCTGGGCTGCTGTACCTGCGCGGGATTCCACGAAGCCTGCGGCTGCTGGTTGGCGTACGCCGGCGCGGGGGGTCGAATGTACTGCTGGCCTGGATAGGGAGCGGGCGCGCGCTGCTGGTAGTACTGCTGCCCAGGGTAGGGTTGCGCGTAGGTCGTAGGAGCCATTGTCGGCGCACCGCCGAACATCGGGGTAGGACACCCCACAGGCCCTCAGCCGGCGCCGCTACGCATGGGAACTATGGTAATCCAGGCAATCGCGCCCAGTGAAGAGACCACCATCGTCAGCGCTTCCTTGCGCATGCGATATTCCTCCGTGATAGGCCGGCCAAGGCTCGAAGTAATCGAGTCACTCTCGACCGAGCGGGCGGGAAGATAACACATGGCCCACGCAGGTAAAAGGGCAGATTCCGCGAGGCAGGCGAGATGCATGATTTACAAAAGCTCGCGTAGAAATTACAAAGACCCGCTTATCCTGCGAGCGCGTTGCCGACTTCCTTGCAAAGTTGCTCGGCGCTATGGGCCTGGGGCGCCTCGGCAATGACGCGCACGATCGGCTCGGTATTGCTCGGCCGCACGTGCACCCAGCGGTCCTCCCAATCCAGCCGCAGCCCGTCCAGTCGATCTGCCTTGGCCTGCGGCCAGCGCGTGGTTAGCGTCGCGAACAGCCCGGGCAGCCGGTCGCGGTCGATCTGATACTTGATCTTCACGATATGGTAGCGCGGCAGCTCGGCGACCAGTTCGCTGAGCCTTTTGCCCGTTTCTGCCAGGAGCTGGAGGATCAATCCCATGCCAATGAAGGGATCGCGCACCCATCCGACGCGTGGATCGATCACGCCGCCGTTGCCTTCGCCGCCGATGACCGCGCCGACCTCACGCATCTTGTCGACGACATTGGCTTCGCCCACCGCCGAGCGAAAACAAGTGCAACCGAATTGCCTGGCGATATCCTCATTGACCCTCGATGTAGACATGTTGAGCACAATGGGGCCGCGCTCCTGGCGAAGGCGCGTAAAGACGGCAAGCGCCAGCGTAAGCTCTTCGCCAATGTAATGTCCTGTCTCATCGATAAGCGCCAGGCGATCCGCATCCGGATCGAGGACGAAGCCGATATCCGCGCGGTGTCTGGGAACGAGAGGACAAATATCGCGCAGGTTCTCAGCAATGGGCTCGGCCTCGTGCAGAAAGCGGCCATCCATGTCGCAGGCGTGCAGTGTCGCCTGGCAGGCCAGCGCTTCGAGCAGCTTGCGGCCCAGCATTCCTCCGGCACCGCCGTTAGCATCGAGAAACACGCCGAATCGGCGTTCTCTGAGCGCGCGCACATTCAACAACCCGAGCACCTGGTCGCGATGCCAATCGCCTGCCTGGCCGCACGGGGCCACCTTGCCGAGCTGGTCCCACGAAGCTCTGCGGAACGAACCGGACTCGAAGAGGTCTTTCAGTTTTTGACCCTCGGTCGCGGTGAGGACTTTGCCTTCCGGGCCGAAAAGCTTCAGACCGTTCCACTGCGCGGGGTTGTGGCTGGCGGTGATCTGAATCCCGCCGGCAGCGCCAAGACGACGCACTGCCAATCCGCAAGTAGGTGTCGGCACGATATCCAGGTCGTCGACATCGCAACCGGCGCTCAGAAGGCCGGCGAGCACGGCGTGACGCAAGAGCACGCCGCTGGCCCGGCCGTCGCGGCTCAGAACGATCTTCCCGCCCTGGGTGCTGGTCCCCAGCGCTAGGGCAAAGGCGGTCGCTGCCTCCGGCGTCAGTCCCTGCCCGATGACTCCCCGAATCCCCGAGACGCTGACGATCAAGCCAGTTTCCTGCGCCATGCTTGTTTCCTCTACTCGCCTACGTTGCCTGGGCGCTCCAAGCCGCGATTGCACTTTGTGTTCCGATTATCTCGGCGCGTGCCATCGGCCGATGATACCTTGGATGTGCGCGACGCCCCAAATCTAATCTCGCAGGAAAGCAATGAAGGTCGGCACAAGCGTCTCCTGCCGGGGCATGCCGGGTCGGTTCTGGCCCGGGCTCTTGCTTTCGCTCCTTGCGGGTTGCGCGACGGCGCAGCCCCACATCGAGCAAGCGCTCCAGGCAGATAGCCGGCCGACCGGCACCAGCGCCGGCGCTGTCGAATCTTACCATGCCCGCTGCCCGGATGTCCTGGAAGTCACCGTCGATGGCAGGCCCGATTTATCGGGCCGGAAAGAGATCGGCCCCGACGGCCGCATCGACCTCGGCAGCCCCGGCCGCGCACGTGTCGAGGGCCTGTCCGCACCCGACATCGCCCGCCGCGTGGCCGAAGAGTCCGAGGTGGCGCCCGCCGGGGTTCATGTGCGCGTGGCCACTTATAAGAGCGAACAGATCTTCTTGATCGGCCAGGTCGCCGGCTCGCAAAGCGTCGTGCCCTACCAGGGGCCCGAAACCGTCGTGGATCTCTTGCGTCGCGTCGGCGGTCTCACGCCGGGTGCCGCTCCCGACGATGTGTACGTGGTTCGTTCCCGCATGGTCGAAGGCCGCCGGCCCGAGGTCTTTCGCGTGGATCTGCGGGCCATCGTCTTGCGGAACGACCAACGAACCAACGTCACCATTCAGCCGCTCGACCAGGTCTTTGTGGGCGAGAGTGGACGGTGCTCGTTCGAAAAATGCATCCCGCCCTGGTTGCGGCCCCTTTATGAAGCCTTCTGCGGGATGCGTCATCCGGCCACGGATCAAGATGCCCAGACCGGACAATCTGGGCAGCTCCGGAAAACCTGAAAACTCGGACGGAACACCATTTCGCAGGCCTTTTACTCCACCTTGCCTCCTTGCCAGCCCACTACCCCGTTATCCATGACCCTACGTACGCCTGCTCTTGCTCCCATGCGCGGCAGAAGGTATAGCTTTCTCCCCTGATGAAAGGGTTGCAGTAATCCTGGGGAACGGAGAGGGACGATCATGCTCATGCGCATCGGCCGGCACCGGCTGGCATTACTGGTCGGTTTTGTGATTTTGGGCGGCCTCGCTGTCTTCTGGACCCGGCATGGCTCGATGTCGAAAGCCCGAGCCAATCCACCGGAACCTCAAGCACCGGCAGATCAGGGCGCTCCTGCGGGCGCACAAGTATCGACCTCCGACTATTCTCAGCGGGTGGTCGCGTACATCTTCGGCACTGTCGCCATCACGCGCGAGAACCTCGGCGAATACCTCATCCAACGCATGGGTGCGGACCGGCTCAACAACCTCGTCAACAAGATGATCATCGAACGGGTTTGCCAGGCGAAGGGTATCGAGGTCACGGAAGCGGAAATCGAGGCCGAGCTGGCAGAATCGACCACCAAGATGGGCGTGACGCTTAAGGAGTTCGAAACCAAGATCCTCAAGCCCCGTAGCAAAACGCTCTATGAGTGGAAGGAAGACGCGCTGCGGCCGGAGCTGCTCATGAAGAAGCTTTGCCGCGACCGGGTCCAGGCCACCGAGGACGACCTCCACAAGGCATTCGACGCCTACTATGGCGAGAAGGTCAAATGCCGGATCATTCTCTGGCCCAAGGATCAACAAAGCGTCGCATGGAAGATCTATGGCAAGATTCGGGACAGCGAAGAGGAATTCCAGCGTGCTGCGCGCACGCAAGCCAGCCAGCAGTTGGCCGCCAAGGGCGGTGAGGTCCAGCCCATGGGTCACTACACGACCGGGAACGAGGCATTGGAAAAGGCAGCGTTCAGCCTGCGGCCAGGCGAGATTAGCCAGTTGATCGAGACGCCCGAAGGACTCGTCGTCGTCAAGTGCGACGCGCGCGTGCCCCCGCAAGCCGACAAGCATCTGGAAACGGAGCGCGCCAAACTGACCAAGGAAGTGATCGAGAGAAAGCTCACGCTCGAGATACCCAAAGTCTTCGCCGAGCTGCGCGAAAAGGCCCAGCCAAAGCTGATGCTGGGAAACACGATCAGCGAAGAAGACTTGAAACGCGAAGTTCGCCAGGAATTGAAGAACGACACGTCCTCAAGGACTGCCTCTCCCCGCTGATGAAGGATAATCTCGAAGGCTAGACAACCCTTCATCGGGCCCTGAGATTGTCGGCGAAGAAAGAATGACCGGAAGGCAGGAAGAGAACTTGGTTCTCTTCCTGCCTTCTTCGCTTTCATGGCAATAGAGGCATCGTCGCCCGGAGCTATGGCGGAAGCTGTCAGCTTGCGCTATCTGAGAATATTAACCAGCAAAAACCGGCAGGGCGCGACATCATGCGCGCGCCGAAAATCGCGGAAAACACGCGGCTTTTGGCAAGGCCAAAGCATTTTGAGAATGGCCCCCTCCCGAAATGCCATGTCGAGGCCTCAGAAAGTGTCAAAAACACGGCCTTTTTGCCTGGTTGTCATTATGAGACTAAAAAGGCACCTTGGCGCAAAATGCATTGGGAGCCTCGAAAACAGGAATTTCACAAGATATTAGGGATTCTGTTACGCTTCGTCTTGAGACGAGCCGCTTCTCTTGACGAGCCAAATTCCCTGGAAAAATCCGCAGAAATGCTCAGATGGGGATCTCATCGATCAGAACGTGATCGAAACTCCATCTAAGACGTGTTGTCTGGGGTGCATCCGCACGGGTGTCATTTTAGCACATGCAAGGCAGCCAGTCAGCTGCATTGCTTGTCTTGGCGGAATCTGCCCAAGCAGATCGAACCCGACCGCCGCAACCCTGTCACCGAACCTATATGGCCGTGCGTGAATCGGCAGCGGCGTAGGACAGAATTCCTAATCTGTCCGGTCAGGTTGGAAACCTGACCTACTGCCGAATCGCGTACCGTCATATAGAGACGCGGCCATTGTCCATTGGTATCTACCCAACTTTGCGGGTCGGTTTCCTACTGCGCAGCAGTTGCACAACGGGGCCCAGGGTCGCTGCCGCGACGCATGTCGCGGCGGCGCACCCTGGGAGAGAAGGTCCTTCCTTGTCCAAACTCTGAAGGAGTTTCACGCGGACGCAGAAGATCCTCGCATGCCGCAGTGGCAGACGGTGAATGCACATGGTCTCTTGCACGAAACACGATGAACATTACGGAACGCTCGCGTAATCGACGGCCGATATTGGGGATTTGGGCAACTCCTTCAGAGTTGGTCTTTGTTGGGTTGGCCGGTATCCCAAGGTGCGCTGTCGCGACCCAGGGCTAGGTTGTGTCACGCTTTCAGCGTGGAAAACAGGAACGATCCGGAGTTTTGTAAATGCGATTGGTCTCCTGAGCTCGCCGCTGCCGATGACGAGAAATCGAGTCAGGTTTGTGGAGATCTTCGCTGAGTCCGAGCCGTCTTCTACGTGGGACAAACGCGCAGGACCTACCGCTCAGTCGGACATCTGAATCTCTTTCAGTTTGTCCCTGGCGCGATTCAAAAGTGATTCGGGCAACTTCACGTAGAACAATTGATCCACATGCTCCTGCCCCACATCAATCGCCCAGGAAAGGAAATCTTGCAGTTCGTGTCGCTTGCTGCGCGGTTGTTGGTTACGGACGAGAGCCCATGTGGTACCGCTGATGGGATAGGAGCCCTTCCCTGGGGCATTTGTGATCGAGAAGCGAAGATCAGCCGGAATGTTTACCAGGCCGTAGTTCGCGGCCTGCGTCACTGACTGCAATGTTGCCTTCACAAACTCTTGCTCGCGATTTTGTACGAGTCCGGATTGAAGGTCGAACCGATAGACATTGGATAACTTGACGTAACCAATGCTTCCAGGCGTTTGACGAACTTGCTTGGCTACACCTTCGTTGCCGAATGCGGCCTGACCTGTCGGCCAAGGCACCTCGGTAGCCGCGCCAATTTTCGTTTTCCATTGGCTGCTGACTTTGCTGAGATAGTCCACCCAGATGTACGTGGTACCGCTGCCATCGGACCTGTGCACTACAGCAATGTCCTTGTCGGGCAGCCGGTTCGCAACCTGAGGATTGAGGCTCTTCAGCGCAGCGTCGTTCCATTTCGTGATTCTGCCCAGGTAGATCTCGGCGAGCACGGGACCAGTGAATCGCAGCGGTTCGGTAAGCTCCGCAAGATTGTAGACCGGAACAACGGCGCCGAGGACCAAGGGGATGTGGAGCAGCTCCCCGCCCTTCTCGCGAGCTTTCGCTAGCTGCTCGTCGGTCAACGGCGCATCGGAGCACGCAAAATCGACTCTCTTTTCAAGGATCGCCTTGATGCCCCTCCCGGATCCTGTCTCCTCGTAGCTTACCTTGCAGCCACCCTCGGTCTTTTCGTACTCCGCGGACCATTTGAGCATCAGGGGATATACGAACGTAGAGCCAGCCCCGTTCAAGCGTCTGTCCGGCGTGCCCGAGCCGATGCCACACCCAAGGGCTCCGGTCATGACGCACAGGATGATTACCCACCATAGTCGGTTCATGGCTCCCCCGTGTGCTTGTCTAAGGCTCGGTGGCCGTGAACGTCGATGCTGACATCTTGGAACTGCAAGCGGTTCCCAGAAGCTGTCTTCAAATCGACCTCAATCTGAGCACCGGCCAATTGGTCTTGCTGCCGCGGCATCATCGATCTCCTCGCCACTCAGCCTGACCGGCTGGCAAGCAAAACCCGCTTTCCTGTCGCGAACCGAACGCCGAAGTTGAGGATCATGACCACCGCCAGAAGGACAAGAGCCGCAGCCCATGCCTGCCGGTGCCAGTCGTCGTAGGGGCTGACTGCATACGTAAAGATGTAGACCGGGAGCGACGGCGTGAAGTCGCCGGGAGACCGCGGCCAGTACTGATTGCTCGAAGCCGTGAGCAGCAACGGAGCTGTCTCGCCCGCGACACGCGCAATCGCCAAAAAAACTGCCGTGATGATCGCGGGCAGGGCGGCTGGCACGGTTACACGCAAAACCGTTTGGTAGTGTTTGGCGCCGAGTGCGTGACTGGCATCGCGAATGGTCCGGGGGACCAGCTTGAGCGCTTCCTCCGAGGCACGCATGACGATGGGGATCATCATGACACCCAAGGCAAATCCGCCGGCCCATCCGGAGAAATGACCCAGCGGCTTGACGACTAACGTGTAGGCGAAGATGCCGACAACGATCGACGGCACACCGCCGAGCAATTCGCCGACGAACCGGACCGTGCGTCCGAGGCGACCGCTCCGGTATTCGGCCAGGAAGATGGCAGCGAGCAGCCCAATCGGAACAGCAAAGGCCGTGGCAAGGGCCACAAGTAGTGCGCTCCCGTAAAGTGCGTTTGCCATGCCGCCCCCTGTTTGACCAACGGGCGCGGGCAAGTTCACAAAGAATTGCCAATTCAGTGCACTGATTCCTTCATAAACCAGGTGTCCTAAAATGAAGAAAAGCGGCAAGAGGGTTGCGAATAAGCACGCGCCGAGCACTACCGTCATCGTCCGGTCAATCCAATGCGTCCTTCGCCTCGTGCGTTGGGACGGGCGAAGCGGAGGTGGGGGAGTCTCCTCTGCCATTTGATCGTTCGCAGTCGTGGAAGTTTGACGGGGTGCTTGCTTGCTGGTGACTCTCAGTCGCCCGGCAAAGAAGGACGTGATGTGTCTGACTCGGCTGACCCGCCAAATCAGCAGCCGTGCAAGAGAATTAACGATCACACTGACCAGCAGGAGCACCAGCCCCAACTCGGCCAGGGCTGACAGGTAGAGATCGTACGTCGCTTCCGTAAATTCGTTCGCGATGACGCTGGCAATCGAGTTACCCATGGCGAACGGCGACAGGCTGATTTCCGTGCGGTTGCCGATCAGCATGGTCACCGCCATCGTTTCCCCCAGCGCCCTGCCCAAAGCGATGAAGCAGCCTCCAACAATGCCTGGACGGGCATAGGGAAGAACCACGCGCCATATGGTTTGCCACCTGGAGGCTCCCAAGGCCAACGAGCCTTCCCGTTGCGCACTCGGCACCGCCCGGCAAACGTCGTAGGAAACTGCTGCCACATAGGGCACAATCATGATGGCGAGTACGATTCCTGCGGGAAGAATGCCGATGCCGCCCCAATCTGGATTGCCCAAAAACCGGCCCAAGCGATGCAATGCCGGCGACAGGACAAATAGGCCCCAGAATCCATAGACCACGCTGGGCACAGCCGCCAGCATCTCGACGAAAAACGAACCGCTGCGCTTCAACCAACCAGGAGCAATCTCCGACAGATAGGCTGCCGTGCCCACTCCCAGTGGGACCGCGATCAACATGGCGACTGTTGAGGTCGCGACTGTGCCATAGATGAACGCCAGGGCCCCAAAAAGGCGATGGGTAGGTTCAGGGTCCCAGGTAGTGGTCGTCAGAAATCGACCGCCGACGGACTGGATTGCAAGCCACGATTTCCAAAGGAGCACCAGCAAAAGCGAGGCGGCTAACAGGATTACGAGCACGGCGCCAGACTGGCAAAGCAACCGAAAGCACCAATCGCCCAGGTGATCGAAAACGGAAAGGGATTGCTTAGCGCGCCAAGGAGCAACCTGTCCGGCGGCGCTCTCGGGTTCGGGCTTGGTAGTATGCGCAGTCATCGACTTTCTCGGAACGCAATTCTAATTGGCGGTTGTTACCCCGGAGAGCTTTTTCTCCAGGCGCTCCACCAGACCGGAAGGAAGGCTGGCGTAATGGAGGCCTGCGGCATACTGCTGGCCTTGATGTGTAACCCAGTGGAGAAAATCGACGACTGCCTTACCTTTGGCACCTGGCTGGTTCTTATAAATGACGGCCCATACGGTGCCGCTGATGGGGTAGGAGTCTTCGCCGTCAGCGTCCGTGATTGAATAGCGCAGATCCTCGGGAATCTGTTGCAAGGAATGGTTTGCCGCTGCGGTCACAGATTCCAAACTGGCTTTGATGGGCGTGCCTGTGCGGTTCTTCACGAGCCCAAATTCGATCTGGTTCTGGAGAGCGTAGATCAGCTCGATGTATCCGATGCTTCCGGGTGTAGCTTTCACCCTGCCGGCGACCCCTTCGTTACCCTTGCCGCCTTCGCCGCAGGGCCAGTTCACCGACGTACCCACGCCCACCTTGTCTTTCCACTCCGGGCTCACCTTGGAGAGGTAGTCCACCCAGATGTACGTCGTGCCGCTGCCATCGGACCTGTGCACGACCCCAATTTGCTTATCTGGCAGAGGCGCGTCCGGGTTTAGATCCTTCAGCGCTTTGTCGTTCCACCTGGCGATCTTGCCCAGAAAAATGTCGGCTAGCACTGGCCCCGAAAAGACCAGGGGCTTGTTGACGTCTGCGAGATTGTAGGCCGGCACGACGGCGCCCATGACGAGAGGAATGTGGACGGCCTCGCCGCCGGTCTCCGCAGCCTTTTTCAATTGTTCTTCATTCATAGGCCCATCCGTGCATCCGAAATCAAATGTCTTGGCCGTCATCTGCTGGATGCCGCCGCCGGAGCCAATCGATTGGTAATTGACTTCGACGCCATGCGCCTTGTCATACTCGCTGGCCCACTTCGTCATCATCGGGTAAACGAACGTTGAGCCACCACCATTCAATCGTTGTTTGGGACTGCCCCCGCAACCGATCGCAAGGGCTGCGAGGAGACTCGCTACGCCCGTCGCCCAGGTCCACCGCATCGTTACACCCCCCTCAAAGCTGGCCTCGATCGGTCGGGGGCGCCAGTTTATAAGGCGCCTCAGAAGAGTATATCTGCATAGGCGAATATACAAAAGCTCATAAAGGATGCAACTTCGGCTTCTTGAAAGTTTGATGAAGGACAACCTCGAACGGTGTCACTGCGTCCGGAAGGACGAAGATCAACGTCTTTCTGTTAGCTCTTGCAAGGCCAAAAGGCATTCCAGTCCTCCATTCCAGAACCAACTAATGATCTCGAATGGCGGGTTGCGCTGAACCTGACTTGACCAAGTCCTTGGAGACGCTGGCGAATGCGCAACAGTCCGAGGTGTTTGTTTGGGTACTGGGGCCAAGACCACCGCTTGCAGCGACATCCTTTTGAATCTCAGGCAGGTCAATGAAGCAGCTGGCCAAACATGCGAACGCCTTCTCCTGAAGTGCGGACTTCGCTGGGGCGAGCGTGTAAAACGCCCTGTGACCGCATAATCGGGAAACCACCAGGCCTGCCTTGCGCAAGTAAGCGAGGTGGCGGCATACTTCTCCAGGGCTGATTTGGAGGATCTTGCAGATGTCATCCAACGAGCGCTCGCCTCTCTGAAGGAGATGGAGAATTCGAAGGCGCGCCAGGTGCGAGAACGCCCGCAGCATCAAATCGACTCGGTCAGAGGAAATACGTCTTTTCATATACGTGTAGTCTTCATTCTCGAAGCGTCAGAGTATTGCGCTTCGCCAGGGTTGAAGCGAGTGCATGGCACCAAACACCGGCATCCGGGATTTCGAAGTCTTATCTGCTTAACCGAATATAAAAGTCTCCAAAAAAACACGGACGAAAATCGAATCAGGTGGTCCGCAGTGAGCCGACCACGTGTGTCAACGTGCAGCTTGATGCTGTTCAGTCGTACTCGGAATGTTCTCATTCGTGTAGCCGAATATGAAAGATCAACAAAAGTTGGCGCTGCAGTCTGCCTTGTCTTTGTGCGCCTTGAAATTGCACGACCTAGCTGCATGCGTCCCGGCTTTTGCTCGATTGGCGTCCGCATTCGCGCAGCCGAATATAGCTGGCGCGCCCTCAGGATACTTACAGCACCCCCCCAATTCGCGGGCAGCGGCCAACCGCCGACTGTCCGCCTGGATCTCCGGCACGTCGCCGAAGCAGCCTGTGATACACTCGACTAACTTGCCGTGAAAAGGATTTCTGGTGGGTGCTAACGAATAGAAGTTCCACTGCTTTTCTTTGCGAGCGAGCACCAAGCCTGCTTTGCGTAAGTACGCCAAGTGTCTCGACACCCGAGGCTGCGGCACCTGCAAAGCGGCCACGAGGTCCCCCACGCATACTTCGCCTTCGCGCAGCAGGTAGAGGATGCGCAACCTGTTCCGGTCCGAGAACGCTCGGAACATGAGGTCCACGCTGTAGCGACTAGTTGTGCGGGTCATCTTCGATTAGAAATTCTAGCCGGGAGTAAAGGGGCTGTCTACAGAGCGGACGACGGAATCAAGGCCCTCACTCATTCTTCACAAAGAAAAAGGGGCGGGGCGGATTCTGTCCACTCGCGACAAGAGGAGAAAATGGTGTCGCTTCATTTTACGACGAAAGCGGCAAAGGGGCGGGAGTCTTATTTTTGAAAAGACTCCCGACCCCTTTGCCCCGGTTGCAGGCTATGTTCTAACTACGACAGCGCGCTCAAGGACCGCGAAAACATGGCACCCGGCGCACAGCTGGTGAAAGTGTGCGCGCAAAATCCAGACGTGTCTGAATTCTGCGCGCACAGGCTACGTCAAATATCCAACGATCTCCTCTCTAGCGCCTCTGTTTTGCGAAAGTTAGGGAGCCCTTTCCCGACCACTCGTAGCCAAGCGGGTCGGTGGATCCCAACACAAAGGGCTCGGTGCTGGCGTACATGGTCCAGCCGCCCGTGACACCCTTGAATTTTCCGGTACATTCCGCATCATACGGGACAAACTCAGCCAGGAAAAACGCCTGGTACGTGCCGCCGAAGCCTACTTTGCCGCTTACATGGACCAGATCATACGTCCCCGTTGGAGTCGTGCCATCAGGGGTACCGTAATACACGGCTAATTTGTCCCCATCTTCACCGGTAAACACGTAGGGCCCATCGCTGCGGAACGTACCGGTGAAATCTCCATTCGCGTTTGGTGTCAAGTCGAGTGAGGCGTTGTAGACTCCCCCCTCGCCCTCATAGAAACCGAG
>Ga0116219_10002936_pt1 | contig 13856 bp, 11 predicted proteins | sample Sb_taG_4_FD_91019 | JGI IMG/M metagenome (GOLD analysis project Ga0116219, IMG submission 91019) | Peat soil microbial communities from Weissenstadt, Germany - Sb_50d_6_BS metaG | ecosystem: Environmental > Terrestrial > Soil > Wetlands > Peat | place: Germany: Weissenstadt | collected 2010-09-21
CCGGGATCGCTGGCGCCGGTGGGGCGCCGGGTGGCCGCCCTGACGATCGACTGGCTGATCGCCTACGGCCTGGCGGCGCTGGCCCAGGCGTTCGGGGCCTTCTCCGGGCTCATGCTGTCGACCGCGGTGCTGGTGACCTGGTTTGCGCTCGGCCTGATAACGGTGCGGCTGTTCAGCTTCACACCCGGGCAGCTGGCGCTCCGGCTGCAGGTGGTCTCGGTGGACGGGCGGGTGCCGGTGGGGATCGGCCGGCTCGCGGTGCGTGGCCTGCTGCTCGCGGTCGTCGTCCCGGCGTTGTTCACCGACTGGGACGGGCGCGGGCTGCACGATCGGCTCAGCGGAACGGCGGTGGTGCGGCGGTAGCGTGCGCTACCTGCGGCGCACGGTGCGCTGCACCCCTCGCATCTTGCCGGCGTTGGGCAGCGGCCCCTTCGGCACGACGGCCGAACCGGTCCGCGTTCCTAACGCGGCCAGCCGCGACTCCAGCGAGTCCATCTGTTTGACGGTGATGTTGTTCGGCAGGCGGGTCAGGTGGCGCTCCAGCTTGGCCAAGGGAACCTCGTCGTCGCCGCCACCGACGACGATGTCGTAGATCGGCACGTCGCCGATGAGCCGCGCGGTGCGCTTCTTCTCCTGGGCCAGCAGCGGTTTGACGCGGGCCGCCGACCCCTCGCCGACCAGGATGACGCCGGGCCGGCCGAGCACCCGGTGGACCGCGTCGAAGTGACCCGTCGCCGCCACGCCCGGGGTCACCCGCCACTTGCCGCGCAGGTTGTCCAGCACCCACGCCGCGGCGCCGGTCTGACCGTCGGCCTTCTTGTAGATCGCCTTCTGGGCGCGGCGGCTGAAGATGATGAAGGCCACCAACCCGCCCAGCACAACGCCGAAGGGGATCAAGGTGATCATGGTGAACCCGCCGGCGAAGACCCCGACGGCCACCGACGCCCCGACGATCAGCACGAACGCGCCGATCATGTACGGCAGCAGGCGCTTGTCCTCCTGGCGCTGAATGTTGAACGCCTGCCACAACTGGGCGCGGCGCTCCTTCGCGGCGGCCTTGCGGGCGGCCGCGGCCTGCGCCCTCGCGGCCTTGGTCTCAGCGGCGGTGCGGGTTTTTGCCATAGTCAAAGAATACGTAGTTGCCCGGGGCGCCCGGACGGCTATGTCGCCGCGACATCCGGGGCCCGGCCACCGGCGGCCTGCTGGTACAGGCGCCCCGCCCGGTAGGACGATCGCACCAGCGGCCCGGCCAGCACACCGGCGAAGCCCAGCCCCTCGGCATACTGCGCGAACTCGACGAATCCCTCGGGCCTGACCCACCGCTCGACAGGGTGCTGACGCGACGAGGGGCGCAGGTACTGCGTGATGGTGACGATGTCGCAGCCCGCGTCACGCAGGTCGGCCAGGGCGGTACGCACCTCGTCGGGGGTCTCGCCCAGGCCGAGGATGAGGTTGCTCTTGGTGACCAGGCCGAAGTCGCGCGCCGCGGTGAGGACGCCGAGGCTGCGCCGGTAGGTGAAGGCGGGCCGGATCCGCTTGAAGATGCGCGGCACGGTTTCGACGTTGTGCGCCAGGACCTCCGGGCGCGACTCGAAGACCTCGGCCAGCCGGGCGGGCTCGCCGTTGAAGTCGGGGATCAAGAGCTCGACGCCGGTCGACGGGTTGAGCTCTTTGATGGCGCGCACCGTCGCCGCGTACAGCCAGGCTCCGCCGTCGGGCAGGTCGTCGCGGGCGACGCCGGTGATGGTGGCGTAGCGCAGCCCCATCGTGCGGACGCTCTCGGCGACCCGCCGGGGCTCGTCGCGGTCCGGCGGCGCGGGCTTGCCGGTGTCGATCTGGCAAAAGTCGCAGCGGCGGGTGCACTGGTCACCGCCGATGAGGAAGGTGGCTTCCCGGTCCTCCCAGCATTCGAAGATGTTGGGGCAGCCGGCCTCTTCGCAGACGGTGTGCAGACCCTCGCGCCCCACCAGTCCCTTGAGCGCGGTGTACTCCGGCCCCATCCGGGCGCTGACCCGAATCCACGGCGGCTTGCGTTCGATGGGGGTCTGCGCGTTGCGCACCTCCAGGCGCAGGAGTCGGCGGCCCGGCGGAACCGCCGCGGCGGCGACATCAGGCCCGGGTGCGACAGTCACATCGCCGATGCTACGCGCGCGGCGGGCACGTGGTCCCGCACCGGCAGGACGCCGTCCAGGGCGTCGCAGACGGCGGAGGCGACCGCCGCCCGGACGTGGTCGACGGTCACCGTGCGTTGCAGTTCGGCCGACAACGACGTCACCCCGGCGTCGCTGATGCCGCACGGCACGATGGTGCCGAACGCGTCGAGGTCGCAATCGCAGTTGAGCGCAAACCCGTGCAGGGTGGTGGCCCGCGATACGCGTACCCCGATGGCGGCGACCTTGCGCGCGGGCCTACCGCCGCCGGCCGGCGCCCAGACCCCGGACCGGCCGTCGACCCGGATCGTGTCCAGGCCCAGATCGCCACACACCTTGATCAGCGATTCCTCAACGCGGCGAACGTAATTCACCACGTCGAGCGGTTCGGCCAATCCGACGATCGGATAGCCGACCAACTGGCCCGGGCCGTGCCAGGTGATCTTGCCGCCGCGGTCGGTGTCGACGACGGGGGTGCCATCTGCGGGCCGTTCGTGCGGCTCGGTGCGCCGCCCCGCGGTATAGACCGGGGGGTGCTGCAGCAGCAGCAGCGTGTCGCGGCCGCCGGCGACCCGGGCGTCGGCCAGGTCGCGCTGCAGCTGCCAGGCCGTGCGGTAGTCGACGATTCCGAGCTGGCGGACGTCGACCGGGGTCTGCGACGACCGGATGGATTCGGTCACTTTTGTGACGCTACCTGCTGGCGACCATCCCGGCGACGAGGCGTTGGTCACCCCGCCACGCTGGGCGCGGCTAATCGTGGTCGCGGCGGGCGGTGGCGTAGGAGAGCGCCTCGCCGATGGTGTTGTGGCGGAACTGGAAACCGGCGCGTTCCAGCGCGGACGGGATGGCGCGCTGACCGGTGAGCAGCCCCTCGTCGGCGAATTCGCCCACGGTGGCGCGGATCACAAAACCGGGCGCCATCAGCGGGGTCGGGCGGTGCAGCGCGTGCCCGAACGCTGTGGTGAACTCGGCGTTGGTGACGGGGGCCGGTCCGGTCATGTTCACCGGTCCGGACAGCGACGGGTTGAAGATCGCGAACAGCAGTGCCCGCACCTCGTCTTCCAGGCTGATCCACGACATGTACTGACGGCCACTCCCCAGCCGCGCGCCGAGCCCCGTCGCGAACAGCGGCCGCATCATGCGCAGCGCACCACCGGCCGGGGACAGCACCACGCCCGTGCGGGCCAGCACCACCCGGGCGCCGCCGTACTGGGCCGGCAGCGTCGCGGCTTCCCAGTCTTGGCATAGCTGCGCCAGGAAACCGCTACCCGCCCGGTCGTTCTCGTCGACCACCCGGTCCCTGGTGTCGCCGTAGTAGCCCACCGCGCTGGCGTTGATCAGCGTGCCGACGCCGGCGTCGGCGACGGCGCCGGCCAGCACCTCGGTGGGAGAGATGCGGCTGTCGCGCAGGCCCTGCTTGAACGAGCCCGACCATCGGCGCCGACCGATGTTGACGCCGCACAGGTTGACGACGGCGTCGACGTCGCTCAGCGCGTCGGCGTCGAACTCGCCGCTCTGTGGATTCCAGTGCAGTTCCTCGGAATTCGCCGGCGCGCAGCGCACGATGCGCCACACCGTGTGGTCGGCGGCGCGTAGCGCGGCGGCCAGGGCGGACCCGATCAGGCCGGAGGAACCCGCTATCGCGATGACGGCCGTACGATCAGCTTCAGCCACGTTCGCCCGTCCTTCGCCTGTTCTTCTTAAAGGCCCAGATCGGCCTCGAACGCGCCCTCTTCGAGCCGGTTCTTGATCGTGGTGAGGAAACGTCCGGCGTCGGCGCCGTCGATCAGGCGGTGGTCGTAGGTCAGCGGAAGGTAGCAGACCGAGCGCACCCCGATCGATTCGTTGCCGGCCTCGTCGACGACCACCCGTGGCCGTTTGACGATGGCCCCGGTGCCCAACATGGCGGCCTGCGGCGGAACCAGGATCGGGGTGTCGAACAACGCGCCCTGGCTGCCGATGTTGGTGATCGTGAAAGTGCCACCGGACAACTCGTCGGGTTTGAGGTTGCCCGAGCGGGCGCGCGCGGCGATGTCGGCGATCGCCCTGGCCAGCCCTGCCAGCGACAGGTCGCCGGCGTTGTGGATGACGGGGGAGAGCAGGCCCTGCTCGGTGTCGACCGCGAAGCCGAGGTGCTCGGCGTCGTAGTAGGTGATCTCCTTGGTGTCCTCGTTGTAGCTGGCGTTGATGTTGGGGTGCACCTTCAGGGCGTCGATCACGGCCCGGGCGATGAACGGCAGGAAGGTCAGGTTCACCCCCTCGCGCTCGGCGAACGCCGCCTTGGCCCTCGCCCGCAACCCGACAATCCTGGTCATGTCGACCTCGTGGGTCTGGGTGAGCTGGGCGGTGGCCTGCAGGGATTCGCGGGTCTTGGCGGCGGTGATCTGACGGATCCGGCTGGCCTTCTGCGTGGTGCCGCGCAGGTGTGCCAGTGCGGGCGCCGATGCCGCCGCGGGCGCCTGCGCGGGAGCCGGGGCGCTCGCGGCCCGCTGCTGGCGCTCGGCCGCGGCAAGGACGTCTTGTTTACGGATGCGACCGCCCACCCCGGTGCCGGTGAGCTCCGCGAGATTTATCCCGTTCTCGGAGGCCAGTTTTCGCACCAGCGGCGTCACGTACGGTGTGCCGTCTCCACCCGAGGCCGCGTCCTGCGCGGCCGGCTCGGCTTGTGCCGGTGCGGGTTTCGGCGCCGGTTGCGGCTTGGGCTCCGGTGCCGGAGCGGGTGGGGGCGCGGGTTGCGGCGTGGGTTCGGGTTTCGCCTCGGCTTTGGGTTCGGGCTTGGGTTCGGGTGCCGGCGGGGCCGGGGCAGCGGACGGGGCGCCCCCGTCCGAGGTGGCGCCGATGCGCGCCAACTCGCCGCCCACCGGCACGGTGTCGTCCTCCTCGGCGGTGATGCTGATCAGGACGCCGGCCACCGGAGACGGGATCTCCGTGTCGACCTTGTCCGTGGACACTTCCACCAGCGGATCGTCGACCTGGACCGAATCGCCCACCTTCTTCAGCCACCGGGTCACGGTGCCCTCGGCCACCGACTCGCCCAGCTCCGGCATCAGCACCGGGGTGGCGTCACCAGAACCGCCGCCCGACGGCTGCGGCGCCGGTGCCGCAGGTTCCGGCTCGGGTTCCTGTTGCGCCTGTGGTTCGGGCTCCGGTTGACTCGGGGCCGGGGCGGGCGCCTCCGAAGCTCCGCCGGCCGCCTCGCCTCGTGGCCCCCCTTGCGCCCCCCCTTGTTCCGAGGCGTCGCCGATGAGGGCCAGTTCCCCGCCCACCTCGACGGTGTCGTCCTCCTGAGCGATGATCTTGGTCAGCACACCCGCGGCCGGCGACGGGATTTCGGTGTCGACCTTGTCGGTGGACACTTCGACGAGCGGCTCGTCGAGTTCAACCGTGTCGCCTTCCTGCTTGAGCCAGCGGGTGACCGTCCCCTCGGTGACGCTCTCACCGAGTGCCGGCATCTGGACGGATAAGGCCATCTCTTCTGACTCCTCGATCGCTCGTGGGTCGGGGCACGTCGTACATTTAGCTACCAACGCGGTGCAGCCGGTGCAGCATCGAACTAGCTATCCGAAACTATCCTGTCACTGCGCGCCCGTCGGCACTCATTCAGGGCGGGGCGCGCTCGCTTGCCAGCCTCGACCGAACCCGGTTGCTACGGTGTGGCGACCCACTGAGATCGCGGAGGTCCGATGCCGGCAACACAACACGCGCCCCAGCAGTTCGTCGAGAGCGCGGACGGCACGCGCATAGCGGTCTACGAGGAGGGCAACCGCGAGGGCCCCCCCGTCGTGCTGGTGCACGGCTTCCCGGACTCGCACGTGCTCTGGGACGGTGTCGTGCCGTTGCTGGCCGAGCGGTTCCGAGTCGTCCGCTACGACAATCGCGGGGTTGGCATGTCGTCGGCGCCCAAGCCGGTTTCCGCCTACACCATGGAGCACTACGCGGACGACTTCGCCGCGGTCATCGCCGAGCTGAGCCCCGGCGAGCCGGTGCAGGTGCTGGCCCACGACTGGGGTTCGGTCGGCATCTGGGAGTACCTGACCCGGCCCGGAGCCGGTGACCGGGTCGCTTCCTTCACGTCGGTGTCCGGTCCCAGCCTGGACCAACTCGCCGAGTACATCTTCGGCGGCCTGCGGCGGCCCTGGCGCCCGCGAACCTTCGTGCGGGCGCTCAGCCAAGCGCTGCGGCTGACCTACATGCTGTTCTTCTCGATACCGGTGCTGGCGCCGCTGGCGCTGCGGCTGGTGCTGTCGAGCGCGGCGATCCGGCGCAACATGGTCGACAACATCCCCGTCGAGAAGATCCATCACTCCGAGAAGCTGGCCAGCGATGCCGCCCGGTCGGTGAAGACCTATCCCGCCAACTACTTTCGGTCCTTCTCCCGCAAGTGGCCGATTCCCGTGATCGACGTGCCGGTCCAGCTCATCGTCAACACGCAAGACCGCTACGTGCGGCCCTACGGGTACGACGACACGGCGCGCTGGGTGCCGCGGCTGTGGCGCCGCGACATCAAGGCCGGTCACTTCTCGCCGATGTCGCATCCGCAGGTGATGGCCGCCGCCGTCCGCGACTTCGCCGATATGGCCGACGGCAAACGCCCGAGCCGGGCCCTGCTGCGCGCGCAAGTCGGGCGACCCCGTGAGGAGTTCGGCGACACCCTGGTCGCGGTCACCGGGGCCGGCAGCGGGATCGGCCGCGAGACGGCGTTCGCGTTCGCGCGCCGGGGCGCCGAGGTGGTCGTCAGCGATATCGACGAGGCCGCGGTCAAGGAGACCGCCGCCGAGATCGCCGCGCACGGCGGCCAGGCTCACCCGTACGTGCTCGACGTGTCCGACGCCGACGCGGTCGAGGCTTTCGCCGAGCGGGTCAGCGCCGAACACGGAGTCCCCGACATCGTGGTCAACAACGCCGGCATCGGGCACGCGGGAGGCTTCCTGGACACCCCCGCCGAGCAGTTCGACCGCGTGCTGGACGTCAACTTCGGCGGCGTGGTCAACGGCTGCCGGTCATTCGGGCGGCGCCTGGTCGAACGCGGCAGCGGCGGGCACATCGTCAACGTGGCGTCGATGGCCGCCTATGCGCCGTTGCAGTCGCTGAGCGCCTACTGCAGCTCCAAGGCGGCGACCTACATGTTTTCCGACTGCCTGCGGGCCGAGCTCGACAGCGCCGGGGTCGGGCTGACGACGATCTGCCCCGGTGTCATCAACACCAACATCATCCAGACCACCCGGATCGACGCGCCCGTGGGCAGGGGCGAGCAGGTCGACGACCGCAGGGGGCAGCTGGGCAAGTTGTTCGCGCTGCGCCACTATGGGCCGGAGAAAGTGGCCAAAGCGATCCTGTCGTCGGTCAAGAAGGACAAGCCGATCCGCCCGGTGGCGCCGGAAGCGTACGCCCTCTACGGCATGTCGCGTCTGGCACCGCAGGCGCTGCGCAGCACCGCGCGATTCCGCGTGATCTAGACGGCGGTTCGCGGCGCCCCTTGCCGTCGCACCAGCAGCGTCCCCGCGATCACGATGATCCCGACGACCGCCAGCGGAATGGTCCAGGTCCGCCGGCTGCCCACCGCGGACTGACATTGCGCTACGTAGTCAGTGTGCGGGACGACCTGATTGAGGATCGGGACGTTCGCCACACTGTTGTCGTTGGCGTTCCTGGCGGCGGACAGGTCCGTCGCGAACGCATTCCCGCAGCCGATGGAGTGGCCGTTGCCGTCTGAAACCGACACCGGCACCAGCAACCCGATGACGCCCGCCAGCAAAAGCACGGCGCCCACTCCGATGATCAACCGTCGTACCGTCACGATTTTCGCCTCCTGTCCAACGCCCGGCTTGGTAACGGCGTAATAGCCGCTGACTCCCACCGCTAAACCGGTGAGTGCCGACATGCCCTGACGCATGGTTTCCGGCGACCGGGGTATCCACAGGCAGCACGACGGCGGGAAAGGATTACTGATGACGGCGACTCGACGAGAGATGGCGACGACCCGCGAAGTGCGGGCTTCGCGGCAGCAGATCTGGGACGCGATGGCCGATGGCTGGACGTACGCGCAGTGGGTGGTGGGCAACAGCCGGACCCGTGCGGTCGACTCGCACTGGCCGCAGCCCGGCTCTGCCATCAAGCATTCGGTGGGGGTCTGGCCGCTGGTCATCAGCGACCAGACGGTGGTCGAGAGTTGCACGCCCGGCGAGGAGCTCGTTCTCCGCGCCGGCCTCGGACCGCTCGGTGCCATGAGTGTCACGCTGCGGCTGAAGGATATTTCGGGTGGGTGCCGGATCGAGATGATCGAGGTGCCCGAATCCGGGCCGGTCAACCTCATCCCCGATCGGCTGGTCCTGGCCGCCGTCTACCCGCGCAACCGCGAGTGCCTGTTGCGGCTGACGGCGCTGGCCGAGCGCCTCGAACCGAGCCAGGTCAAATAGAGGTGCCGGATACCGCCGACGCGGTCGTCATCGGAGCGGGACATCACGGGTTGGTGGCCGCCTCGATGCTGGCCGACGCGGGCTGGGACGTGCTGTGCTCGAAGCCCAGCCGGAGCCGGGCGGCGCGGTCCGCAGCGCGGAGCTGACACCGGGCTACATCACCGACTTGTTCAGCTCCTACTACCCGATGACGGTGGCCTCACCGGCCATGGCGGCCCTGCAGCTGGAGGACCACGGGCTGCGGTGGTCGCACGCGCCGGCGGTGGTCGGACATCCACGCCACGCGACCGATGACGACCCGCCCATCATCCACCACGACCCCGCCCGCACCGCGGCCGAACTGGCTCGCCGTGCGCCCGCCGACGGCGACAACTGGTGGCGCGCCGTGGAGTTGTGGCAGAAGATCAAATCGCCGTTGCTGGACGCCATGCTGGCGCCGTTTCCGCCGGTGCGCCCGATGATCCGGCTGTTGCTCAAACTGGGCACCGCGGATGCGCTTCGGCTGGCGCGACTCTTGGTGCAGCCCGCCGACACGATGGCGAAGCAGTTGTTCGACGGCGACGCCCCGCGAGTGTTGTTGTTGGGCAACGCCATGCACGCCGACGTGCCTCCGGACGCGCCGATCAGCGGCGCCATGGGCTTTCTCATGACCATGCTGGCCCAAGACTGCGGGTGGCCGGTGCCCGTCGGCGGATCCGGTCAGCTGACGGCCGCCCTGGTGAACCGTGCCCGTTCGGCGGGCGCGCGAATCGAGTGCAACCAGAACGTGTCTCGCATCGAGGTCAGGGGAGGCCGGGCGGTCGGAGTGACGACGAGCGGCGGGCGCACGGTGCGGGCCCGCCGGGGGGTGGTGGCCGACGTGAGCGCGCCGCGCCTGTTCTGTGACATGCTGCCCGCGGATGCGTTGCCGGCCAAGCTGCTTCGCGATCTCGAGGACTACATCTGGGATCCGCCGGTGGTGAAGGTCAACTATGCCCTGAACGGGCGCATCCCGTGGCGATCCGAGAGCTTGCAAAGCGTGGGCACCGTCCATCTGGGGGCCGACGGCGACGGATTGGTGCGCTGGATGGCCGACCTGAACACTCGGGTGGTGCCCGAGCGTCCGTTCATGTTGTTGGGCCAGACCACCACGGCGGACCCGAGCCGCTCACCAAAGGGCACCGAAAGCGTCTGGGTCTATTCGCATTTGCCGCGCAACGTGGCGGACGACGCGTCGGCCGAGCAGCTCGCCAAGTCGATGGACCAGGTCATCGAGGAATACGCCCCGGGCTTCGGGGCGGCGGTGATCGACCGGTTCCTGCAACGCCCGTCGGACCTGGAGGCCAGCGACGCCAACCTGCATCTGGGCGCGCTCAACGGCGGGACCGCGCAACTGCCCCAGATGCTGATCTTTCGTCCCGTGCCGGGGATGGGCAGGGCCGAAACCCCGGTCGAGCGGCTGTATCTGGGCAGCGCGTCGGCCACCCCGGGGGGCTCGGTGCACGGCGCTTGCGGGCGAAACGCGGCCAAGGCCGCGCTGGCGGCCGACGGCGTGACCGGCTGGCCGCGCCGCCGGGTCAACCGAGCGGTGATGTCCCTGCTGACCAAGTGATACGCCAAGCTGGGGGCGATGGCGTTAGCCGTTTTCGGCGATGTCTTCGAGCACCGCGAACATCGTGCGGGTCGGCGCGCCAGTGGCGCCCTTGGGCGTGTATCCCCACGCGCTCCCGGTGTTGTATGCCGGGCCGGCCACGTCGATGTGCGCCCAGCTCACGCCGTCGGCGACGAATTCGCGGAGGAACACCCCGGCCACCAACATGCCGGCGAAGCGCTGACCGCTCACGTTGGCGAGGTCGGCCACCGTCGACTTCAGGTCGTCCTTGAGCTCGTCGGGCAGCGGCATGGGCCATCCGTTTTCGCCCACGCGCTGCGAGATCGCCGCGACGCGGTCGCGGAACTCGTCGCTGCCCATCACCCCGGGTATCCGGGCGCCCAGCGCGACGGTCTGCGCGCCGGTCAGCGTGGACGTCTCGATCAGGTAGTCCGGGTTGTCCTCGCAGGCCCGGACGATGGCGTCGGCCAGGATGAGCCTGCCCTCGGCGTCGGTGTTGAGCACCTCGACCGTGGTCCCGCCGTACTGCGTCAACACGTCGCCGGGGCGCTGTGCCGTCGCCGACGGCATGTTCTCGGCTATGGGCACCGTGGCGGTCACGTCGATCGGCAGTTTGAGCTGTGCGGCCAGCACGACGGTCGCGATGACGGCGGCCGCGCCACCCATATCGGAGGTCATGTAGTGCATGGACGCCGCCGGCTTGATTGAGATGCCGCCGGTGTCGAAGGTGACACCCTTACCGACCAACGCCACGTTTCTGGCTTGCTTCGGCTTCTTGGCCAGCTTGGAACCCCGATGGGCCAGTCGCACCAGCCGCGGCGGCCGCGAAGAGCCCTGGCCGACCCCGACCACCCCGCCGTACCCGGCTTTCTGCAGCGCCTTCTCGTCGAGCACCTCCACCTCGAGGCCCGCTGCCTGGCCTAAAGCCTTTGCCCGAGCGGCCAATTCAGCAGGGAACAGATGGCTCGGCGGAGTGTTGACCAGGTCGCGGGCGGTGGCCACCGCCGTCGCGACGGCCGCTCCGTGCGCGGCCTGGCTCTTGGCGTCTTTCGAGGTGGCCAGCACGGCGATCTTGCGCAGCCCCTTGTCCTTCGGCGCCGTTTTTCCGCTGCGGAAGGCCGTGAACCGGTAGCTGCCCAGGATCAACCCCTCGACGGCGGCCGAGCAGACCTCGTCACCGGGCAGGTCGGCCAGCGTGGTCAGCACCGCCTCGGCGGTACCCAGCGACCGCGCCGCCACACCGGCGGCGCGGCGGACGGCGTCGGCCGGCCACTCGGATCGCGACTCGCCCAGGCCGACCGTGAGCACGCTGGCAACCGGGAGGGAGGGCACCACCAGCCGGTGCACCTGGTCGGCACCACCGGTGGCGTCCAGTGCCCGCAAGCCGGACTCGATCTCGGCGACCGCGTCGGCACCCAGGAACGGCTCGGCCGACGCAACGACCGCGCCGGGGCGGTCGTCGTCGCCGGTGGAGACGACCGGCACGATCAGGACCGCCGAATCCGTGCCGCGTTTGGGCAGCGAAGCGGCGACGTTGACAGTGGGGGCTTGATACCCGAGTTCGGTGGTCACGGGCAACCACCCTAGTCACCGGGGCCAGGGCTTTCCTCGGCAACGTCCCTGGCACGCAGATCGAAGGCCGTCACCGCGGCGTCAAACCCTTTGAGGGTCACCGGGCCATAGGGGGTCGCGGGCCAGTCGGGCAATTTGTCGTAGAGTTCGGCCGCGGCCAGGATCTGCCCCGGCGCGGCGGCCGCCACGAGTCGGGCCGCCAAGTTGACCGGGACGCCGAAATAGTCGCCGTTGATGGCCAGCACCGTGCCGTAGGCAAGGCCGGCCCGCACCTGCAGACCTTCCTCGTGCGCCCGCGGATGGCTGACGAGATCAACCGCCGCCTTCGCCAGCCGCTCGGGCGACGAGCACACCCACATCACGGCGTCGCCGATGAACTTCACCACCCGCCCTCCGTCGGCATGCACGACATCCGCCACTGTGGCTCCGAATTCGGTCAGCAGGTCCGACAATTGCGCCGGTGTGAGCGCCTGGGTCAAGGCGGTGAAGCTGGACAGATCCGCAAAACCGACGCCGCACACCACGCTCGCCGACGTGTCGCGAAGGACGCCCTCGAAGTAGGTGCGGGCGCTGGTCAGGTGATGACGGTGAACGACGTCGATCAGCGCCCCGATACGAGGGACGAACTCTGCGACTGAACGGTATGCCCGCGCCGTGGCGAGCTCGTCGTTCGTGTGGGTCATCTGGATGTCCGGCGTCCCGGCCCGGATCATCGTCGACTCGGCCTCCGCCAGGCGGGCCATCGCGGCGCCGAGCACTCGCAGCAGGCCGAACGCGCCGTCCTCGCCCACCACCGCCTTGAGCGCGACCCAGGTCGACAGGGCGTCGACATCGGCCTGGCTCAGCACGGGAACATCGGGGCCGGCGGCGGTCAGGCCGAGCAATGCCCAGGCGTGCGCCACGTCGTCGGCTGACAAACGGAGTTCCTCGGCCGCGGTCTGCAGCGTGTAGACCGGGCGTCCAGACCATTGCAGGACGTCACCGGCGAGCCCGAACAGCCGGCCGCGCCGTTCGGCCTCGGCCATCTCGTCCACGCTGAAGCCGAGCCCGGCGAGGTACTCGATCAGGTCGGCCCGCTCGCGCGGATTAGCGATTCCGGCGGCTTGCAGCTCGTCGAAATCCAGGGAGTCGAGCGGATCGGACACCCGCCCAAGTGTGCCAGCAACCGGTGCAGATTAGGGTGGGTCGTCGTGACCGATGAGCCGCAGCACGGACCCTTGGAAGAACGGCACCGGGAGCTGGGCGCGACGTTCGCCGAGTTCGGCGGCTGGCTGATGCCGGTGTCCTATGCCGGAACCGTCAGCGAGCACAACGCGACGCGCAACGCGGTCGGCCTCTTTGACGTCAGCCACCTCGGCAAGGCGCTGGTCCGCGGGCCGGGTGCGGCACAATTCGTCAACTCCGCGCTCACCAACGACCTCGGCCGCATCGGCCCCGGCAAGGCGCAATCCGGCAAGGCTCAATACACACTGTGCTGCACCGAATCCGGCGGGGTCATCGACGACCTGATCGCCTACTACGTGGACGACGACGAAATCTTCCTGGTGCCCAACGCCGCCAACACCGCCGCGGTGGTGGAGGCGCTGCAAGCGGCCGCCCCGGCCGGCCTGGCAATCACCAACGAGCATCGGTCCCACGCGGTGCTGGCCGTCCAGGGACCGCGGTCGGCGGACGTGCTCGGCGAGCTGGGTCTGCCGGCCGACATGGATTACATGGCCTACGCCGACGCCTCGTACTCGGGAGTTCCGGTGCGCGTCTGCCGCACCGGATACACCGGCGAACACGGCTACGAATTGCTGCCGCCCTGGGAGTCCGCGGCCGTGGTGTTCGACGCGCTGGCCGCGGCGGTGGGTGGCGCCGGGGGGGAGCCGGCCGGCTTGGGCGCCCGCGACACGCTGCGCACCGAAATGGGCTATCCGCTGCACGGACACGAACTTTCGCTCGACATCTCGCCGCTGCAGGCCCGATGCGGCTGGGCAATCGGCTGGAAAAAGGAAGCGTTCTTCGGCCGCGACGCGCTGCTGGCCGAGAAAGCGGCGGGACCACGGCGGCTGTTGCGGGGGCTGCGGATGGTCGGCCGCGGGGTGTTGCGTCCCGGGCTGACGGTGCTTGCCGGAAACACCCCGG
>Ga0116219_10002946_pt1 | contig 13823 bp, 11 predicted proteins | sample Sb_taG_4_FD_91019 | JGI IMG/M metagenome (GOLD analysis project Ga0116219, IMG submission 91019) | Peat soil microbial communities from Weissenstadt, Germany - Sb_50d_6_BS metaG | ecosystem: Environmental > Terrestrial > Soil > Wetlands > Peat | place: Germany: Weissenstadt | collected 2010-09-21
TGGCATCGTCGTTCATCGGGGCGTGGGTCCCGAGGGCCACCACGGCGGTGCACGCGCTGAAGCGACCACCGGCCCCCTCCTCAATGGCCTGCAACAGAAGCGGCAGTGGGCAGCGGCGCGTGGCGTCGGGGACGACGAGGCAGAGAGACCGGCCGGAGAGGTCGAGGGCCGTGACCTGCGCGCGCACGAAGGCGCGTACGTCCTCGTCGGCCAGGAGCTGGCCCGGGCCTCCCAGTGTCGCGGTCACCACGGTGCCTCCAGCAGCGCGAGGCCGGAGTCGCCGAGGCGAACCAGCGCCCGGGCGACATCGGCGACGAACGAGGCGTCAGCGCGGCCCGCCAGGGCCAGGCTGCTGAGACGATGGAGGCCGTCGCCCCGGGAGACGGCGCTCCGCAGGTCCGCGGCCACGGGGTCCTCCAGGGCGGGGAGCTCGGCACCGCGGACACGGAGCCCGGCGGTGGCGGCGATCCAGATCGCCACGACGACCGCGAACATGTCGGTGTCGAGCCCACGAGCCCGGCGGGCCGCGGCCACGGGCACGAGGCGCTGCGGCAGCTTGCTCGAACCGTCCGCACCCACCTGCGCGCAGGTGTGACCCAGGGTGGGGTTGGCGAAACGGCGGAGCGCATCGTCGGCGAATTGCGCCGGTCCGAGGGCGGCGGGGAGTGCAGCGACTTCGAGCGTCTGCTCGCCCAGGCGTCGGACGAACGGCGCGACGACGGCGTGCCCCACGGCGTGGGCGATGGTGTCGCAGCCCGCGAGCAGGCCGCCGTAGGCGACGGCCGAGTGAGGACCATTGAGCAACCACAGCTTCCGCCGCTCAAACGGTGTGACGTCGTCGACCAGCTCGACACCGACCTCGGCCAGCGGCTCGAGGGCCTCGACGGCACCGACGATCCAGGATCGGTGGTGCTCGGTGCTGACGGCGGCCCGGTCGACCAGGCCGAGCCGGGAGCCGATGTCCTCCAAGTCCCGCTCGGTCGGAGCGGGCACCACGCGGTCCACGACCGAGCTCGGGAATGCGACCTCGCACGTGATCCACTCCGCCAGGGAGGGATCGAATTGGTTGGCGGCCTCGACGACCCGTGTCCGCAGGACGCGCCCGTTGTCCAGCAGGTTGTCGAGGGAGGCGAAGACCGGCGGTGCCAGCCCGGCCCGGCGGCGGCGGGCGAGCGCCAACGCGATGAGCGCCGGAGCCGACATGGGAGCCTCCGCAGTCTCCAGCTCCTCGGTTGTGACCTCATAGCCCTTCTCCGTGATGGTGAGCGTGACGAGCTTCGTCGTGGGGGCTGCGATGGCATCGAGCGCGGCGGCCGCGCCCGTCTCCATTGACGCCAGTGCTCCCAGGACCCGGAGTGACACCCGCGTCCCGGGCTCCCTTTCGGCGACGGTGTACAACCCGTCCTGTGGTGTCAACCGGTCCTCCGCGCCGTGGCTCCTGATGGAGACGCCTCGGATCATGCCCGGCCGGCCACGTCGCAGGAGATCGTCGGCGTACAGGCCGAGATGAGCCTTGGCGAAGGAGCCGAACCCGAGATGGGCGATGACCGGCGGCGAGGTGCGGTCATAGGTGGGTCGCTCAGCGCGGGCAAGCGCGACGGTGCCCGCCGTCAACCGTTGCGGCCGCGAGGCGTTCATCGACAGCTCCGGTCTCCGCATGGCCGCGTGTAGGGTCGGGCGTCGTGCACGCGAGGCAACGAGTGACCATCCTCGACGTCGCGGCGCGTGCCGGAGTCCATGCAGCGACGGTGTCCCGAACGCTCAACGTCCCTGACAAGGTGGCGCCAGCCACCCGGCGCCGGGTCGAGAAGGCGGTGCGCGAGCTCGGCTTCGTGCCGAATCGCGCTGCACGGGGCCTCATCACCGGGCGAACCGGCAACATCGCGGTGATCGTCCCGGACATCACCAACCCGCACTTCGCGTCCCTGGTCCGATCGGTGGAGCGCGCAGCCAGGGAGGCCGATCTGCAGGTGCTCCTCGTCGACACCGGAGAGCACCCCGACGAAGAGGTCAGAGCGGCCCAGACGATGGTCCGCGACGTGGAGGGGTTCGTCGTGCTCTCGCCCCGCCGGCTTCACCGGGCGCTCGAATCCATCGAGGGCAAGCCGGCGGTCTTCGTCAACCGCCCGGTCCAGGGGCACGCCTCCATTCTGTTCCGGACGGCTCCGGCTGTCGCCGACGCGCTGCACCATCTGGCGTCGCTCGGGCACCGCCGCCTGGCCTACCTCGGTGGCCCGCGGGGATCGTGGGCCGCCAGCGAGCGCCGGATCGCCATCCGGCGCACCAGCCGCGCCACCGGCATTCAGGTCGTGGAGCTCGCCGTGGCCGAGCCGACCTTCGAAGCAGCCGTCGACGTCGCACAGCGAGTCGTCGACAGCAAGGCGTCGTCCGTCATGGCCTTCAACGACCAGATGGCGTTTGGCGTCATCGCCGGCCTGACCGCCCGCGGGATCTCCATCCCCGGCGGCGTCAGCGTGGTCGGCTTCGACGACGTGCCGATGGCGGCCATGGTGGCACCTCCACTCACCACCATCGGCATGCCGACAGGCGAAGCGGGTAAAGCTGCGGTCGCCATGCTGAGCGAGGAGCCTTCGAGAAGGGAGCTGTTTGGGGCGCTCGTCGTCAGGCACTCGACCGGTCCGGTGAGCTGACGCCGGTCCAACGCCGCCGCAACTCGTGGGCGGCCATCTTGGGCCGGCGGTCCCGGGTGAAGACGCCCTTCTTGTTGCCGTCGACCCGCATGAAGGATGGTCCTGTCGCGAAGTCCGCGAAGTTCCAGACGTGCTCGCCCACGACGGCATCAACCCGGTCGAATACCCGGTGATAGGTCTCGAGCAGTGCCGTCTGGTACTCCTCGCTCCACAGGGTGCTGTCCGTCGTGTGGAGACCGGCGATGGTGTCGGCGCCGTACTCCGTCACGATGATGGGCTTGCCGTGGCGGCTGGACCAGGCCGATAGCTCGGCTTCCAGGCCGCGCTCGGCGGCGTCGAGGTCACCAGGCTCGACGTACCATCCGTAGTACCGGTTGACCATGACGACGTCCGCCAATTCGGTGACCGTGCAGGTGTCCGGGAGGGCGAACATCATGTTCACGAAGCCGACCGGGCGGCTGGGGTCGGCCTGCCTCGCCGTGGCGAACAACGGCTCGAAGTAGTGGCGGGCAGCGTCGGTGTGGGATTCGGGCTCGTTGGCGAGGCTCCAGAGTACGACGCAGGGGTGGTTCTTGTCCCGGGCGATCAGCTCCTCTATGGCCAGGCGGTGGACCTCTTGCGTCGCCGCACCGATCGTGCCCTCGGAGAACGTCGTCCTCGGGCCACCGAGGAACAGGCCACCCCCGACGCCCAGGTTGAGCCCCACGGCGGCGGTCTCGTCGATCACGACGATGCCCTGCCGGTCGGCCTGGTCGAGCACCTCCTCCGCGTAGGGATAGTGCGAGGTCCGGAAGGAGTTCGCGCCGATCCAGGACAGCAGCGAGAAGTCGTGCACCATCGCCACGTCATCGTGACCACGGCCGTGCACGTTGAGATCCTCGTGCTTGCCGAAGCCGCGGAAGTAGAAGGGTTCGCCGTTGATGAGGAACTGCGTGCCTTCGACCCGCACGGAACGGATGCCGACGGGCAGCGCGTACCGGTCCACGACGGCATCGTCGTCGAGCACTTCGATCTGCAGCTCGTAGAGATACCCTCGCCCCGGCTGCCATAGCTCCGGATCCGGCACTCGAAGCTCGCCCTCGTTGCCCGACGAGGTCGTCACGGTTTTCCCCTCGGCGTCCCTGAGCTCCACCTGCACCGTTCCGGCGCCCTGCTGTGCGACGGCCGTCGTGTACCGGACCACGCCCGTGCCGCTCTCCACGTCGGTCACCACGGTCACGTCGTCAACGTAAGAGCCCGGCGACGAGTACAGCCAGACGCTCCTGTGCAAGCCGGCGTAGTTGAAGAAATCGTGGTACTGGCGCTGCCGTCGGGCACCGTCGGGCATCACCTCCACCGTCCCCGGTGGGATGGACCGCCATGTCAGCTCGTTGTTCACGACGACCGTGAGGCGGAACTCCCGGCCGGCCGGCACGAGACCGGTGATGTCCGCTTCGAACGGCGTGTAGCCACCTTCGTGCTCGGCCACCTCGGTATCTCCGACCTAGGCGGTGGCCCGATGAGTGGCGGCGTCGAAGCGCAGCACCACCCGCTGACCCGCCCAGCCGCGCGGAACGAACACCCGTCGTTGGTACCAAACATCGCCGACATGGTCGTGCACACGAGGATCGACGAGGACGTCGTTGAAGCTGCTCGGGACCGGCATTCGCGTCGCGCCGGGCAGATCTGCCCGCCACCAGCACTGGTCCCGGCCGACGCCGTCCATGTCCGCGGTGAAGCCCCACATGCCGTCGAGCCTCTTCGTCTCTCGCGTGGTGGTGTCTTGAGGTCGGAGCATCGACCCCCCTCTCTGGGCTAGGCGACCGCCGTGCAGCTGGCGACGATCTGACCGATGGTCGACTTCCCCGACCCCATCAGACCGACGAGAACGACCTGCTTCACGGAGACACCTCGAAGGCCTGCCGAGCGAGGTGGTAGGCGAGGCTCTCGGCGATCTCGACCGCCTCTTCCTCTTCCAACCGGTGCTCGGCCACCAACGCGGCGAGGTAGCCGGCATTCACACGGCGGGCGACGTCATGGCGGGCGGGGATGGTCAGCAGAGACCGAGCGTCGTCGTTGAACCCGACGGTGTTGGCAAAGCCGGCCGTTTCGGTCACCAGGCTGTAGAACCTCCGCATGCCCTCGGGGCTGTCGTAGAACCACCACGGGGGCCCGAGCCGGAGCGCCGGATAGTGCCCGGCGAGTGGAGCGAGCTCGCGGCTGTAGGTGGTCTCGTCCAGGGTGTAGACGACGACGGTGAGTCCCGCCTCGTTGCCGAAGCGGTCGAGCAAGGGCTTGAGTGCGCTCACGTAGTCGACCGCCCGCGGCATGTCGGCACCCATGTCGGGGCCGAAGCGGGCGGCCACGGTGGGATTGTGGTCGCGCCACGCCCCGGTGTGGAGCTGAAGCACCAGCCCGTCATCCATGCTCATGGCGGCCATCTCGACGAGCATCTGTGCGCGGAAGCACTCCGAGTCGCCCGGTTCCGCCTCTCCGGCGAGGATCCTCGCGAACAGCTGTTCCGCTTCACGCAGGGACAGGTCCGCGGTGGCCGGCGAGGGGTGTCCGTGGTCGGACGCGGTGGCACCGGCCGCCACGAAGCAGGCTCGTCGGGCCCGGAGGGCGTCGAGGTAGCCCAGCCACGTCGAGGTGTCCGCACCGGTGAGCTCCCCCAGCTGGGTGACGTGTGACCGGAAGCCGGCCCGGTCGGGGTCGATCACGTCATCGGGGCGGAAGGTGGGGACGACGCGCCCGTTCCAGCCGGATCGGCCGATGCGGGTGTGTTGCTCCAGGAGATCGAGGGCACCGTCCGTCGTTGCCAGGAACTCAATGTTGAAACGCTCGTAGAGGGCGCGCGGCCGGAATTCCTCTTGTGCGAGGCGGGCAGACATCTCGTCGTACACCTCATCCGCTGTCTCGGCCCGAAGCGGTACCGCGATGTGCAACACCTCTGCCAGCGTGTGGTCCAACCAGAGCTTCGACGGCGTGCCCCGGAAGAGGTGGTAGTGACGGGCCAGCTCTCGCCACACCTCTCGGCCGTCTACCGGGACCGACGCACCGTGGGTCGGCCGTGCTCCGAGCGCCTCGAGGGGAACACCCTGGCTGTAGAGCAGCCGCAGGAGGTAGTGGTCCCGGGTGACGAGCTCGGCGGCCGGGTCGCTGAACGCATCATTGTCGGCCAGCCCCGTCGGGTCACAGTGCCCGTGCGGGCTCACGATGGGCAGCGATGCGGCGCGCTCGTACAGCATCCGGGCGATCTGCCTGACGCCCGGTTCAGCAGGGAGAAGTCGATCCTCGTTCAGCACGTGATGCAAAGCTTTGCAGGCTGGAGAATCTTGTGCCAGACCGCCGTGCCGGAACGAATTCAGTTGACCCGGTGCGCCTCTTCGATGGTCAAGTCCGCGGTGGGATCCGCTTCCAGGCGATCGTCAGGAATCGGTTGGCCGCTACGGACGGAAAAGCCGTACGTGCCCGATTCGAGACGGCTTTCCGCACGGTCGACGGCCGCCAGGCGGTCCAGCAGTTCTGCTTGGACCGAATCATCGGCTTCCTGCGCGGTGAGCGGTTCAGCTGAGTCGTACATGTCTCCGGACTGATTTGCCGCGATTCGGTCAGCGCCACCCGAATCGCTCAGTTCTGAGAGTAGGCGCTCGGTACGAAGACGTTCCGCCCGAAGCAGTTCTTTGGCTTTGTCGTAATCCATCGGTGCCCCCGGTCCATTCTCTGCGTCCGAAGCAATCCTCTTGAGCCAGCGGGCAGAGGGCCGCCGGGGTTGGAGTCAACAAGCGCGGCGGTGACCGGTGAACGGAACCTCGTACCGAGCAGAGGAGCGGGCCCTGAGGAACGAGGCTCGGAGGGCGGGGGATCCCTGGGGGCTGCGCACTGCGGGCGCTGTCGGCACGTGAGGTCATCTCCTGGTAGACCTCCTCAACATGACGAATGACCGGCTGCTGGACCTGGTGGGCGTCCCGGGGGGACCTCTGGCCGACGCCACCCTTTGGCATCTCGAGGTGATTGAAGCGGGATCCCTTACCCCTGCCCTCTACCGGGTGGTCCTGACCGCTCCCTACCTCGATGGACTTCGCTACACGCCAGGACAGGACCTGATGTTCCGGATACCGCTGGTCGGCGACAGAGTCGTGAATCGTCGCTACACGATCCGCGCTTTCGATCCGGTTCGTTCCGCCGTCACCATCGACGTCTCGCTGCATGGCGCGGGACCGGGCACCGATTGGATTCGTTCCGCTCGGATCGGAGACCGGATCGATGCCATTGGCCCCCGGGGCAAGATCACCCTACGAGAGGATGCGGACTGGCACCTCTTCGTGGGTGACGAGACGGGGTTGCCCGGAGCGCTCGCGATGAGTGAAGCGCTGCCGCCCCTGTCGGTCGCGGTAGCCCTGTTGGAGATCGACACTCCCGCCGACGAGCAAGAATTCCGATCGGACCATGCCCCCGGGGTCGACGTCCGTTGGGTTCACCGACTTGGTCGTTCGGAGCCCGGTGATCCGTCGCCCATCCTCGAGGCGCTCGAGGAGGTGGAAATTCCCCCGGGTCCGGGACACGCCTACGTGGCTGCCGAGGCTGGAGTCGTACGTCGCGCTCGCGGTGCTTTGGTTGCACGGGGTCTCGGAGAGGATCAGGTTTCTGCCAAGGCGTACTGGCGGCGGGGTCTTCCCAATGCAGAGCACGGAGAGCCGGCTCGTGAGGACTGAAGGCGACTACGCGGGAGTGAATCGAAAACGATTCCCGTCATGTTGTGCCGTGAGGTCCCCCATGTGCGCCGCCTGCATCTGACGGTCAGGGTCGCGGGTTCGTCCCTCCCAGAAACGGCGCCAGGAGGATGGCGGTCGCTATCATCTCTGGCGCAGGAGGCCCGGATATGTGTGCGGACACTGGATACTCCGGCGACGCGAACCGGACCGCTTGGGCGCGCCAGGTGGAGACGCCGCTGCGCCAGTTCCTCCGCACGGAGACGGGTAGTGCCGCCGTCGTGCTCTCGGGCGCCATTGCCGCCCTGATCTGGGTCAACATTGATTCGGCCTCCTACGCTCGCGTGTGGCAGGCGACGTTGTCGATTCAGATCGCCGGTGTCGGGCCATCCCATGATCTCCGCTTCTGGGTCAACAGCGGACTGATGACCTTCTTCTTCTTTGTTGCCGGCCTCGAAGTGCGCCGAGAGTTCGACATGGGCGAGCTGCGCGAGCGCCGCCGGGTGGCCCTTCCATTGGTGGCCGGGTTGGGCGGGGTCATCGTTCCCGTCGGTGTCTTCCTGGCGTTCAACGCGAGCCACGGATCAGCGAACGGGTGGGGTATCACGATGTCCACCGACACCGCATTCGCGCTCGGCATGTTGGCCCTGGTCGGAAAGGGCATTCCCGACCGGCTCCGGATATTCATGCTGACGGTCTCGATCGTCGATGACGTCGTTGCTCTTCTCGTGATCGCCACGGTCTATTCGACCGGAGTGAGCACGGTCCCGTTATTGGCCGGTTTCGCGTTGTTCGGGGCGATCGTGCTGGCCGTCAGCGTGGGTATCCATCGTGGCCTTCTCTACGCGGCCCTGGGCGCAGCCGCATGGCTGGCTCTCTCCGAGTCGGGGATCGATCCCATCGTGATCGGCCTGGCCATGGGTCTCCTCACCCCGGCGGCCCCAGTTGCCCGTGGTGATCTCGAGCGGGCCAGCGACCTCTTCCGCCGTTTTCGGGAGCAGCCGACCCCTGACCTGGCCCGTACGGCACGACTCGGGCTCGAGTCCGCGATCTCCCCGAACGAGCGGCTCCAGCGCCAATTTCATCCGTGGACGAGCTACGTCATCGTGCCGCTCTTCGCGCTCGCCAACGCAGGGATCGTGGTCAATGCCACGTTCCTCCGCCACGCCATCACGTCACCGATCACCCTCGGGATCCTCGTTGCTGCGGCGATCGGGAAGCCGATCGGCGTGCTTGTGCCGACATGGATGGCGGGTCGACTCAGCGATGGACGGATCCGACCGCCCGTCGGCTGGGCGGCGCTGGCGGGGGGAGGGACCATCGCGGGGATCGGGTTCACGGTCTCGCTGCTGATCGCCGACCTCGCCTTCCGGGGCGTGGACCTCGAGGATGCCAAGTTGGGCATCCTCACGGCGACCGTCGTGGCGTCTGCCCTCACCTGGCTGATATTCCAGGTCACGGCGAAGATGCCCGGGCGCCAGCGGGCACGAGCGCTGCTCGGGACGGGCCAATCGATCATCGATTTGGCGGTACCGGTTGACCCAGATCGAGACCGGATCCGCGGGCCAGAGGACAGCCTGGTCACGGTGGTCGAATATGGCGACTTCGAGTGTCCCTACTGTGGTCGCGCCGAGCCGGTTCTGCGCGAGCTGCTCCGTGACTTCGGAGACGTGCGTTACGTCTGGCGTCACCTGCCGCTCAACGACGTGCACCCGGAGGCCCAGCTGGCGGCCGAAGCCGTTGAGGCCGCGGCCTTGCAAGGGGCCTTCTGGGAGATGCACGACCGGTTGCTCGAGCATCAGGGGGCCATGGGCCCGGCTGATCTGAGAGGTCATGCGGAGGCGCTTGGACTCGATCTGGACCGTTTCGCCCGCGATCTGGAGGACCATGCCGGAGTCGTGCGGATCGCCGAGGACGTCGACGGCGCCGACCTCAGCGGGGTGGCCGGAACGCCCACCTTCTTCGTGAACGGCCGCCGCTACCAGGGATCATTCGACATCGACGCCCTCTCCGAGGCGGTACGGGTTGCCCGTCTACGGGCCCTTCCAGCCCACTAGCTCATTTCGAGGACCGGCCGTGGGGGAGCGCGTTCGGCGGTCCCTGGCGGAGGAAATGAGAGCGCCCCCCGGGGTGTTGAAACCGCTGGAGGTAGAAATACCACCGTGAGTGGTGAAGGAGCCGACGTGACAGACAGTTACCGCAAGGACCCAGAGGCGATCTCCCGGCTGAACCCCCGGCAGTACGCCGTGACCCAGGAGGCCGCCACCGAGCCGGCGTTCGACAACGAGTTCTGGGACAAGAAGGAGGCCGGCATCTACGTGGACGTCGTCTCGGGGGAGCCGTTGTTCGCCTCGACCAAGAAGTTCGACTCGGGGTGCGGGTGGCCCAGCTTCACGGTGCCGCTCGAGCCGAGGAACGTCGTCGAGAAGTCCGACCGGGCCCACGGGATGGTCCGCACCGAGGTCCGCTCGAGCCACGGGGACAGCCATCTCGGCCACGTCTTCGACGACGGGCCGACAGAGGAGGGTGGCCTGCGCTATTGCATCAACTCGGCCGCCCTGCGCTTCGTCCCCTACGAGGACCTCGAGGCCGAGGGGTACGGCGAGTACACCGGGCTCTTCGACGGGCCGGCGAACACGAAGGAGGTGGCCCGATGAGTGCCACGACGGAGAAGGCCATCCTGGCCGGCGGTTGCTTCTGGGGGATGCAGGATCTGATCCGCAAGCGCCCCGGCGTCGTCTCGACCCGGGTGGGCTACAGCGGGGGGGACGTCCCCAACGCCACCTATCGCCACCACGGGACCCACGCCGAGGCGATCGAGATCACCTTCGACCCCGAGAAGACCTCGTACCGCGAGATCCTCGAGTTCTTCTTCCAGATCCACGACCCGACGACCCTCAACCGTCAGGGCAACGACGTGGGCACCAGCTACCGCTCGGCCATCTTCTACCTCGACGACGAGCAGCGCCGCGTCGCCGAGGACACCATCGCCGACGTGGAGGCCTCGGGCCTGTGGCCCGGCACCGTCGTCACCGCGGTCACCCCGGCGGGTCCCTTCTGGGAGGCCGAGCCCGAGCACCAGGACTACCTGGAGCACTACCCCAACGGCTACACCTGTCACTTCCCGCGCCCGGGCTGGGTGCTGCCCCGTCGGAGCGACGCCGTGGCCCGGTAGGGGTCACGCCTCCTCCTTCGAGGACATGGAGCCGGCCAGGCTCCCCGGTTCACGCTTTGACGGTCGCCCGGAAGAAGCTCTGCATGACCTCGCCCATCTGGGCCCGTAGGTCGGCCCCGGACAGCACCACGTCGACCATGGTCAGGGAGGTGTGGACATGGCCCCGGGCGGCCAGGTGGTCAACCGGGACCCCCGCGGCGGCCAGCGCCTCCGCGAGGGCGACTCCCTCGTCGCGCAGCGGATCGAACTCGGCCGTCACGATGAGTGCCGGAGGAAGGTTCGACAAGTCCCCGACGAGCGGCGAGGCCTTGGGGTCGTCGCGGTCGGCCGGGTCCGCATAGTGGTCCCAGAACCAACTCATCAGCGGCGCGGTCAGGACGTATCCCTCGGCATTCTCCACGTAGGACGGACGGTCCATTCGGGCATCGACGACGGGCGTCAGCAACACCTGACCGAGGATCTCGGGGCCGCCGGCGTCGCGAGCCAGCCGGCATGCCACGGCAGCGACGTTGGCACCCGCGCTCCATCCGGCCACGACGAGTTGACCCGGGATGCCCCCGAGCTCCTTGGCGTGCGTGGCGATCCACTGCACGGCGGCGAAGGCGTCGTCGGCGGCGGCCGGGAACCGGGCCTCTGGCGCGTGCCGGTAGTTGACCGAGACGATCACGGCATCTGACCTGACGCACAGGTCACGGCAGAGTGGATCGTCGGACTCCAGGCTGCCGAGGACCCAACCACCTCCGTGGAAGTAGGCGACCATCGGGTGGGGACCCGGCGTGGCGGGCCGGTACAGCCGGTAGGGCAGGTCCTCGGCAGCACCGGGAAGCACCCCGTCGACGACCTCACCCACAACGGGTCCCGGAGGACGGACGGCCTCGGTCATCGCCATGAGCGCCCGGGCGTCCTCGACCGTCATCAGCTCCATTGGAGGCAACTGCAGCTCCTCCATGACCTGGAGGACCATCGCCACGTCAACCTGCAGCCGCCGGATGACGCCATCGTTGCATTGCGATACGCCTCTCCCGGCCAGGGAGAAGCCGAGGTAGTCCCTGTCCACCACCTCCTCACACGCGGCCCGGTAGACGTCGACACCGGCGGCGTAGGGCAGGAAGGTGCGAGGCTTGCCCGGAACGTTCGCCCCCATGTACCAGGAGTTGGCGGTCGGGTAGAGGGTGATGGAGGCGCCGTCGTCGACGTGCTGATTCCAGCCGGCCTCGGCCAGCGGGGTGGGCTCGATCGTCTCGAAACCCCGAGCACGCAGCTGATCCAGGCAGTCGGCCACCCAGTCGACGTGCTGTTCGATCGATACCGCCATGTTGGACAGCACCGAGGGGCTTCCGGGCCCGGTGATGGTGAAGAAATTCGGGAACCCCGCCGTGGTGAGCCCGAGATACGTCGATGGCCCGTCCGCCCACTTCTCCCTCAACGAGACGCCGTCACGGCCTCTGATGTCGACAGCGACAACCGGCCCGGTCATGGCGTCGAATCCGGTGGCGTGGACGATGGCATCGAATTCGAAGGACTCGTCGGTGGTGACGATCCCCGACTCGGTGATCGTCACGATGGGTTGTTTGCGGAGATCGACCAGCCGCACGTGGGGAAGGTTGTAGGTCTGGAAGTAGTTGGTGTCGAGGCACGGCCGTTTTGATCCGAACGGGTGGTCCTTGGGGCAGAGCGCCTCTGCTGTGTCTGGATCCACCACGATCGAGCGGATCTTCTCGCGGAGCATCTGCGCGATCACTTCGTTCGCGGTCGGGCTCAGCATGAGGTCATTGAAGACACCGAGGATCTCGAGCAATTCCCCGGCTTCCCACGCCGCTTCGAACCGTGCTCGCCGCACCTCATCGGTGGCGTACGCCCCCGCGACCTCGGTGACGTCACCGGGAACGCCGCCCCGGGACCGCTTGGCAGCTTCACGGTAGGCGTCCCTGTCGGACTCCAGTGCCGCAAGGCGCTCCGCTGAAGGCGGTCCGTTGCGAGCGGGGATGGAGAAGTTGGCGGTGCGTTGGAAGACGGTGAGCTGGGTCGCCTGGGCCGCGATCAGCGGGATGGACTGGATACCCGAGGATCCGGTGCCGATGACGGCCACTCGCTTGTCGGTGAAGTCCACCCCTTCGTGTGGCCACCGGCTCGTGTGGTAGGTCTCACCGCGAAAGCGATCATGCCCATCGATCTCGGGCGCTTTGGGCAGGGACAGACAGCCGCTGGCCATCACGTAGAACCGGCAGCTCAGCTCTCTCCCGTTCTCCGTACGGACGCGCCAGCGTGTGGCTGACTCGTCCCAAACGGCCGACTCGACGCGGGTGGAGAACACAATGTCGCGGCGAAGGTCGTAGCGGTCCGCCACGAATCTCAGGTACGACAGGATCTCCGGCTGGGTGGCGTACTTCTCCGACCAGGTCCAGTCACGCTCGAGCTCCGGATCGAAACTGTAGGAATAGTCGGTCGTCGGAATGTCGCACCGGGCGCCCGGGTAGCGGTTCCAGTACCAGGTCCCGCCAACATCCCCGGCAGCGTCGAGGACTACGGTCGAGAAGCCGAGTTGCCTGAGGCGGTGGAGTAGATACAGGCCGGAGAACCCGGCGCCCACCACGACGACGTCCACGTCGGAAGACACCCGGCTGCCCGACCCGTCAGCTTCAGCCACCATGCGCCCCCCTTTCTACCCGGACGGCGAGAGCCCCGACTGTGGTCGCTCGCCTCCGCAGTCTGTCACTCGGCAACCACTGTGTCGACGGACCAGGCGGGGACACTCGGGGGAGAAGCACCTGAGCTCGCACTCCGGGAACACGTTCACCGGGTCGGAGCGACGTGAGCGAGTCCTCGCAGTTCCCCAGGTGCCTGGCAGAGAAGCACGACGCAAGGGACGGGGGCCGGTCCTTCTCCCGAGCCACTCGTCAATCGTGGAGCCGCGTGGTCAGTCCCACTTGGCATACAGCGACTCGGACTTGAGCCGTGAGGGTCGGGCGTACGGTGCGCCCGATGGTGGCCCAGAGGACAGAAGAAGCCTTTCCATGGATGGACCATCGAGGGGTCGGCCGAGCAGGTACCCCTGCCCAAACCGGCACCCCAGTCGGCGGAGGACCCGGTCCTGGGATTCCTGCTCGATCCCCTCGGCGATCGTGGTGTGTCCAAGGGCCTCGGCCATCCGGATGATGGCGTTCACGAGAGTGACGGACTCGTTGTCGTCGGAGAGCGTTGCGACGAACGAACGGTCGATCTTCAAGATGTCGATGGGGAGCCGCTGGAGGTATGCGAGGGACGAGTAGCCCGTTCCGAAATCGTCGATCGCAATTCGGAGACCAA
>Ga0116219_10002959_pt1 | contig 13783 bp, 12 predicted proteins | sample Sb_taG_4_FD_91019 | JGI IMG/M metagenome (GOLD analysis project Ga0116219, IMG submission 91019) | Peat soil microbial communities from Weissenstadt, Germany - Sb_50d_6_BS metaG | ecosystem: Environmental > Terrestrial > Soil > Wetlands > Peat | place: Germany: Weissenstadt | collected 2010-09-21
CCTACCTCGTCCGGCGCATACCGGACGGTGACCTCCGCGTGGCCGGCGCGGGCGTGCTTGAGCGCGTTGGTGAGACCCTCCTGCACAATTCGATACGCCGAGAGGTCGATCCCTGGCGGGAGCGGGAAACGCTCCCCTTCGAGGTGCAGCTCGACGGGCAGTCCTGCGCGGCCGATCTCCGTGATCAACGAGTCGAGGCCGTCAAGGCCGGGCTGAGGGGCGAGCTCAACGCCATCGCCGTCGCGACGCATCACACTGAGCAGACGGCGCATCTCCGCCAGCGCGCCGCGCCCGGCCTGCTCGACACTCCTGAGGGCATCTCGATCTTCGGCCATCGCGACGGGCAGCTGGTGCCTGACAGCGCCGACTTGCAGCACCATCACACTGACGGCGTGCGCGACGATGTCATGCAGCTCGCGCGCGATCCGCGCCCGTTCCTCGGCCACGGCGACGCGCGTCGCTGCATCCCGCTCCTGCTCGGCCCGTGTCGCATGTGACTCCGCCACCTCGGCCTGCTCGGCCCGCGAGCGGACGGCAAGGCCTGCAACCCAGGCGACGGCGAAGTCGACGGGAATGAAGACGAGCTGGTCGACCGTGTGTCCGGGGATGTTGTAGACGAGGGTCGCCGCAGAGCCGACCACGATCGCCAGTCCGAGGCCGGCCCGCCGGAGGTCCCGAAGGTTCCCGAGCAGAAATGCGGTCGCCAGCCCGATCAGGAAGAGGGACTCGGGGTACGGGACCAGCAGCGGGTCGACGAACGAAATTCCCGCGGCCAAAAGCCAGTACGCCGCCGGTCCGGCAAACGGAACCCATCGCCGCGCGAACACCGGTAGCACCAAGAGCGCGAGCGCGGGAATGCAGAACCACAGCGTCGTTGTCGGAGCTCCGGACGAGCCGTGTCCGAGAATCACGTCGAGGATCGCCGCGATCGCCAGCAGCGCGATCAGCAGGTCGAACCAGTACGTGCGGGCGAGATGTCCGATTCGACTCATGTGCTGAACGTACTCCGCCCCCTCCGTTCCCGCCTCCTACCTACGTAGGAGTCGAAATCGTCGGATGGTAGGAGCCGCAACACAGCCTCCCGACGATGCCGATCTCGCGATCGCACCTTAGGTTCGTCACATGGCACAACGAGGGTCGACGAAAGGAAGCACGATGATCGAGAAGATCCACCGGACCAAGCGCTACGGCAAGACCGTGGCAGTCGACGAACCAGTACCGCAGGCCCAAACCCCAAAGGCGTTCACCTGGACACGAATCGTTGCCCTGGTGGTCATCGGGGTCATGTTGCTCGGCCTGACGTACATCGGGTTCGCACCCGGCGACGCCGCGGTCTCGGTCCCGCAGGGGGCGCACGCAGGCCAGCTGACCATGCACCCGTGCACCTATTCCACCGAGAAAGGCGCCTACCGCGCCGACTGCGGAACGCTCGTCGTGCCCGAGAACCGGGCAGACCCCCGGTCGCGCCTGATCGCGCTGCCGGTGACCCGGATCCTGGCTCGCTCATCGCACCCGTTGGCGCCGATCTTCCACCTCAACGGCGGCCCTGGCATCACCAACATGACGTTTCCCCAAGCGAGCCGCCTGGTCGCCCAGCACGATGTCGTCATGGTCGGCTACCGCGGCGTCGACGGCTCTTCGGTGCTGAACTGTCCCGAGGTGACGGCGGCGCTCCAGAACTCCGCGGACTACCTCGCCAAAGCGTCGCTGAGCGCGTACTCGAAGGCCTTCGCCTCGTGCGCACAGCGGCTTGAGCGATCCGGCGTTGACCTCGCTGGCTACACGCTGGCGGAGCAGGCCGACGACATCGAGGCCGCTCGCGTCGCGCTCGGCTACCAGCGCATCGACCTGCTGAGCGAGAGCGCCGGGACCCGTCTGGCGCTGACCTACCAGTGGCGGTACCCGCACAGTGTCGACCGCTCGGTGATGGTCGGGGTCAACCCGCCCGGGAACTTCATTTACAGCGGAGCCGAGATCGATCAGGGCATCGAGCGTTACTCGGCGCTGTGCGCGAAGCAGCCTGCCTGCCGCGCCCGCACCGCCAACCTCGCCGCGAGCATGCAGCACACGGCGACAGACATGCCGAGCTCGTGGTACTCCCTGCCGATCAAACCGGGCAACGTCTTGGTCGGGACGTTCCTCGGGCTCACCGAGGCGACGGGTTCGCCACTGACGGGGCCGATGACCCTCAACTCGTGGATCTCCGCCGCGCAGGGCGACCCGAGCGGCCTGTGGTTCCTCTCGGCGATGGCCAATCTCGTCCTTCCCCAGTCGTTCGTCTGGGGCGAGTTTGCAAGCATCGGGATGGCCGACGCGCACCCCGTCGAGCGCTATTACAGCTCCGGCGCGGACCGGGGCTCGATCATCGGCAATCCCCTCGGGGAGTTCTTGTGGGGGGCAGGAGCCCTTGTGCACGCCTGGCCGGCCAACCCGGGCGAGAACCAGTACACCAGCGTGCAGAACTCGAGCGTCCCGACGCTGCTCATCGGCGGGACGCTCGACTTCGAGACGCCGGCCCAAAACGCCACGAAGGAGCTGTTGCCGCACCTCTCCAACGGGCATCAGGTCATCTTGTCCGGACTCGGGCACGTGGACGACTTCGATGCCTACGAGCCGAGCGCCAGCACGCAGCTGCTGACCACATTCTACGGCACCGGCCAGGTCGACACGTCGCGCTACACTCCGAACGAGGTCAGCTTCGCCACACCGGACACGCAGGCAGCGATTGCCAAGAAAATCCTTGCGACAATGATCGGGGTCGCCTTGCTGGCAGTGATCTGGCTGGTGGTGTTGGCGATCCGGATCCGCCGCCGAGGCGGTACCGGCCGCAAGACGGGCGCATGGATCCGTTCGGCCGGTCCGATCGTGTTCGGACTCGGCGGATGGTGCCTCGGCGCACTGTTGGTACTGCGGTTCTGGCTCTGGCCGAGCGGGCCGCTCGACGACCAGCTGCTGGCAGTGGTCTCGATCGCGGTGCCGATCTGGCTCGGGGTCTACGCCGGCTGGGTCCGAAGCGACACGCCGAAGGCGATGCGAGCCAAGGGCATCGGTGCCGCTGGTGTCGGTGCGGTGGTCGGAGCCGTATTCGGTTTCAACGTGACCAGCGGGGGCATCGCGTTGATCACGACGATCATCGGTGCGGCGGTCCTGTCGAACCTGAGCCTGCTCGCGCTCGACATCTGGACCGAGCGGGCCGCCTCCCGGGGAACGGCCGTTCCGATGGTGGATCTGTCGGAGACGGAGCACCTAGAGACGGAGCACCTGGAGCCGGCCCTGCACTAATCGCCCGATCGGTACCTTTGCACTAATCGCCGCCAAGGAAGGACGACGTCATGGCTACCAACATGGTTGATGCAGGGACTTCACAGGCGACCACGCGGGCCGCACCTGGCTGGGAGCGGTATGCCTGGCTGGCAGGGATCCTCTTCGTTCTTGCCGTCCTGGTGGAGTCCGCGATTGGGCTCGGGGTTGGCATCAACCAGAACGACTCGGCCGCGAAGATCGCTAACACGCTCGCCGATCACAAGAACCGGCTGGTGGTGGTCGAGGGCTTCTGCGTCGTCTACGCCGTCATGTTTCCGATCTACCTGTGGAAGCTGTACGACCGTTTCCTGCACACCGATGCCGAGGGATCGCGCGCCCTGGGCTCCTTGATGCTGGTCGGTGGCATGCTGTTTGTCGCCCTTCACGCGTTCAGCGATATCGGGATCTACGGCGTGCTCGACGGGAAGCTCGCAGTGTTCGGTGCGCAACGCGACCACAGTGTCTCCTACACGCTGTACCTGTTGACCTACGCCGTGGACAGCGTCGCGGACGTCTTCGGCAGTCTCTTTGCGTTCGCTGCTGGGGTGCTCGTGTTCAGGGGTGGCGTCTTGCCACGGTGGCTTGGGTGGGTCTCGATCCTCGCCGCGCCACTGCTCTTTCTGCAGGCCTTCGGCCTCGGCGGCGTGATCGCATCGTTTGGTCTGGTTCTCGACCTGATCGGGTTCGTGCTGCTCCTCGTCTTCGTCCTGATCAGCAGCATCGTCTCGCTCAGGAGCGAGAGATCGGTTGGCGCCCCCGCTCAAGTCGGGTAGAGACCCCGGGCCTGAGTGAACGCCGGACGAGTGATGCATCTGGGCAGCGGTTCGAGGTGCCCCACTTTGAGGCGGACCGAGCGAGTGGGGGCGTGCCCCCGTCGTGCCAGGGCAGGGTCGCGCCATTGCGAGGGTGTCCAGATCGGGCCGTTCCCCGGCAGGGCACAGTTGCAAGCAACAGGCCGATCCAGCGCTCCTCGGCGGACAGAACATCGGCGTTCCGTCCTCTGGTCAGGCGACTGCGACGAGCATCGCCGCTTCAGGGCCGATGATGTCCGCTGGCTGGCCGAGGAACGTGATCGTCGACAAAAGGGACGCCGCGCCATTGGACTCGCGTTGCGAGAACCTGCCGATCGGCGATGAGTACCGATTCGCGAACGGGCCGGCCAAGAGCCTGCCCCGGGCGTGTCTTTACGTGTCTTTACCGAGAGGGAAGGAGAGGGATCGTGAGGGAACCTGAGGGGATCGAAACGCCGCTACCAGGAAAGTCCTCGGAAAGGACCTGGTCATAACGCCGAGAACCAGACATTCGCAATGTAGAGGCCGAGGGTTCGAGTCCCTTCACCTCCACCAGAAAAAGCCCAGGTCACAGGGCTGGCGGTGGAATCCCCAAAATCACGTCCTTGTCGACGTGACCTTACGTGACCTTATCGATTCTCAACCTGTCCAGCTGCCGAGGTCCCGGCGAGGTGCCCGAACAGGACTGGAGTGCCGGTTGGGACTTCGGTGAAGGTGGCCTGGCCGGGCCTTAGCAAGGAATCCGACATCGATCGGGATACCGGCGTTGGCGAAGCAAAGGGGGACCACCTCCCGTCCATCTCGGGTCGGACGACCGAGTGCGGAAGCTAGCGTGCTGCGCGACATCGAAGGATTCTCCTGCGATGAGGTGTGCGACCTACTCGACATCAGTGCTGGCAACGGATCCGGCTACACCGGCGTAGGACTCGCCTACGCGAGATCCTCGAAACTCAAATAGCGAAGGCCTGAAACCGTGCTTTCATTACGACGCAAGGACATCGTGTGTCAACAGGCAGTCGAGCTCGTCACCGACTACTTGGAGGGCACGCTCTCACGACGCCGCCGACGCCGGTTCGAGGCGCATCTTCGAGCCTGCCCCAACTGTGCCGCCTACCTGGAGCAGATCAGGATGACCATCGAGCTAACCGGGACCATCGAACCCGATGACCTGACTCCCGAGGCAAAGACGGACCTCACCGACCTGTACCGACGCTGGCGATCCGAATAGCTCTGGGCGTCACACTCGACCATTTATGTCACCTTTTCGCGTCCCATGATCGACGGGCGAAGAGCAAGGAGCATCAATGACCCAACTTTCAAGGCAGCAAGAAGAGCTGTGTGAGCAGAGCCAGTGGGACTTCAGTGATCTGCGAGCCCTCTACATCAACTGCAGCTTGAAGCGTTCGCCTGAGCTATCGCACACACAGGGACTGGCTGACCGTTCCATCGAGATAATGCGCCGACAGGGCGTCACGGTTGAGGTGGTTCGCGCCGTCGATCATCAGATCGCCACGGGCGTGTGGCCGGACATGACGGAGCACGGCTGGGAGGTCGATGAGTGGCCGGCGATCTTCGAGCAAGTGCAGGCAGCCGACATCTTGGTGCTTTGCACCGCCATCTGGCTTGGAGAGAAGACCTCGGTCTGTACGAAGGTCATTGAACGGCTCTATGGAAATTCGCACCTGCTCAACGAGGCCGGGCAGTACGCCTTCTATGGCGGTGTAGCGGGCTGCCTGGTCACCGGCAACGAAGATGGCGTCAAACACTGCGCCATGAACATCCTGTACTCGCTCCAGCATCTCGGCTACGTCATCCCTCCTCAAGCCGACGCTGGGTGGATCGGTGAGGCTGGTCCCGGCCCGTCCTACCTCGACCAGGGTTCCGGTGGACTCGAAAACGATTTCACCAATCGGAACACCACCTTCATGACCTGGAATCTCTTGCACGTGGCACGGATGCTGAAGGACGCGGGCGGCATTCCAGTCCATGGCAACCAGCGGTCCGCCTGGGATGCGGGCTGCCGCTTCGACTATCCCAATCCGGAATATCGCTGACGGAGCCCTCAGATTGAAGTGCTTGGGTCCCGGACGCACGTGGGCCAACGCACCCCTCCCGCGCGATCCGAGGCCGAAGAGTACTCTTCTGGGACTGATATGACCGGCAATAGATGCGGGCCGCAATTGCCCGCTCCGCAGTTTGATCGCCCCCGTCCGGACTTACACCAACCCGAGTGGACCATGACGCGCCGGCCATGGTCATGGACCCGATTTCAGTCAAAGACCCGTTGGAGCGGATGTGGAACTCGTCGACGATGCCGTTCCCTTAGGTCTGCACGTGGAGGTCCTGCCCGTCGACGGAGGCAGATGCATCGACCGTCCCGGGGTCGGTTCCGGTCTGTCCGTCCAGGGCGAGGGTGCCGCTGGGCCAATCCGAGTACTGGCTCACCGAGGCGCCACCGGCGTTAAAGGCGTAGAAGAACCCCTGCGCCTGGGCCACCCAGCACGTCGCAGCTTGGTCGGTCCCGACGGTGTCTATCGGGCTCACGGTCCCGCAGAACGTCACCGAGGCGCCGCAGTCGGAGCGCGCCGCTCACGTCATGGCGCTTCCCAGCGGAATCTGATCATTCAGCAGGGCGACCCAGCCGGTCTCCCCTGGTTCAGCGGCGAGCTCCCGAGGGCCGCCAGGACGTCGGGGCCCTGCGTCATGCAGCGGCCAGGGGCAGGCGGACGGTGAAGCAGCATCCACCCGATTCGTTCGCCACCTCGATGTCCCCCCCGTGCGCCTGCACCAGGCCCTGGGCAATAGCCAGGCCCAGGCCCGCCCGCTTGTCCGGCTCGGGGCTCCGGGCCGCGTCGCCGCGGTACCCCAGCTCGAAGACCCGGACCAGGTCCGCCTTGGCGATGCCGCCGCAGCCGTCACGAACCGTCATGACGGTCTCGTTTTCGGTGACGCGTGCCCGCACGCTCACCTCGCCGCCGGCGGGCGTGTGGCGCAGTGCGTTCTCGAGCAGGTTGCGCAGGATGCGCAGGAACTCGGTGGTGGAGAGCCGCACCTTGGCCGAACCCTCCTCGACCTGCCCCACGACGTGCACGCCCTTGGCCTTCGCCATGGGCCGCACGAGCGTGAGCGCGTCGGAAACCACGTCGTTGAGCGAGACCAACTCGAGGTTCAGGTTCAGGAGGCCGCTGTGGATGCGGCTGAGGCGGAAGAGGTCGTCGACCATGCCGTCGAGGCGGACGACCTCGCTGGCGATTGTCCGGTAATAGCGGGACACTGTCTGGGGATCGGTCACGATGCCGTCCTCCAGTGCCTCGGTCAGCGCCTGGATCCCGGCCAACGGCGTCCGCAGGTCGTGCGAGATCCACGCCACCAGTTCGCGGCGGGACGCCTCGAGCGAGCGTTCCCGCACGATCGACTCGTGCAGCTGCTCCCCGATCTCCTGCAGCTGGCTCGCCAAGTTGGAGAGCTCGAGCGTCGGAACCGGGGCTGCGGGATCGTGGGGCCGCTGACCGAGCGACGATGCCAGACGGCTGACCGTGCCGATGCCCTGGCGGAGGGTCCTGGCCAGGACGATGGCGGTCAAACCGCCAACCGTCGCCGCGGCGACCAGGACCACGATGACGGTTCGCTCATCCTTGGTGGACAGGAACATGCGCGAGCCGGCCAGCACCGTCCCGGCCACGATGCCGAGCACCGTGGTCAGCGCCGCCACCGACAGGTAGACGGACAAGGGTCGCTGACCCAGGTGATGCGTCACCACCAACCCGAGCAACGACAGCACAAGCGCGGCCCCGGCCGCCAGGGCGACCACCTCGCTCGCCGCTGCGGGCGTGTCACCGAACGACAGAGCGAGGAGCCACGCGGCGCCGATTCCCGCCACACCGAGCAGGGCGATCCGGCTCATGCCGCGAACTGGTAGCCGACGCCCCACACGGTGAGGATCCGGACGGGGTCGCTGGGGTCGAGCTCGAGCTTCTCGCGCAGGCGGCGGATGTGCACCGTGATAGTGGCGCTGTCCCCGTACGTCCAGCCCCAGACGGCCTCGAGGAGTTCTTCCCGGCGGAACACCACCCCAGGGTTGCGCATCAGGAGGACGAGCAGGTCCAGCTCGCGAGGGGTCAGCACGATCTGCCGGCCGGCGAGTGTGACCCGCCGGGCGCCCACGTCGACCGCGAGCTCGCCGGCCCGCAGTGTCGGGCCCGTGGTCAGGCACGGGGCGACGTCCGCTGCAGTGCGGTTCAGAACCGACTTGACCCGGGCCGTGACCTCGCGCGGCGAGAACGGCTTGGTGACATAGTCGTCCGCCCCGACCTCGAGGCCACCGACCCTGTCCTCCTCCTCGCCGAGCGCCGTGAGCATGATGACGGGGACGCGGCCCATGAGGCGGATGCGGCGGAAGACGTCGAGCCCGTTCATCTCGGGCAGCATGAGGTCGAGCACGATCAGGTCGGGGAGATCCTGCGTGGCTGCTTCCACAGCGGCGCTCCCATCGGCCGCCGAGCGCACCTCGAATCCCTCGCGGTCGAGGTACCGGGTCAGCACCGCCACCACCGTTGGGTCGTCGTCCACCACCAGGATCCGCGGCTTGGCCACGAGCACGATCGTATGGCGCTCGCCATGGACCACGCTGAGCGCACCCCAGATGTTAAGAGAATGGTTAGGTCTGGGGCATTCCTACGTCGGATGACGGCGCATATGGTCGGCGAGCATGAACCTTGCGGCGTCGCATGCCTCCGCGCTGGTCTCGCGCCCCGAGCCGTGCCAGCTCCCCGGCATCGCCAGCGTGCCGCGCTCTCAGCTCGAGCGCTGGTTCTCCAACTGCGGCCGGCCGCCCCAGCTGGACCTCGCCCGCAGCGGAGCACCGGGGCTCACCGCCCGCCAGCTCCTGCGTCTCGCTGCGCCTGACGACGTCGAGGCCTATCTCGACATGCCGCTGGATTACGGCCCAGGGGTGGGAACCGAGCGTCTCCGCGCCGCCGCCGCCGCCGCTACCGGCTGCTCGCCCGAAGACATTGTCGTCACCCACGGCGCCATCGAGGCCCTCCTTCTGGCCTGCGCGGCCTCACTGGGGAGCCGCACCGCGGTGGCGGTTGCGGCACCCGGCTACGAGGGCCTGTTCCGAGCGGTCGAGGCGGCCGGAGGGGTGGTGCAGCCGGTGCAGGTGTGGAGCCCCGGTGCGTCCGGCCTCGACCTCGCCCGGCTGCTGGACCTGGACCTGCCACGCTACGGCGCGGTAGTCGTCAACTCGCCCCACAACCCCACCGGTCTCACCGCGGCGGCACGGGACCTGGCCGACCTAGCCGAGCGATGCGCCGCGGCCGGCACGACGCTCGTCGTCGACCAGGTGTCCCTGGGAACCCTCGATCCGGGCGCGCCCTCGGTGCTGCGGCAGGCGCCCGGCTCCTCGGCGGTTGTGCAGGTCGGCGACGTGAGCAAGTCGTTCGGGCTGGGCGGGCTCCGTGTGGGGTGGTGCGCGGTGCCTGAACCGGCGCGCCGGGCACGCATCGCGGAGCTGCGCGACGTCACCAGCCTGGCGAACTCGGCACCGAGCCAACATTTGGCCGCCATCGCCCTGGAGAACAGCGGGGCCCTGTCGGCGGCCCCGACGGCCCGGTTCAACCTCGAGCGCCTGTGTGCGCTCATGGAGGGGTTTGCCTTACCGGGCGGGTGGAGCACGCCGGCCGACGGGCTTGTCGCCTTCCCGGCCTTCCCGCTCCCGCTCTCGGCCTGCGCGTTCGCAGACCGACTGCGCGAACGGTTCGGTGTTGCGGTCACCCCGGGGTCGTTCTTCGGTTTCGACCGCCACCTCCGCGTCGGGCTGGGCCTCGCTCCGGCGCTTTTCGGGGAGGCGCTCGACCGGCTCGTCTACGCGCTCGACGCTGGGGTTGGCGCATGAGGCCCGGAGAGGCAGAGCCCACGCCCGGTGCCGACGAATCGGTGCCCCCCGACATCGGCCCGCGTCACCAGCGCGCCACGGACCGGTTCAGGGACGCCGCGGCGGAGCCGCCACCCGGGCCGTTCCGTGCGGGGTGGTGGAAGAGCCCGGTGCGCGGGCCCTGGCTCACCTCCTACTTCGGGTCCATCCTGCTCGTCGGCATCCCGGTGATGTTCCTCACCGGGCTCGTCTCGTACGCGTCCTACGACCCGCGGTTGGCCGGCAACGACACCACGCCGGGCAAGGGCATCCTGGGCTTCTATCTCTTCTCCTGGGTCACCAGCCCATCGTGGGTCTACCGGGTCAGTGAAGGCACGCACGTCATCCTCGGCCTGACCCTCGTGCCCATCCTCCTGGCGAAGCTATGGTCCGTCATCCCCAAACTCTTCGAGTGGCCCGGGATGCGCTCGGTGGCGCACGCCCTCGAGCGCCTGAGTCTGATGCTCGTCGTCGGGGGCGCGATATTCGAATTCGCAACCGGCATCGCCGACATCGAGTACTACTACCCGTGGAAGTTCGACTTCTACGAGGCGCACCTCTACGGCGCGTGGGTCTTCATCGTCGGCTTCGTGGTGCACGTCTGCCTGAAGCTGCCGACAATGTGGCGGTCCCTCCAGCGCTACAGCCTGCACGAGATATTCGGGACCCCGCTGGCGCGAACGCGCCCTGAACCTGGCGACGGGCACGGTCTGGTGGCGTCACGGCCGTCGCCGCCGACCATCTCGCGGCGTGGAGTGCTGGGTCTGGTGGGCGGCTCGGCGGCCGCCGTGTTCCTGCTAACCGCCGGAGGGACCGTCAGGGTGCTGCGACCGCTCGCCCTGTTCTCGCCACGGGCGCGGAGCCGGGGCACCGGACCCCATCCCGACGCCAACGACTTCGAGGTCAACCGCGTCTTCGCCGCGACGGGCATCCCGGTCTCCGCAACGGGCGACAGCTGGCGCCTGGTCCTCAGCGGACCGCGCACCGTGTCGTTGTCGCGTGCCGAGTTGATGGCCATGCCGCTGGCCACGGAGGTCCTCCCCATCGCGTGCGTGGAGGGCTGGTCGACTGTGCAGACATGGACGGGCGTGCGTCTGGTGGATCTGGCGCGGCTGGCCGGCGTCGACCACGCCGTCGACGTGGAGGTGGAGTCGCTCGAGAAGCCAGGTCAACCGTTCCGCTCCGCAACCCTCGCGTCGAACCAGGCCGGTGACTTCCAGACGTTGCTCGCCTTGTGCGTCAACGGCGAGGACATCTCGCTCGATCACGGGTATCCGGCTCGCATGATCGTCCCGGCCGCGCCGGGCGTGCACTGCACCAAATGGGTCTCCGAGCTGAGGTTCCTCACGTGACGCGTCCGGCCCCCGGCACGGGTCAGCGTCCGCGGTCGTGGTTCCGGCGGCTCTACGGCGCCGGCCCGGCCCACGCCGTCTTGATGACCGCCGGCTTCGGCTTCGCTGGCTACCTGCTCACGCGCATCCTCGGGGCGTCGCACCCGGGCTGGATCCTCCTGTGGTTCGTCGGGGCAATCGTGCTGCACGATCTGGTGTTCCTCCCGCTGTACTCTGCGCTCGACCGCGTGCTCACGAGCCGCCGGGAGGTCAGTGCACCGCAGGGCCCGACGTGGGTCAACCACGTGCGCGTCCCGGCGGTGATCTCGGGTGTGCTGCTGCTTGTCACCTTCCCGCTGGTGTTGCGCCTGTCGGATCACGCCTACGCCACTGCCAGCGGGTTGCACGAATCGGTCTACCTGATGCGCTGGTTGCTCGTCACCGCTGGGCTCTTCGCGATCTCGGGGGTGCTGTACCTGGTGCGCCGGGACCGCTGGCGGCGGCGCGCCCGATGAGCGCGGCAACCACCGCGGACACGTCCGTCCTCGACACGACTGCGGGGACCACCGCGTCGTCTGCGAGACGGCGCCGGCTGCCGCCCGGCAGGGTGGGGGAGCGGCTCGTGGGCGCCGTGCTCGTCGCGCTCAGCATCATCCCCATGGCCCGCTACCTCTACGTCGTGGCCCACCGGATCGGCTACCCATACGAGCTCGAGTGGATGGAGGGGGGGTCGGTCGAAGTCGTGCACCGCGTCGTCCTTGGGCAGGGGATCTACGGTCCGCCGTCCATGCACTTCACGCCATGGGACTACACCCCTCTCTACTTCTGGGCGTCCGCCGCGGTCGCCGAGGTCACAGGCATCGGCTTCACTCCGCTGCGGCTGGTCTCGTTCACGGCGTCGCTGGCGGTCCTGTGGTTGCTGTACCGCATGGTGGCCGAGGAGACCTCGGACCGTCTGGCCGGAATCGTCGCCGGCGGTGTGTATGCGGCCACCTTCCGCCTGTCCGGAGCGTGGGCCGACATCGGCCGGGTCGACTCGCTCTTCCTCGCGCTCACCCTCTGGGCGCTGGAGCGGTCACGGCGGGCCCGGACGCGCCGCGACGGCATGATCGTCGGAGTGCTGTTCTTTCTATCCTTCTTCACCAAACAGGACGGGTTGGTGGTGGCGGCCCCGGTCGTTGCCTGGCTCCTTCTGGCGCGCCGCGCCGCCGGCCTCAGCGCCCTCGCCACGCTGGGCGGCCTCGTCGCGGGTTCGAGCGTCGTGCTCGACGCCTTCACGCACGGCTGGTACAAGTACTACGTCTTCGACGAGCTGCGATCACAGGGCTGGGTCGGTGAGAACCTCCGGTTCTTCTGGCAACTGAGCATTCTCAAGCCGTTCGCGCTGGCGGCGTGGCTGGTCCTGGTTGCAGTAGCGGTGCTGCTCGTGCGGGACCGGCCCCGGCTTGGGGTGCTCTGGTCGCGGGCGGGCTTTTGGGTCGCGGCGGCCGCCGGGTTGTTCGGCGCGTCATGGATCGGGCGCCTGCACAACGGGGGCTTCGACGACGTGCTCATGCCCGCCTATGCCGCGGTCGCCCTGGCGGTCGGAGGTTCCGTTGCACTCCTGCGCCGCCACCCGCGCGTGGCGGCGCGCATGGCGGCCTCCATCGTGCTCGCCGCGGTGCTGGCCGCCCAGCTGCACCACATCGGCTATCGCGTTGGCCGGCAGATCCCGACCCAGGCCGACGCCCGCGCCGGCGAGCACCTGATCGCGCTGATCCGCCACCTCCCGGGCCAAGTATTCGTCTTCGACCATCCGTACTACGGCGTGATGGCGGGCAAGGGCACGGTGGCAGACGAGGAGGCTGCGGACGACATCGAGCGTTCGGGTCCGAGCGAAGCCCGGCGCCTGCTGATCCAGAGCATGCACCGTGCCCTCCTGGCCCCGGGCGTCGGCGCCGTCATCCTCGACGACCCCGGGGACGAGCGCAACTTCGAGGGCGAGCTCTCGGCGGACTACCACCTTCTGCCCCAGCCCGCGGTCACGGGGAACGTTTTCTTACCGGTCACCGATCTGCCGCAGCGTCCCTTGCTCGTCTTCGTCCGAGACCGCGCGCGGGTGCGCCGTGCAGGGGGCGGACATGGGTGACTCGGCTGTGGACGCGGTACCGGCGACCCTGGTCGACGTGGTCCTGCCCGTGCTCAACGAGGCGGAGGCGTTGCCCTGGGTGCTCGGGCGGATGCCGGCGGGCTACCGCGCTCTCGTGGTCGACAACGGCTCGACCGACGGCTCGGCCGAGGTGGCACGTCGCTTCGGTATCGAGGTGGTGACCGAGCCCCGGCCGGGCTTCGGCGCGGCGTGCTTCGCCGGCCTGACCCACGCCGAGCGCGACCTCGTGGCGTTCATGGACGCCGACGCCAGCCTGGACCCGCTGCAGTTGCCCTTGGTGGTCGAAGGGGTCGCC
>Ga0116219_10002965_pt1 | contig 13769 bp, 9 predicted proteins | sample Sb_taG_4_FD_91019 | JGI IMG/M metagenome (GOLD analysis project Ga0116219, IMG submission 91019) | Peat soil microbial communities from Weissenstadt, Germany - Sb_50d_6_BS metaG | ecosystem: Environmental > Terrestrial > Soil > Wetlands > Peat | place: Germany: Weissenstadt | collected 2010-09-21
GTCTTGAGCGTCTTGAACGGCACGGACCTGGCGCCGTTCTTGACCCGCCAGCACAGGTGCGCGCCTGTGCCGGAGAACCGGATCCAGCGGTCCATGGAGAAGAACCCGCGGTCGGCAAGGTTCAGCATGCCCGGCCGCAGCGTGCCGGCGAGCTCGTCGACGAGGGTGTTCTCCCCGTCGTGGTAGCCGCCGGCGGCCGCCCCGATCCAGCGGCGGGACCCGGTCCGGACGTGGGCGACGATGCGGACCTTGGGTTTCGTGCCGCCCGTAGGTACCCCGAACGCCTCCGCCAGATCGTCGTTGCTGAATACCTCGGCGGTCGTGCCGTCGAAGGAGGTGGTCTCCATCCCGTGCCACGTCGCGCCGATGCCCAAGTCAATGCCGGTGCGGGCCGCGTCCAGTTCGAAGGCCCGCCGCATCACCTGCTCGCCGGGCAGCGCCCGGGCTTTCGACAGGGCCGGGCCGGTCGGGACCGGGGTGCCGGGCTTGAGCCGCAGCCCGGGCATGCCGAAGGTGATACGGAGGACCCCGTCGTAGCCCTCGCCGGGGAACAGGCACCCGGCCAGGACGCACAGCAAGGTGTTTTTCGCGTTCAGCGCACGGTCCAGCTGGTGGCCGTGCGGGGCGGTGGCCACCGCCTCCTCGATCACCCCCTCGGCCAGGAGCTCCTCGATCAGGCCGCGGCGGTCCAGGTCTGTTCGCCGTCACTCAGGATGTCCATGACGGCGACACTGGGGATGGGGACGCGGGGGCATGGAGAACCCCGCCGGGCGGGGTGCCGGGCGGGGTTGTGGTGGACGAGGTGGCGGCGTGGTGGTCAGTCTGTCGCGGTGGCTTCCTCGCTGATGGCGGTGCGGGCGGAGGATTCGTCGACGATGGTCTTGCCGGTGGCGTATGCGGCGAGCAGCGCGGTGATGGCGAGCCGGTTGATGGCGCGGGGCAGGCCGCGGGCCTGGCCGTGGATGGCGCGGACGGCGTCATCGGAGAATAAGGTGTCGGACCGGCCGGCCTGGGCCAGGTGGGCGCGGATGTACCCGCCGGCTTCGTCGGTGCTGAGGGCGGGGGCGGGGATGTGGTAGCGGAGCTGGATCCGCTGGTCGAGGGCGGCCATGTCGCCGACGCGGAGCCGGCGCCGCAGGGTGGGCTGGCCGATCAGCAGGATCGTCAGCGGCGACCGGGAATCTTCTCTGAACTTGGACAAATAGGTCAGAGGAGTTGATTGAGCAGCGTTCCCGGGCGTCGGTTTCGCAGCGGGCAGTAGCCCGCAGCGCAGGCCCGCGGCGGCATGCGGGAGGTCTGATGTGGTCATGGTGCTTCCCCGGCGCTGGTGATGCTGGGGCCCGCGGTGCCGGTGAAAGCGGGCATGCCGAGGTGGGTGCCGGCGCTGCGGCGGGCGATGAGCCCGTCGACCTGGGCGAGTTTGGCGTTCGCGGCGGCCAGGCTGACGTTGAGTCCTTCGGCTTCTCCGAGCCAGCCCTCGCGGCGGGCCTCGTCGATGCGGGCGAGCAGGTTGTCGCGGATCTCGAGGATCCGGGAGCGCTGCTGTGGGTCAACGCGGAGCAGGGAGCACCGCAGGCAGCTGTGCTCGTGTATGCAGCTGGTCGAATAGGCTCTGCCGCAGGTTCCCAGGGCAACGCGGCGGCGTTCGAAATGGCCGAGGAATTCCTCCCATTCCTCGTCGGTGGGGCTGCGGTATTCCTCGCCGGGCCGCAGCGCCCGGCGGCGGGCGATGAATGCCCGGTGACCATTGATGACTTCTTCGGGGTATACGGCTTTGTAATGCATCGTGGTGTTTATGTCTTTGTGCCCGACCACGAGCTGGGTGATGTGCGGCGGCATGCCGTTCATGATGGCGTCGGTGATGAAGAGCCTTCTCAGGTCGTGGGGGCGGAAGATGAGGGGCTGGCCGCTGGCGTCGGTGATGCCAGACTCGGTGAGGGCGTCTTTGAGCATGCCGCGGATGGCGCCTTGGGTGATGGGCCGGTTCTCAACTCGCAGGCGGCGCTGGAACAGCAGTGGCGCGGGCGGGTTCCAGGTGCGCTCGTGCCGGTCGTAGTCGATCACGAGCGGGACCGCGCCGGTGGCGTCGCGGATGCGGGACACGATCGCCGAGAGGACGTCCGCCAGCTCTGGTGATATGACCAGGAGCCGCTCGGTATCGGTCTTGGACGGGGCGATGTGCAGGAGCGGGATGAGCTCTCCGGTAGACGGCAGGGTGTACTGGACGAAGCTGTGATGGCTGAGCTCTTTCAGCTCCTCGATTCGCAGCCCGGTGGCGCGGAGTACTTCGACGGTCGCCCAGGTCCAGAATCCCCGGTGTTCTTCCAGGGTGAGGTCCCGGCGCTGCCCCGTTTGCGGGTCCTCGGCCCGGATCCGGGCGCCTGCGTGCCGGGTTGTGGCGGAGCGGCGGAGCCGCTGGCCGGCGCTGGTGAGTTCCTGGCCCGGCGCGGTCTGCCGGGCGGCTGCCAGCCGTTGCGCGGTCTCCCGCCGTCGCTGGTCGACGGCGGCGACCAGGACGGGAAGGACAGGCATCTGCTCGCGGGTGCGCTGGTCCATCCGGGACTTAACGTGCTGGCGTTCCTTGGCGTGGGATGCCTCCTCCAGCCGGATCGGGCAGGGCACCACCCATGGCCCCCAGCGGGCCGGGTCTTCGGTCGCCCAGTGCGCGATGTCCAGGTAGAAGGCGCGCACGACGGTCAGGCAGTTCAGCGCGCCGGCCCGGGGCCGGGTGCCGGCCTTGGTGGTGACCACCTGGACCCGTTTCTTCCAGGCCGCCACGGCCGCCGGGGTGAGCCGCAGATCGCTGATGCCGGCGTGGTGGAGTTCGAGGTCTTTCCAGAACAGCCGCCCGAGCTGGTAGGCGAGGTGGCGAAGGCTGCTGTGGTCGAGCCCGGTCTGGCGTTCGCGCAGGTAGTCCACGAGCAGATCCCGGACCGGGTGGCAGGCGACGTCGTAGCGGCCGATGAGTTCCTCGATCGTCAGCTGGCCGCGGGTGCGGAACACCCGCACCGTGCCGGGGGCGTCGCCGGGGAACACGCCGAGGGTGTGAAGCGCCTGGTAGAAGCTCAGGTTGTTGCGCATGCGCCGGCTGCCGGGCCCTTCCCTGGAGACGCATTCCAGCAACTCCAGGCAGTCGCCGGCGACAATGTCGCGGACACCGCCGCCTTTGGCTGCCATGATCGTGGCGATCCGGCACAAGACCTCCATCCTGGTTGCAGGCGGGAGCATGTCCGTCGATTGCTCGGTGCCGTCCTTGAGCAACGCGCTCAGCTCGGCGAACGCGCCGGGGTCGCGCAGCCGGGCCATGTCCGCGGCAAGGTAGCGGACCGTGGCGCGGGCGGTGAGCCAGTGCAGGGACGGGCGGATCACATCCGCGCAGATCAAGGTCCGCAGGGCGCCGCCGAGGTTGAGGTAGGAGTCCTCGGTGAATCCGATCTCCTTTGAGCGGATCCAGTCCATCACCAGCGCCCGCCAGGCCGCGGTTCCCGCGGCGGCTTCGGCTCCGCTGGCATTCCAGCGTTCCTGCCAGGTGACGCCGGGCTGGTCGGACAGCCAGTCCAGCGTCCGCCGCAGCCCGCGGCGGCGCTGGGCCTGACTGTTGGGGCTGGCATCAGGAAGGAACGGAGGTGCGAACAGGCGCTCCAGGACCTGCTCGCGTGTTTGCTCGGTAGCTGGCCACGTGGCCGGCCTCGCGCGGGGCGGGAAGCGGATCAGCAGCCCGGCGACGTCTTCGGCCGGCCGGGCCGGCAGGCCGGGCTTTCTGGCTGCCGCAGACGGGAGGCCGGCGTGGCGGTGCCGGCCCTTGACGCTGGTCATGGCTGGTCCCGGCGGAACAGGATGTCCAGTGACTCCGGCCGGTATCGCAGCGGCACCCGGCTCTCATCAGGCTGGTGACCTGTGCGGCCGGAATGGCGGGTGTGGTGCGCGATGATGCTGGCGATCACCTCCTCGGCCGGGGCTGACAGGTAGATCTGAGTAGTCGACAGGTGCGCATGGCCGAGGACCCACTGCACATCAGTGAGTGGCATGTCCGGATCGCGGGCCATCCGGTAGGCGGCTGTATGGCGCAGGTCATGAAGCGTCCAGTTCGCCCCGAGCGCGGCGTTGGCCCGGGTGAACATGGCCCGCGCGGCATGGTAGGTCAGGGGCCGGAACGGGCGCCGCAGCGTCCACCACAACGGCTCATCGCGTCCCGCCGGGACCAGGCCGCGTGCTTGCGCCTGGTAGAGCCGTAGCCACACGAACGCGTCCGGGGATGCCGGGAGCTGCTGCATCGCCCGGGTCCCCTTCCGGATCACGGTGATCAGCTGCTGGCCGGGATCGGCGTCGGCCTGCCGGGCACCCAGCAGTTCCGATGCCCGCGCGCCGGTGGAGATCCAGAACGCCACCAGCGCCCGGTCCCGCAGCGACGGCAGCTGCGCGAACAGCTCGTCGAACCTCTCATCGGGGATGCTGCGCGGGAGCCGTTGCTGCAGCCGGGGCCGGAACTGGCCGGACCGCTGCGTGCGGTCCGGTTCCATCGGATTGCGGTGGGCGTTCGCGCCCCGCCCCCTGCGGCCCCGGTCCAGCGGGAAGGGGTTGACGATCGGGCCGGTGCCGGCATCGACGTGGAAGTCGTAGAAGTGCCGCAGCACGGTCTCGCAGTGCACAGTCGTCGCGGGCGCATACCCCGGACCTGGCGACGGCTTACCGGTGACCGGGTTCGGTGCCCCCGCCGTGCGCGTCCGCGAAACGGGCTTCGCCTTGCGCTGCCCGCGGGCGGGCTTGCCGGCCAGCTGCAGGCGGCGGGCGAAGTCACGAGCCTCGGCCCGGGTCACCTGTTCCCACGCCATATCGATCGCCCAGAGGAACCGGAACCACCGGAGCAGATCCATGCCGTAAGAACGCTGTGTCGCCGCGGCCCGCCCGGCAGCCTGGAGATCCTTCAGGTAATCCGCGACGGGCTGGACCATCTCGCCGGCCGGATCCACCAGCCGGTAGGGTTCCCACGGATCGCCGGTCGTCAGCAGCGCGCCCGCCCGCGGGACCGCGATCATCGCCAGGTCCCGGCCAGGCTCCCCCGATCCGATCATGGTCCGGGACCGTAACGCCACCAGCCCGGACCCGTCCGCTGAACTGGGAAGACAGCCCCGGTAGTTCAGTCAATAGGTCAAGATCGCTGTTGGTGAGCATGCGGACGGCTTCCAGCTGGTCGTGCGTCATCAGGTGTGATTCGTCGACCGCGAGGATGACGTGCCTGTTGCGCTCGCCGGCCTCGGTGGCCAGGGCGGCCTCGACCTGGGGGATCAGCGTGGCGTGGTGGAAGCGGGGCGCCTGGCCCAGGGCGGTGGCGACGGCGCCGTGGATCCCTCGGGTGCCGATCTGGGGGTTGGGCAGGTAGATCAGGGTGTGGCGGGAGGCGTCCAGCCCGTCGGCGGCGGCGCGGACGGCCACGGTCTTCCCGGAGCCGACCTCCCCGGTCAGCACCCCGAGGCCGCGGGCGGAGATCAGCCAGCGCAGCCGGGCGACGGCTTCGTTGTGCGCGGCGGAGCCGAACAGGCCGGGCACCGGGATGGCCGGCCCGAATGGCATGGTCGTGAAGCCCCAGTGGGATTGCAGGTTCTCGATCATCGCGGGTCCTCTCGGAGCAGGGCGCTCAGCCGTTGGCAGTGGTTATCGCGCGGGTGACCAGGGTGATGTTGGTGTGGTCGAGGCCGCCGAGGACCTGGCGCAGGTGCACGGCGATGTCGGGGTCGCCGAGGCTGGCGGCGATCCGCAGCACCGCCTGCTCGGAGGTGGAGCAGGGCAGCCAGCCGGCGTCGAGAGCGTGCACGGCGGGCCTCCAGCGGATCACGGCGGCGGGCTGGCCGCCGAACATGGTGGTGCTGGTGGCGACGAACCGGCGGAAGGCGCGCTGGTGCAGGAAGTGGCCGTGGCGGGCGAGCAGCTCGATCGCCGCGGTGTCGGGGCACAGCCCGGCGGCGGTGTCTTCCAGCAGGCACAGCAGCTGGCGGGCGGGGATGACGTCGGCGTTCACTGTTCTTCCTCCTGTTGTCTGTGATGGCCGTCACGGCCGGCGGCCTGGTCGCCGCTGGCGAGGGCGGCCAGGTGAAGCCGCTGGCCGAGGGCGGCCTGCCCGGCGGCCGCGACCAGCTGCAGGTAGTCGATGCCGGTGTAGGTGACCGGCTCGGGATCCTCGTCGGGCGGGGCCTTGGGGTGGGCGTGCCGGCCGATCACCTGCGGCACGGCGACGCCGACCTTCCGCCCGGCCCAGTACACGGTCAGCTTTGTCATGTCGAACGGGTCGAAGACCAGCTCGACTTTGCGGCCGGCGAGGAACGGGTCAACGGAGTACTCGTTACCCTCGAGGCTGACGGTCGCGGTCTTGCGGACCAGCCGGACCGCGCTCCAGCAGAACGCCTCCCGCAGCACTGCGGCATCCGGTGAGGCGGCCGGGCCGGCTGCCTCATGGCGGGCCCGCGGAGACTGCCCGGTCTCGCTGTGCACCCGCTGGTGGTAAACCTCGCGGACCCAGTGATCCAGCAGGTCGTTGAGCTCGGCCAGGCCGGCGACCGGGTGCCGGGCCGGGTCGTCGCCGGCGGTGATCTCGACCAGGAACTGCTGCTGGATGGTCTGGAATACCTTTTCGATCTTCCCCCGGCCGGCTGGTTTCCCGGGCTGGCTGTGCACCAGCTTGATGCCGAGCACCGCGCAGGTCCTCTGCAGCGAGGAATCGGCGAAGCAAGATCCGTTGTCGGTGTAGAGGACGGCGGGGATGCCGTGCCGGCCGATCGCGGCGCGCAGCACGCCAGCGAACCGGATCGCATCCGGGCGGCGGACGAACTGGTGCCCGGTCAGGAACCGGGAGTGGTCGTCGATGATGCCGGCCAGGTGGCAGGCCCGGCCGGCCACGTCGGGGCCGTTCATCAGGTCCGCGGTCCAGATCTCGTTCACCTTCGGCGCTTCGAACCTGCCGTAGGCCCGCGGTGGCTGCCCGCCGGGGCGGGTGGTCAGCTCGCGGGCGGAAAACCACCGCTGCAGGGCGCGCTCGGAGGGGGCCCAGCCGAGCTGGGCGGCCAGCACCCGGCGGACCTGCGCGGCGGTCCGCGCCGGGTTCTCTTTCTTCAGCCCGACCGCCAGCTCCACCACCTGCGCATCGGTGCGCGGCGTGCACTGCCGCAGCGCGGGCACCAGCGCGTCGAACCCGCCGGCGCGGCGGGCGGTGATCCACCGGTCGATCGTCTTGCGCGACACCGACACCGTGCGCCCGGACGGGCCGGCGTGCTCCCGGCCGGCCAGGTCCCGCACCACCTGGCCGCGCTGCCGCGATGTCAGGGCATCATCCATCGCCGGCTCGATCAGCGCCCACCGCCACAACGCGATGGTCTGCGCCCGCTGCCGCCGGGCGGCGGCGTCCCGGTCTGCTGCCGTCATCTGCTTCCTCCTCGATTCGCCGTAAACGGGACTTACGGCGACCCTGGCCGGCCCGTCCGGACGTCAGGAAGAGGAAACGGCGGCCATCAGCATCCGGGTCGTGTTGCCCGCCGGCGCCGGCAGCGCCGGCGCCAGCAGCATCCCGCCGGTCAGGTGCGCGGCCACCTCATGCGCCGCCAGCCTGTCCAGCCCGAACCGGGCCCGCAGCCCGGCGGTCACCGCCTCCAGCGCGGCCAGCGCGTCCCCCGTGACCGACCCGGCCGGCATCACCGGCCGGGCCTGCGGGTCGGCCAGCGGCAGCAGCCCCAGCAGCCCGGCGCGCAGCTGCCCGGCCCGCCCGGCGAACCGGGACAGCCACGAGCCCGCAGTCGACACCGGGACGCTCCACCACCGGCCGTCCCGGCCCGGTGACAGCAGCCTCAGCCGCGCCGCGACCGCGATCAGCTTTAACCCCGCTGCCCGCAGCGCCAGCGCCGCGAAGATCACCGCCGCGGCGTACCTGCGGCGCGACAGCAGCCAGGCGGGAAGAAGCACATGCGACCGGCCGCAGCCGGCGCAGATCCCCCGCCGTGGCCGTACCTCCGCCGGCCCGGCAAACGTCGCGACCCGCCTGGCGCGGGCGTGCCCCCACGGCCGCAGCGTCCCGCCGCACCAGCAGGCCAGCCGCCCGGACCGCAGCCGGGCCTCGACAGACTCCTGTGAACCTCGTACCGTGACCATCGTGGTGCCTCCGGCACCGCTCGGACGGCCCTCCCGGCATCCAGCTAAAGATTCAGGGAGGGCCGTTGCCTATGCCGACATGGCCACGGGGCGCCGTCCACCAGCACGCACCCGTCACACAGCGCAACTCACACCGCGACGACACCGTCAGTGACGGAAACCCGGTGCTACGCGGACGTCCTCAGAGGCGGGGGACAGCCGGGAGACGGTGTCGGCCAACGGCTGGGTGAGCCTGGTGTCTGGCAAACCGAGTCGATCGGCGAGCAAGGTATCCAGGACCTGGACGTCCAGGTTGCCCGGAGCGACTGGTACGAGCAGGTCGTGGAGAAGCTCGGCGTTGGCAGCTATCTGCTGACGCCGCTGTACCTCCCCTACGGTGTCAAGACGTGGCAAGCCACGCTCGGACACATGGACGAGGCCCTGCGAGCACTCGTGCAGGGGAACCCTCCGGGCGTGTTCGGCGCCTGTCGGGCAGCGATTGATGCGTTGCCTGGAAATAAGACCGAGATCTTCGCGGCTATGGCGGAGGGCAAGAAGCGCGATGCTATCAATGACCTTACGAAAAGCATCGGCGTGTACATCCACTCCGGTCGCCACGTCGTGCCGAACGCCGGCGGCGAACAGGCGGGCGAGTTTCCGGTTGATCGTCGGGACGCATCATTCGTGTACAATATGACGAAGCTGCTGCTATCACATGTTGCAAGCCTCACCATGGTGCCGTAGCCGTTATACATGCGTACCTGGAAATCAGGCCTGTTCTATAATTAGATTTTAGGTAATACACTTAGGGTTTTCCTGTATCAGCATGAGGTTGCTAAACATATGCGAGACAACTTGGATCCAGGCGAGACGGCTAACACGGGAGCAGTGACGTGAGCGCGCGCCCAGGTGGCGAGGCCGACAAGTTCGGCAACTTGTACGAAGGTGCGTGGACCATCCACCACTTGCTCCTTGTGCTGGCTGGACGCGCCGACGCAGTGACTGTTGAGGACCTCGGAGACATCGGTAACGGTTCCGAGTTCACATTTGCGACTCCATACCATGCCGACGAAGCCCACCAGGTGAAGCTCGGGTATAGCAACGCCAACGGGTGGACGCCGCGGAGGTTGGAAAGTGAGGGTGTGCTTCAGGGCGCCCGTGGACATGTTGAACAGGGACGACAGTTTCACTTCGTGTCGACCATACCCGCTCCCAAAGTAGCCACCCTCGCTGACCGGGCTCGGCGATCTGCCAGCCTTCAATCTTTTGTGACTGATTGGCTGACCGAGGAGCTGCGGCCAGAATTCAGCTACTTGAGCAGGGATGTCTATCGATCAGACGAAGTAGCTTGGCAGATACTTCGGGGCATGTGGCTGCACTGTCAAGATGAAGTTGGGCTTCGGCGTATGAATGATGCACTGGCCGAACTCCTCCTTGATGGCGCACCGCCCACAGCTGCTGCGCTTTCCTTGGGTGATCTTGCTCTGCGCAATCTAGGAGTTCGGCTGGATGCCGCAGCTATCGAGCAACGCCTTGGGGAGTACGACCTACGCCGTGCTCAACGCGTCGGCAGCCCCACCGTGGCTCAAGCCGTTGCCGTCGCGCTGGCCAGCTGGCAGGCCGGCATCGAGCGAGAACTGTTGCAGCCAACCATCCCGAGATCCGAGGGTACGGAGCTAACAGACACTCTTCGGTCAGAATCGAATCAGGTAACTGTCGTCGTCGGCACCGCCGGTGCAGGAAAAAGCGCAGTGCTGCACCAGGCGGTTCAGGAACTCGAAGCAGAGAACTGGGCTGTAGTCGGCTTCCGGCTTGATCGTCTTGAAACCTTCGCTTCCACCGCAGAGATTGGTCAGCAGCTCGGTCTCGGTATGTCACCAGTGGCCGCCCTGGCAGGTGCCGCCAACGAGCGCCCCAGCCTGCTCGTCATCGACCAGTTGGACGCGGTCAGCCTGGCGTCCGGACGCATGCCCATGCGGTTCGATGCCGTGGCCGACCTTGTCCGAGAGGCAGCGGCGTTCCCGCAGATGCGCGTCCTGCTCGCTTGCCGGGCATTTGACTTGGACAACGATCACCGCATCCGCCAACTCGTCAGCGATGAGCGTGTCGCTCGCGTCGAAGTACGTCCGCTGTCTGACACCCAGGTAGATGCGGCGGTCGAGACAATGGGGCTCCCGGCTCGCCAGCTCACTACAATGCAGCGGTCGCTACTGACGCTGCCGCTCAATCTCGTACTGCTCAGCGTTATTGCTGATCAGGACGACGCGCTGGCCTTTACATCTGCCAATGGTCTGCTCAAGGCCTACTGGGAGCGTAAGCGCCGTGACTGCGCGAACCGTCGCCAGCCGCCGCCTCGTTTCATCCCCGTCATCGCTGCTCTCGCGAACGCCATGAGCGCACGGCAACAGTTGACGGTTAGTGTCTCGGTGCTCGATGAGGACGATCTCGCGACCGATGCCGAGGTGTTGGCTTCAGAACATGTCCTGGTACGTGACGGTCAGCGATATGCCTTCTTCCATGAGGCTTTCTTCGATTACGCTTTTGCCCGTCTGTGGGTCAACCGCGGTCAGGACCTAGTGGAGTTCCTGCTTGCTGATGACCAGGAACTCTTCCGCCGTGCCCAGGTCCGGCAGATCTTGCTCCACATCCGTGACGACGATCCAGTGCGCTTCGTTCGTGAAGTAGAAGCAATCCTGTCGCACCCGGAGATCCGCTTCCACATCAAGGCTGTCGTATTGGCTCTGCTGCGCTCCCTGCCCGATCCATCTGCGGCCGAGTGGCAGATGGTCAACCGCCTCACAGCCACGGAAGGCGCAGTTGCGACGCACCTATGGATGAGCATGCGGGCGGTGCCATGGTTCGATCGCCTGGATGCGGAAGGCGTAGTCGTTCGGTGGCTTGCCTCCGAGGACGAGGCGGTTTGGGCTCGCACGATGGACATCCTGACCGTGGCCATCAAGGAGCGTCCGGATCGCATGGCCGAACTCATCACGCCATACGCTGGCAATACTCCCCAATATCTGAACTGGCTAGCGTGGATCACGCGCTTCGCGCACGTCCACGAGAGTCGACCGCTGTTCGACCTCATGCTCGGCGCGGTGCGTCGAGGCGAGTACAACGGCCGAGAGGGTGCCCTATGGATGGCTGTCTTCGGCCTCGGCCAGCATCAGCCGACCTGGGCAGTAGAACTCTTGACCGCCTGGCTTGCGGAACGCCCTGGTGCGCTGGATCTCGATTCACGAGGCCGTGTAGGCGCACTGCAGTCGAGGGAACACAACCTTATAGAACTGGCCCGTAGTGGAGCAGACCGAGCGCCCGCCGAATACTGTGCAGCGCTCATACCCTACCTGCTTCGCGTGATGTCGCTGACCGAAGGCGACAGGGCCAAGCAACCGATAACTGACCGACAGTTCTCCTTTAGGCAGCAGAATCCTGGTCCTATGTCTGACCTCGGGGATGCGCTTCTGCACGGAGCAGCAAGGGCGCTCCACGAACTAGTTGAGCGAGATCATGCTGCCGTCCAGCCGATGCTGGAAGCGTTGGCCGCCGATGACCACGACAGCGCCCAGTGGTTGCTGTATGAAGCACTCCGCTCCGCAGGAGAGCACTACGCCGACTGGGCAGCAGCGCTGTTGCTTGAGGGAGATCACCGGTTCCACAGCGGTTACCTTTCAGATCCACTCTGGACGACGCGGCAACTCCTAGAGGCAACTACGCCGCACATGTCAGAGGAGCATCTCAGAAAGCTTGAAGCCGCGCTCATGGCACTCCGGCCGACATGGGAGAGCCGCGATGGAGCCGGGTGGGCCTCGTTCGAACTGCTCAGCGGGATGGCCGAAGCGCGGCTCTCTGATGCGGCAAAGCGGCGCCTTGGCGAACTGCGCCGACGTTTCAGCAGAGAACAACCTGCTGGCCCGAGCGGCGCGACGGGTGGCTTCGTTGGCCCGCCTATCCCTCAGGGAGCGGCCCAGCGCATGAACGATGATCAGTGGCTCGGTGCCATGAAGAAGCACCGCACCGATCGGACCAATTATGCGAAACTTACAGGCGGTGTCCATGAGCTTAGCCAGGTCCTGAGGGCAGAGGCCACCAAAGACCCCACCCGCTTCGCCAAGCTAGCGCTACGGCTGACCCAAGACATACCTCCGCCATACGGCAACGCAATCCTTGAAGCACTTGGGCAGACAGACGTCCCGGTCGAGCCTGCGCTCGTGTTCGACGCCGTGCGTCATATCGCTGCATTCAGTAACGGAGAGAGCGACCAATCGCTCAGCCTGGCACTGCATAAGCAACTCGACAGCGCCGTGCCTGATGACATCATCGGGATCATACTGGATCGAGCGCTTCACTCCGCTGACCCGACTGAAGATGCATGGTCGAAGCAGGCGGCCAGCGGTCAGTATTACGGCGGCGGCGACATCTATACAAACGGTATAAATTGTGCCCGCGGTCAGGCGGCTGTGACGTTGGGCGATCTGATCGTTTACGACACGGACGGACACCGGACCCAGTTGGTCGCGCCGGCCCTCCATCGGCTCGCCGAAGATCCATCGGTGGCTGTGCGGAGCTGTGTCGCTCACTTGCTGGCTGCCAGTCTGCGCCACGCCACTGCCGAAGCGCTCGACGCCTACGATCCCTTGCTAGCGACCAATGATCGTCTCCTTGCGACACATCAAGCCGTGCAGCTTGCCATCTACATTGGCATGGGCAGGCCGACCGTAATCGAGCCGGTCGTCGAGCGCATGCTTGCGTCGGAGGACGCGAGCGTCCGGCAGCAGGGCGGCCTTCTGGCTGCCTATGCAGGACTGGAATTCGGGCTTCCCGACCTGCTTCGCGCAGCGCGTGAGTCTGATGATCCGGCCACACGCGAGGGTGCGGCCGGCCTATGTGCCCGGAGCCTGCCCCACACATCCGATGTACCTGCGGCGACAGCGGCCCTCATCCAGTTCGTCGCCGACGAGGATGAAGATGTGCGCAAGGCCGCAGCGCAAGTTGCGGCTGCCCTGCGCAACCGGGAACTCCGATCATTCAGTGACGTCCTGCGTGCCCTCATAGCGTCGGAGTCCTTCACCGAAGCGCTCGCACAACTCCTCATCACGTTGCAGGCCGCACCGGATCGGATTGATGACATGGTGATCGATTGCACGCGACGCTACATCGATGTCTACGGTCAACAGGCAGGCGACATATCTACTTCGGCCGCAGGCGAAGCCGGAGAGATCGCTCAGCTCACATTGCGTGCCTACGCTCAGTCACCCGCTGGAGACATGCGGCGTCAGGTACTCGATCTCATTGACGGTCTATTGCGTGTCAACGCCCTCGGCGCACTTGAGGCTGTGCAGCAGGCGGAACGGTGACCGTCCGACTCTGCATGAGTAAAGTTCGCGGCAACGTCACAGATATCCTACCCCTGACCGGCAACTACGCCTGATAGTCAATGGCCGCCGAACCCATCGATGTCGATGGCGATGAGTTCGGCCTATGGTGGAGTCACGCTGGATCTGCTACTCTCTCGTCCAAGAATACCTGAAATTGCCTTGGGGGGCTCCCGCGCATGGCAAATGAATCCCGGCCTACGCCTCGCAGTGGCCTGCGAGGTCTCAGGACAATACCTTCAACTTAAGGTTACACTGGTGTAAGATCGCCGTGTGGCCAGA
>Ga0116219_10002980_pt1 | contig 13748 bp, 15 predicted proteins | sample Sb_taG_4_FD_91019 | JGI IMG/M metagenome (GOLD analysis project Ga0116219, IMG submission 91019) | Peat soil microbial communities from Weissenstadt, Germany - Sb_50d_6_BS metaG | ecosystem: Environmental > Terrestrial > Soil > Wetlands > Peat | place: Germany: Weissenstadt | collected 2010-09-21
CCCCGGAACCAAGCTCAAAATGCTTTGCGGAAATCGAGTTAGGGCTGCAGGAACCGCCATTCGGTGCTGACCCACGTCAACGAGGTCTGGAATTCGGACATCACGTATGTTCCGATGAGGCATGGCTTCATGTACCTAACGGCGGTGTTCGACTGGCTCAGCCGGTACGTGCTCTGGTGGCGGCTGTCGAACACGCTGGAGGGGCAGTTCTGCCTGGAGGCCCTCGACGAGGCGCTGGCGATGGGCCAACCGGAGATCTTCGACACCGACCAGGGTTCGCAGTTCACGGCGCGGGATTACACCAGCCGCTTGGAGGAGGCCGGGATTGCGGTGAGCCGGGACGGTCGGGGGCGTGCGTTGGACAACGTGTTCGTGGAGCGACTGTGGAGGAGCGTGCAATACGAAGACATATAAATCAAAGACTATGAACGCGTACCAGAGCTAGAGACGGGCCTGAGGTCCTACTTCTGGTTCTACGATGAGGAGCGTCCCCATCAATCAGTCTCTCGCTTACCGGACCCCTGGCGAGGTCTATCGGGCCGGGATTCACGGGAGCTGAAAGAGGAAAAGCCTTAACAAATGCAGGTGGCCCGAGTGGTCCACCTTTTGGGGTCCACTACACTACACTGGAGCAATTTTCGATGCTTTCTGGAGTAAAGGTCTCCGTCGTCATTCCCTGCTATAATGCCGCGCGCTTCTTGCCGGAGACGCTGGGATCTGTTCTGCACCAGACCTACCCAGTTCACGAGGTGATCGTCATCGACGATGGGTCCACTGATGATTCAGCGGCCATCGCCACTTCTTTCGGCCCGCCGGTGCGAGTGATGCGCCAGCCGAACCAGGGTGAGTCAGTCGCCCGCAACCGTGGAATCTCCGCCGCGGGGGGAGAGTGGGTCGCTCTGCTCGACGCTGACGACGTGTGGGAGCCCCAGAAGATCGAGCGCCAATTAGTGGTTGCTCTTAAGCTCCCGCTCTCGTATGTCTGCGTCTACAGCGACTTCTACAGCTTCAACCAGACGACGAAGCATCCCGTCGAGCCACTGCCAGAGAATCACGCCCAGCCTGACGCTCGCGTGTGCCTCTTATTTGACTGGTGTGTCATGCCCAGCACCCCCATTATTCGACGTGACGTCCTTGGGTCGGTTCGTTTTCCCGAAACGGTGCGGCACGGCGAAGATTTGATCTTCTTCGCCCAGCTTAGAGACCACGGCCAGTTCTTCCGAATCCCCAAAGGATTGACGGGTAGGCGGATTTCGCCATCCCAGCAGACCAAAACGAAAGAACATCTCAGTCTTAAGACTGGATCTCTGTTTCGTTGGTTCAGGGAGCACGCCAGCTCCTATTCACCAGCCGAGCGCGACTACGTCTTTCGCCGGATCAGAGACGACATCGCCCAGCGACACGATGATGCCTACTGGAGGCGCCAACTTGATGTTGTCCGGGAGTACCGCCTGCTGTCTACCGAATTATACGGCGAGGGCGAGGCCCCTACGCCTCTGTTCCGCAGGTGCCTGTATCCGACCCCAGTCTACAGGGCAAAAGATTGGGCATCCCATATTCTGAATAAACAGTAGTTTCCAGGTTTTACTTTACTAATTTTATACAAACGATCATTACAAGTGGCGAGAGTACATATCTCAATCTTAGTGATGCGTAGCTCATGTCGGGGCGCAAAGCCTAAATACGCAAAGCCTTACACCAATTTAGACTAAACAACATACGAATTCGGGTTGATGTTATTTCGTCGTTTCTTTAGATGTGGATATGTTTAGATAACGCATGCGTAACGAGCAGCGTAGTCTGACCGAAGTCTTTGACTTTACAGGACTTGCGTTACTACAGTAAATCCTGGAAACTACTGATTAGCGGGCGCCATTGGCTCTGCCGTCCTGGCTGTGTTTACGGGTTAACCACACCGTCCCACCCAACGTGTGTCGATTCAGCGAGCGTACCTGATAGCACTGCGGATGGTCAAATCTCTTCTCCTCGGTCGCGTTCTCTCCTGGGCCCTCGTCATGGGGCCTGTCGCTGAAGATGCTCGATGGGTTTCGCCACCTGAACATGACGGTCCCTCGCATTGAGGACATCCTTCCAGGTTACAACGTAGAAGTCACGACAAGAGACCCAGACGAGATGGATGCCACGATCATCATCTGCACGTTCAACCGATCCGCCCTTTTGGACAAGACTCTCGAGCGATTGAGGTGTCTCGACGTCTCCGCCTCCGCCGATTGGGAGATCCTGGTCGTCAACAACAATTCGAATGACGACACCGACGCCGTGATCCGGCGCCATTCCGAGCAGTTGCCGATCCGGCCGCTCTGGGAGCCACGGCAGGGCAAGTCCCATGCGGCGAACCTCGCTGTCAGCGAAGCGCGGGGCGATCTCCTCTTGTGGACTGACGACGACGTCCTGGTCGAGCGCGGCTGGTTGAGGGCCTATGTCGAAGCCGCGCAGGCGTACCCTCACGCTAGTATCTTCGGGGGACCGATCGAACCCTGGTTCGAAACGGATCCCCCGGCGTGGATTCTGCGGCATTTCTCGTTGATTGCTCGCTGCTTCGCCGCGCGCGATGGGTTCGCAGAGCGCTTTGTGCCGATCAGCGCGGATTACATCCCCTACGGCGCGAACATGGCAACGCGGCGTCATTGTTTTGACGCGTGCTCTTTCGACGTTCGGCTCGGACCCGAAGGAGATAACCAGATCGGGGCCGAGGATGGCACGCTTCTCCAGACCTTGCTCGCCAGAGGCATGCAGGGCCTCTGGATCAAGGAAGCGAGAGTCCGGCATTTTATTCCGAAGGCACGGCTCACGGAACGCTTTATCTGGAACTTCCATTGTGGCCGGGGCAGACAGGGAGTCCGAGCCGGGGAGATCGCAGCCAGATATTGGATCTGCGGGATGCCGGGGTGGGCCATAAGGGGGTACCTGGGAAACCTCGTTATCAGCAAACTTCTGTCACCGACGAAGAACGAACGCTGGCTCCGAGCCCTGATGCGGGCTGCCGGTTGCCGGGGGGTTCTCAAAGAGTTACGGGAGCAACGCAGCTCGGCGCCAAACTTGGTCTGCTCCCCGAAAACTGGTCCAGCCGAAATGGGAGTCTCTCGGTAGACTGAGTCACGGAGGGACTCATGAGAAGGCGAAGGACCGCCGACGAAGTGGCTCGATCGCTACCTGAAGCCGACCGCGATTTGGCCAAGGGACTGACCGTGTCCGACATCTGGAGAACGGTTGGCATCGAGCAAACAACCTAATATGACGGCGACAGCGGCACGACCCCAACCAGGTCGACGCCGATCGCCGATGCCGCGAACTGGAGTGCGAGCTCGATCGGCTCAAGAGTGCCAGGGTCATGAGAGATGCCTCCCGTGCCCTCGTGATCCCTGGGGTGATCGTTTTTCTCGACACCCTCTTGCATCCTTGCTACTGCCCGTGCATAATCAGTACTGATTCAGTCGGTAGGGACAAAACCCTCGACGAACAAAGACGTTTACGACCCATGGCCGCCGCGAGGGTGATCGGTTCGGATTGGGTTGTGATTGTGTGAAGTCCGGCTCTCGCCGTGACCACACCAGCAACCCATGGGGACGAAGTCCGCGCGGACTGGGGAGCCCACCGCCGACGAAACCCAAGGGAAACGCACGACGATGGCGGATGGAGGGATTGAGACTGCGGTGCGGGCGGCCGCTTTGAAGGAGACCGACGCGTCGCAGATCGATGACATCAACGAATCCGGACGTTCTCCCGGGGCGGTCTTTGCCCCATCCGATCTCGTCCCCTTCATCACGGTCGTCGTGCCGGTGCGGAACGAGGCCCGGTTCATCGCACGGACGATCGAGCAACTGGTTGACCAAGATTACCCCGGCGACCGGTTCGAGGTCTTAGTTGTGGACGGTCGATCGGACGACGAGACCTGCGCGATCGCCGGGTCGCTGGCCGCCGTTCATCCCAACATGAAAGTCCTGGATAATCCCAAGCACCTCTCGAGCGCGGCACGGAACATTGGCGTCCGTCGCGCGCGGGGGGATCTGATCGTCATCGTCGACGGCCATTGCGAGCTGGAGGGGCGGGATTACCTCCGAAACCTTGCTGACGCCTTTGAGAGGAGCGCCGCCGATTGCCTGGGCCGGCCGCAGCCGCTCGACGTGACGGGTGCCTCGACGCTGCAGAAGGCCATTGCCGCGGCCCGATCGTCCTGGCTGGGGCACCACCCTGACTCGTTCATCTATTCGAGCGAAGAGCGGTTCGTGCCGGCCCAGAGCGTGGCCGTGGCCTACCGCCGGGAGGTCTTCGACCGGGTGGGCGAGTTCGACGAACGCTTCGACGCCTGCGAGGATGTCGAGCTGAACCATCGCATCGACCGGGCGGGCCTGCGTTGCTTCTTGACTCCCGCAGTGCGGGTTCGTTATTTCCCCCGTTCGAGCCTGCGGAGCCTGTTCCGCCAGATGGCCCGCTATGGCCGTGGCCGGGTCCGGCTCCTTCGCAAGCACCCCGAGACCTTCTCGCCCGGTGGCTTCATCCCGGCAGCCTGGGTGGCCGGGCTGGCGCTGGGACCGCTGGCCGGGATCCTCTGGCCGCCACTCTGGTGGGTCTATGACGGCCTGGTCGCTCTCTACGCATCAGCCGTCCTGGCGACCTCGGCGTCGCTCGCGCTTCGACGCCGCGAGCCCCGATTCCTCGGCTGGCTGCCCATGGTCTTCCTGACCGTCCACGCCGGCTCGGGCTGGGGCGTGCTCGCGGAACTCTTTGGGGGTGCCTGTGATGCCAGGATGGCTCTTCGTTCGCCGAAGGTCTCCTGACCGTGCCGTTCCGCTGACTGCAGGTCTCCACGTGACGCGGCGACGGTCGGGGACTGCGAGACCCGCGGTCGCAGAGGCCGGGCGGGTCAGGAGACCACTGCCCGAAGCAGCTTGTACGAGACTAATTTCTCTGCGGTACTGAACAGGCGTGCGGTCTGGAAAAGTCCGGGTTCCACGAGTTTGTCGTAACGACGCCCGCTGTCGCAGAGGCCGAGCGGATCAGGAGACCACTGCCCGAACCCGCTTGTACGAGACCAACGGTTCACCGGTACTGAACGGGCGTGCTGTAAAGAAATGTCGAGATTCCGGCAGCCAGTAAAGCCCGAAAACCATTGGTGAGCGTTCGACTTTCCGCTCTAACGCATTGATGCGTGTCAGGTTATCGCGCGATGGACACCCTTGAAATTGGCTTCGTTTTCAGGCCGGATAAACTGCCGTTTCTCTCTAACGCTATATGGCCACATGACTTGGGCGTACACAAATTGGCTTCGTTCCGCGCGTTTTTCGAAGGAGCGTCTCGCCTTCGAGGGGACCCCAAACATATCGGGTTTGCAGCCTGCGCAAAGCCCCTACGTTAGTATGCGCCCAGCCGCGTTGTTCGTGCGCTGGCCGAGTCAGAATTACTCCACGCAGCCACATGGCGTTTCATCCATTCATGGAACGCTTGTCGCCACGACTGAATCCATGAAGTGGGTGATGAACTCAAATGCACGTTGCCATCGTGGACGAAGAGTTGCCCTACCCGCTGAATTCCGGGAAACGCATCCGGACGTTTCAGCTCGTGTGCCGCCTGGCCGAGCGCCACCAGATCACGTACATCTGTCATCGGAACGCCGATCCGCAGGAGGCAATCGAAGCCGAGGTCGAGCTGTCCCGCCTGGGGATCAAGACCCTGGTGGTCGATCGGCATGTGCCTCCCAAGGCAGGGCCTGGTTTCTATTGTCGGCTGGGGGCGAACATGTTTTCGCCTCTGCCTTACTCGGTCGCGTCGCACCGGAGCTCGCTCCTTGACAGGATGATTCGCGACGTCGCGGCCAGGGAAAAAATTGACCTCTGGCAGGCCGAATGGACGCCCTACGCCGCTTCCCTGCGGAATCTGGGCACCGCCCGGCGGCTGATCATGGCACACAACGTGGAGTCCCAGATCTGGCGACGGTATCACGAAAGTGAAACCAACCCGGCGAAGCGCTGGTACATCGGCCACCAATGGCGCAAGTTCGAGCGGTTCGAGCGCCGCGTGTTCCAACAGGCCGACCAGGTCGTGGCTGTCAGCCGCGAAGATGCGGCCCTCATTAGCGACCAGTTTGGTGCTGCGCACGTCGACGTTGTCGAGAACGGCGTCGACACGGCCTTCTTCCAGCCCGACAGGTCGCAACGTGAGCCAGGCCAGATCCTCTTCCTCGGTAGCCTCGACTGGCGGCCGAACCTGGACGCGGTGGACCAGCTACTCTCCACGGTCTTCCCGGCGGTCTGGGCTCAGGAGACCTCGGCCCGGCTCTGCCTGGTGGGTCGTAACCCTCCGGACGCCTTGCTTCGCCGGGTTAGCGCCATTACCGGCGTCGAGCTGCACGCCAATGTTCCGGACGTCCGGCCGTTTCTGGCACGGAGTGCACTGATGGTGGTGCCTCTGCGAATCGGCGGCGGCTCTCGGCTGAAGATCCTCGAGGCCTTCGCCGCAGGGCTGCCCGTGATCTCGACCCGGATCGGCGCCGAGGGACTCAATGTCGAAGACGGTGTCCACCTAGCCGTCGTCGAAGACATCGAAGGGATGGCGCCAGCGATCGTTGCAAGCTTGAAAAACCCCACGCCGGGGCTGGCTCAAGCCGAGAGAGGGCGGAAGCTTGTGGAACGTGAGTACGACTGGCGGATTCTGACTAATCGCTTGGAACAACTCTGGGAGAGAATCCCGGAGTTCGATTCCGGGGTACAAGCGCGGGCTCACTTGGAGACGACAAAGCGGATCCTTAAATGACGATGGTCTTTCACATTACAAGTCCGAGATTGTCGGGGTATTTCCACAGCCAGACACGGTCTTCGGCTTTGGCGGTTCATGGTCCACGACAAACCCGCGTCATACCCGGCTCACTCAGAAAGGCGAGTAATGAGAGTTCGCGAGGCCCTCGAATATCGTCTCCTCCGGGCCCTCAGGCCCGCTAAGAGTCCTGAGAGGAAGGAGGGGTCGAACCTAGCTATACATGCAAACTATCGTCAGAAGATAGTCGGGATAGTTGGAACCGAGGGTTGGGAGGAGCTGAAAAACAAAGTTGTGCTCGACTTTGGATGCGGGTTTGGTCTTGGTGTCATAGAACTCGCCCAACACGGGGTCGCTACCGCCATAGGTCTGGACATTCGCCCTGCGGTGCTGGAGAAAGCTCGCCAGGAGGCGAAGCGCCATCAGGTCGCGGATCGCTGCGTTTTCTGCACGAGTGCAAGTGAAAGGGTGGATGTCATTATCTCGATCGATGCGTTTGAGCACTTCGACGACCCTGCGGACGTGCTTCAGCATATGTCTGAGCTCCTTAAACCGGAGGGATGCGTGCTGGCTTCGTTCGGCCCAGTCTGGTTTCATCCCTATGGAGGCCATTCTTTCTCGGTTTTCCCCTGGGCCCACCTCATCTTCTCCGAGAGTGCCCTCTTGCGTTGGAGGGCCGACTTCAAAACCGACGGCGCGAACCGATTTCGCGAGGTGGAAGGCGGCCTTAATCAGATGACCGTAAAGTCATTCGTTGATTATGTGAACCATAGCGCTTTCACCTTCGAGAATCTGCGCCTTAGACCCATCCGCGCCCTTAGCTCGGTGGCATTCCCTTGGACGAGGGAATTCACGACCGCGATCGTCGAAGCGAAGCTGGTAGGACGCACGAGAGCATGAATATTCTTAATGTCACATCCTCAACGTTCTTTGGCGGGCCGGAGCGGCAGATGCTTGGCCTGGCGACGGCCCTGGCCCCCGAGATTCGCTCGGTTTTTCTATCGTTTGCGGAGGGTGGCCGATGCCGGGCTTTTGTCGACGAGGCCCGGCGGCAGGGCTTCGAGTCGCACGAGCTAAGCCAGGATACTCCCCACTTTCGCAGAGCCTGCGGTCATCTTGCGGAGTTCCTGGTCCGACACCGTTGTGACGTCCTCCTCTGCCACGGCTACAAGGCCGGTCTGATCGGCCGCATCGCCGCGCGGCGTTCAAAAATACCCGTCGTCGCCGTCTCGCGGGGTTGGACTTACGAATCTGCCAGGGTGCGGCTCTACGAGCTGCTCGACCGGATTAACCTGAGGTGGATGGACCGGGTCGTCTGCGTCTCGCACGGCCAGGCCGCGAAGGTCAGGAAGGCGGGAGTGGCGCAACGGAAGATCTTGGTCATCCCGAACGCGATCGACAGCGCGCGGTTTGCCCCCCCCGATCCGGCCGCCCGGGCCGAGCTTGAGAGGCTCTTCCCCCGGCCTGTCCGCCTCATCGTCGGCGCCGCTGGTCGCCTGAGCCCAGAAAAGGGTTTCCTGGACCTGATTGATGCCGCGGCTATGGTTTCCGGGCGCGACCCAGAGGTGGGCTTTGTCCTCTTCGGCGAGGGCGTGCTCCGACCGGATCTCGCCGAACGGATCAACGAATGGCGCCTCTCCGACAAGTTCCTCCTCGCGGGGTTCCGTCCGGACCTGGATCGCCTCTTGCCGGCGCTCGACCTGCTCGTCCAGTCGTCGTACACTGAGGGCATGCCGAACGTCATCCTGGAGGCGTGCGCGGCGGGCGTCCCGGTCGTGGCGACCGCCGTCGGGGGCACCCAAGAGATCCTGGGAAACGATCTCGCAAGCCAGCTCGTCCCTGCCGAGAACCCGCACGCGCTGGGCGGGCGTATCCAGGAGACTCTCGCGGACGATGCAAGACGCCGCGACCTGGGGACGCGGGGACAGCGAAATGTTCGGGAGAGATTCACCTTCACGGCCCAGGCCCAGCTCTACCGTAAGCTGTTCGGCGAGCTCATCGGGGCCACCGAGCCAGGGTCTGAAGGATTGTCCCTCGCCTCGGAATCTCGCAAGCCCCTGGCGGGAGCGGTCGAAAGATGAGCAACTCACCATCGAGTGCTGGGAGCCGGCACGAACAGTCGCGCCAGGGCAGGGAAAGCGGTTTGGCCGAGATTGATGAGCAATGTGAGGACGGCCATCGGGGCGACCGGCCGATCCGGGTGTGTTTCCTCATCGATCGGCTGAGCGTCGGCGGGACCGAGAGCCAGCTCCTGGGGTTGATCCGCCACCTTGATACCTCACGGGTTGTCCCCAGTCTTTGCCTGCTCGATGGCGAAGATGCTACATCGCGCTCGCTGGAGCCGGAGTGTTGTCCGGTCCTTAGGCTGGAAATCCGATCGATCCGCAGTCCTCGAGCCCTCACTCGAGCGGCGCGGTTTGCGCGCTATCTCCGTCGTGAAGAGATTGACATTCTGCAGGTCTACTTCCTCGATAGCGCGTTCTTCGGCGCGGTGGTCGGGAGGCTGGCCGGGGTTCGCCAAGTGCTGAGAGTGAGGAACAATCTCGGCTACTGGATCAAACCTGGCCAGAAGAGCTTATTACGCGCTGTCAATCGTCTTTTCTCGCTCAACCTGACCAACAGTGATCTGGGTCGCTCAACCCTTGTCCAGCAGGAAGGAGTGGACCCCAGTCGAATCAGGGTTCTTGATAACGGTATCGACCTGGACCGGTTCGCCAACCCGGGCCCGGCGCCCGCGCGACGGACAGGAGGGCCTCGTCGAGTTGGTGTCCTGGCCAACCTCCGTCCCGTCAAGGGTGTGGACGTATTCCTCCGGGCCGCGGCCCTGGTTGCCCGAGATCACCCAGATGTCCAGTTCGTGATCGGCGGGGAAGGGCCAGAACGATCCAGGCTCGAAGCCTTGGCCGCCGAACTGGAGCTGACCGATCGGGTTCGACTACTGGGGCTGGTGAGTGATGTTCCTTCATTCCTCGCTGATCTTGATGTCGTTGTTCAGAGTTCTCTCTCGGAAGGGCTCTCCAATGCCGTGATCGAATCGATGGCGGCCGGCCGGCCCTTGGTAGCGACGGCCGTGGGTGCCAACCCAAGCTTGATCCAGGATGGGATCAACGGTCTTTTGGTTCCTCCCGGCGATCATCAGCGGCTCGCGGAGGCGATCAAGAGTCTCTTGCAGCGCCCGAACGACGCTGCGAGGATGGGGCGGGCCGCTCTGGAGTATGCCACGAAGCGTTTCACCTGGTCAACGGCGGCCCGAGTCTATGAAGAGCTTTGCTACCAACTCTTAGGTCCCCAGATTCATGCCTCCAAGCAAGCGTTATAGGAGTTCGGCCAGGTGGTTCGCTGTCACGCTGGCGATTCTGGTCACTGCGCCCCTGTGGATTCCGGTCCGCATTGAGGCCTTGCTGGGCAGCGAAGTCTGGTTCAACTTCGGCAGCGAGTTACTGAGCTTGGTTCCCGGAGCGCCGGGAGTCATTCTGCGCAGGGGGTTCTACCGCATGACCCTGCACGGATTCGCGATCAACAGCAGCCTGGGGTTTGGCACGACGGTTTCGCATCGACAGACCTCGATCGGCGAGGGGGTTTACATTGGCAATCGGTGCACGATCGGACAGGCGATCATCGAGAACCACGTGACGATGGGTTGTAATGTTGACATATTGAGTGGGAAGTACCAGCATTTCTTCGAAGATCTGGATCGCCCGATCCAGGAACAGGGTGGAGTGTTCGAGCAGGTGGTGATCGGCACGAACTGCTGGATCGGCAACAGCACGGTGATCATGGCCGACATCGGCGCCAACTGTGTCATCGGCGCCGGCAGCGTGGTTGTCAGGTCCCTCCCTGCTCGCTCCATAGCTGTCGGCAATCCCGCGCGCGTCGTGAGGTCTCGCGAACCGGCGGTTGACGGGCACGCAACCTCGGAGCGGCCTGTCCCGGTTTCGCTTCAAGCTGACCAATGATGTACCTGCTGATCGGCTATATGTTCCTGTTCATTCACCGGCCTTTCGAGGTATGGCCTCTCCTGGGGAAAATCCAGCTCGAGCGGGTCTATGTGCTCATAACCCTGATCTCCTGGTTTTTTTACCCCAGGAAGGTTTGGATCAGAAGCCTGCACACCCCCGCGTTTATCTTCTTCATCCTGGCGATGGTACTTTCCTATCTGGTGAGCCCCTACCCGGATACAGGTTGGTTCGTTCTCGATAAATACTTGAAACAGTCCGTGTTTTATTTCCTGGTCCTGAGCACGGTCAGCGACGCTCAGATGCTCCGCAAACTGCTGATCGGTTTTCTCGTTGTGATGGGAATCTATCTGACTCATTCTTACAAGGAGTACCGCAACGGGCGGCACCAGTACCGCATGGGCATCGTGCGAATGATCGGGGTCGACGAGACAAGCGGCGAGCCCAATGCGTTCGGTGCGACGATTGTCTACGCCCTGCCGCTCACGGTTCCTTTCTGGCGCGAAGCGAGTCGGCTGGCGACACGCAAGAAGCGACTTGCAGCGCGTTTGCTGCTGGTTTATCTGACCTTGCTGTCGCTGCTGTGCGTCCTGGCAACCGGATCACGACAGGCTTTCGTGGGCCTTGTCGTACTCGGGGTTTACGTTCTATTACTTTCGAAGCGCCGCCTCAAGAACATCGTCTTGTTGACGGTACTCGCTCCGGCTGCCTGGTACACCATGCCCGAGAGCATGCAGAATCGGTATCTGACCTTGATTGACCCCAGTTATGGGCCGAAAAACGCCCAGGAATCGGCCGAAGGGCGAACACACGGCTTGTACGACGGTATTGAACTCTGGGAAAAGAGCCCAGTCACGGGTTTTGGACCAGGTTCACATGCCCAGGCGAGTGGTGTTGGATTCCAGGCCCATAACCTCTATGGACAAGTCCTCGGGGAACTGGGCACCTTCGGGGCCGTCGCCTTCGCTTGCGTCGTTCTGTCTTTCTTCGTAAACGCTTGCAAGACCTGGGCACTGACCCGCGGCGTCAAGACACCCGACTCCCTGTTCCCGCGGGATGTCAGCATGGCGGTCATCCTGGTGATTTCCATCATGCTTTTATTCGGAAACGGCAGTCATAGTCTGTATCGTTACACATGGATGTGGCTTGCCGCTTTCCAGTCGGTCGCGATTCACTGTTTGAGAGAGGAAAAGAAGAAACAGACGATGAATTCCGCTCAACGCTTGGCGGAAACAGGTCCTGCCTCGTGTCGGGTTGAGGGATCGGACGGCTTCTCCGTGGAATCCAGGGTCAAGTTCTTGCAGACTCCTTGGGTCGGTCCAGGGTCGGGTCTGGCAGTGGAATAATGAGCGCGTTACCGGGCAAGAACTTTTCCACGGATCCGAGATCCCACACTACGGGACTCAAGAGACAATGGCTCGTGGGACCAGTTGAACAAACTTCGTTCGAGGTTGAAGACGATCTCATGCGGGTCCTCGTGGTCATTCGCTGGCCTGTGGGAGGGATCCGGACTTATATTCTTTACAACTACCCTCTGTTGATCGAGGCAGGATACCGCTTCACGTTCCTCGGGCCAGGGGATCCGACATTTCGGTCCTTCGCCCAGGAGTTGCGGAGCTGGCCGGGCACCGAGTTTGTCGAGGCTCCCGTCGCCGGCAAACAATGCGACTTACGGCGGACGGTGAGGTCGCAACTTCGAAGCGGCCGTTATGCTTTGATGCATTCACATGGATTCACGGCGGGCGTCAAGTCGGTCCTGGGCAGCCTGGGATTAAACGTTCCTCACGTGGTCACGTCTCATGATGTCGTTAGAACCGAGCAGTTCCCCGGCATGATGGGCCGCCCCAAGCGGTGGGTGCTGGGCTATCTACTAGGTTGGGCGAACCTACTCATCAGCGTCTCCCAGGATGCGCATGAGAACCTCCTTGAATTCCTTCCCACGATCCGGTGGGGCCTTTGTCGTTTTGTTGTCATCAAACACGGTATCGATCTCGAGTCTTTGCGCGACAGTTCCAGCGAACAGACCATCGACCTCAGGGAGCGACTGGGAATAGGGAAAAGCGCCTGCTTGATTGGTTTCCTGGGCAGGTTCATGGAACAAAAGGGCTTCTTGCCTCTCCTGAGTGCGATCAAGATTTTGGATGCCCGTCCATGCGGTAGTGACTGGCACGTCGTTGCAGTTGGCAACGGAGACTACCGCCGGGAATATCAAGCTGAGGCTCAGCGCCTTCAGGTCACTGATCGGTTAACTTTTCTGGATTTTGTACGAAACCCGGGAGGAATTCTTCGGCAGCTCGACCTTCTGGTCATGCCCTCACTCTGGGAAGCCGCCGGCATGCTGGCGATGGAAGCAATGCTCCTGGGGGTCCCTGTGCTTGGTTCGGATTGCATTGGGTTACGGGAAGTCTTGCGGGGCAGCCCCTCCGTGATGACCCCCGCAGGTAACGTGGAGTCACTGGCGAAAGCTCTTTGTCAGGCGGTTGAATCACCCTGGAGGGAAAAGGCTCTCGCCTACATTCCGGAGGCTCAAGTTCGTTTTGATGCGCGGCGATCCGCTCGAGAGCTTCTCCAAACCTTGAACGAAGCTCTCGCCCGGCATCATCCGGCTTCTCGTTAGTTCTTGGTTTTTTTTCACCTATTGAGAGAAGCCGCCGTGACCTCGGACAGGCCGCTGCGACGAGCCAGTTGGAGACAGCAAACGTTTGTGTGCCACCTTCGCCGGTAAGACCGATCAGTCCCAACCCCGCCGCTCTTTGAACCAGGCTATCGGGCTGAGACACATGGGAGCCTGTCGATTCTCGGGATCGTCTTTGGTTAGGCAGCGACGGCAAGAATCTTGGGACAGGCGAGCCTATTCAATTGGGTGTAACTACTCGCTTCGTCTGCTCGATTGAGGTCACAGGTGACTGTTGGTCAATGCTTTACGATTAGTGGATTGCCGATCTATGGCTTAGAATTGGCCTTCCAGACGTTGTTTCTCTCTGGCGCTCCGAAGGAATGAGAATCAATGATTCGAGCGCC
>Ga0116219_10002982_pt1 | contig 13745 bp, 10 predicted proteins | sample Sb_taG_4_FD_91019 | JGI IMG/M metagenome (GOLD analysis project Ga0116219, IMG submission 91019) | Peat soil microbial communities from Weissenstadt, Germany - Sb_50d_6_BS metaG | ecosystem: Environmental > Terrestrial > Soil > Wetlands > Peat | place: Germany: Weissenstadt | collected 2010-09-21
GATACCATACAAACGTATGGTATCCGATTCCCTTCCCCTTTTGAGCCCGCGCCAGCAGCAGATCCTGCGGCTCATCAGCCAGTTCATGACGCGTCATGGCCTGCCGCCAACGCGCGCCGATCTGGCGCGGGCACTGCGTCTGCGCAACCGTCAGGGCATCGACCAGCATCTGCGCGCGATCGAGCGCAAGGGCTACCTGAGGCTCGAGCCCGGCATCGCGCGCGGCATCCGCCTGCTGCCCGCCGCTACCCAGACGGCCGCCGAAGCGCCCACGCTGCTGCTGCCCCTGTATGGTCGCGTTGCCGCCGGTGTTCCCACCCTGGCGCAGAGCAATATCGAGGAAACGATCGCCATCGATCGCGCGCTGTTTCACCCCGGCGCCGACTTTCTGTTGCGCGTGCATGGCCAGAGCATGCGCGATGCCGGCATCGCGCATCGCGACATCCTCGCCGTGCATCGCACGCCGCAAGCCACTAATGGCCAGATCGTGGTCGCGCGCCTGGGCGATGAGGCCACGGTCAAGTACTACCGCCGCCGGGGACCGCTGCTGCGGCTGGAGCCCGCCAATCCCGAGTTCGCACCGCTCGAGGTCGATCTGCGCCGCGAGGCCTGTGAGATCGAAGGCATCGTCGTCGGCATCGTGCGCACCGAACTGCCGCGCCGGAGCTAGGGCGTCCGTGTGAGCATTTCTTTACCCATGGGTTCGCGGCGCGCAGAGACGCTCGAGCGGCTTGCGCGACTCTGCCGCAACGGCGAATGCAGCCGCGTAGCGTCCCGGCTGGCCGCGCCCTCGGGCTTTCCCGAGCTCGATGCGAGTCTGCCGGGAGGCGGCTGGCCTATCGGCGCTATCGCCGAACTGATGAGCGATGCGATCGGCATCGGAGAGCTGAGTTTATTAGTACCGGTCTTGTCGAGGCTGGCGCGCGCCGGTCGTTATATCGCATGGATTGCTCCACCTTACCTGCCGTACGCGCCGGCGCTCGCGCAACGGGGTTTGCCGCTCGAGCGCATGCTGCTCATCCAGACCCGCAGCCTGCAGGAATCCTTATGGGCCGCGCAGCAGGCGCTGCGCTGTCCGGCGGTCGGCGCCGTGCTCGGCTGGCCGGCGTATATCGTCGACAGGAACGTGCGCCGCCTGCAGCTTGCGGCCGAGGCCGGCGGCAGCCTCGGCATCCTTTATCGCCCGCTCGAGGCCGCGCGTGAGTCTTCGCCGGCAGCCTTGCGGCTACGGCTGCACGCCGCACCCGATGGCCTCGCGGTCGAGATCCAGAAGTCTCGCGGCGGCCGTGCGGACCTCAAGCTGCGGGTAGGAGTCGCCGACGGTAGCGCGCTATGAGCGCCGGGCTCTGGCTGTGCATACGCTTACCGCGGCTGGCGCATGAGGCGTTGGCAGCGGCCGCGGACCGCGCTGTGAACGCCGAAGATCTCGCCGCAAGACGCGCGGCCGTCGAACGCGCGGCGATCGAACGTCTGGCCGCCTGGGCCTATCAGTGGACCAGCCTGGTCAGCTATTGCCTGCTCGATGAGCCGCTGCTGTGGCTCGAAATCGGTGCGAGCCGCGCTCTGTTTGGCGGTCATGCCGCGTTGCTCGCGAAGCTGGAAGCCGAGCTGACGCAGCTGGGCTACAGCCACGTGTGCGCGCTCGCGCCCTCGCCCACCGGCGCGGCCTTGTTGACCCATGTCGGGCAGGAGCGCTGCGCGACCACGCGCTCGCAGCTGCGCTCGCGGCTCGAGCTGCTGCCGCTGTCGCTACTGGCCCTGCCGGAGCCGGTCCTGGCCGCGTTGCAATCGGCCGGATTGCGCCGCATCGGACAGGTGCTGGTGCTGCCCGCCGCCGCGATCGCGCGGCGCTTTGGACCCGGGAGCAGTCTCTATTTACGGCGGCTGTGTGGCGCGGCGAGTGATCCACGACCGGCCTGGCGGTTGCCTGCGACCTATCGCGCACGTTTCGAATTCGGCAGCGAAGTGCACGATACGACCGCGCTGCTGTTTCCGCTGCGGCGGCTGTTGCTGGAATTCCAGGGTTACCTGCGTGGCCGCGATTGCGCGGTGCTGCGTTTCACGCTTGAGTTCGAGCACTACCGCCATGCCGCAAGCGGCGTGACGATCGGTGTGTCCACGCCCGCTCGCGATGCGGCGCAGTTCCTGCTGCTCGCGCGCGAGCGCCTGCAGGCCGTGGTGCTGCCGGCGCCGGTGAGCGCCTTGAGTCTGGAAGCGCTCGAGTTCACCTCGGCATCCGTGGTGCAGGCGGATTTCTTCGGCAGCGATGCGCAGCAGCTGCAGCAGCTGCGGTTGCTGCTCGATCGGCTGCAGGCACGGCTGGGCGATGAGCAGGTGCGCGGCTTGCAGCCCGAGGCCGATTACCGGCCGGAGCGCGCCTGGCGTTTCGTGGCGCCGGAGCAGGCGACGGCGGCTTCAGGCGTACGGGCTCCGGCGCGACCCTGCACGCTGCTGCTTCAGCCCCGGCGCATCGAGCCGCCCGCCCGGCTGCTGAGCGGACCGGAGCGCATCGAGAGCGGCTGGTGGGACGGCGGCGATGCGACTCGCGACTATTATGTCGCGGGCGCTGAGGATGGCGCGCGGCTGTGGGTGTTTCACGATCTCGCCGAGGGCGGTTGGTATCTGCAGGGTCTGTGGACCTGAAATGGTCGCCTACGCTGAACTCCACGCCCTGAGTAACTTCAGTTTTATGCGCGGCGCCTCGCATCCGGCCGAGCTCGTCGCGCAGGCGCATGCGCTCGGCTATCGCGCGCTGGCGCTGACCGATGAATGCTCGCTCGCCGGCGTGGTGCGCGCCCACGAGGCGCTGCGCGACGTTCGCTTCAAGCTCATCATCGGCGCCGAATTTCGCGCGGTCTGCGGCTTGAAGCTGGTGCTGCTGGCGCCCTCGCAGCGCGCCTATGGGCAGATTTGTCAGCTCATAACGCTCGGCCGGCGACGCTCGAAGAAAGGCGAGTATCGCCTGTCGCGCTCGGATTTCGAATCCGGGCTTGAAGACTGCCTGGCTCTATGGATATCGCCGCCCGAGCCAGAAGCGGCACAAGCCACGTGGTTGCGCGAATTCTTTCCGGCGCGCGGCTGGCTGGCCGTGGAACTGCATCGCGCCGCCGATGACGCCGAGCGTCTCGCCGCCGCCCTGGCGCTCGAGCGCCGCAGCGGTGTACCCGCGGTCGCCAGCGGCGATGTGCATATGCATACGCGCGCCCGTCGCGCGTTGCAGGACGTGCTCACCGCGATCCGCCATGGCTGCACTGTCGATCAGGCCGGGTGGCGGCTGTACCCGAATGCTGAGCGCCGCCTGCGCTCATTGCAGGAACTGGAGAGCCTCTATCCGCCGGCGCTGCTCGATGAGAGCGTCGCCATCGCCGAACGCTGCAGCTTCTCGCTCTCGCAGCTGCGTTATGAGTATCCGCCCGAACTGGTGCCGGGCGGGCTCACGGCCGGCGAGCATCTGCGCGCCCTGACCGAGGCCGGTCTCGAGCGCCGCTGGCCGCATGGCGTTCCCGCCTCGATACGTGAAACCATCGACAAGGAGCTGGCGCTGATCGTGGAGCTGCGCTACGAGCATTTTTTTCTGACCGTGCACGATGTGGTCGAATACGCGCGCCGGGAAAACATCCTTTGCCAGGGTCGCGGTTCGGCCGCCAATTCCGCGGTCTGCTATGCGCTCGGCATCACCGAGATCGATCCCGCGCGCATGCAGCTGCTGTTCGAGCGTTTCATCAGCCGCGAGCGCAACGAACCCCCGGACATCGACGTCGACTTCGAGCACGAGCGGCGCGAGGAAGTGGTGCAGTACATCTACCGCAAGTACGGTCGCGAGCGCGCCGCGCTGGCGGCGACGGTGATCTGCTACCGCACGCGCAGCGCGGTCCGCGATGTCGGCCGCGCGTCAGGCATTGCCGACAGCGATATCGACCGGCTGACGCGGCTGCACGTGTGGTGGGACCAGCCGGGCGAGATACATCGAAAATTTGCCGCCAGCGAGCTGGGCATCGAACCCGCGCGCCTGTATTTGCTCATGCGGCTGGTACGGCAACTGATCGGCTTCCCGCGCCACCTGTCGCAACACGTCGGCGGCTTCGTGATTTCCGGCGAATCCTTAAGCGCACTGGTGCCGGTGGAGAACGCGGCCATGCCGGACCGTACCGTCATCCAATGGGATAAGGACGATCTGGAGTCACTGGGCTTGCTCAAGGTCGATGTGCTCGCGCTCGGCATGCTGACGGCTGTGCATCGCTGCTTCGACCTGATCGAGGGCTATCGCGGCAGCAGGCTGCGCGTGCAGGACATTCCGCCGAAGGACCAGGCCACCTTCGATATGATCTGCCGCGCCGAGACCGTGGGCGTCTTTCAGATCGAATCGCGCGCGCAGATGAGCATGCTGCCGCGCCTGCGGCCGCGCAATTTCTATGATCTCGTGATCGAAGTCGCGATCGTGCGGCCCGGCCCGATCCAGGGCGAGATGGTGCACCCCTATCTGCAGCGCCGCGAACATCCGCAGACTGTGACCTATCCGAGCGAGGCGCTCAAGACCGTGCTGGAGAGAACGCTCGGCGTGCCTATCTTTCAGGAGCAGGTCATGCAGATCGCGGTGGTCGCCGCGGATTTCACACCCGGCGACGCCGATGGCCTGCGCCGTGCGATGGCCGCCTGGAAGCGCCGCGGCGGACTCGAACCCTATCGCGAACGATTGCTGTCCGGCATGGCGAACAATGGCTACCCGCCCGAATTCGCCGAGCAGATCTACAAGCAGATCCTGGGCTTCGGCGAATATGGTTTTCCCGAGTCCCACGCCGCCTCGTTCGCGCTGCTGACCTACATTTCCTCCTGGCTCAAGTGCCACGAGCCTGCAGCCTTCGCCGCGGCGCTGATCAACAGTCAGCCGATGGGCTTCTACGCTCCCGCGCAGATCACGCAGGAGGCACGCCGCAACGGCGTGCTGGTGCGGCCGGTCGATGTGAGCAGCAGCCATTGGGACTGCACGCTGGAGCCCGCTGACGCGACAACGACTGCGCGCGGCAGCGGCACTGCCGCGCCGAAGCATCAGCCCGCCCTGCGTTTGGGATTGCGGCTGGTGCGCGGCCTGCCTCGCGTCGATGCCGAGCGCATCGTGGCCGCGCGCGCGCTGCAATGCTTCGCCAGCATCGATGAGCTCGCCGCGCGCGCACAACTGTCCCGGCGCTCCATTCAGGCCCTGGCCGCCGCCGGCACGCTCAACGCCTTGAGCTCGCACCGGCATGAAGCCAATTGGCAGGCCCTGGGCGTTGAACGGCTGCCCGGCCTCATTGCTAAGCTTTCGGCCAGTGAGCCACCGGCAGCACTGCCGGCGCCGACCGAAAGCCAGAATATCCTCGCCGACTACCGGCATCTGGGCCTGACTACCGGCCGTCATCCGCTGGCCCTGCTGCGTCCGGTGCTGACGCGAAAGGGATTTCGCAGCAGCCGCGATCTGCAGCAGCTCGCCGATGGCAGCTGCGTGCGCGTCGGAGGCTTGGTCACGCACATGCAGCAGCCAGCGACCGCCTCGGGCGTGGTGTTCGCGTCACTGGAAGATGAAACCGGCATCGTCAATGTCATTCTCTGGCCCAAGATATTCGCGGCGCAGCGCCGCTGCGCTCTCGAATCGAGCCTGCTGGTGGTCGAAGGCACGCTGCAAAGGCGTGATCGCGTCGCGCATGTAATCGCGCAGCGTCTGCACAACCGCTCGGCATGGCTGGGAGGATTGCGCAGAGACTCAAGGGATTTTCATTAAATCCCGCCATGCCCGAGAGGCACCGCGCCGGCATGATGCGGTCGGAACAACCGCCATTGCTCCGCCAGCAGCACGAACAGCAGGCTCGACAGGCCGCAGACGAACGCGCCCATGGCCAGCGGCACAGTCGAGCCATTGAATCGCCGGCCGATGAGCGCGCCAACCACGGCGCCGCCAAAGGTACTGATAAACCCCTGCAGCGAGGCGCCGATTCCTGCCACCGAGCCCACCGGTTCCATCGCCATCGCACCGAAGTTCGATGCCGTCAGGCCCAGGCAGGCCATCGTCGCCGATTGCAGAATCACGAAGGTCCACAGACGCTCGAGGCCCAGCGTGGCGATCAGCACGTGCACGCCGGTGATCGTAATGAATACCAGCAATCCCAGGTGCGAAATTATGCGCATCCCCACACGTTCCACGATCCTGGAGTTCAGAAAAGCGGTGACGCCCATCGACGATGCGCACAGCGCAAACATGGCCGGCATCAGGCCGGGGCGGTGGAATGCGTCCTCGAAGATCTGCTGCACCATGCCGACATAGGCCAGGATGGAACCAAACATGACCGCCAACGCCAGCGTGTAGCACAGCGAGGCTCGGTTGCCGAGCACCAGCGTCACCGCGTGCACGATGTGATCCCCGGTCAGTGTCAGCCGGTATCCCGGGTGCAAGGTCTCCGGCAGCCGCAACAGCACCCACAGCAACACCGCGGCGGCATATACGCCGAAGATCAGAAAGATATATCGCCACGGCGCCAGCCATAGAATCAGCTGGCCGAGACTCGGAGCGAGCACCGGCACCATCAGGAATACGATGAATGTCAAAGACATGACCCGTGCCATGTGGCGGCCGGAGTAAAGATCACGGATCACCGACCGGGACACCACCACGCTGGCGGCGGCCAGACCGTGCACGAAGCGCCAGGCCAGCAGCGTGGTAAGGCTGGTCGACAGGCCGGTAAGCAGCGCTGCGATGGCATACACGGCCAGGCCGATGAGCAGCACCGGTCGCCTGCCGTAGCGGTCGGAGAACAATCCCCAGAACAGCTGCCCGCAGCCGATTCCCACCACGTAGGCGGTCACGATCCACTGGCTGTGGTTCTCGTTGACCAGGCCCAGCGCCGCGGCGATGGTCGGCAGCGCCGGCAACATGGTGTCGACGGCGATGGCTTGCGTCGCCATCAAGGCCGCCGCCATGGCGACGAATTCCCGAAATCCCATGGCCGTCGATTCGGAACCGGAGAACTCAGATTGCATCGCCAAGTCCTCTCGCGGCGGTAGCGGTCGGCTCCGGACGCGGATCTATACCCTGGGAGGCATCATCCTACCCGAAAGGCATCTTCGACTTTGGCGATTGCGCCACCCGTGTCGCTTGCGCCGGTGGCCGTGGACCGCTGCGGGGTGTTGCGGAATGTTTCGGGGTGTTGTCAGCGACTGATGCCCCAGGGCATTGCGTAGAGCCGCGAGTTCTTCGGCCGACTCGCCGACCAATGCCTGACAGATATCGGCATCGAGCCCCGGATGTGAGGCCGCTTTGCGGTTGACCAGGCGGGCGCGAATGAGTTCCGGCGAATCCTTGCACATCGACAGCATGTCGGCGATTTCCAGTACATCGGCCAGAGCGGCGCTGGTGCCGCGCAGTTCCCGCGCAGTTCCCGCGCACTGTCCTCGTAGCTGTGAACCGCGGTGACGATATCCTCGGCCAGGTGCCAGCTCTCGAGCAGCGCCTTGGCGATATTGCCGTGCCAATCCCGAACGATGCGCTGGTACATGGTCTGATCGCCGAACAGCGCCGGATGCCGCATCGAGTGGGTGAGGATATAAAGCTTGCCGACGCCATGCACCAGACCGGTGAGCATCGCCATGTCGTGGCTGACCTTGGCCGACTGCAGGTCGGTCGCGATCCGGCGCACATGCAGCGTGACTTCGGCATTGCGTGCCTGGTCAAAACCGGCCCGCGCGGCGCGAAAGCCATCGCCATCGCCGCCTTCCAGCGCCAGCGACATGGCGGTGGCCCATGAGGCGTAGTCGTTGTTCTCCTGCGTCGGTGTAGTCATCAGCATTCACGCCGCCGCCCGCGCCGCCAGGATCTTGTCGATCTTTTCCTTCAGCGTCGCCGCCGTAAAGGGCTTGATGACGTAGCCGCTGACGCCGGCTTGCACCGCTTCGACGATCCGCTCGCGCTTGGCTTCGGCGGTGAGCATCAACACCGGCATCTTGCCCAGGCGCGCGTCGGCGCGCACCTGCTTGAGCAGCTCCAGACCCGGCATGCCGGGCATGTTCGAGTCGGTGATCAGGAAATCGAAATTGCCGTGCTGGAGCAGCGGCAACGCCGTGTTACCGTCATCGGCCTCCGTGACGTTGGCATACCCCAGATCGTGCAGAAGGTTCTTGATGATCCGGCGCATCGTGGAGAAGTCGTCGACCACGAGAAAATCCAAGTTCTGCTGCACTCGCGTCACTCCAATACGTCGCGATCGGCTGCGACTCTATTTATCGGCTTATATGCCGGCATTCTTGAGTAAAGTCGTAGCGCCGGCAGGCCGACTTCGGGCCCTCGCGACGCGGTTCACATATTGCGCGGCGTGGCAGCTCGCGCCGCCGCCCCGGCCCGCGCTCGCAGCGGCGTCGATGCCAGCCGACGCTGCGCGACCGACCCGGCCTGGTCCATTTTGCTCAGGTCTGCGCCGACAGGTGCGGCCAGGCGGCACGCAGATACAGACCCATCGAAATCAGCGTCAGCGCCGCGGCGATCACCGTCAGCCAGGTGCCGATCTTATAGATCGGCAAGCCGAACAGATCGGCCCGGAATAGCAGCATCGTCAGTCCGGCCATCTGCAAGATGGTCTTGTACTTGCCGATTCGCGACACGGCGACCGCCGTGCGCTGACCGATGCCGGCCATCCACTCGCGTAGCGCCGAGATCGCAATTTCCCTGCCGATGATCACGGCCGCCGTCAGCACCATGATCGCGCGCGGATCCCGGCTGACGATCAGCACTAGAGCGACCGCGACCATCAATTTGTCCGCAACCGGATCGAGAAAGGCACCCAGACGCGTGGTCTGTCCCAGGCGTCGCGCCAGATAGCCGTCGAGCGAATCGGTGATCGCGGCAGCCGCGAACAGCAGGCCGGCGATCGGATACGCCGGGCTCGAAGTATTCCTGCCACCCACCAAGAACAGCAACACCACCAGCGGAATGGCGAGAATGCGCAGCCAAGTCAGGATATTGGGCAGGTTCCAGATCATCAGGCCCCCGGGTGCAGATGATCATAGATCGAACGAGCCATAGCCGCGCCAACGCCGGCAACTTTTTCCAGATCCGCGACGCCCGCTCGCATCACCCCCTGCAGGCCGCCAAAATGCGTCAACAACGCTCGCCGCCGCGCTGGACCGAGGCCGGGCACGGTCTCGAGGATCGACTCGCGGTAGCGACGCGCGCGCCGCCGCCGATGTCCCGTGATTGCGAATCGGTGCGCCTCGTCGCGCACGCGCTGGATGAAATGCAGGGCCGCACTGTCGGCCTCCAGCACGATAGGTATCGGCTCGCCGGGGCGGAACAGCCGCTCCTGACCGGGACGCCGATCGGCGCCCTTGGCCACGCCGACGACAGCCAGGCCGTGGCAGCCGGCCTCGGCAAGCGCACTGACGGCGGCGTCGACCTGGCCGGGGCCGCCATCGATCAGCAGCAGATCCGGCCGCGGCCGCTCGCCGCTGACGACGCGGGTCCCATGGCGCAGCAGCGCCTGATACATGGCCCGGTAGTCGTCCCCGGGCGTGACACCCTCGATGTTGTAGCGCCGATACTCGCTCTTGCGGGCCCCTTCCGGCGTAAACACCACGCAGGACGCTACGGTGCCCTCGCCTGCGGTATGGCTGACGTCGAAGCACTCGACGCGCTCGGGCGGCTCGGGCAAATCAAGTACGCGCGCGAGCAACTGCATGCCCTCGAGCGCGAGCTCGGCGCGCAGCGCTCGCATGCGCAGTGCATTGCGTGCATTCTCGAGCGCCAGCTCCAGCCACTGGCGCTTGAGGCCGCGCTGCGGCACGCGCAGCTCCAACGACCGGCCGGCGGCGCGCTCGAGCGCTTGCGCGAGCGGCTCGTGATCCGGCAGAGCGATGTTGATGAGGATCTCCGGCGGCGCGGGCTCGCGGCTGTAGTAGAGCAACAGAAAGTCCGCCAGCGTGGCCGCCGGCTCACTCAGGGCGCTGCCCGGGAAATGACTGGCGGTACCGAGATTCTGGCCTTCGCGCACCGGCAGCACGCAGACCGCGTATTGTCCGGGCTCGCCGGCGATCGCAATGATGTCGGTATCGGCCCGGCGCCGCGCATTGGCGATCTGCTGCGAGCGGATTTCCTGCAGCTCGCGCAGCTGATCGCGCAGGCGCGCGGCGTCCTCGAACTCGAGCTGCACCGCCGACGCCTCCATGCGCCGCTGCAGCTCGCCGATCACGTCGGCATTGCGTCCTTCGAGCACACCGATCGCGCCCTCGAGATCGCGCGCATAATCCTCGCGGCCGATCAGGCCCACGCACGGGGCCGAGCAGCGTCCGATCTGATGCTGCAGGCACGGCCGGCTGCGGTTGGCGAAGAACGAGTCGCGGCAGTTTCGAATCTTGAACACCTTCTGCAGGTGCTGCAGCACTTCCTTGACGGCATGGGCACTCGCAAACGGTCCGAATTGGCGGCTGTTGCGCTGACGTGGACCGCGGTAGAACACCAGGCGCGGAAACTCGTGCCCCGCCGAGCACAGGATGTATGGAAACGATTTGTCGTCGCGCAGCATGATGTTGTAGCGCGGCCGCTGCGCCTTGATCAGGTTGCACTCGAGCAGCAGCGCTTCCGGTTCACTGTTGACGACCGTCACCTCGATGCGGGCGATACGCCGCACCATGGCCGCAACTTTCGGCGCCAGATCATGATCGCTGAAATAGCTGCCGACCCGATCGCGCAGGCGCGCGGCCTTGCCGACGTACAGCAGCTCACCGTCGGCGGCATACATGCGATACACCCCTGGACGCTGCGGCAACGTGGCGACGTAGCCCTTGAGATCGAAGTCGCTGTCGCTCATGGCGGCCAGGCGCCGGAGCGCTCATCCAGCGGCGCGCTGCGGCGTCGACGCGGTGGTATGCGATTCCTTGTAGGCACTAAGCGCTGCATCCGAAGTCATGCTCCGACCCAGATGGCGCAGAATGCCATCATCGAGTCGGTAGATCAGGCCATGCACCGCCAGTTCCTGCCCGCGCCGCCAGGCGTCCTGCACCACCCTGGTCTCACCGACAGGCAATTCAGATCCGCGCGAAGTACCGCGGATCGGAGTCGCTCAGACTGCCGGCCCACTGCCGATTGCCCGCGAGCAGTGTGTCGAGGTCGTCGGTGCGGCTCACGGCCTCTGTTTGCTGCGCTCGGCAATCAGCATCGCAAGCTCCAGCGCCTGCTCGTAGTTCAGGCGCGGATCGACCTGCGAGCGATAGGTGCGCTGCAGATCGGCGTCGGTCAGGCCGCGTGCACCGCCGGTGCATTCGGTGACGTCCTCACCGGTGAGCTCGATGTGCGCACCACCGAGATAGGATCCGAGCTGCGCATGAATGCGGAACGCCAGATCGAACTCCTTGAGAATATTCTCGAAGCGGCGCGTCTTCAGGCCACCGGTACTGGTCTCGGTGTTGCCGTGCATCGGATCGCAGCACCACAGCACCGTGTGGCCCGTGCGCCGCACGGCCTCGATGACACGCGGCAATGACCTCTCGATGTCCTTGGCGCCGAAGCGGTGAATCAGCGTCAGCCGCCCGGGCTGATTCTGCGGATTGAGCGTCGTGACCAGCTCCTGCAGCCACTGATCATCCATGGCCGCGCCGATCTTGACGCCGATCGGATTGGCAATGCCGCGGAAATACTCGACGTGCGCACCTTCGACCTGCGCCGTGCGCATCCCGATCCAGGGCATGTGCGTGGACAGGTTGTACCAGTGATTCTGGCGCGTGATGAAGCGCGTCTGCGCCTGCTCGTAGAGCAGGTGCAGGCCTTCGTGGCTGGCGAAGAAATCGACCCGGGTGGCATCGTGCACCGCCCGGCCGGTCAGCGACTGGAAGAAATCCAGCGCATCGCCGATCGAGCGGGTAATGCGCTCGTACGCCTCGCGCAGTTCGGCATGGCGCACGAACCCCAGATCCCAATACTCCGGATGATGCAGATCGGCAAAGCCGCCATCGACCAGCGCGCGCACGAAGTTCAGGGTCAGGGCCGCGCGCTCGTAGCCGCGCAGCAGCAACTGCGGGTCGGCGCGGCGGGCTTCGGGCGTGAACTCCAAACGATTTACCAGGTCACCGCGATAGGCCGGCAAGGTCACGCCATCGCGCGTTTCCATATCGGCCGAGCGCGGCTTCGCATACTGACCGGCCATGCGGCCGACGCGTACCACCGGGCGTTTCATGCCGGACAGCAGCACCAGGCTCATCTGCAGCAATACCTTGAGCTGCTTGGCAATGCGATCCGACTCGCATTCAGCAAAGCTCTCGGCGCAATCGCCGCCCTGCAGCAGGAATCCTTCGCCGCGCTGCACGGTGGCGAGCCGCTCGCGCAGAGTCTCGATCTCCCAAGACACCACAATCGGCGGCAGCCGCGCCAGTTCGGCGACGACGCGGCTCAGGGCGGCAGCGTCATCGTAGGTCGGCTGTTGCGCGGCCTTGCGTGATTGCCAGCTCGCCGGGTGCCAGGAGGTGCTGTCGGTGGATCGCATGCAGTAATGCTAACATGCACGCTTTGCCGGGGAAGACGAATGCATACGGTGCTGGTCCTGGGCGCCGGCAAAATCGGCGCGCTGATTTCGGGCCTGTTGGCCGAATCCGGTGCCTACCAGGTGCAGCTTGCCGACCTCGACGAGACCGCGGCCGCCGGCGTCGCGCGCGCTCACGGCTTGCCGAACATCCAGGCGGTCCGGCTCGATGCCACCGATGCCGCCACAATGCGATCCCATCTGCAGTCGCACCCGGTCCAGGCGGTGGTCTCGAGCCTGCCCTATCACTGCAATGCACTGGTGGGGGGCGCAGCACGCGAAAGCGGCATCCACTACTTCGACCTGACCGAGGACATGGAAGTAACGCGTCGCGTCAGTGCGCTGGCGCGAGGCACCGCGGCGGCCTTCGTGCCGCAGTGCGGCCTGGCGCCGGGTTTCATCAGCATCGCCGGTGGCGAGCTGATCCGGCACTTCGACAGCCTGCACAGCGTGCGGCTGCGCGTCGGCGCGTTGCCGCAGCACCCGCACAACGTTCTGAAGTATTCGCTGACCTGGTCCACCGAAGGCCTCATCAATGAATACGGCAATCCCTGCGAAGCCATCGTCGACGGCCGGACAGTGGAAGTGCGGCCGCTCGAGGGCATGGAGGAAATCGAGATCGACGGTACGCTGTACGAGGCATTCAATACCTCGGGCGGCCTGGGATCGCTTGCCCACAGCTTCGGCAGCAGCTGCGAGAGCATGGATTACAAGACCATCCGCTACCCGGGACATTGCGAGCAGATGCGACTGCTGATGAATGACCTGAAGCTCAATCAGGATCGCGGTACGCTCAAGCGCATCCTCGAGAACGCCGTGCCGCAGACGCTGCAGGATGTCGTGATCGTCTACGCCGCCGTCACCGGCATGCAGAACGGCGAACTGCGCGAGGAAAACTATGTCAGCAAGATCTATCCGCAGATCATCGCCGGCCGGCTCTGGTCGGCCATCCAGGTCAGTACCGCCTCGGGACTGTGCGCCGTGCTCGACCTGGTGCTGACGCATCCCGAGCGGCGCCAGGGCCTGGTGACGCAGGAATCCTTCCGCCTGCCCGATATCCTCGCCAACCGCTTCGGACGCCATCTGGCCGCCGGCGGCAGCAAGGACATCTCGGCCGGCGTGGTCCTGAGCGGGGCACCGGGTCGGCAACGCTCGCGTGCAGGTTAAGCCGTGGCCGGGACCAACGTCAGCGCGCTGCTGAAGCATTTCGAATTGCCA
>Ga0116219_10002983_pt1 | contig 13737 bp, 10 predicted proteins | sample Sb_taG_4_FD_91019 | JGI IMG/M metagenome (GOLD analysis project Ga0116219, IMG submission 91019) | Peat soil microbial communities from Weissenstadt, Germany - Sb_50d_6_BS metaG | ecosystem: Environmental > Terrestrial > Soil > Wetlands > Peat | place: Germany: Weissenstadt | collected 2010-09-21
TCGTGCAAACGCTGGAACCACCACGCGAAGTGGCCGATCAATCCGAGGACGAAGAGCGTTGTCGCCACCGCCTGGCCCGCCCGGCGAGTCGTCTGCCGGACGAGGGCCAGGATGAGAAACCCCGTCCCGATCAGGACGCCAACCTGCAAGACGATCACCACCGCCATCACGGCATCGCGATTGCCGTCACACACCCAGAGCAATCCGGCCTCGAACACCGGCAGGACCGGCGGCATCCAAGCCGTGGGGCCGCTTGGCTCCTTGAAGGGGCTGGCGAAGCCGTGCCCGGCCGCCAGCGACTTGGCGATCTCGTAATTCTCGCCGCCCAGCTCGAAGTTCCAGTTCGCGTCGTGGAAGGCCTTAAATGGCGGGAAGAACCGCAAATCGGCCCGGTTCGTCACCGCCAGCGACAGGTTGGCATAGACTGTGCATGCGACCACGGCGAGGATCACGACGACCACCGCGGAAATCGGCATCGGTCCGACCGGGACCGCGGATGACGCGCTCGGCTGATCCCTCATGTGTACCTCGTCAAGCCTGAAACGATGGTCGTTTACTTCCTTGTCTCCTTGGTCTGAGCGATCCGCCGACGGCCGCGGCGGAGATACCACCACACCCCGGCGAACGACAGCGTGAGCAGCAGCCCGATGATCCCCGCCGCCGCCAGCCAGCCCCTTCCACGGGCCGACGGGTCGTTGGCTTGCCCGCCCCAGGGGTCGGCCCGCGCGACAGGTCCTCTGCTGCGGAACTGCCCCGAGGACATCGTTTGCCTGTCCACGGTCTTGAGCTGTTTGAGGGGACCGAGTTCCTTCAGCCCGGCGTCCGTTACCTCGGTGCCAGCGATCAAGAGCTTCTCGAGCCGGGGAAAGTGGAGGAGTTCCTTCATCCCGTCGTCTGTGACTGCCGTTTCGTAGAGGCACAGCACGCGGAGTTGCGTAAGGGGAGCCAACTCCCTCAGGGCGGCGTCCGTTATTCTCGTCCCGCCCAGGTTCAGATAAACCAGTTGCGTGAGACCGGCGATGTCCCGGACTCCGGCGTCCGTGACTTCCGTTTCTTCCAGGCCCAGGCCGCGGAGCTGCCCGAAGGCGGCAACGTGTTTCAGGCCGGCGTCCGAAACCGGCGTCCGGCCCACGGTAAGCTCGCGGAGTTGCTTCAAAGAAGTGAGGTCTTTTAGAGCGTCATCCGTCATGAGCCGCGCGTCCGTGAGGTCCAGCCTTCGGAGTTCGCCGAAGACGACGAGCTTCTTCAGGTCCGCGTCCGTGACCTTCCAGACGCCGCAGTCCGGCGATGGCATGCTCTCCGGTGGCGTGTCCTTGAACACGACCCCCACGACCGGTCGCCCGGCGCGCTTTTCGTCCCGCTGAATCTGGGCGCCGAGCCGTTCGAGCATCGCCAGCGCTTGCTTGGGATCCTCGGAGTTCTCCCCTTGAAGAAGAACGGCGGCCAAAACCAGAAAGAAAGCAGGGAGCGCCAGGGCCAGTGCGAGGAAGATGACCAGGCGACGAGACCCGGAGACAAGTAAGGGAATTGGCCGCCGCTTCTCCTTGGGCTGGACGAGGAGCGGCGCGTGCGGCAAGTCCGGGGCCGGAATCGTCGTCGGCTGCCGGAGGTGGGCGAGGTAGCCTTCCAGCAGGGCGGCCACCTCGGAGGCGCTCTGGAGGCGCTCCGCCGGCTCCTTGGCCAGCAGCCGGCTGACGACCGCCTCCAACCAGGCGGGCACGTCCGGGTTGAGCGCGCGCACCGGGGCCGGCTGTTCGTCGCTCACCCGGCGCAGCACCGCCACGGCCGTTTCGCCGCGGAAGGGTGGCCGGCCGGTACACATCGCATAGAGCACGCTGCCCAGGCTGAACAGGTCGGCGCGGTGATCGACCGGTTCGCCGCGCGCCTGCTCCGGCGCCATGTACTCCGGCGTCCCCGCCACCACCCCGTCCCGCGTCAGCCCCACGTCATCGACCATGCGCGCCAACCCGAAGTCCGTGATCTTCACCCGCGCCAGCCCGTTTTCGAGCAGCAGGTTGGCCGGCTTGATGTCGCGATGGATCAGCCCCTGCGCGTGCGCCGCCGCCAACCCAGCCGCCGTCTGCATGCCGATACGCACGACTTCCACCACCTCCAGCGGCCCGGTGCGGTCGATTCGCGCCTGGAGCGATTCGCCGGCAACATACTGCATGACGAGGTAGGGCAGCCCGTCCGCCTCGTGGACGCCGTGGACGGTGACCACGTGGTCGTGGCAGACCGCCGCCGCCGCCTGCGCCTCGCGCGTGAAGCGCCGCCGCGCCATGGCGCTGCCGGCCACCGCGGCGGCCATGACCTTGATCGCCACCAGCCGGTGCAGCGCCGGGTCAAACGCCTTGAGCACCACCCCCATGCCTCCCTGGCCGATCACCTCTTGCACCTCGTAGTTGCCCAGCGTGCCGAGCAGGTCCGGCCGCTCGGCGGGGCGCAGGAAGTACAGGTCCGCCGGCTCCACCGGGAGGACAGCGACCGGCGAGCCGATCTCCTGCATCCGCTCCACCACCCGGGCCAGGGTGCGGTCGAGGGGCCCGACGGTCGGGTCGCCGACCTGGCGGGCCAACCCCTGCAGCGTCTCCCCGAGCGCCGCAGACCGGTCGAGACGTTCCTGGCAGGCCGGGCAGGACTCCAGGTGGCGCTCGAAGTCCTCGCGCTGGCCCGGAGGCACCGTGTCCCCCAGCAGCATTTGCCAGCACTCGACGTCCGGACAGTCAAGCGGTGTGAACATGAGGCTTCCTTTGCAGGTCAGGCCAGTGAGCCTGACTTACAGCGGCTCTTGCAGGGATCGGACGAGTTCCTTTAGCCGGGCAACCACCCGGCTGCGTGCGAGGTAAACGGCAGCGATGCTCAGGCCGAGGTTGGCGGCTACTTCTTTGCCCGGCCGGCCATCGACGGCGGTCCGCCAGAAGGCTTGCCAGGTGACCTCCGTAACGTCGCGCCGGACCTGCTCGCACGCCCAGGTGAACAGCCGCCGATCCCACTCGGCCTGCCATTCCTCATCCTGCCCCTCGGGTGCCGGGCACTGCTCCAGGAGCCGGTGGGTCGCGGCGTCGCCGCTGCCGCGCGGCCTGGCCCGCTGGGCCCTCCGCCAGTTCGACAGCCTTCGCCAGACGACCGTGTGCAACCAGTTGCGAAAGGAACCCCGGCTCGGGTCGTATTCCAGCCGGCTCACCGCGCCGGCCACGGCGCCGAGGACTTCCTGGGACAAATCCAGCGCGTCGGCGTCCTGCAGGCCGCGCTTGCGGGCGTAGCTGTAAATCAACGGGGCGTACAGTTCGACGAACTCCTTCCACGCGGCCTCGTCCCGCGGGTCACGCAGGCGGAGGAGCAAGCTGGCACGGGTGGCAGGAATCTCGGCCATTCATCCTCGGGAGAACGTGTCCCATCGTTATTACACGCACCTCTGGGGAACCTATCGCGCTGCCGCGCATTCCCGACGGCGCTCGGGGACGGTGACCCGATGATAAAGTGTAGCGGCGGCTCGCAGAACCGCGCGGGTCGCAGACCCGCGCGGCCCCGCGAGCCGCCGCTAAATCCCGGACCTCATTCTCGGCTACCGGTTTACCTTGAGTTTGGGAAGGGCCCTGGACAATTCCTGGATACCGGCCGGGGTCACCCGGGTTTGCCACACGGACAGGTATTTCAGGCTGGGGCACTGGCTCAGGTGACGCAACCCCTCATCGCCGACGGAGGTTTCGTCCAGGCTGAGGCGCTCCAGAGAAGAGAGCTGCTTCAGGTGAGCCAGGCCGTTGTCGCCAACTTTCGTCTGGTAAAGGGAGAGCTTCTTGAGTCGGGGAAAAGCGCCCAAATGGGCCAGGCCGGCGTCCGTGATGGGCAGCTTATCCAGGCGCAGGTCTTCCAGGGCGGTCAAGGTCTTGAGCTCGGCCAGGCCGGCATCGCCGACCTGGGTATTGGTCAGAGACAGCGACACCAGGTTGCCGGCACCGGCAACGTCCTTCAATCCCTCGTCGGTGACCTCGGTGTTGTCCAGGTTCAAGGTCTTGAGGTTCGCGAGGCCCTGAAGGACGGTCAGGTCTCTGTCGGAAACCGAGGGGTAGGGACGGGCATCGATGACGTTGGTTTTCTGAGCCTTGACGCGGTCGGCCAGCATTTGGAGGCGGCTCACCGGAGGCGGCGACGTGCCGGCGCGGGAAAACCAAACGCCGACAAGGAGAAGGGCCGCGAGCATTGCCGACGCCGTGAAGGCGCCCAGGACGTCGAGGCGCGTCCACCAGCGGCGCGGCGCGGCGACGGGGGCCTCGTCCGCCTGGTTCTGGGGAACGGCCGTCGCCGTGGCGCACTGGGGGCACTTGACCTTCTTGCCGGCCAGTTCGCCCTTGACCTTGAGGCGCTTGCCGCAGGCGGAGCACCGGAATAACAAGGGGTCCGGGGGCTCTGTGGGCGCGGACGCCCTCCGCGCGGCGCGCCGACGACGCAGAGAGAGCCCCACGGCGAACGTCAACGACACGAGGAACGCCAACCCCAGGCCCAGGAGCCCCACCGCCCCCAACCAACGCTTCTCGCGGACCGTCGTCGGGGAAGCAATGGGATAAAGGTCCATGGCCACCGGCTGGGCCTCGGACCCATTCCACAGGGCGGCCAGTTCCTTCTGACTGGCCGCGGCAAAGACCTTGAGGGTCTTGGGACCGCTGCCGGCGATCAGCGTGTCGCCGTCCGGGGTGAAGCGCAGACTTCGGACGGTGCCGCGCGTGGCGATGCGACTCTTCTCCGTGCCCTGGTCCACGTCCCAGAAGCGAATGCTGGTGTCGGCACTGCCGCTGACCAGCGTCTCGCCGTCGGCCGAGAAGACAAGGCTTTCCACCCAGTGCGTGTGCCCGGACAGGGTTTTCAGGTGCTTGCCGCTGTCGGCGTCCCAGAGACGAATGGTGTTGTCCGCGGCGCCGGTGGCGATCATTTTGCCGTCGGGGGAATAGCTGATAGCGAGGATCGCGTTCTTATGGCCCGCCAGTCTCAGCACTTGCTTCCGGCCGACCAGGTCCCAGCCGATGACGTGGTTGATGCCGTCCGGTTTCCAGTCGCCGCCACCCGCCAGCAACCGCTTACCGTCCGGCGAGAACGTGACGCAGTGGAAGCGAAACAGGTCCCCCTCCAGGTCGGCCAGCAGCTTGCCCTGGGCTACGTCCCAGAGCTGGGCGCTCTTGTCTTCGGTGACCGTGGCCAGGAGCTGGCCGTCGGGCGAGAAGGCGACGCGGGCGACGTCCCCCACGGGGAAATCGAAGAGTTGCTTGCCGGCGGCCCAGTCATAGACGCGCACGTGCCCGCTCCAACTCCCCGAGGCCAGCAGCTTGCCGTCGGGCGACAGGGCGACGGAAGCGATGCCCAACTCTTCGGCAAAGCGCTGGAGCGGCTCCCGCGTGGCCAGGTTCCAGACGCCGATCTCGCCCGGCTTGTCCCACATCCCCGCGCCGGCGGCGACGACCTTGCCGTCTTGCGAGACGGCCACGCTCCAGACGTCCACGCCGGCGGCGGGCGGAATCGCGACGGGGGATCCCGGGGCGATCTTCTGTCCGGGCTCTCCGAGTCCGAGTAGGACAAGCCCCAGGAAGGCCAGGAGGAGCGAGGCCGGCAGGAGGCGGGACCAGGAAAACAACCGCGGCCAGGAATCGCGAAAACGCGCCGGCTCCGCGACCTGCTCCTTATCCCCTTCTCTGCGGCTGGGGACAGGCGGAGGGGGCAACACCTCCGGAGCAGCGACGGTTATAGGTTGACGGAGGTGGGCGAGGTAGCCCTCCAGCAAGGCGGCCACCTCGGCGGCGCTCTGAAAGCGCTGGGCCGGATCCTTCGCCAGCAACCGCAGGACCACCGCCTCCAGCCAGGCGGGCACCTCCGGGTTCAACTCACGGATCAGCACCGGATCCTGCTCGCTCACCTGGCGAAGCAAAGCCAGGGTCGTCACGCCGCGGAAGGGGGGCCGGCCGGTACAGGTGGCGTAGAGGACGCTGCCGAGGCTGAACAGGTCGGCGCGGTAATCGACCGGCTCGCCGCGCGCCTGCTCCGGCGCCATGTACTCCGGCGTCCCCGCCACGACACCGTCCCGCGTCAGCCCCACGTCGTCCGCCATCCGCGCCAGGCCGAAGTCGCTGATTTTCACCCGCGCCAGGCCGTTTTCGAGCAGCAGGTTGGCCGGCTTGATGTCGCGGTGGATCAGCCCCTGCGCGTGCGCCGCCGCCAACCCAGCCGCCGTCTGCATGCCGATGCGCACGACTTCCATCACGTCCAGCGGTCCGGTGCGGTCGAGGCGGGCTTGCAGCGACTCGCCGGGGACGTACTGCATGACGAGGTAGGGCAGGCCGTCCGCCTCATGGACGCCGTGGACGGCGACGACGTGGTCGTGGCAGACGGCGGCAGCGGCCTGCGCCTCGCGCGTGAAGCGCTTGCGGGCCGTGGCGCTGCCGGCCAGGGCCGGCGCCATGACCTTGATGGCCACCAGGCGGTGCAGCGCCGGCTCGAACGCCTTGAGGACGACGCCCATGCCCCCCTGGCCGATCACCTCCTGCACCTCGTAGTGGCCCAGCGTGCCGAGCAGGTCCGGCCGCGCGGCGGGCCGCAGGAAGTACAGGTCGGCCGGCTCCCCGGGAGCGATTCGGTCCGACGACCTGACCTCGTGGAGCCGCCCCAGGAACTGACGCAACGTCGGGTCCGGGGGCGAGAGCGTCGGGTCGCCGAACTCCTGGCCCAATTGCTTGAGCACTCCTTCCAGTTCCTCGGCCCCGTCCAGCCGCTCCTGGCAGGCCGCGCACGACTCCAGGTGTCGCTCGTAGCGCTCGCGCTGGTCCGGCGAGAGGTTGCCGGCAACCAGCACCGTCCAGCTCTCGATGGCGGAGCAGCTCAGGGGTGTGGACACGACCCGTCCTCCGGGGCGATCAGGGCTCTTGCACGGACTGCACCAGCTCCCTCAACCGGGCAACGATCCGGCCGCGGGCAAGGTAAACGGCGGCGACGCTCAGGCCGAGGTCGGCGGCCACGCGCTTGCCGGGCTGCCCGTCGATGGCCGTCTTCCAGAAGGCCAGCCAGGTGGCCTCGCTGACGTCCTTCCGCACCTGTTCGCAGGCCCAGGCGAAGACGCGGCGCTGCCACTCGGCCTCCCAGGCCGTCTCCAGGTCTTCGGGCCCCCGGCGCCCCTCCAGCAGCCGCTGCGTGGCCGCGCTGCCGCTGGCGCACGGCCTGTTCCGCCGACTCCGCCGCCAGTTGGACAGCTTGCGGCGGACGATCGTGAACAGCCAGCCGCGAAAGGTGCCCCGCTCGGGGTCGTAGTCCAGCCCACGCACGGCGCCGGCCAGGGCGGCGAGGACCTCCTGAGCCAGATCGACCGCGTCGGCGTCCTGCAGTCCCTGCCGGCGCGCGTAGCCGTAAATCACGGGGACGTAAAGTTCAACGAACTCCGTCCACGCGGTCTCATCCCGCGGATCGCGCAGGCGGACGAGCAGGCTCGCACGAGTGATAGGGATTTCGGCCATCGCTCCTCGCCACGTCGTAACCCGCCCTTAGTTCACGCGAGCCACGCAAATCTATCGCGGCGCGGAGGACGATTTCATGCTGGCGGGACGGCGCCTCGATTATAGGCCCGATGGCCGGGGCGGGCGCGGCCGGGCGGCGCCGGCAGGACACCCTTCGTTCTTGCCGCGGACCAAAAGGACAGCAGGCGGTCGGCCCCCCAGAGCACCAGCAGCACCTTCACCCCGAGCAGCGGCACCGCATAACGTTCGTAGTAGCTCACGGCGATGTACGGGAGAAGATAGAGCAGGTAGACACCCAGCACGGCCCACTGAACCCAGTGCAGCCGGGCGGCGATGCCCGGAAAAACGACGACTAACAAAGCGAGGAACGGCAAGGGGTGCAAAAGTCGGTGCAACCATACCAGCCAGCCGGGCTCTTGTGCCCGGTTGAACGGCTCGAACCAGAGCAACGCGCCCAACAAGCGGTCGGCCACGCGCTCGATAAAGTTCTGGGGATCGCCACCGACGGCTTGCCAGAACTGCTCCCGCTTGCGATCGAGGAACGCGATCTCGCCGAGGGCATCGTAGTCCTTTCGTTCCCGGTGGGTCGAGGTATGCGGGTGGAAGCGAAAAGTAGTAACTTCCAGCAGCCCTCCTTTTTGCAAGCATTGGCTTTGGTACAGTTCATAGGCGGCGTTCGACTTAACCGGGATGAAACGGCCGAAGACGACGTAATTGCGAACAGTCCAGGGCGTCAGAACGAGCCCGGCGACCAGCGCGGCCAGCGCCAACCGGGACCAGCTTCGATGGCGACAGGCGGCCAGAAACGAACTGATGCCCCAGGTGAACCCGAGGACCGGTGTGGTCAAGGCGCAGAGGCCACCGAACAGTCCCCAGGCGGCGGCCGCCGTCTTATTTGCCAGCGGCCACATCCAGATCCAGCACAACCCGGCGATCTGCAGATCGATGCCCAGCAACACCAGCCAGCAGTCAGTGGTGTGCTGGAAGCATAACTGGAAGTGGCACAGGAGCCCGAGGAAGAACGCCCCGGCGACGATTCCGGGCGCGAACCTCGTTGTCTTCTGGGCCAGGGCCACGACCAGGAAACCCGTGCCGATCAGCACGAGATCCTGCAGGAAGACCACCACCACCGTCACCCCCATGCGGCTGCCGTCACACACCCAGAGCAGACCGGCCAGGATGACGGGGAGAACCGGCCCCTGCCAGGCTGTTGGGCCCGTCGGTTTATCGAACGGGTGGGCGAAACCCTCGCCCGCCCATAAAGACCGGGCGATGTTGAAATACTCTGCCCCCAGGTTGGTGTTCGAGTTGGCATTGACGTGGCGTTTGAACGGCGGAAAGAACCGATAGTCGGCTGGGGCCTTGACCAGGAACGAAAGATTGGCGTAGATCGAGCATGCGAAGACTGCGGCGGCAAGGCCAATCGCCACGTGGCGGGGAATTCTCTTGCACATCGTCCGGTTTTCCCTTCGGTTCTTCCGATCGCCTTCCCGGGTCACGGGGTGTAAAACCGTTGTGCCGCGCGCTAAGAATCCGCAGGTAATTGCCACTCTATTGCGGCCGCTGCCACAGCACCCCCCGCGGCAAGCACATCGGGGCCTTGGTTGGGCCTTGCTTGCGTCTGCCCCGATCCTGCCGCAACGAAGATGCTACGGCCGTGATTGTGGAAGTCATTACCGAGTTTGGTCCGCGAACGACCGGATCAGTTGCCGGGCCGGCTGCAAGAACTTCAAACCACGGAAAGCAGAAATGCCGGCCCGATCAACTGCATCTGTTAGGCCCCCGTCGTGTGGCGACGCAAAGCGTCGGTGATTGGCGGGAAACGCGTATCTTATGGATACTGAGTCAGCCATTCCATCAACGTCTTTTGCGCGTCGCGGTCCGCTCCTTCCTTGAGAAGCAGCAGCAGACAATCAAGATGGCCATGCCCCCCGGCGCAGTACAAAACCGTGTGTCCACGAGGATTCTTGGCATTCACATCCGCGCCATGCTCGATCAACAGGCGCACGATTTCCGTATCGCCGTTTCGGGACGCGTGGTGGATCGGTTGATCGCCGCGGCCATCGGGCGTTGTCGCCAGATGTGGATGCCTTGCAAGCAGTGAACGCACACGCCCCGTGTCCGCGACAAAGACCGCGGCGAGAAACTGGCGCGACAGATCATCCGTCGGCCGGACATGAGAGTCGAGGGCACCGTATTGGACAAGCAGCGAAACGATCGCTTTATTAGACTTCTTCGGGAATAAGGTTTTGTTGGTTTTCGTTGCTGGTTTTCCCGTGGATTTTCCAGTAGAGTTTGGGCTTAAACCCTTATTCCCGAAGACGTCTATTATTGGGCACCTCGCCGGCGAGGTGCAGCACGCAACCATCGTGGGCAGCCAGATCGGCACCGGCCTCAATGAGCAACCGCACGACGTCCTCTTGCCGCCAGAGCCCTGCGTGGAATATGGGCCGCCAACCGTGCTCATCCTCGGCATCAACGGCGGCGGGATCGACGGCGATCAATGCACGTACCGCGTCGATGTCTCCTCGCCGGCACGCTTCGTGGATCGATGCTTGGGGCATAGTGTCACCTCGCTGCCAAACCTCATGGATGGGCGTTTCGGGCATTGCCGTCGTCAGCCGCGGCGAGCGCTACGTTGCCGCACTGGGGGCACTTGACCTTCTTGCCGGACAGCGTCGCTTTGATTTTGAGCTTTTTGCCGCAAGCCGGGCAAGTGAGCGACACGAATGCGGTCGGTGGATTGCTTGCCGCCGAAGCGTTGCGCTGGCGCAAGAAGACGAGCAACGCCACGACGCCAGCCAAGAGCAACGTGAAGATGAAGCCAGCGACGCACGCTGCGGCAAGCCAACCCGACCGCGAGGATTGGGCCGCCGCGGGGGCGGGATTGTCCACGGGGATCGCTGGTTGCGGCGGCAGCGGGGCCGGACCTGCCCCTTTGTCCGGCGGAAAGGTGTGCATGCGGACCCGCAGATCCACCAGACGTGCATCGACCGGATTATTCGGACTGTTGCCGTCGGTCACCTCGAATCGCAGTTGCGCCATTTCCTCCGTGCCAAAGTTCGGCACCTCGAAAACCACCGTGAAGTCCTTCCCCACCTCATCCGCGATCAGGCAGCGCAGATGGGCCCCCACGCGCGCGATTCAAAGTTGCCCGGCACGCACTTCCGTCGGTTGCGAACCAAACTGGTAGGCCTCGGGAGGTTTCCTGGTCCAGAATTCGGAAAAGTAGACGCTTCCAATCTCGGGGCGCATCAAGCGGCCGACCTTGACAAACTTGTCCCGCTTGTCGTTGTTGGCGACGATCAGTGCAACGCCCACGCCATAGCCCTTTGCCGGCTTGGCGGCGGACAGCAGTTCGTAGGTGCCGGTGACGTCGAAATCCCCGAACAGGCTGAATTTAGCGCAGACCTCGATCGGGAAATGCCGTGGCCTGGCCGCCGGCAGGGTGATGCGCAAGCCGCCGGGCTCGACTTTAGTCACCATGTTGGCATCGGCGGCGCCACCGAGCCTGAATTCAGCGCGAAACGCCTTGCCGCCGCGAAAGTCCTGGTACATTTCCTTCATCGGCCGCTGCTCTGCGTCCGGCGGCTGGGCGCATAGGGCGCCTTGACTCGACATTGCGAGGGCAAGGAGAAACCAGGGCGTAGGGTTTGGCAATCCATAGTTCATACTCGTCTCCTTAAGTCAAACGTGTGCATTCCTCACGCCGAGAGCATGTGCGCCCTTGCTTGACCTGATCCGTTAACCCAGAGGCGCTGTACCCAGCAAAGCAGCCGGCTCGATCTGTAGTGTAACCGTGTCGTCGGCCTGGTGGACCACGGTGGCTCCAAGCTTCCGGTAGAAGCCCATACCGACCGCGTTGCTCGCGCTCGCCACCCAGGCGATGTGGGTACAGTCGGCCGCCTCCGCCAGTTCGGCCAGCCGGCGCATTAACAGCTGCCCGGTCCCTTGACGGCGGGTGGGCGGGTAGACGTAAAGGTCGTCCAGCCAGACGCTCGGGCGGCCCCGGAAGGACGAGTAGCGGAAATAGTACAGGGCGAACCCGACGGCTGGGCCGGGTCCGCCCGCCAGCAGCGCAAACGCAAACGGCCGTGCGCCGAACAGGTGCCGGCGGATCAGTTCCTCGGTCGTGCCCAGATCGCTGGCGAAAGCCCCCAGCTCTCGGTCGAACTGGGCCTTCGCACGCACGAACGCCAAAACGTGGGCCGCGTCAGCCATTGTCGCCTCACGCACATCCATACGTCAGCCTCCGGTTACAAAGTCAACGCAGGAGCCTGTCACGGTTACCGCCGGCGGCGGTAGATTAGGAGGTCTCCTTGGGCGAAAACCAAGTCCCAGTCAGGACCGGCGGCGCCCGGCGAGACCTGCCAATAGATCAGCACCTCCGCGTCAGTCCTTTGGCCGCGCGTCACCCCCGGGCGGTATTTGATGGGGAAATGCGGGGTGCTGGCCTCGTAGTTGTCGAGGCTGAGATTGTCGGTTCCCAGGCAATAGTAATGGCGCGCACCCACAAGCGGGTTGGCAAGCCGGCCTCTGCCAGTGATCCCGATAGCCATGAGCCGACGTCCGCGGCCGACCGCTTCGATCCCGGCCGTGAATTGTTCCAGCGTTTTATTGTCCTCTTGGAAAGTCCGTGTCACCAGGAACAAGTTCACTCCGAGAAGCACAACGGTCAAGGCGCGGAAGGCGAGGCGTATCGGCGTGTTGGCCGGCTCCCGCAGGCACGCCAGCCAAATCAGCGGCGGCAAGAGGGCCAGGCGGGCCTTCAAGAAGCCTCCGTGCGGCAAGTGCCCGCCGCGCGTGCCAAGGTCATTCGCCAGAAACAGGTAGAACACGAGCATGAGGAATCCAAGGAAAAACGGGAAGAGCCAGCCGGGGCCGGGCTTCCGGCTCGGAGTGGCCGGCGGTTCGTCGTCGGGTCGGTCGGCTTCGACAACTTCGGTCGCTCCCAGTGGCGGCTCAAGCCAGGCGCGGTAGCAATACTCCCCGATAGCGAACGCAGAGAACACGAAGAAGTAGGGAATGAGGAATGAGCTCAACGGAGGGCGGGCCCCGGCATGGTGCTCAAATAGTTCCCGGTCGATCGCTTGCAACTGCGCGCCAATGCCGCTTTCCATTTGTCCGCCCCGGAGCAACGCCAGCGGCTGCCTCACCAAACGGCGCCCCGCCCCCTGCTCGAAAAAACCCGTCTGCGCGAAGTAGTGCTTCGTTAACAAGCATGCAGGGGACGCCGCCAGGCAAATAAGAATCGGCGCGACGAAGCTGCGCGGCTTGGCCAGGATCGACGCGCCGAGTGCGCCTGTGAGCGCCACGACGAAGCCTACCAGGTGCGTGAAATAAGCCAACGGGAACAAGAGCGTCAATACGGCCGCGTGAGGCCAGCGCAGCTCCCCGCGTCGGCGTAAGCAGAAGCCCACGATCAGCCACACCAGGACCAGGCTCAGGCAGAAGTTATAGAACCCCATCCAGAAGCAGCGGTTATAGACGAAAAGCAGGCCCAGCCAGGAGATCGGCCGGCTCCGCTCCCCAAACGCGCCGAGGAAATAACGAAACGAGCCGGCAAATCCCAGGATGTACAGCGAGACCAAGAACTTCTCCGCGCTCAGCGGCGGCACCACGTAAAGCAGGCCGGCCAAGAGCAGGTGCGACGTCCAGTTCGGGATCGGGTCGGCCCGTATTTCGAAGTAGGCTTCATAACCCGCAACGGCGTTCCCGAGGTCCTTGAGGATCTGGGCGTTGTCCAGGTGGGATGGACCGTCCTGGGTCGGCACGTAATGGTACGCCCAGACCGGGACCAGATACAAGAACGCCAGTGCCCAGAACAGCACGCCTTCGCCGTGCCGCCAGATCTTTTCGAGAATCGCCATCACTTGTTCGCGCCCAGCAGCTTGATCCCACGCACGGCGACGCCAAGCTCCCTGGCATCCGCCTTGTCCCCCCTTGGATCGACGAGCAATGGTTCGATATTGCTGAAGATCTCCAGCGCGACCTTGTCGCCCAGGTCGATGCCGCTCACGTCGAACGTTTTCTCCCAGAGCCACTCGACAACAGGTCCTTGTTCGCTGGCTTTCTCGTCGAGCAACTCATGATCGTTTACCGTGATCCGCACGGACCTGAATTTCGGCAAACCTATAGCCTGTTTCACATGACCTTGCACTCGTTTATCGGGCCTGTTACGCTTATTGGCGTAGTGGTTTTTCGCCAGGACTCGCCCTACGGATGATTGCTCTGGTGGGGTCGAACA
>Ga0116219_10002993_pt1 | contig 13714 bp, 12 predicted proteins | sample Sb_taG_4_FD_91019 | JGI IMG/M metagenome (GOLD analysis project Ga0116219, IMG submission 91019) | Peat soil microbial communities from Weissenstadt, Germany - Sb_50d_6_BS metaG | ecosystem: Environmental > Terrestrial > Soil > Wetlands > Peat | place: Germany: Weissenstadt | collected 2010-09-21
GCTCGTGAAGGCGTGGGCGGTGAGCCACAGACGCAACAGATGGCGCCGGAGATCGGGGTCGTCGTGGTCTTCAAAGGCCTCGCGACAGTGCAGGATTTTCGCGTTGGCCAGGAGTTGGACGTCGCCGGGCTCGAAGTCCATCTCGAGGTGGAAGGCGGGATCGTTAGCGATCGACTCGATCAGGTCCAACGCCTCTCGTTGGGTGTCGGTGAGCCGCGGAACGTGGGAGTGGCGCTGGGCATCTCTGATGTACCAGCCGATGTAGAACATCCGGGGAACGCCGTTCACCTCGTTGAACACGGGAAGCTCGAAGTAGGGATCGTCGCCCGCTGACTGCTCGTTGTTGCGGTCCCAGTACATGGGCGCGTAGAGCACCTCAAGCAGGTCAGGACGGCGGAGCAGGATCTCGTTGTAGACGGCGAGGGAGCTGGCAATGCGGCTCTCACCTCCGGACATCGCTCCTTCGAGACACAGGAGGCCGACGATGTCCGACCCGTCGGTGTGGAAATCCTGGCGCTGTCTCGTCCGATACAGCCGCACGCTCGGATCGGTGCGGACGACACCCTCGTCGCGCACATGGCCAAGGATGGCGGCATCGGCATCTTGGCCCACCGGGGTGCCGAGTTGCCATCCGAGTCCGACGTAGGCCAACTCCGTCGCCTCAGCGGAGAGCTCGTCGACCGGGAAGTCGCGCAGCAGGACGAAGCCACGACCTCCGTGCAGTGCCTCCACCCACCGGGACAGTGCGGGCGCAAGCAAGGGGAGGTCGAAGTCGTCGCGCTCAACCGTTGCCGGGGTGCGTCCCACCTCGACGGCTCGCTTGGCGGCGTCGACGATGGCTGCTCGCTCGGGGGAGGTGAGGTGAGTGCACCATTGTGAGGTGTCTACGACATCGGCGGCGTGCCAGACCGCAGCCGACCGAACGGGTTGACGCGAAGCCACCACGACACCTACCTGACGGGCTGGAGGGCGACCTGAAGGTCGGCGAGGCGCTCGCGATCGAGGGAGTACCACACCCACTTACCGCGTCGGTCGCCGTGGACGAGGCCGGCGTCGCTCAAGATCTTCAGGTGATGCGACACGGTGGGCTGGCTCTTGCCCAGAGGTTCCACGAAGTCACAGACGCAGACCTCGCCTCCTGGTGCCGCCGCCAGGATGCTCAAGACACGAAGCCGGACCGGGTCGGCCAAGGCGCTGAACCCACTGGCCAGCTCTCCGGCCTGGGTGGCGTCAAGGGGCGAAGCCAGTACAGACGGGCAGCACCGGTCCGTCGACTCGGGCTCGATGGTTGCCACCCGCTTGGCCATTGCCCCACCTCCTATTGACAGGTGTTGATGCATTGATCATACTCGACGTATCGACGCTTGTGAATACTACCGGAGGTCGTCATGTCCAGAGTCCAGCTCGCCTTGAACGTCACCGATCTCGGCGCCGCGGTGGAGTTCTATTCGAAGCTCTTCGAGACCGAGCCAGCCAAACGCCGCCCCGGCTACGCCAACTTCGCCATTGTCGAGCCGCCGCTCAAGCTGGTGCTCATCGAAGGTGGAGCCGGACGCGAGGTCGGTGTGGCCGGTGCACTCAATCACTTGGGCGTGGAAGTGGACTCGCCCGAAGAGGTCCAGGCAGCCACCAGGCGGCTCTCGGCCGAGGGGCTCGAGCCCGACGTCCAGGAGTCGACAACCTGTTGCTACGCCCTCCAAGACAAGGCGTGGGTTAACGATCCTGACGGGGCGCCCTGGGAGATCTACACCGTGCTCGCCGACGCGCCGCAAGAAACCGATCTGGGATGCTCGACCGAGACCTGCGCGCCTGAGGGGGAACGGGCGATCCCCGTCGGCGCCACAGCGGTCCGGTCGGCCTCCAGCGCCTGTTGCTAGGCATCGGTTTCCTGATCTTGCCCCGACCTGGGTTGTGATGAACGAACCTGCGCTGTGGCGCCGATTGCTCGCCGAGCTGCTGGGTAGCGCCTTCCTGGCGGCCATCGTCATCGGCTCGGGCATCGCCGCGCAACAGCTCTCGCCGGGCAACATCGGACTCGAGCTGTTCGAGAACGCGGCGGTGACGGCAGCCGGGCTCTTCGCCATCATCTTGATGTTCGGCCCGGTTTCGGGGGGCCACTTCAACCCAGTGGTCTCATTCGTGGACGCTGGCTTCGGTGGACTGAGCTGGCGCGACGCCTGTGCGTATCTACCCGCCCAGGTGGCGGGCTGCGTCGGGGGAGCGGTTGTTGCCAACCTGATGTTCTCCAAGGCCGCCGTGTCGATCTCGACCCACCACCGGGCCACCTCGGCCCATTCCTTCAGCGAGATCGTGGCCACACTGGGGCTCATCCTGGTCATCTTCGCCCTGGCTCGCAGCGGCCGGAGCCGTGCCGCCCCGGCCGCCGTCGGGGCTTATATTGGAGCGGCCTATTTCTTCACCAGTTCGACCAGTTTCGCCAACCCGGCAATCACCGTGGGGCGTATGTTCTCCAACACCTTCGCCGGCATCGCCCCCAGCTCGGCGCCAAGCTTTGTGGCCGCGCAGATTGTCGGGGGCGTCCTCGCCTTTGTAGTCATCAAGTCCCTCTACCCCGGCGTCACCGCGGCGGAAGCATCCGACATCATCTTTCCCCACCACGAGCGCAATACCTCGGAGCCTGCAGTTGCCAGCGCTGTTCCGGGCGCTCGCCCTAAATCGGCGAGTGCGGATGGCGCCTCTGCGCATCTTTCGCACCAGGACCAATCCTCGCCACCCGTGGCGTGACGAACAGATCCGACTGGAGACCTCATGCACCTCATTGCCATCGGAGGAAGCGACGCCGGCATCAGCGCCGCGCTCCGAGCCCGTGAGCTCGACCCCGACATCGAGGTCACCGTGGTCGTGGCGGACGCATACCCCAACTTCTCCATCTGCGGGATTCCCTACTACGTCTCGGGCGAGGTCACCCACTGGCGCAACCTGGCGCACCGGAGCATCGCCGATCTCGAGGCGACGGGCATGGGACTTCGCCTCGACAGCGTGGCTCGCCGCATCGACGTCGAGGGTCGAAAGCTCCTCCTCACCGACGCCGCCGGCAACGAGGAGCTTCTTCCCTACGACCAGTTGGTCGTCGGCACCGGGGCTGTCTCGGTTCGTCCCCCCATCGAAGGGCTTAATGAACCAGACGTCCTGGGAGTCGAAGACGGGGTCCATCTGTTGCATTCCATGGGAGACACCTTCGCCGTCATGCGCACCCTCGAGGAGGCTGCGCCGGCCAGCGCCATCATCGTGGGGGCCGGCTACATCGGGCTGGAGATGGCCGAGGCCCTAGTGGCGCGTGGGCTGTCGGTGACCCAGATGGAGCAGCTCCCCGAAGTGCTCCCCACGGTCGATCCCGAAATCGGCGTCCTCGTCCACAGACAGCTCACCGACCATGGCGTGGACGTGCTCACCGGGACGACTGTCCGCTCCGTAACCCGAGCGACGCCCGGCGAGCCCGGTCGGCTACACGTTGAAGCGACGACGACCGACGGCCAGGACGTGGTTCGGAACGTGGACTTGGTGCTCGTGGTCGTGGGGGTGCGACCCGACACCGAGCTGGCCGCCTCGGCCGGCGCCAACCTCGGGCAGCGCGGCGCCATCGCCGTCGACCGCCACATGCGGACCAACCTCCCGCACGTCTTCGCCGCCGGCGACTGCGTGGTGACCCATCACCGACTGCTGGGCGAGACCTATCTGCCGCTCGGCACCACCGCCCACAAGCAGGGACGGGTAGCGGGAGAGAATGCCCTCGGCGGCAACCGTGCCTTCGCCGGCAGCCTCGGCACCCAGGTGGTCAAGATCTTCGATCACGCCGTGGCCCGCACCGGACTGCGGGACCACGAAGCCATCTCGGGCGGGTTCGATCCGGTGACCGTCGGCGCCGAGGCCGACGACCACAAGGCGTACTACCCCGGGAGTCACCGCATCGCCATGCGCTTCACGGGCGACGCCACGACCGGCCGACTCCTCGGCGTCCAGCTCTTCGGGCACAAGCACGCCGAGGTGGCCAAACGGGTCGACATCGGCGCTGCTGCCATCTTTCACGAGATGACCGTAGACGCCATGAGTGAGCTTGACCTTTCCTACACACCACCGCTCGGGAGCCCGTGGGACGCCGTTCAGATGGGAGCCCAGGCCTGGGTGCGTGCAGACGCCCAGCGACGCCTTGGGGACATCAGAGCTGGGTGACGCGATTCAGATAGGGGCAAATGACAGGGGGAGGAAACATCATGAGCGACCTGGTACAGATGAACCCGGGCCAGAGAAAGGCTCTTACGCACGCAGCGCGAGATCTCCACACCAAGTTCCATGGTGTGTTCGGACAGGAGACTATCGAGGCACTCGTGTTCGACAGCTTCCAAACCCTGGCGGCGAGGGCGACCATCACCGATTGGTTGGTCGTCGGAGCCGAGAACTTCGCGCGCCAGCGGCTCGAAGCCCTCGTCCAAGCCGACGACCACTCCATCAAGAAGCTCCCTGCCGTCCTGTTTCTGTGCGTCCACAACTCGGGGCGATCTCAGATGGCCCTCGGCTGGTTCACCCACTTCGCCGGGGACCGTGCCATGGCTTGGTCTGGTGGATCTGAACCCGGTTCCCAGATCAACACGAACGTGGTAGCGGCGATGGCCGAGATCGGCATCGACATCTCGAGGGAGTTCCCCAAGCCGTGGACCGACGAGTTCGTGGGGGCGGCCGACGTCGTGGTGACGATGGGGTGTGGCGACGCCTGTCCACTCGTGCCCGGCAAGCACTACGAGGACTGGGAGTTCGACGACCCCATGGGGAAGTCAATCGCCGAGATCCGCCCCATCCGAGACGAGATCGGCCGCCGGGTGAACGACCTGCTGGACCGGTTGGAGATCCGACCGGGGTAGCACCGGGCATACTGCCCGCGGGGGCCGTTCGGCCCTGGCCAGAGCTTCCTTGGCGCTGGATGCTGTCAGTATGAGTGCTGTACTCGCCTATGTGGCTGCCGGGATCGTGGCGCTGTGGGGCGTCGCCCATGTGTTGCCCACGGCAAAGGTCGTCGCGGGCTATAGCGACACCTCGCGTGACAACCGACTGATCATCACCCAGGAGTGGATCGCCGAGGCGATGATCATGTGGCTCATCGCCGCCATTGTGGTAGTCGCCACTGGTCTGGGCGGTTCTCAGCCCGCCCTGGTCGATTGGATCTACCGGATCTCCGCCGCCGCGCTTTTCGCGATTGCAACGCTGACCGCTGTAACGGGGGCCCGCACCGCCGTCATCTTCTTCAAGGTCTGCCCGGCCTTGCTCAGCGCCACCGCTGTACTGCTCCTGGTGGCGAGCTGGTCCTGAGGGGAGCCACCCTCGTCGTTTGGGGAGTCGTCCCCAGGGCGCTCGTTGACACAACCCGCGCCTACCCTCGGAGGAGCGCCTTCGCGTGGCCGGCGCCCATCACGTGGCCCGCTCCCTTTCGAACGGCACGGACAACGTGTCCCGCATTTGGAGTTCCACCATGCTCGCTTCCATCCCTTCGGCAATCCTCCACGGGGTCGACGGTCATCCTGTGTCGGTCGAGGTCCACGTGTCGGCGGGGCTCCCCGGATTCACCGTCGTCGGGCTCCCGGATGCGGCGGTGCGCGAGTCGCGCGACCGCGTCCGCGCCGCACTCCTGTCGAGCCACCTGTCGTGGCCGTCGCGCAGGGTAACTGTGAACTTAGCCCCGTCGGGCGTGCGGAAGACCGGTGCGGGGCTCGACCTTCCCATCGCCATCGGGCTGCTCGTCGCTGCTGAGGTGCTGCCTTCGGCTTGCGTCGAACGCACGGGCTTCGTGGGTGAGCTCGGCCTCGACGGGACTCTCCGCCCCGTCCCGGGAATCGCGTCCCTCGTGGCGGCGATCGCAAGCGAGCGCATCGTGGTGCCGGCAGGGGCGTCGGCCGAAGCGGCGCTGGTGGCCGACGGGCGCGTGCGGCCTGCGTCCACCGTGGCCGAGCTCGTCGCCGCGCTGCGCGGGCGGGCCCCTTGGGCTGCGGTCCCCCCGCCCGCCGGTATGCCGGTGCCCGAGGCCAGCGAACCTGATCTCGCCGACGTCCGGGGCCAATTCGTGGCACGCCGCGCCCTGGAGATCGCCGCCGCCGGCGGGCATCACCTCTTGCTGGTGGGCGCCCCCGGTTCGGGCAAGACCATGCTGGCCACCCGCCTTCGGGGGATCCTGCCCGACCTGACGCGCGACGAGTCCCTCGAGGTGCTCCGCATCCATTCTGCTGCCGGCGTCACCACCTCGGGAGGGGCGTTCCCCTCGCGGCCGCCGTTTCGCGCTCCGCACCACGGCGCCACCGAGGTCGCCATCGTGGGAGGCGGGACGTCCCGGTTGCGCCCGGGCGAGATCTCCTTGTCCCACGCCGGCGTCCTCTTCCTGGACGAACTGGGCGAGTTCCCGGCGACGGTCCTCGACGCGTTGCGCCAGCCTCTCGAGGAGCATGTCGTCAGGGTCCGGCGGGCTCGAGGTGCGGTCGACTTCCCGGCCCGCTTCCTGCTGGTCGGAGCGATGAACCCCTGTCCGTGCGGCGAGGGAGGGCTCCCCGGCGCCTGTCGCTGCAGCGACGTCATGCGCCGGCGGTACCTGCGCCGACTGTCCGCCCCCCTGCTCGACCGCTTCGACCTCGCCATCGCGCTCGGACGTCCGGACGTCGAGGACCTCCTGGGCGGGCCGCCCGGGGACTCATCGGCCGAGGTGGCGGCCCGGGTCCGTCGGGCCCGGGCGGTCGCCCACGGCCGGGGAGTTCGATGCAACGCCGAGCTTCCGGTGGAGGGAATCGAAGACCGCTCGACGCTCTCTGCCGATGCCGCAGCATTGCTCGAACGGAGATTGCGATCGGGCACCCTGTCGGCCCGTGGCCTGCATCGTGTGCGTCGGGTGGCACTGACCATCGCGGATCTCGACGGCGCATCGGGCGTGGACGAGCGGCAGGTGGCCGAGGCCCTTCAGCTGCGCGCCGCGCGCGCCGCGCTCGTGTCGGGGGCAGGGTTGTGACCGCGTCGTCGCCGCTCACCGACGACCAGCGCTACGGCGCCGCGCTCGCCGCGTTGGGAGCCTCTCCGGGCACGCTGCGCCGCTTCCTCGACGGCTACGGTGCGACCGCGGCATGGGAGGCCATCGCCCGGGGTCGACACCGCGCCGACCCCCAACGTCGCTACCGGGACAAGGCGGTCCCCGAGACCTTCGACCGGGTCGTCGCCATGTGTGCTCGCTCAGGGGTGTCGGTCATGGTGCTGGGACTCCCCGGGTATCCCCCCGCACTGGCGTCGGATCGCCAGGCGCCGGCGGTCCTGTTCTCCACCGGCGACGTCTCGGTGCTCGAGGGCAGGCCCCGGGTGGCGGTGGTGGGGACCCGTTCGGCCACCCCCTACGGGCTGGGCATGGCCTCGGAGCTCGGCCGCGACCTGGCCCGCGCCGGTGTGGTGGTGGTCTCGGGGGTCGCGCTCGGCGTCGACTCCGCCGCCCACGCCGGCGCGCTCGGCTCCGAGGGCGGCGGCCCCACCGTCGGCGTCCTGGGCGCCCCGCTCGACGCGTCGACGACGCGAGCCCAGATGGCGCTGCGAGACGCCATCGCGGCGCGCGGCGCCGTGCTCTCGGAGATCCCTCCCGGCGTCCACAGTGCACGATGGTGGTTCGCGGTGCGGAACCGGGTCATGGCCGCGCTGGCCCACGTCGTCGTGGTGGTGGAGTGCCATCAGCGAGGCGGCTCCCTCCACACCGTGGCCGCGGCCTTGGCGCGTGACGTGACCATCATGGCGGTGCCGGGCTCGGTGCGTAGCTCGGCGTCGGCAGGGACCAACCGCCTCCTCGTGGAGGGCGCCGCTCCGGTGCGAGACGTCGACGACGTCCTGACGGCGGTGGAGCTCGCCATCGTGGCCCGTCCCGAGGTCTCGCCCCCGCAACGGACCCCCGGCGAGGGTCGTTCGGTGGCGTCGGACGGTACGGGGCGCAGCCTTGGCGCGGTGCCGAACCGGGTGCGCCGGGCACTCGACCAGGACCCGGCCACCCTCGAGGTCGTCGTCCGGCGCAGCGGGCTCCCGCTCGGAGACGTCTCGCTCGCACTCGAGCACCTGGCCGAGGCCGGCTTGGCCGTGGGCGAGCGGGGGTGGTGGTCGCGCCCACGCCGATGAGGCCCCGGAGCGGCGGGCCGACGGCGCGGAGGCAGCGGTGGACCCTGGCGGGTCCGAGCGGGGCCCAGACCGCTCCGGTGCCCTCGTCGGGTGCCCCTCCCGGTCCCCCGTCGGAAGGGGGAATCCTCAAGGACCGGAGGAGGGAAGTCGATACGAAAAGGCGCGAACGTGCTGCTCATAGCACCGGGGGGGACGGAATGTCCGCTGAGGAGCCGGCAGGGCCCGAGATGAGCCTCGCCTCTGCATGGGGCAACCAGGCGGTGGAGGGCGCGTCGCATGGTCCTCCACCCAAGGGTCCCCGGTTGAACCCGTACATCCTCGGTTATGCCATGGGCCCGGCCGCCCTGGTGGCGATCTTGTTCCTGCGGCACTTCGGGGTGGTGGCCCACGAGCCGGTCTGGCTCTGGCTGGCGGTCTTCGTCGCCATCCCGGTCACGAGCATGGCGTGCGAGATCCTCTACCGCCGCAAGGCGACGAACCTGCGACGGCATGCCCGGGTGGCGTGCCACGCCGCGGCGGTCACCACCGTCATCTACCTGAGCGGGTGGGGCCCCGTGCTCATCGGCGCCTTCGCCTTCGTGGCCCTCGAGAACGTCTCCCACGACGGATCGCGCACGTGGCGGATCACGGCGCTGTGGAGCCTGATCGGCATCGGCATCGGTCAGCTGTCCATCTGGCAGGGATGGGCGCCGTCGTTCCTGTCGGTCGGCAAGGGCGAGGCCCTGGGGCTCATGGGCGCCTTCGTCCTCATCTTCGTCATCCGCATGGCCGGGGCCACCATCCAGCAGAAGGAAGAGGCGGAGACGTCGATGCGCGTGAGCGAGGAACGCTTCCGCTCGCTGGTCCAGAACTCGACCGACACGACCTTCGTGATGGGCGCCGAGGGCCGGATCATGTACGCCAGCCCCGCCACCGCGTCCCTGTTCGGCCGCCGTCCCGAGGAGGTGATCGGCATGCGGGCCACCGATCTGGTACACCCCGAGGACCGGGTCCGCGTCGAGGCCCAGTTGGCGGCGATCATCGACACCGTCACCGTCACCGAGCCCATCCAATTCCGCGTCGCACACGCGGACGGCTCTTATCGCTATGCCGAGGCGGTGGTCAGCAACCTGCGCGACAACCCCTCGGTGGCGGGATACGTAGGCAACCTGCGCGACATCACCGAGCGCAAGGAAGCCGAATCCCAGCTCCGCCATGTGGCCTTGCACGATCCGCTCACGGGCCTCCCCAACCGCACCCTGATCCTGGACCGGGCCGACCAGATGCTGGTCCGGGCGCGACGGGAGTACCGGCCCGTGGCCGCACTGTTCGTGGACCTGGACAACTTCAAGGACATCAACGACTCGTTGGGCCACGACGCGGGCGACAAGGTGCTCCAGGCCGTCGCCCACCGGTTCGTCGGCATCTTGCGGGCCAGCGACACCGTCGGGCGGCTCGGCGGTGACGAGTTCGTCGTCCTCGCCGAGGGGGCGTCGCTGGGCGCGGGCCCGGAGATGGTCGCCGAGCGGCTCCACGACACCCTGCGCGAGCCGTTCCGGATCGAGGGATACGCGACGGTCTCCCTGACGGTGACGGCCAGCATCGGGATCGCCGGCGGGCAGCGGAACTCCGCGTCCGAGCTCCTACGCGACGCCGACATCGCCCTGTACCGGGCCAAGGCGCTGGGAAAGAACCGCTCGGCGCTGTTCCAGCCCGAGATGCAGACAGCGGTGCTCGACCGCATCGAGCTCGATGCCGATCTGCGCTCCGCACTGGCCGAGAATCAGTTCTTCCTGCTCTACCAGCCGGTGTTCGACCTCGACCACGTGAACGTCTCGGGGGTCGAGGCCCTCGTGCGGTGGAGGCACCCCACCCGTGGGGTGGTGCCTCCCGACCATTTCATCCCCATGCTCGAGGATTCGGGACTGATCGTGGAGGTCGGGCGCTGGGTGCTGTTCGAGGCGTGCCGCCAGGCGGCGGAGTGGCACCGGCGGGGCCATCGCCTCTCGATGTCGGTCAACGTCTCCATGCGCCAGCTCGAGGTGCACGCCTTCGTCGACCACATCAAAGAAGCGTTGGAGTCGAGCTCGCTCGACCCGACGTCGCTCGTCATCGAGATCACCGAGAGCACGCTGATGCGCGACGCGGATGCCACGGTCCGGCGGTTGCGCGAGATCAAGGATCTCGGCGTGCACGTCGCCATCGACGACTTCGGTACCGGCTACTCGTCGCTCGCCTACCTCCGCCAGTTCCCGGTCGATGCCCTCAAGATCGACCGCTCGTTCATCGCGGCCATGGCCGACTCACCCGAGTCCGGGGCCCTCATCCACACGCTGGTGGAGCTGGGCAGGACCCTCGGGCTCGAGACCCTGGCCGAGGGGATCGAGGACAACGACCAGCTCCACAAGCTCCAAGAGGAGCACTGCGACCGGGGACAGGGCTTCCTCTTCTCAAGGCCCATCGAGCCCCAGGCCATGGAGGCCTTCCTCCTCGAAGCCGCCGAGTCCAGCCGCGCCGCCGCCATCGCGGCGTCGGTCCGGACCCAAGACCTCCCCGGCGGGGCGACCCAGCCCGTCGGGACCGACGCGCCCACGGTCCTGGCGTCAGGGATCGGGACCAACACCTGAGCGCCGTCACCCGAGGTCCGGACCCGGCCTCGGAGGCCGGGCTCGCGATGCTCAGAGCTCGCCGAGGTAGAAGCGGGTGCCCTGGTCGTCGACGCAGTCCGACGTCACCCCGTAGGGCTGGCGCCGGGGCTCCGACGCCGTGCCGCCCGCGGCGCGGACCCGTTGCACGGCGGACCCGATGTCGTCGACGAGGTACATGGGCACCCCCGTCGCCGAGGCGTGGCCGCCGCTGATGCCCGTCCCGGGACGCACGTCGTCGACCTGCCAGCCGTCGTCGACGCGCCCTGGGGAGAAGCGCCACCCCAGCACGGCCCCGTAGAAGGCGCGCGTGCGCGAGGAGTCGTCCACCTCGAGCGTGACGTAGGCGAGGTCGCCCTGGCGCGTACCGTGTTGAGCGAGGCGCGGCCCGGGCTCGCCACCGGGCGGGCGGAAGACGGCGAAGGCCGTGCCCTGGTCGTCGAGGCAGGAGGCGACGCGCCCGTAGGGCTCGTCGGTGGGCTCTTGCGCCTCACCTCCCGCGGCGCGCACCCGGGCCACGGCGGCGTCGACGTCGTCGACGAGGTAACAGAGGAAGAGGGTGTTGTGCTCGACTCCGCCCCACAGCCCGTGGTGGAGGGTGACGCCGGCCACCTGGGCCCCCTGCTCGGCGCTCCCGGGGCCGAAGGACCACCCCAGTACGGAGCCGAAGAAGGCCCGGGCCCGGCCGACGTCGGGAACCCACAACGAGACGTAGCCGATGTCCCCGGGCGCCATGAGCTGCTCCCCCGGGGAAGCGCCACCATCGGCGGTGGTGGTGACCGGCGCGGCCGCGTCGGGTGCGCCGGCGTCGGGCGCCGCCGAGATGATCCAGCGATGGCCGAAGGGGTCGCGGACCACGGCGTTGCGACCGTAGGGATTGTCGGCGGGGGGGCGCTCCACCGTGGCACCGGCCTCTGTGGCTCGGCGCACGGCCGCGTCCACGTCGGGCATCTCGACCACGAGGCTCACCGTGGCATCGGCTCCGAGGCGCGGTGCGGCCACGTGGCTCTCGGGGGACTCGTCGGCCAGGAAGAGCGCGCTGGAACCGAGCTCGAGCTCGGCGTGCCCGACGCGCCCGTCGGCCATGACGATCGCCTCGCCGCGCCGGCGGGCGCCGAGCACCTCGACGTACCACTCCAGGGCGCGCCGGGAGTCGGCCACGACGAGGTACGGCGTCACCCCCGTGGCGCCGTCCCGGGGGGCGGCGAACTCGGTCGTGGCATCGGGGGACGGCAGGGTGGTCTGGGACACGATGACTCCTTCCGGAAGGGACAGGGCGCGCTCGACGCGGGCGCGCAGGGCGGCGGCGAAATCGGGATCGGGCTCGACGGGGGTGAGCGGGGAGCGCAGGGCCTCGAAAGGATCAGGCATCGTCAGCCTCCTCGGGGCCATAGGCGCGGCGAAAGGCACCACGGGCCCGCACCAGCAGACCCTCGGTGGCGTGCACGCTCCGGTTGACCAGCGCGGCGACGTCGGGGACCGGCAGGTCGTCGAGATAGCGCAGCGTCAGCACGGCGCGATGCAGGGGTGACAGCAGCGCCAGGGTGTTGCGGGCCCGCAGGGCGTCGAGGCGGACGTCCCATTGGTCTTCGTGCCGATCGTCGAGGATGGCGCCATCCGTCCCCAGGGCCCGCAGGCCCCGCTCCTCGCGCGCCTGGCGCCGCCAGTGGTCGACGAGCTTGTGCCGGGCCACCCCCACCAGCCACGGCACCGACACCGGGGCGTGCGCGTCGGTGCGCAGCGCGTCGACGGCGGCCAGCAGCGTCTCGGCGGTGAGGTCCTCGGCCAGCGCCACGCCCCCGCAACGCGACACCAGGTACCCGTAGACCCGGGGGAGGGCCCGGTCGTAGAGGCCGAGAAGCTCCGACCTCCGGTCGCCGGCGGCAGCCGCCTCCTCGCTCACACCCGTATTGTCGTCCCGGGACCTCGCCCTCCGACGGTCCGCGGAGGATCTTTTTGCACTGGGTGGTCGACGGCATGAACGTCATCGGGTCGCGACCCAACGGGTGGTGGCGAGACCGCGCCGCCGCCCGGCGCCGGCTCGTGTCCGACCTCGCCACCCTGGCCGGCCCCGAATCCGAGGTCACGGTGGTCTTCGACGGGCGCCCCGATCCGGGCGAAGCGGAGGCGGCCCGGGCCCGAGGTGTCACCGCCCTCTTCGCGCCGGGGGGCCCGAACGCGGCGGACCACGCCATCGTCGACCTCCTGGGCACCCTCGGCGACGGGGCGGGGACCACGGTCGTCACCTCGGACTCCGCCCTGGCCGACGCGGTGCGCCGCGCCGGGGTCGCCGTGGAGGGGACCAAGGCCTTCCGGGGACGGCTCCCCGAGGCGGACGAGCCGCCTGGCCCGGCCGGGGCGGGGGCTAGGGCAGGGCCTCGAGGGGGGCCACGGCGCGGCGCCCGAGCGCCTCGGCGACCGCCTCGTTCGTGAGCTGTCCCGAGGCGCACAGCACGCCGCCCCCGAGGGCCGGGTCCGCCTCGATGGCGCCACGCACCCCGTGGTCGGCGACGGTGAGCGCATAGGGGAAGGTGGCGTTGGTGAGCGCGTAGGTCGAAGTGTGGGGGACCGCGGCGGGGATGTTGCCCACGCCGTAGTGGAGCACCCCGTGGCGCTCGACGACGGGGTGCTCGTGGGTGGTCTCGACGGTGGTCTCGATGCAACCGCCCTGGTCGACGGCGACGTCGACGATCACCGAGCCCGGCACCATCTCGGCCACCATCTTCTCGGTGGCGACGACGGGCGCCCTGCCCCCGGGGACGAGCACGGCCCCGATCACCAGGTCGGCGTCCCGCATGGAGCGCTCGACCACGGCTCGGCTCGACGCCAGGGTCATGATGCGCCCCCGATGGATCTGGTCCACCACCCGCAGCCGGTCGAGGTCGCGGTCGATGAGGATGACCTCGGCCTCCATGCCCTGCGCGATCCAGGCCGCGTTGTTCCCCACCGTCCCC
>Ga0116219_10002997_pt1 | contig 13704 bp, 13 predicted proteins | sample Sb_taG_4_FD_91019 | JGI IMG/M metagenome (GOLD analysis project Ga0116219, IMG submission 91019) | Peat soil microbial communities from Weissenstadt, Germany - Sb_50d_6_BS metaG | ecosystem: Environmental > Terrestrial > Soil > Wetlands > Peat | place: Germany: Weissenstadt | collected 2010-09-21
CCATTTTCGAGGCGTCGCAACCGTGGTTACCAAGCTGCTGCTCGCCGCGGAACCCGACCTTGCTTTCTTCGGCCAGAAGGACGCGGCGCAGGTTGCCGTTCTCCGCCGCCTCGTCACCGATCTGCGCCTTGCAACGGAGATTGTCGTTTGCCCAATCATTCGCGACGCCGACGGCCTCGCCTTCAGCTCGCGCAATGCCTATTTGACGCCGACTGAACACGCACAGGCTCTCACCCTCAACCGCGCAGTCCGCCACGAGGAGTCGCTTGTCGCCCAGGGCGAGCGGCGTGCCGAAACGCTGATCGACGCCGCGCAACAGGTCTTCGCCGCAGAGCGGGCAATCCGCATCGACTACATCGCTCTGGTCGACTGGTCAACGCTCGAGCCTGTCGCCGTTGCGGCTCCCGGCTCGCTCTTTGCCGTTGCCGCCTGGGTTGGCAAAACTCGACTAATCGACAACACGATTCTGCGTTAGTAGATCGAGCTCCGGCGTTCGCCCGGCCGCTTGAAAGCCATTGCACAATTTGCCCTCCGCGCCTCAATCTGAATGGAATGCCGGAACTGCCCGACATCACCGCCTATCTCACCGCGCTTGAGCCGCGCATTCTCGGCCAGGAGCTCGAGCGTGTCCGCCTGCAGAGCGTGTTCGTCCTGCGCACCGCCGACCCTCCGATCACAGCTGTCGAAGGCCGCACGGTCCGTGAGCTCCACCGCATCGGCAAGCGCATTGCCATCGGAGTCGACGCCGGACCTGATGTCGGACCAGACAGCCGTCTCTGGCTCATCATCCATCTCATGATTGCCGGCCGCCTCCACTGGCGCCCGCCGCAAGCCAAACTCTCCGGCCGCCAATCGCTCTTCGCCTTCGACTTCGCGAACGGCTCCCTGGTTCTCACTGAAGCGGGCTCCAAGCGTCGCGCCTCATTGCACCTTCTGCGCGGTGAGCAGGCCCTGCGCGACATTGATCCGGGCGGCATTGAGATTTTTTCTTCGGACCTGGACCAGTTTCGCTCGGCTCTCAGGCTGGAAAATCGCACCCTCAAGCGCGCACTCACCGATCCCCGCCTCATCAGCGGTGTCGGTAACGCCTACTCCGACGAGATTCTCCACGCCGCGCGGCTTTCGCCCGTCGCGGTCACGCACAAGCTCAAGCCTGAAGAATGGGAACGCCTCTTTTCCGCGACACGCTCTACACTTTCGCTCTGGATCGACAGGCTTGTCGCCGAAGCCAAAGACAAATTCCCTGAGGGCGTCACCGCATTCCGCCCGGAGATGGCCGTCCACGGCCGCTTCGGCCAGCCCTGCCCGCGCTGTGGCTCGCCCATCCAGCGCATTCGCTATGCCGACAACGAAACCAACTACTGCCCCACCTGCCAAACCGGCGGCAAGATTCTGGCCGATCGCAGCCTTTCGCGCCTGCTCGGCGGCGACTGGCCGCGTACTTTAGAGGAATTGGAAGCCCTCAAGCGCCGCTGACCCATTTCAGGACGCATCTGCTTCAACCTCCGTACTATTACCACTTCTGCGTCATATGCCCTGATTTGCCTTGACATCGCGTCCTTGGCTCGCGCAGAGTGTTTGCAACGACTCCCTTGAAGCGGGGCCCGCGGCGAGTTTTCATTTCCGCGGAATCGTGTGCTTGGGAGCCGGACATCAACTCCTTCACGGAGGAATTACGAATGGGTTTGCCAACGCACCACATGTTGATATTGGTTCTTGTTTCGGGCGTCCTTCAATGGTTGCTTGGGGCGCTCTGGTACGGAGTGATCGTACGTAAATCCTGGAGAAAGCTTGTTGGCCTTGGAGAAAGCGAAAAGCCGAAGAACGGCATATTCGGCATGATCGTGTCGCTCGTCTCATGCCTCATCGTGTCGTACGTTCTGATCCATGTCATCGCGTGGGCCGGGGTAACCACCGCGACGCGCGGCGCAGAATTCGGCATTGTGTGCTGGGTGGGCTTCATCGCGCCAACGCTTCTTACGCAGCACATTTTCGAGAACCGCCGCGCCAACCTTATCGTGATCAATATCTCCTATTGGCTTCTGGCCATGGTGCTCGCCGGCCTCATTATGGGCGGTTTTCAGGGCTAAGGAGTTTCTCCTTTCACCGTGTGCTTGCGCTGTTGGGACGGGGCGGTTTGTTCACCAAATCGCCCTGCCTTCGCTGCCATCGCAGGGCCCGCGCAGGTTGTGAAGTGCCTCGGAGATTCCACCTGGGATCTGTTTCTGCAGTCGCTGCCTCGCAAGTGTCTTTAAAGGCTGCCCCTAGTGCCTGAGTCTGTCCGCGCGGCCCGAAGGGTTTTGCTCACGCTACCTGCTCCGCACGGTGCAGGCAGACCGTAAAATCAATGCATGACAAGATCGATCATCACAACTGACGGAGCGCCTGCCGCCATTGGTCCCTATGCCCAGGGCGTTCGTGTCGGCAACCTCATCTTTACCGCAGGACAGGGCGCGCTCGATCCGGTCAGCGGGCAGATCGTTCCCGGGGGAATCAAGGAACAGACGGAGCGCACCATTCTGAACCTCAAGGCGATTCTTGAAGCCGGCGGCAGCAGCCTGGGCCAGGTGGTCAAGGCGACTGTCTTTCTGAAAGACCTGGGCGATTTCTCGGCGATGAATGCAGTGTATTCATCCTACTTTGCAACCGATGAAGACACGCTTCCCGCGCGAACCACGGTCGAAGTCGCGCGCCTGCCGCGGAACCTGCTTGTCGAAATCGAAGTTGTTGCCGAAGTGTGATCGTCGCGGCGGCCCATCTGTCTCAATGAAACGGTGAGCCCGTCCGCGCGGCGATGACGGCGTCCCCTGATTCCGCCTGCCCGGCAGCGCGTCCGGACTTTCAAGGAGGTCACCTTGGATGATTCACAAGAGAAAGTTGTCCGCACTGATGCGGAGTGGCGCGCCGCTCTGACGCCAGAGCAGTACCGCGTGCTGCGCGAGAAGGGAACGGAGCGGCCCTTCACCGGTGCCCTTAATGAGAATCACGAAACCGGCAACTATCACTGTGCCGCATGCGGCGCGCTGCTCTTCCTGAGTGGCGCCAAATTCGACTCCGGCTGCGGCTGGCCCAGCTTCATGATCCCTGCCGATTCCAAATCAGTCGAGGAGCATGAGGACGTCAGCTTCGGTATGCGCCGCATCGAAGTCACCTGCGCCCGCTGTGGCGGCCACCTCGGCCATGTCTTCCCTGATGGACCGCGCCCCACGGGCCTGCGCTACTGCATCAACTCCGCCTCTCTCACCTTTGCGAAAGAGGAGAAATAGGGCCGCTCCGGCGCGGCGCGCGCTCGCAAGTTTGGAATTTTTGTGCACAACAAAACCCCGTCCTCGCGGACGGGGTTTTTCGATTCGTCCCTAAATTCCGTTTCCGGAACCTTTCCGCTGATTCTTCGCGGAAAGGTTGGGAACTTACGCCTTCGCGACCTTCCCGCTCTTAATGCAGGTTGCGCACACGCGTATCCGTTTGGGTGTGCCATTCACCATTGCCTTTACCACCTGCAAATTGGGGTTCCAACGCCGGCGCGTCACGTTGTGCGCGTGAGAAATGTTGTTGCCATAACGCGGCCCTTTGCCGCAGATGTCGCAAACTTGTGCCATGGTTCCACTCCAAATTGGTCTTCTTTTTCGGGTGCCGCTTGAGCGGCCGGCGCGCGCACAGCAGCTCACGCCATCGGTTTGCCGAATGTTCAGTATACCAGCGGACATTGAGGCGGATCAGCCTCATGCCTCGATGAGTGGGAATCGCTGGCGAATCTCGTATTTCGCGCCGCTGGCGCCGAGATAGCTCTCGTAAAGCAGAAATTCCCTCGCTGTGAAGCGCGTAAACGCCGGTTGCCCGCCAGCGTTGTCGAGCAGCTTCCGCAGGTCCGTCCGGTGGCCCTGTCCCTTGCTGCGTGCGAGCGTAATGTGCGGATGAAAAGGGCGCGTTTCGGCAACAAATCCGCACGGGTCAGTCGCCGCCAGGATTTTCTGCTGCAGGGCTGCAACCTCGGGCGTCACCGTTACCTCGGCAAACAGGACGCCTGCACGATCAAAGCAACCTAGCTTCCCGAGAAGAACGGGCGCCGCCTTGCTCCGCACTTCGCCCAGCCGCGCCTTCAGGCAATCCAGTTGCTCCGCCGTCGAGTTGTCCAGGAATTGCAACGTGATGTGCCACGACTCGGGCTCAGTCCAGCGCAAGCCGTCCGATCCGCGCAGTGCCGCGCTTTCGCTGCTCCGCAGCCGCCCCACCACCGCCGCAAGGTCGCGCGCCACCGCGTCCGCTAACGGGATTCCGACAAACAGCCGCATACGCGGATAGTAGCAATAAGCGCCTAGTTTGTCGGAGGTGTCCCACCACCTGGAGCCGCACCTGCTGGTGGTGGTCCTCCCTGGCCCCCGCCCGGGCCGCGCCGCTCTTCCTTCGGAATCACGAACTCCTCGGGCATCTTGTGCCCGCGGTGGCACGTCCCGCATGTCACCGGTGTGCCCATATCGTCGGTGTCCAGCGCCATTGCCTTCTTAACGTAGTCCGCGTTGATCTGCTCCGTCATGGTGTACATGATCCGCGCGATCTGCTTGTCGGGCTTCGAATCGTCGGCGAAGTTCAGGCTCGGCCGCCCATTGGGGCCGGGGTTGTTCGGGTCGGCCATATGGCACGTGTCGCAATGGACGCCCAGCGAGCCCGCCCACTTCTCCATGATGTCTCGCACCTGGCTGCCGGTCAGGTCCCTGGGCAGTACCTTCAGGTTGGTCGGCGGCGGGAAGTTCCGCATGCGGCCCATCTGGCCGCCCGGCGGCGCGCCCTGCTGCGGTTGGCCAGTCTCGGCCGGTGGATTCTGCTGGTCTTGCGTTGGTTGTGCAACGGTGAAGGCGGCCGCGGAAAGCATGGCAATCGCGGCGACGGATGGGAGCAGGGAAGAAAGCTTCACGTGCAAGGATCCTTTCATCAGGATTGGAATTCCTTCTGTTGGGTCGATCGGGATGGGGACAGCTTCATTCTACGGACGGTCTCCGCACGAAGAAAGATGCACTTTCCGGTAAGGCTCCTGGCTCCGGAGACGCAAGGGTGCCCGGGAACAGCAAAGCGGAGCGGCAGGTCGACGGCATGGCTGATTCCGATGCGCCGCGTCACCAGAACACGCCGGGCGCGCCTTCCGTCGTCCCGCACCTGCAGCGGTGACTCCGGGTCGAGCAAATCGAGCCCGTTGTGTTTCTCTCGTACCAGATTCAGCGCCTGGCAAAGCCGCCCGGGCCCGCCGGTCAATTCGCACAGGCTGCGCCACTCTTGCCGCGCTCTTGATTCTCGCCGGGGGGGTTGGGAGCCACCATCTCCGTTCCAGCAGGCCGTTGCAGATTGGATCGCATGGTTGCGCCATCCTTTTTGACTCGCCGCATCGAACGAAATGGGTGGGAGAGCCCTCAGCCCACGATTCCGCGCCATCTGTTCCAGTCCCGCCACCGGCTCGAGGGCGCGCAGCAGAATGCTTCCTGCCTGGCCCTCCATTTCGCAGGTGATGTTCATGCAATAGTACTGGCCGTAGATCGAGTAAACATAGGCATGCCCAGCCGGCCCGAAGAGCACGCGATTCCGTGGTGTCGGGCCGCGATGGGAGTGCGCCGCCGGATCGGCCGTCTCGTTGTGCGGGCCCAGATACGCCTCGACCTCGACAATCCTGCCGGAGATCAGCCCGGCGCGCGTTCTGTTCACGAGCAACTTGCCCAGGAGGCGCGGCGCGACGCGCACCACAGGCGCTTCAAAGAACGCGCGTTCGAGCAATCGCCCCGGCATTTTCTTTAGTTCGCTCAGGATATTGGCCCCCGCACTGTGCCCCATTCTTTTCGCAGTGTCTTGCGAAAGGGGGAATCTCCGCGTCTCGGACCCGCCGACTTGCTGACCCGCTCGCCCACACTACTTCTTCAGCTTGTGCGCCTTATTCCACTCCTCGATCAGCGCCAGCACTTCCTCGGCATGGCCCTGCGGAGTGACCTTCGGAAAGATATGCAGCAGGGTCTGATCGGGTCCGATGACGAACGTCGTCCGCTCGACCCCCATCACTTTCTTGCCGTACATGTTCTTTTCTTTCAGCACGTCAAACTGTTTGCAGACTTTCTCGTCTACATCAGCAAGGAGTGTGTACGGGAGGTCGTACTTTGCCTTGAATTTGGCCTGGTCGTGAGGCGTATCCCGGCTGATTCCGAGAACCACCGCGCCCGCCGCCTGAAGTTTCTTGAAGGTGTCGCGGAAGCCGCAGGCTTCAATGGTGCAGCCAGGAGTGTCGGCCCTGGGGTAAAAGAAGAGAATGACCGGCTTGCCGGCAAAATTCGAGAGGCTTACGGTCTTGTCCTCGTCAGTTTGCAGTGTGAAGTCGGCGACTTTCCTGTTGAGCTCCATGGGGAATATCCTCGCTATAGATGAATCGGGTCGAAAGCTGCCCGGCAAGCTCGATTATTTACGAAGGAAGTGCAAGGTGTCATTGCGGGGTGCAAGTCGCTTGTGGATAACGGCTGCGGCGCTGGTCGGCTTCGCGCTGCCAACAGGTGCGCAATACCAGGGCGAGATCAACACCAACAAGAACACGCCCCAACTGCGCGCCGTCGGCGTCTTTGAGTGGACCGGGGACCAGGACCATCCCAAGAATAGCCGCCTCGTCCCCGTCTGCATATACGATGGCCAGGAACTCCAAGATGCCAGTGTTTACATGGCCCGGCCCGCGCCGCTCGCTCTTGATAGCGATGTCGAGTATCAGCTCATGAAGGATGGCAGACCTATCGGTCTCTTCGATATCTCGAGCGCCGCAAACCAGCTTGGCATGTGGATCGGTCTCGGCGCATGGAAGCCGCTGCCCAAACCCAAGGGCGCGCCGGCGCAGATTGCCAAGATCGACGCGGATAACGATGCGCAAAGCGACGTGCCGATCCTCCATCGCAAGCAGCATGCTGACGATCCCGGCGCCAACGCGACCCCTCCCGACCCCGATCGTCCTACGCTGCACAAGGACGGCGATGCATCCAACAGCGGCGCTGCAGACAGCTCTAGCTCCGGTACGGCCGCAAACTCTTCTCCACCCGATCCCGACCGGCCGGTTCTACATCCCACGCCGGACAGTTCCAGCGCATCGTCCAGCGACTCAGGCAGCACGAAGAAGCAGAAGAAAAACGGCGACGATGATAGCTCCTACGTGGAAAATGTCACCGTGTCGTCCGATCCCAATCGGCCTCATCTCTTTCGCGGCAAGGCTTCCGGTTTCGACGCGCCCCTGCAGCCCAGCCTTGTCGGTCTGCCGCCCGACATGCGTCAGGCGGTCGCCGTTTCCGACGCAGTCAGCCGCCCCCTGCATGTGTGGGACTACACATGGGCCAACCCTGCCGACCAAGCCACAATGAAGGCCGACATGGAAGATCTGGCGCGAACGGCGCTCGGCCTGACTCCGCCCCCTGCGCCCACATTGAAGAAACCCGTGCCGAAATCCGCGCCCGCGCACAAAGCTACCCGGCTCACGCTGCCGTCTCCCGCGCCGCTTCTCGACGAGCAATTCCATGTCTTCGAGTTGGCCTACGGCTCGGGAGCCACCATGGTGCTTTCTGCGCACACCGACGAGTCCAATGGCCCGATGAAGTTCGTCACGCTTGTCGCGCAGCCCGACCTCTATGGCAACGTCGCCATCCTGCTCAAGAACGTGACCGATGCCACGCACCTCGATGACACGCCGCGCATGAAGCTCATCGATGCTGTTGACGCCAAAGCCGATAACCGCGGCGAGCTGCTTTTCGAGCTTCGCGGCGCCACCCAGCGCCAGTTCGCGCTCTATCGCGTTTTGCGCGGCGATATCACTCGCATCTTCCTCACTAGCGCTCAAACCATTGCCATTGCAGCGCCTAACCAATAAGGGCCCCCTTCCTCAAAAGAGTTATCCCTTTCGCCGGGCATCGCATGAAATCTTCTTATATAATCAAAGCAGCCAAGTGTGCTCATCGGCACTTCCCAAGGATTCCCCATCGAATGGCATCTGTCACCGCTGTCCCGCCGCCCAATACCGTCGCCGTTGATTCAACCCAACCCACATCAGTAGTTCCCGAATCGACTGCATCAGCCGAGGCGAAGGCGGTTCCCAAGTGGCGGCAGATTCGCATGGGCCGCGCCAATGCCGTGAGCGAGGGCTTGAGCTGGCCGATGCTCTTCCTGATCGTGCTCTTTCACGCCGGTGCGGTGGCCGCGCTTTTCTTGTTCACTTGGCAGCGTCTCCTGGTCATGGCCATCCTCTACGTTTTGGCTATCAACGTGGGCATCGGCATGTGCTATCACCGCCTTCTCACACATCGCGGGTACCGCGTGCCCAAGTGGCTTGAATACGTGATGACGATCTTCGCCACGCTTTCGCTTGAGGGTGGGCCTATTTTCTGGGTCTCCACGCATCGCGTGCATCATCAGCTCAGCGATAAAGAGGGCGATCCGCACACACCGCGCGAAGGCGGCTGGTGGGCGCATGCTGGATGGATCCTGTTCGGCGAATCACTGCACACGCAGATTGAGGCGCTCTCGCGCTACTCGCCCGACCTGAGCCGCGACCGCTTCCACGTGTGGATGAGCAAGTATCACTGGCTTCCCATCACACTGAGCGCCGTGCTGCTGTTTTCTCTCGGATGGTACTGGGGCGGGTTCGTCAACGGCCTTGCCATGTTCCTCTGGGGTGCCCTGCTTCGCGTCACGCTGGGGCTGCATGCTACCTGGCTTGTTAACTCGGCAACTCACATGTGGGGCAAACGCCGTTTTGAAACTCACGACGACTCGCGCAACAGCTGGTGGGTCGCGCTGCTGACCGGCGGCGAAGGCTGGCACAATAACCACCACGCGCATCCCGTCTCCGCGCGCCACGGCCTTACGTGGTACGAGATCGATCCCAACTTCTGGGGAATCTGGATTCTCTCCAAGCTCGGCCTCGCACGTAAAGTCCAGGTGGCCAAGTTTGATCGCGCCAACCCCAAGCCGGCCGGACACTAACGACATCACATCAGACTGGCATTTTGAGCGAAACAGGTCGCATCGCACGAGACCGGCCAGTCGAATGCGGGCTCACCTTCGCACTCTGGCGATCGCCCTGCTCGCGAACGTGAGATGCTCGCCGACCGCTCGGAACTGACAACTGAAGACTGACCGCTGTGTTTTACTGCACCGTCAGCGCCACCGTCCCTGTCGCCGTCATTCCGCCTGACACGCCAGTGATCGTCACCGTGTAGGTTCCCGCTGTTGTTCCGGGGTTCGTCTGTCCCCCACCTCCGCCGCTACCTCCGGTGCCACCTCCCCCGGTTCCGCTCGCACTTCTGCCGCCACTGCATCCGACGCCGGCCACGGCGGCGAACAGCACCACCCACGCTGTCAGCTCGAGCCAGGGCCGCCGCCGCACCGGCAAGCAAATCAGCACAACGCACGCCAGCGCCGCTCCACCTGCTCCAGGCCACAGCCTCCGCATCGGGCTGCTCATCGCCGACGCCGCCGTGGTATTTACAGTCAGCGTGACCATGGATGCGTTTTCTCCGCTGACTGGCACTGATGCCGGAAGGCTGCACGTGGGCGGATCGTTCGCGGCAACAGGCGTAACTGCACAGCTCAGGTTGACCGTTCCGGTAAATCCGTACCAAGGCGTCACTGAAACTGTTGTCGTATTCCCGGTTGACGCTCCAGGCGCTACGCTCATCGGCGCCCCCGTGACCATCTGAAAATAGGGCGCAGGATCGGTGGTGAACGAAACGATTGTCCCGTTCGTCGTGCCCAAGCTGTTCTGCGCAACTACCTGGAAGTAGTACGTGGTGCTTCCACTCAAATTCCAGATATCTGCGCTCAGGCCTTTGCTGCCGGCCGCCGATCCCAGGTCCTGCATCGTCGTCTGTGTCGCACCGCTCAGCGTACTGCTCGTGCCCCACAGGAAAAACGCATGCGTGTCGGCGCCGTTCGGATTCACCGTGGCCGTCAACGTTGCCCAATTGCCGATTAACGTCGCAGTGCCGGTCGCAGCCGCAGGCGCGGTGGCCGTTGAAGACGCCGTTACGGTGATGGAGGTCTGCCCCGTCGCGCCGGCGTAGATCTTCGCGCTCGCGCTATCGGGCGTGTACGTTGCCAGGATGGTGTCGGTCCCGGCAGCCAGCGCGCCTGGAGGAATGTTCACCGATGCGCTGCCGCCAGACAGTGTCGCAGTTCCCAGGTTGTAGCTGCCGCTCGCGAACGCAATCGTTCCCGATGGCAAGGGTTCGCCGTTTGCGCCGGTCGCTGTCACTGTTACCGTCAGCGCCTGCGCCGTGGTAATGTTTGTGGCAGACGGCGTCAATCCCACAGTCACCGGATACACTCCCGCACCCGTGAGTGTGACCATATGCGGCGATCCGTTTGCGTTGTCCGTAATCGCCAGTTCCGCCATCATCGCCCCGATCTCCAGCGGGGTGAAGTGCCCCTCGATCACGCAATCGGCCCCCGGCACCAGGCTCGACGCGCAGGGATTTGGAAATGAAAACGACGAGGCGTTCACCCCGCTCATCGCAATGCTAGTAATCGTCAGTGCGGCGCTGCCCGCGTTTGTCAGCGTCACCTGCTGCGGCGCGCTCGCTGTCTGCGTCTGCTGCGCCCCAAACGCCAGCATTGTTGCCGAAACCGTTGCAACCGGCGCGTCGCTGCTCAGCGCAATCGTCTGCGTTGCATAGTTCGGAGCCGTCGCATTCAGGTTGTTGTCGGTGAGCACCAGCGCGCCATACATCGTGCCTGCTGCGACCGGAGTAAAGCTGATCGCCAGCTCGCACGTCGCGCCCGGCGCCAGCATCCCCGGCTGGGAACTGCCAGGCGTCAGCACCGGGCATGCTGAAGAACCGCTTGCGCTGAGAGTGAAGTTCGCCGAAATGTTTGGATTCGCGCCCGTGCCCGGCACGGAAAACATCAGCGCCGCATTGCCTGCATTCTGCACGGCCACGGTTTTCGGACTGTCGCTGCTCACGCTTCCCGGCGCCGTCCCGGCGAAATTGATCGCCGGCGCCTGCGAGCGCATCACTTCCACCATGCGGTTGTTCATTGAATCAGCAATGAATAAGTCGCCCGCCGCATTCAGCGCGATGCCAATCGGATCATTCAGACCATTGCCGTTCACTACGGGCGAGATCGCCGTCGCCGCACCGCCGCCTGCCGGAACCATCACCACGCGATTATCGGCATCGGCAATCAACAAATCTCCCGCGGCGTCCATCGCAATGCCGTAGGGAAAATCCAAGCTCTGCCCGTTCGCGCTCGGATCAATCGCCGTCGCCGCACCGCTGCCCGCGGGAACCTCCACCACGCGATTAGCAAACAGATCCGCAATGAATAAGTTGCCTGTGCCGTCCATGGCCAGCGTCACGGGATACGATAACTTTTCTCCCTCTGCCAGTGGATCAATTGCGACCGGCGCTCCACCTCCTGCAGGCACTTCCACGACGCGTCCGTTATCCACGTCGGCGATGTACAGGTCGCCGGCTCCGTCGATCAGCATGCCGCACGGATAATGCAACCCAATCCCGTTCACCATCGGATTGATGATTTCCGGCGTGCTTCCATCCGCCGGTACTTCCACCACGATGTTGCGGTCGAGATCGGAGATGTAAAGATTCCCCGCGCCATCCACGGCGACTCCGCCGGGCGTCGAAAGTCCGCTGCCGCCCACAATCGGATCGATCGCAATCGGTGCACCGCCGCCAGCCGGCAACTCCACCACGCGCCCGTTGTCGCTGTCGGTGAGGAACACATCCCCCTTGCCGTCCACCACGGGGTCAAAGGGATTTTTAATCGCGATGCCGTTTACCAGCGGAGCAAAAGCTATGGCCGCGCCTGGCTCGAACGCAATCTGCGGACCGACTCCGTTGCCATCGAGCAGCGCGGTCGCAACCCGCATTCCCGATCCATCCATCAGCAGGACGGCGCCGTAGCGTTCTCCCGCATAGAGCGGCTTAAATGTCACTTGCACCGTGCAGCTTTCGCCGGCCGTGTAGTTCGTTCCTGCCGCGCAGCTTCCTCCGCCGGCGTTTGCAAAATCCATCCCCGTCGCGCCCTGCGTTACCACGGCAATGCTGCCCAGCGCCGTAGCGCCCGGCAAAGTGACGGTCACGGCATCTGTTGCGCTGGCGCCCAGGTTCACCGATCCAAAGTTCGTCTGCGCTCCCGCCGTTGCCACAGCGATGCCAAGGCCGATGCCGGCAATCACAGCCGGCCGGCGCAGAAACCCGCCCGCGAAGAAAATCGTTTGAGCATTCATCAGCGAATCACGCCGCAATGAAGGGGTAGAAGGCGTATCTGGAATTATGCTTGGGCCGCGATTGGATGCGCAAGCAGGAAGTTTCAGCGCTCAGGTCGCCGGACAATGGATGTCCATCGCGCTATCGTGCTACAGGCTCCGCAAGAACTCGAGCAGATGCCTGAAGTACGCTGACTGGTCGTCCCACATGCACAGATGGCTGCCTTTGGGGCAAATCGCCGACGTCGCATTCGGCATCATCTTCGCCATCTTTACCATGTCTTCCGTGGCCATCTCATCATGCGTCGCACCAATCGTGAGCGCCTTGACGCGAAACTCGTGCAGTCGGTCCCATCGTTCCCAGTCCTTGAGGTTCCCGGTCACTTCAAACTCGCTCTTGCCTTGCATCTGGTTGTAGATCTTCTCGTTCGCCAGCCGGAATGCCCGCGTCACCGGCTCCGGCCAGGGTTTCAGCCGGCACATCGTTGTGGGGTACAAGCGCTCTTCGACAATGTGTCTGTACGCTGGATTCTCATAGTCCTTGGCGGTCTCCAGCGCTCTTAGCTGTGCCAACTCATTCGGCGTCAACAGTTGCTCCGTCAGCTCGGCAATGTGCTTCAAATAAGACTGAACACTGGCCGTCATATTCGATATCACCAGCCCTCTCAGGTGGTGTTGATACTTCAAGGCATACTCCAGCGCCAGAATTCCGCCCCACGAGTGGCCGTAAAGGACAAAATTTTCGAGCGTCAGTCCCTGCCGGACCTCCTCAACCTCGTTCGTGTACCGTTCCAGCGTCCAAAGCGACGGATCATCCGGGATGTCTGAATTCCCCACGCCGAGCTGGTCGTAGTAATACATCTCAATTCCGGCCTGCGGCAGGAACGACTCCATCGCCTCAAGATAATCGTGCGGGAACCCCGGCCCGCCGTGCAGCAGCAGCACTTTCAGCGGCCCCGTTCCCATGCGCTTGGTCCACACCTTGTACTTGCCGCTGCACACCGCAACCATGCGAATACCCGCCACGCGAATGCCGTCTGGATTCAGCGCATCGCCGCCTGGCAGCGGCTCGCGGGGGCGTCGCCGCTTTGCGCTAACGCCGGCAGTGCCACAGCATTCGCCGCCGCCGCTGCGCGCGCGCCGGTTTTCAGAAAATCTCTGCGTCGCATGGCCACAGAATACCCCTCGGCTACCTTCCGGGCCATGAAAGAAGTTGTCAGAATGGATTACCTGGGAGCAGGACGCAGATTGCTTGGTCATGGCGTCGAGTTTTCGCACCGACGATGCCGGAGCCCGGGCTACTTCTTCAACCTCGCCCGCAGCCAGAGCACGCCGAAGTACGGCAGCGCGACCAGCAGCACGATCACACCCGCGGGAAATCCAACATACCGGTACGTGTCCGCGAAGTTCACCGAGTGCCCGAGCATCTCGTTCCATACCAGCAGCGCGAAAATGGCAATGCATGTCGTCAGGAAAAA
>Ga0116219_10003002_pt1 | contig 13688 bp, 15 predicted proteins | sample Sb_taG_4_FD_91019 | JGI IMG/M metagenome (GOLD analysis project Ga0116219, IMG submission 91019) | Peat soil microbial communities from Weissenstadt, Germany - Sb_50d_6_BS metaG | ecosystem: Environmental > Terrestrial > Soil > Wetlands > Peat | place: Germany: Weissenstadt | collected 2010-09-21
GCCGTCAATCACCCGAGGTGGGAGCCGTATGCGGGAATCCCGCCCGTACGGTTCTGTGCGGGGGGCGCTCAGCAATGAGCGTCCCTACCGCGATTTTTCCTTCCCTTTTCCTTTGGTTTTCCTTCCCCCTTTCTTTGGAATCCCTTCCCAAATCCTTTGAAAATATTTCACCACATCATATATGTTAAGGCCCGCCTCACGCCACGATGCGGTCCGCGAAGCCTAAAGCGGGCCGTCGATATCGTCGCGCCAGGAGAGCACTCGAAACGGCTCGTCATCGTTCTGCAAAGTGACGATGACCACTTCCGCGAACACGTCGCGGCCGTTGCCGAGCCGCACGTTGATCAAGACTCGCGTCGCCTTGCTTGGCGTAACTGAGGCGTTGGAGCTGGCCGGCCCAAGCAGTTTGAGCAAAGACTGGCCGTCAGGCGTCCCTTGCGCGCGCTGAGCCAGCACCTGCCGCAGGACATCCGGCGTCATCTCGGGCAAGGCGGCTAACACTTCCGGACTGGCGACGCGAACATCGATCTGCGCCTGACCGCTGTAAACCGTCACGAGCGGCAGAATGCGCTCGACGATATGTTTGGGAATGCCGGCGACCAGCGAGAGTTCGAGCGTATTCTGGAAGGGGGCCTCTCGCGGCGCGTAGGAGTAGCCTTCGGACTTGTAGATGTCGGCTTCAGCGTCTTGCCCCTCCCCGTCGGCCTTCTTTCGCCATCCGACAACTCTGTCGGCGAACGTGTCGGCGTCGTCTGGTTTGGCTCCGATCGCCTCGAAAAGACCAACCAACAACCTCTTGGGCGCCGCATTGAGATCGATACGGGCGCCCTCGGCAATGAAGGAGACCTTGATCCTCGATCGGCCCAAGCGGAAGGCAAATCCACCCTGCGCCGGGCGCGAGGATTCCGGAGCAGCCGTAAGCTGCGCCGAGCCCGAGGATTCCGGGGCAGCCGTAAGCTCGTAGGCAGCCAGTTCAACCCCGGCGCGCACCGCAGCTTCGGCATTCACGCCATCATCGGTGACATGCGCCGCGACTGCGGCGTTGGACACGTACAGGGAATAGACGGCGGAAAGGACCGCGAGCGCGCTCAGAATCCAGAGCACCGCGACGAGAATGAACCCTCGCTCCGATTCCGCCCCAGCATCATTCGGTTTCGACGAGGGCCGGCTCATTGTGGGTCATTGTCCTTCGGCAGCGGTCGGAGGCGGGACTCCGGCTGCCGGCGCGCCCTGGGCGCCGGTCGCGGGCGGGACTCCAGCTGCGGAATTGGCCGGCGCGCCCAATTCTGCGGGGCATTGATCGCCGGCCCCGGCGGCGCCGGCTACGCACTCAGCGGCGAGATCGACGTGCAGAAGCGTCGCCGTTGAGAGTGACAAGACCTTGCCCGTTGCGGCGTCGCGCACGAGGACGCGAACGGCCGACGGCAAGCGCGGCTGCTCGGTCCACGAGTCGCGCCACAATCTGTCCGGTCCCGCGTAGGAGAACGAAACTCGAAAGGGCGCCCGGATCAGCGCGACCGGATCGGCCAAATGCAATTGCGTCGCGATTGGAACATTGGCGGCGAGCGGCGCAAAGGGCGCACGCGTGCGAACCAACGCGAATCCTCGCCCGTCGGCGGTTTCCGCGAAATTGACCAGCTCGAGATGCGGCGTCGTGTCGGGGCCGAACGCCCGCCGCACGAGCGTCACCGAAAGCGCCTCGCCGAGGAAAAGCGGCGTCTTCGAGGCGCCGTTGGCCGTAACGAACTCGGCCGAAGCGAGATCTGCGACCACGCGCCGTAGACCAAGGTCAAAAGACTCCAACCTCTGCACGTTGCCGAAACCGCGATGCCAGTTCGGCAGCCATTGCCCTGTTACGGCGCTCAGCGACGCGACAATGAGGCTCATCAGCGCGACGGACACCAGCGCCTCAAAGAGCGTGAATCCCGCACTCGCAGGCTTTGGCTTGGCGGACAAGGGTCGCGCCCTCATTGCGCGCGAGTCCTCACGAGACGAACGATGTCGACGCTTGTCACCCCGCCATTCGGGCTTTGGACGCGCAAGGCGATGATTTGCGGCGTCCAGGGCGTGGGGGACTTGGGATTGAAAAAATCAGGCCGGTAAGGCGCAGTGTCGAGCCGCCAACGATAACCCACCATGTCGCCGGACAGGTTTCGGTCCGCCAGCTCGCCGCGGCCGGGCAGCCCGGCGACGATTTGCCGGGTGCTTTCGATATCGGCCAAGTGACGTTCGACATATCGACCGGCGCGAAACGACGTCGCGGCCAAGCCGCCGATCGCGGCCAATAAGATCATCATGAGCGCCAGAGCCACGAGCGACTCGACGAGCGTGAATCCGCGCGAATGGCTATTTGGCCGCCGTGTCGAGCGAAACAACCTCATTCCCTCCCGTAAGCCAATTGACGCGAATTTGAAATCCGACATCTCCGCGCCGCAGATCGATGGTCCCGCCGCACGACATGCCGCCGGGGAAAAAGACGATCGTCGCGCCGGCGCTCCTCCCGTTGCATGTCCTGGCGAGCAGGGCGTCGAAGGCGACGTCGCGCGGCAATTGAATGCGATCCGCGCTCGAGCCCGAACGTATTGTCCGAGCAACCGAGTCTAGCGAAGTGGCGATCGTCGTATGACGGCGAATGGCGGCGTTGCGATCGGCGGTCAGCGTCGCCGCGACCTCGACCGCGTAAGCTTCGAGCCGCGCGCGGGACGTCGCGCGCGGGATAGCCGGCAGAACCAGGCTAGCGAGAAGGGCGATAATCGCGAGAACGCACACGACCTCGATCAGCGTAAATCCGGCGGCGCGCTTCATTGGCGCGGCTATTGCGAGGTGCTCTTGATCTCCGCGGCGGTGTTCCCGGGTTGTCCGCTTGAGCCGTATGAGGCAATTTCGTAGGGCGCGTGATCCGCTGGCGACCGATAGATGTAAGGTCGACCCCAGGGATCCGACGGCACCGCCCCTGTCTTGAGGTAGGGGCCGTTCCAGGACGAAGAATTCGCCGGCCGCTGCACCAGGGCTGGCAGCCCTTCCGACGACGAGGGATAGCGACCGTTATCGAGGTAGAACAGGTCGAGCGCCGAGGAAAAGCTCTCGATTTGGATTCTCGCCGCCTTGACCTTCGATTCGCTCAAATAGTTCAGCACGCGCGGCCCGACGAGCGCCATGATCAGGCCAATGATTGTGATGACGACGAGCATTTCGACAAGCGTGAAACCGCGTTCTCCGTCTCGGCGGGCCGAGCGGATGTTGGAAAATTGGAGCCGCGCAATCGTAATCATGGCGTTATTCCCTATGTCATTCCGCGATTTGATTGATCGACAGAAGCGCTGTCATGACCGAAACGATAAGACCGCCAACGATCAAACTTATGACAATGATCGAAGCGGGCCCGATGACCCCCACAACACGGTCGAGGCTGCGTTGCAGTTTGGCGTCGTAAAAGTCGGCGACGCGCCCCGCCAGCATGGAAAGTTGTCCGGCGTCCTCCCCCAAACGCAAGGTGCGCACCGCCATCGAGGGGAGCGCGCCCGTCTGCGCCAACGCATCCGAGAGCTTGCCCCCCTGGCGCACCTTGTCCACGAGCTGGCGCCAAATCGCGACGTCGCCCGAGGCCGCCATCATGTCTGCGAGAATGCGCAAGCTCGCCGGCAAAGTCACTCCGCTCGCCAGAAGCAGGCCGAGGTTGCGACAAAAAAGGGCGGTACGACGAAAAGTCAACAGGGGGCGCACAAGCGGCAAGCGCGCGACCGCGCCAATTACGGCCACGCGCACGGCCGGCCGACGGGAGAGGAGAAAGCCAAGCGACAGCAGGCTGACCAGAACGACGACAATTGCATCCATGTTCTGGCGCAGAAACTCGGAAGTGCCGAGAAAAGCCACGAGAACCGGATCCAATTTTGCGTTGAAGTCTCGGAACACGTTGGCGAACTGAGGCAGAACGACCAAGAGAAAAAAAAGCAACACGCCGCCGGCCGCCAGCAGCAGGAAAGCCGGATACCGCAAGGCGTCGGACAGACGCCGCCGCAACGCCTCGGCGCGCTGGCGCTCCGCGCTCACCGCTTCGAGAATCTGCACCAAATTTCCCGACGCCTCGCCCACGCGCGCGAGCTCAACATAAATCGGAGGGAAGACGGTGGGATGGTGCGAGATCGCCTCAGCGAAGCTCTCTCCGGAGAGAATCGCCGACGTCACCTTCGTCGTCGTTGACCGCATGCGCCCAATATCAGAGTCGGCGGCGAGCAGTTCCAATGCATCATTGATCCTAGCGCCGGTGCGCAGCAGCAGGGCCAGATCGCCGGTGAAGATGGTGATGTCTTCCTGACGCGGCCGCGAAAACAGCGCAAGATCGCCCTTTCGTTTGATCGGCGCATCGCTTCCTTCGCCAACCGAGTCGATGGGGATCAGTCCGAGATATTCTATGCGCCGGCCGACCTCGGCTGCGGTCGAGGCCGCGATCGACCCGCTTACGATTTCGCCGACTTGGCTCAGAGCACGGTAGTGGAACGTCGGCATGGCGTCACCGGATGGTCGTGACGCGCAGCGCTTCGGCGACGGATGTCGCGCCGATCCGGCATTTGCCGACCGCGTCGTCAATCATGGTCGTCATTCCGGCCTTCATCGCCGCCGCGTCAAGGGCTCCGGACTCCGCGTTCGGCCCGATCAGGTCGCGGACCTCGCCCGTGACGTCGAGAACCTCGAACACGCCGACGCGGCCGCGATAACCGACGCCGCCGCAACGCTCGCAACCCTTGGGTTCGAAAATGGTCTCGCCGATCTTGAGCCCCAGCGGCGCCAGCCGCGGATCGCCGTCCAAATCGGCGGCGGTCAAATTCCGTTCGGTCTTGCAGCGATCGCAAAGCAACCGCACCAGCCGCTGGGCGATCACCGCTCGCAAGGTCGACTTTAGCAGGAAGGGCTCGACGCCCAAATCGATGAGCCTGGGCACGGCCGCTGTCGACGTGTCGGTATGCAGCGTCGTGAGCACGAGATGACCGGTGAGCGCCGCATGAACGGCGATGCTCGCAGTCTCTCCATCGCGCACTTCGCCCACCATGATGACATCGGGATCCTGTCGAACGAAGGCGCGCATCGCCCCGGCGAAGGTCAGTCCGATCGCCGGCTTGACCTGCGATTGATTGATACCGGGGATCTCGTATTCGACGGGGTCCTCAATGGTGAGAATCTTGCGTGACGGCGAATTCAGCGCCGAAAGCATCGTCGCCAATGTCGTCGTCTTGCCGCTGCCCGTGGGGCCGGTGATCGCGATCATGCCATGCGGCAAATCGAGAAGGCGCCGCAGCTTCCTTTCGTCGCTCGGCGCCAGCCCCAGCTTGGGAATGTCGAGCAGGCCACGGTCGCGCGGCAATAGGCGGATGACCGCGGATTCGCCGTGCTGAGTCGGCATCGTGGCGACACGAATGTCGATATCGGCCTGCGCCGCCCGCAACCGCGCCGCGCCGTCTTGCGGGAGACGCCGTTCCGCGATGTTGAGTCCGGCGAGAATCTTGACGCGCGAAACCAGCGCTTGCGGCAGCACGTGGGACGGCGCCGGCGCGGCTCGCAGTAACCCGTCCACACGCATACGCACGCTGAGCCCGTTGCGAAACGGCTCGATGTGGATGTCGCTCGCGCGCAGTTCGACCGCCTTTTCGATGAGGTCATTGACCGCGCGCACAACTGGCGCGCCGCTCGCCAAGTCCCGCAAATTATCGATGCTCTCGTCAGCTCCGCCGCCCTCCCTCTCCCGACCGCCGGCCGCCGCGTCGGCGTCGAAATCGAGCTTGTCGCCCAAAATGGTTGCGATGTCTTCGAACGAAGCCGTTACAATTTCAAACGGCCTCCCAAAAACGAGTCCAGCCGCCTGTAGCGCCTCCTCGTCGGCCGGATCGCCTGCCGCAAGTGCGATCCCTCCGTCGCCGGTCTCGAACGGGAATATTGAAGCCTCACGCAAGAACCTCGGCGCGAAACGATCCGCCAACGAGCTGAACTCCGCCAGTTCCACAAGGGTCACTCTGCGGAGGCCGAAAAATTCCGCGACTTCGTTGGCGAAGTCATGCGAGGATAGGTCTGTCGATTTCCACAATCGCCTCAGAGAAAAAGCTGAACTCGCTGAACTTATTGATTCTTTGGAATCATCTGCCTTGAACCGAGCAGGATCGAATAAGCCGCGCGCCGCCAGACGATCAGAAAAAGCCGAAATATTGTCGTCCTTTGTTGATGCAAAGGCGCTAACTTTACTTTGGATATTCATTCGCTTAACCGATTCAATTGTTGCTTTCACACATTTGACACATTATCCATCCTTTGTGTGAATTTAGCGTAAGAGGGCGTGGCGATCAAGATGGAATGCGCGGCCGCGGCGTCGGGTGGCGTGTCGAGGCGCCAGAGATGCGCTTCCCAAAGCTCGCGCAGTTGCGCGCGTTTGTGGCGCTGGCGATGCCCTTGGCTCTGTGGCCACGGTTCGATAAGGCCGACAACGTCCCGTAGTGCGGACGGAGGTGCACGGTATTGCTGATCGCCGTCCGTAGAGCATCGGCGGCAGGGTTTCGGGGGGCCCGCCATCGGAACGATCCGGTAGCGGCAGGCTCCGCGGAGCTTTGCGTGCGAGGCGGGTCCGCTGACTTCCAGTTCAATTGCGCCGTACACTAACCCGTTCTTCTGAAGCGAATCGCCACCTTCCGAAAGTGGTTGATACGCCAACAATTTTTCGACTCCGCTCTTGCGAAAACCGGAAAGTTGTGCTATATCGTCGCAATAGTCAGAAAACGAAGGCGCACCTGCGAGGCGCGCTTGGCGACAAGGCCAAGGGCAAGGGGAAAAATTCTTATTTGGAAATCGCTGTAACCCATTGATAAGTCCCGATTCGGACGAATAAAACCGAGCAAAACCAAGCAATTTTATTTGGATTTGCTTGGCCGGGCTTGGATTGGCTTGGCCGGGCTGGGACTCGGAATCGGGAGGAATTTGGATTTGGCTTGAACAAAACTGCTGTCGTATGTGTTTGAGATGGGCGCGCGGCGGCTAAGGGCGACAGCCTCTCGCGAGAACGGCCAAGCGCTTGAAAAGGCAAGGAGGGCTTGTCAAAGGTGGCGCCGATTTGGGTTTGGCGCCCCGCCGGATTGGGGCTGGGGCCGCGCCGGTTTGGGATCGACGGAACCATGCTACACAGTCAACGCGATAAGGGCCCGGTTGATATTTCGTCGGCGCCGCCCGCTGGGCCGCCCCCTCGGTCGCTTTGGCCTTTTCCGAGCGCCGTTCGGGTCGAGCCGGATGAAAATCGCCGCTACCCTGGCTTCACCAGGAGCCTCGCACACGGCGCTCTGCCGGGCGGTAGGCCCGGACGACGGAATGGCTGCCGCGGTCGAACCAAAGGATGGTCAGGCCGGGGCGGGGCGCGAGGACTTGTGGTTCCGTTGCAGAAGAGTAGGCTCGACGCCTCGATGTTGGTCGCCGTCGCGCAAAACGCGCCGCCCTCGATTGCCGGTATGGCGTCGAATATCATTGACGGCGCCCAGGCTAAATCGCGGAGATCTGCAAGCGTGCACGCGCGGCTCACCTCTGAATTTACTATGTGCCTTACGGAAGTTGCTCTGAGGAAACCGATGCGATTTGCATATCACAGTCGAATTATTGTGGTATAGTTACACGCTTGTCAGACAATTTGGAAATTGTTAACCTTGGCGTTATTGGCGCAACGAGCTCCGCGTTCGACGGTAATGAACGGCGCGCGGGTTGGGAGGCGTGTTGAAGGACCTGAGATTCGCCTTCCCGAAGTTCGCGCAGTTCCTCGCATTTATGGCGCTGGCGATGCTTTGGCTCAGTGGCTGCCTGCAAACCGCATCCGACGTAGGGAGCAAGGACCCTCCGAACGCCTACGACGCCATTCGCCGGGCGGACCTGCAGCCACGCTTCCCCCAGGCGACACGCAACGCCGACACCGGCCAGGCGCCGGCTGCGCCGGCCAGCTACTTCGGAACTCCGGTCGAAGCGGTCGCAATGGCGCCGCCTGTCTCCGACGCCCAAGGGGGATTTGCGCTAAATTTCGAGAATACCCCTGTCGCAACCGTCGCCAAAGTTGTCTTGGGCGACATTCTCAATGTGGGCTACGTCATCGACCCGCGCGCGCAAGGCACGATAAGCCTGTCGTCCGGGCGTCCGATCGCAAAGAGCGACATGCTTTTCGTTCTCGAGAACGCGCTGCGTGTAAACAATTTGGTGTTGCTTCGCGACCCGGTCGGCTATCGCATCCTTCCGGCAACGGACGGTGCGGTCGGGGGTGTCGACCGCCCCGACGCCAACAGCGCCATCGAAGCCGGATACGGTTTGACAGTCATCCCAGTCCAATATGTGTCGGGCGCGACGCTGGTCAAGTTGATGGAGGGCTTCGCGTCCAAGCCCGGTACGATCCGAACAGATCCAACCGGCAAGCTCTTGCTCATCCTAGGCACCGGATCTGAGCGCCAAACCGCGATCGACACCGTTCGCAACTTCGATGTCGACTGGCTCCGGGGACAGTCCGTTGGCATTTATCCCGTCAACAATGGCGCACCCGCCCCGATGGTGGCGGAATTAGAAAAAATCATGGACTCGGGCGAGAGCGGACTGGGTCATAATCTGGTGAAATTCCAAGCCATCGAGCGACAAAATTCGATTTTGGTCGTGGCCTCGAAATCGGAATTGTTGCGAACGGCGGCTCTATGGATTTCAAGACTCGACAAGTCGGCGGTCGCGAGCACTGGGGTTAAGGTCTATCGCGTGAAATATGGAGACGCGCGCCAAATGGCCGCGCTGCTGACCAACATTTTTACCGGCGGCGGCGGCGCGAACCTCGAGTCGGCCGCCAATCAGATCGCGCCGAATTCCGGGGCGACGACCTTGTCGACAGTGGACCGGCTGACGGGCGGTCCACAGGGCGGCGCCAGGCAGGAAACGCCGCCGGGGAACGCGCCGGCAACCGGCCAGGGCCAGGGCGCCGAGGCAGCAGCCGCCATCTCAACGGCTGGGACCCTCGGCCCTCTCGCCGGGGGCGGCTCTGGCAACGGCAACGCGCCCCTGCCGAACGCGCGCATCACGGCCGACGTCGCCAACAATTCGATTCTTGTTTACGCCAGCGAGGAAGACTACCGGATTATTGCGCGCGCGCTGACCCAGCTCGACCGACCCAAATTGCAAGTCGCCATCGACGTCACGATCGCCGAGGTCACGCTTAACGACGACTTGAGCTATGGCGTGCAGTTTTTCCTTACCAATAATGGGCACGGCTCGGTGAGCAACACCACCGGGACGACAATACCAATCATCACCCCCAATCTGCCGGGCTTCAACTTTGTCGCAGGTGGTTTGACCAATCCGCACGTTATCCTCAGCGCCTTGCATCAGTATACCGACGTGAAGATTCTGTCTAACCCGTCACTGGTGGTGGTCGACAACCAGCCCGCAACGCTGGAAGTGGGCGACCAAGTGCCGGTATCGACGGGCAGCGCGACGGTGTTGAGCGCCAACAACGCCGTGGTGAACACAATCGATTACCAGAACACGGGCATTATTTTGCACATCCAGCCGCGAGTGAATTCCAATGGCACCGTCCTCCTCGATATCGAGCAGGAGATCAGCGCCGTGGTCAACAACAACGTCAACGGCGCCGCTAGCGCGACCTCCAGCACCAATCTGACACCGACAATTTCAGTGCGCAAAGTGAAAAGCCAAGTGTTGGTCGTGAACGGACAGACCGTGCTGCTGGCGGGGTTGATCCAAGAAACCCAAAATACCGTCCATAACGGCATTCCCATCCTCGACCAAATTCCAGTGGTTGGGAAAGCCTTCTCGTCGAATGACGGATCGGTCGCCCGCACCGAGCTGATCCTCTTCATCAGGCCTCAGATCATCCAGAACGGCGCCGACGCGTCCGTCGTCGCCGAAGAACTGCGGTCGAAAATGCGCGGCGGAAACATTGGTTCGATTGGACTGCCCAACCTGTTTGCGCCCCAGCCTAACCGGACGCTGCAGTGACCTATGTGGAACGCAACGCTGCGCCGCGCGCGCCCGGGTCGCAGTCGGCCGATCCGAGCGAATGCGTGGATTCCGAGGGAACACGCGGGCGCAGCGGGGGGTATCGCCTCGGATGGCCCCTTGCCGGCGCGAGCGTCTTGCTTGTCAGCTTTGCGATTGCGCCTGGCGTAGAGGGCGCGCTTGGGGGCGCGCTTGGGCTTCTTATGCTTGGCGTCGCATCGGCGGATGCTCGTCGTTTTATCGTTCCCAACGCGTTGAGCGGGGGCGCATTCGCGCTTGGCGTAATTCACGCGATCGTGCAAAGCCCCGATTCCGGCTTCGAAGCCGCGCTGATGGCGTTTTCACGCGCGGCTTTCGCCGCAGGATTGTTTTTCCTCGTGCGCATCGCCTATCGGCGCTTTCGCGGGCGAGACGGCCTTGGTCTTGGCGACGTGAAATTGGCCGCGGCGGCGGGCGCGTGGTTGAGCGTGCCCATGCTGCCCGTGGCGATCGAAATCGCCGCGATCACCGCGCTGGCGGCATACGTCCTTCGTCAGGGGAGCCGGAGGCGTGTCCTGCGCGCCGCTGGCCGCATTCCCTTCGGAGCGTTTCTCGCGCCGGCGATATGGTTCGGTTGGGTGCTGGACACCATGCTCCCTACCCTGAATTAAGCAGGCTTCGCAGGGAGGTTTGCGAGTGTCGAGGAAAGCCAGCAAACTCGAATTAGAGGGATGGATATTGAGCCGAAGCCCTCTGCGCGGCGCGAGGGCCCGACGTCGACCCAGCCGGGAGGGTAAACGCGCGCCGGTTCGCGCAGCGTGTCTCGGGTTGCTCCTCCTTCTCATGCTATCGACGGCGCTAGCCCCAAGCGCGCAAGCGGACGCGTTTGCGCAAGGGGCGCGAGCCTACCATCGCCAAAACTACTTGCTGGCGGAGCAGATTCTTATGCCTCTTGCGCAGTGGTGGGATCCGCGCGCGCAGACCTATATCGGCCTCATGTATCTGCGCGGCCAAGGCGTGCCGCAAAATTTCCTCGTCGCGGCGTATTGGCTGCATCTTGCGGCGGGAACTGGCTTTCCCGAAGCCCAGTACTTCCTTGGTTTGATGTACGACAAAGGGCAGGGCGTGCCGCAGGACTCCGTCCTCGCGCATGCTTGGCTGAACCTTGCTGTGGCGCATGCCGAGCCCAGAGTGCGGAGTCACTGGGTGCTCATTCGCGACGCGGTCGCCTCCCAGATGAGCGAGGCGCAACTCTGGGAAGCCCGTAAATTGGCCTACGAATGGCGTCCCGACCCCCCTCGATGATTTTGGCTTAAGCCGGGGGCTCACGGGTTGTCGGGATTATCCGGGTTGTCCGGGTTGTCGGGTCTGAATTTGCTTTTCCTCGGCCTCGGCGCTTCGGCAACGCGCGGCGGCGCATCATCCTGCGCGGTGGGTTCGGGCAGATCGAGCGTCACCGTGCGGCCGCTCCCATCCAATATTACCGAACGCGTTTCGACAGAGCGCAATGTCCATCCAGAGGCGCTGTCGCCCTCCCGTACCCCCGTCGAGGTTTTGGAGTTTTCGTCCACGAGAATTGCGATTCGACTGTTCTCGCCGATTATCGTTCCAACCAGGGTGAACGGCGGCGACTCCGGCGCGACGGGTTTGACGACCGCCGACTGCGGCGCCGGCGCGGCGGCGACCGTCGGCGTCGGCGGCCGGCGCGACGAGGAGAACAACGGCCGATCGCGGGTCGCGGAGAGCTTCGAAATGGGAATGGCCCACAAGGGATTGCCCGTGGCCGGAGCCTCGGCCACCGGCGATCCAGCGTCCGCCGGCAATTCGCGGGTCAAGCTCGGACCGGAGTTCTCGATCTCGATCGAAGCCCGCGCGATTTCGTCAAATTGAGAACGGCCCACGCCTTCGGCGTGGGCGGCCAAGCTCCCGGCGACGGCCATGGCGACCGCAAGGCGCGGCTTTGTTACTGAGAGTCTCGCCACTGTCCGGACACCCCTATCAGGACGCGCATCCGATTCCCTTCCGGTTCGTCAAAGACCTGCGGCGCCTGTATCTCAAGATTTTCGACGAAAAGATACGGCATGCCCGCTTCGAGATCATAGAGCAAATTTTGCAGAGAGGCTTGACCGATTTCCAAACTTTCGGTGAGGCCGACAAAGCCCTCCGCGGCGCGCGGCCCCTGCAAATCGATTTGGGAGGACAGGACATTGCCGCCCGCTCTCTTGACCGCGGCCTCGACGCGCTCTTGCAAAGCCGCACCCGCGACGGTGATCGTCTTTCCACTCAGGAAAGGCGGGCCATCGACCGCGGCGCCCGCCGCACCTTGCAACGATGCCGAGCGCTGCAACTGCCGATCGAGATGAGCGAGCATTTCCTGGCTGGCGCCTAGCAAGGTGGTGGAACTCGGCATCGTCGAGGCCGCCAGCGACTCAACGATCCAGCGTGTGCTCAAAAAAACGCTCTTAAGCCGCACCGCTGCAAATACTGGGTCATCCCGCCCAAGGCCAGCGGCGCGTTCGTTGCGGCGATGGAGGACGTGCTGTCGGTTTACACGAGGCCGCGCGACCCCGACTGCCCGCTGGTTTGTCTGGACGAGACGTCCAAGCAACTCGTCGCCGAAAGCCGCTCGCCGATGGCGGTGCGGCCGGGGAGTCCGGCCCGTGTCGATTACGAATACACGCGCAACGGCGTGGCCAAAGCCAGTCCTTTCTTCGCCAAGTGCAGTCCGAATTTACGAATCCTAGCCATCCTCTCGGCGACGGAAAGTCGTGGTGCACGACCACATCATCGTCTGCCGGGACGCTCACGCGTCGCTGAGGGGGATGGGGCTCATCTAAATTCCAAGTCTGGATGCCGTTTCCGTTGACCTCGCCGATCGTTCGGCTACTATCGCGCGCTCGGTGCAAGAGTCCCTTCTTCCGGTCTGCTTCGAATGCGGTCATCGATCCGATGAAGTCTTGGTCGATAGAGACCCTGCGGAAGTGGCGGTCGTATGTGCCGGTGGTCGCGGGCGCCTATATCCTGGCGCTTGCCTTCGGAACCCTGCTCGCGCCGCTGCGCGCCAATCTGCAAAATCTCGTCTTCGATCAGTACCAGCGCTGGCGTCCGAGGCCCTACAATTTCGACCAGCCCGTCCGCATCGTCGACATCGACGACGAGTCCATCCATCTCATCGGTCGATGGCCGTGGACGCGTCAGACGATGGCGGAGCTTGTCGAGGCGCTTGCCAAGGCCAACGTCGCCGCGATCGGGTTCGACGTCCTGTTTTCCGAGAAGGATCGACTGAGCGACGATACGAAGGCCTGCGCCCAGGGCACCGTCCATCGCGCCGACGAGGCGTCGCACTGTGAGGAGCGCGCCGACCCCGACGTGGCCTTCGCGCACGCAATTGCAGACCGTCCGGTCGTCCTCGGCGTCTTCCTCGCGCCGACGCACGACGGCGCTCAGGCAAGCCTCGCGACGAAGGCGGGCCTTTCCTTTGTCGGCGACTACCCGACGGAATTCGTCAATCACCTTAAAGGGGCGCTCCCGCCGATCCCGGCGCTCGCCGACGCCGCGAGCGGCCTCGGGTTCCTCAATTGGCTGCCGGACAACGATCGGGTGGTCCGCCGCGTGCCGCTCCTGCTCGACCTCAACGACCAGATCCAGCCGAGCCTCGCAATGGAGACGGTGCGGGTCGCCCAGGGCGCCACGGGCTATGTAGTGAA
>Ga0116219_10003003_pt1 | contig 13687 bp, 11 predicted proteins | sample Sb_taG_4_FD_91019 | JGI IMG/M metagenome (GOLD analysis project Ga0116219, IMG submission 91019) | Peat soil microbial communities from Weissenstadt, Germany - Sb_50d_6_BS metaG | ecosystem: Environmental > Terrestrial > Soil > Wetlands > Peat | place: Germany: Weissenstadt | collected 2010-09-21
GAAACGCTGACGATGTTGTATCTACAGCCGCAGGCCGCGGGCGGCAATGCCACGAAGCTTCAAGCTCCCCAGCCCGCGTCCACATTCACCCCGACAAGCATCGCCATTCCCACAGTGCATAAGACCCAAGAAGCGCCCCCACCGCCGGTCGGGACAAGCGCCGGAGTGGTCGGCGGAGTTCCTGGCGGAGTGGTCGGCGGAATTCCCGGTGGAGTGCTTAGCGAAGTTCTGAGTAGCACGCGCAGCACGCCTCCCCCGGCGAAAATGCCCGACCCGGCGCCGGTTAAGAGAATCCGTGTCGCCTCCCGGGTAGTCGAGGCCAACCTGATCCACGACGTTACGCCGCAGTATCCGCCGGAGGCTGGTCGGGCGCGGATTGAAGGAGCAGTAGTGTTGATGGCCGTGATCGGCACGGATGGCAGCGTAAAGGATGTGCGAGTCGAGAGCGGTTTGCCAATACTCGCGCAAGCCGCTATCGATGCGGTGAAGCAATGGCGTTACAAGCCATACGTGATAGACGGAGAACCGGTTGAAGTTGACTCCCGGATCACAATCAACTTCACCCTGTCCGCAAGCTAGGAGCGTCTACGATGCAGAACAATACACACACCTCGCCTAACAGGCCTTTGGAACTTCTCCTGAAGCTAACACACATGTTGGTGCTGATCGCCCTGGTCGGAGTGATCGTTGCAGTACCCGTGTCCGCCCAATCTGCTGAAGCGCCAAGTACAAAAACAGGAAGGATCCTCGGTACTGTGGTCGATACGAGCGAAGATCCGATTCCCGGTGCCACCGTGGTCCTTCAAGGGCCGAGCGGCGATCGTCTCACAGTTGCAACAAAGGACGATGGAGCCTTTGTTTTCGACCAGGCCCCGGCGGAAATCGCCTATCAGGTCACTGTCACTGCTGAAGGATTTGCAGACTGGAACTCGTCCGTTACAGTCGAACCCGGGCAAGACAAAATGCTAACCGACGTCAAACTCCGCATTCTGGCAGTGCAGCGGGCAGTTACCGTGAGTTATTCGTCGAAGGAAGTTGCTACCCAACAGCTCAAAGCTGAAGAACAGCAGCGCGTTTTAAGTTTCATACCGAATATGTATGTGACTTACGACCCTCACCCTGAGCCACTTACTACGAACATGAAGTTCCACCTTGCATACAAAGGCCTCACCAATCCGTTTTTCTTCGCCCGCACGGCTGCGTGGGCGGGAGTTCAAAAGGCCCGTAACAACCCCGATGAATGGAGGCAAGGTGCGGAAGGATATGGCAAGCGGTTGGGGGCTGGCTTCGCCGATGCCGTTACCGGAAGCTTGATCACCAACGCTATTCTGCCATCGCTTCTGCATCAGGATCCTCGCTATTTCTATCAGGGCAGCGGTACGAAGAAGTCTCGGGCTCTTCATGCCATGTTGGCTCCATTTGTCTGTAAGGGAGATAACGGGGCCTGGCAGCCGAATTACTCTCAGTGGGGCGGCAGTTTAATTGGATATTCAATTTCTTCCGCTTACTACCCAAGTTCAGATCGTACTGCGGGGCACGTATTCCAGACTTTTGGGATTGACATGGGTCTGCATGTCGCCGGCAGTCTGGCCCAGGAGTTCATCTTGGGCAAATTCACGAGCAGAGGTAAGCGCTAGTTCCGAGGGCTCGCAGGCTATTGAAAAGAGCTGGTGAGAGCGCGGAAGGGTCATCAATGGCTAATGTTCGCTGGCGACAGCAGATATTCCGGTTTGCTCCCGTACTCCTGGGTGTCGCTTTGCTGTTCTCTCTGATACGTGGAGCCGGACCTTCCAGAGTGGTCGATCAGGTAAAGACCGTTGGGTGGGGGCTGGGTCTGGTTATCGCTTTGGGAGGGATCGCTCATCTCACAAAGACGTTGGCGTGGCGGTTCACATTTCTGTGCGACCTCCGCGATGTTTCGTTCGCCCGTACGTTCGGCCTTCGGCTGGTGTCAGAGACCATAGGAAGCTTCGGTCTTCCTGGTCAAGTACTCGGCGAGACTACGCGAGTGTATTTGTTGGGTTCCACGCTGCCGGTCGCCAATAGCATTTCGTCGGTAACTCTTGATCGTGGTCTCTACATTGTGACCTCAGCGTTGGTCAGTGTAACGGGAATTCTTACCGCCCTCTTCCTGTTACCGCTTTCTGACACCTGGCGACTGTACGCGCTCCTGTTTGCAAGCGCCTTGGCGGTGTGGCTTGTAGTGACCGCAGTGGCCTTTCAAAGGCGTTGGCCAGTGTTGTCCGATACTGCACGCGCGATAGGGCGTTTGCCGTGGTTTAAGAATTGGCTGGAGGGCAAGCAGTCAGTCATCGAGTCCGCCGAGAGCAATCTTTTCAGTTTCCACCGCGAAGCGCCCAAGGCCTTTTGGGCAAGCCTGATTCTCAACTTGGCATGTCATGTCATGGCGGTATTGGAAGTCTATATTCTGTTGCACTTCATGGGCGCCAGGATGGGACTTCTTGGGGCCTTCGTACTCGAAGCCTTCACCAAGTTAGTCAATGTCGTTGGTGCATTGAATCCAGGAAACTTCGGGACCTATGAGGCCGGAAACATGATTCTGACTCGGCTGCTCGGCATTACAGGCGCCGCGGGATTAACCGTGGGATTATGCCGACGAGTGAGGTCCCTTTTCTGGAAGGGCATGGGGTTGTTGTGTTTGATGGCGATGTCCAGACCAAGCCAGTTGGCACGCCGGCGCGCCTCACTTGTGCAGGGCGGCTGCTCTGACATCTCCCCTCCAGTTCACGAGGAGTATGAGGCCGAATCTAATCCTCGGCATATGAACTGGGTCCTGGTCGACGACACAAAAGGAAATCGCCGGGCCCAAATGCGATGGGTGGTTGACCGATAGAATGCCGACCTCGAATACTTCTGCACGATCTGCATCGCTTGCTGTTCCAGCCGCCGACGGTTGTCGTGCTTCCAGTGTTGTTGCTTTCGGCTGTGTACTCGTCGTGGTCGCCGCATATTGTTTGTGTCCGAGCGTATTTGCGCAGACACCGGATTCTCGAACAGCGGCGGAGCCGACCAAGTCGTGGACAGCCACGACGGACTTGAAGAGCGACGATTTAGGTCCTCAACGCGTTCCCGTGCGCATCATCGAAAGTCATAGCCAGAATGGCAACCAGACGATGGACAAGCGATCGGTCGAGATCCGCGGGACCGATGGACATCTCGAACCCTATCAGGACATAGAAAGGGAAGTCCTAACCGTCGATGCTTCCACCGTAAGAACCACGATGCGCACGTTCGCCCGGGATGCAGATGGGAGGAAAACCCTCGTGCAGGTGACGGAAGAGGAGAAACACATCCTGCCCGGCGATGACTCGAATATAGTGCGCGTGACCTACAACCCCGATGTCAATAGACGGCTTCAACCAGTACAACGCGAAATCGTCGAGACGAAAAAGATCGGGAAGGATCTCGAAGAAGCAAACACGACGGTGATGCTCCCAAGCGCCAACGGCGGTTTGGCTCCAGCTTTCAAGACGCACGAGCTCCGCAAGCGAGCCGCGAACGATACGGTGGAAACTGAAAAAACCATATGGCTTCCGGACGCGAACGGAAGCTGGCAACTGAGCGAGATACGCCAAAATATTACGAAGCAAGAAGCCAAAGACCGCAGCATCGAGGAGAGAGTATCCCGGCCCGATGCGGAGGGTAAGCTAGGTCAAATCTCTCGTGTGGTGAGCCAGGAGACCGAGAGCACTTCCCGAGAAAAGCGCAGCGTCGTGGAGACCTATTCCATCGATGTCCCGGGTACCACGCGGGACGGTAGCCTGCACCTCGTTGAGCGCAAAACCAGTACCGAGAGCTCGAGTTCCACTGGCGAGCGAGCAACCGAACAAAAAGTCGAACAGATCAATCCGGGCGATCCCGGCTCAGGTCCCCGCTTGTCCGTACTGGTCGACGGCAAGATCGTTCCCGAACCTTCGGGAGAAGAGTCCACGGTAACCATTCGAGCGAGCGATTCGAACGGGAATATTGGAATCGTTTCGGTTGATACGACGAAGGCAGATCGGATCCCCACCATTCAGGTTCAGCAAACGCCTGCCGAAAAGCCGTAATAAAGCTATCGCACATTGATTTATGACCACTCCAAGTACACGCCAGCGGATGGGACTAACTCCGGCTTGCTGCCCAAACTCGGTCAGTGCCCTTGGCAGGTCATTCGATGTGTGTGACGGGAGCTTCCAATCCAATTGTTCGACAGGTATTTTCATCCACTTACAACTTGCGTCTTCTGGCAGCCGGATTGCGAATACGAAGTACGACTACACATTGCTCCCGGGGGTAGGCCATGCTCGGAGAACTGATGAACATCGCGACGGACACGCTCATTGACATGCTGTACATCATCCTCGCCGGAGAAGTCGCTATCAGTGCCAGCGATGCTAGGGAAATTGAACAGATTCAACGCGAGTTGCAACGTAGAGGCCGCGAGCAATGCTGGAGCTTTCAAACTGTCAACTGAGAGAAGCGTGCAATCAATTTTTTGGATGAGTGTTGAACCACGACGAACGCGGACGCTTGCTGAACCCCAAAGTGTCAGAAAAGCACGAAGACGATTAAGGAAGGAAAAATGACCCCGCTAACAGAAACTGAAGAACTAGCCAGACCACTGAGCGCCGAAGGGATTGCACGATCAACCGTTGCGGGTGCACCGCTCAGCCCAGATGAACTGAGCAGGATCGATGCTTATTGGCGCGCGTGCAAATACCTTGCTCTAGGAATGATCTACCTTCAGACGAATCCTCTCTTAAGGGAACCCCTAAAACCAGAACATATCAAGAGCCGACTGCTCGGCCATTGGGGCTCAAGCCCTGGGCTCGCCTTCCTCTATACCCATCTGAGTCGTCTCATAAAGAGGGACGACCTTGAGATGATTTTTCTCGCAGGCCCAGGACATGGAGCGCCGGGAGTTTTAGCGCCTATATATCTGGAAGGCACGTACAGTGAAATCTATCCGGAGAAAAGCCAGGATGAGAGAGGCCTGCGAGAGTTCTTCAAGCAGTTTTCATTCCCCGGCGGTATTGGCAGCCACTGTACTCCAGAAACGCCGGGTTCGATTCATGAAGGAGGTGAACTGGGATATGTGCTCTCGCACGCTTGCGGAGCCGCGTTTGACAATCCCGAGCTGATCGTGGCGGCGGTCGTGGGTGACGGCGAAGCCGAGACCGGCCCACTGGCCACCTCATGGCACATCAGCAAGTTTCTGAATCCAATCCGGGATGGGGCTGTGTTACCCATACTTCACCTCAACGGATACAAGATCAACAATCCGACTCTGCTTGCACGGATCACTCACGAAGAACTGGAAGACTTGTTGCGCGGGTATGGCTGGAATCCCTACTTCGTGGAGGGATCCGATCACGACAGCATGCATCAGGCAATGGCAGCGACGCTTGAGCGTTGCATTGCCGAAATTAAGACCCACCAGGAAGAATGCCGGAAGACGGGCGTTGCTACGCGGCCGCGCTGGCCGATGGTTGTATTACGCTCACCAAAGGGATGGAGCGCACCGGCCCTGATAGACGGGCATCACATTGAAGCATTCTGGCGTTCGCATCAAGTGCCCCTGACCGACGTGAAGACTAACCCAGAACACCTGCGCCTACTCGAGACCTGGCTGCGATCGTTCAAGCCGGAAGAGTTCTTCGACGAATGCGGGAGGGTGCGACCGGAGATTGCCGCATTTGCGCCGAAAGGGCAGCGCCGCATGAGCGCCAGTCCGCACGCGAATGCAGAGCTCAGGAAAAAACTGCGGTTGCCCGAGTTCCGCGATTATGCCGTCAAGATCGACCTCCCAGGAAATACCGAAGTAGAGAACGTCCCGCCACTGGGACGTTTTCTGCGCGATGTCATGAAGTGGAATATGGACAGCTTTCGAGTGTTCGCGCCAGACGAGAACACGTCCAACAAGCTCGACGCGATTTATGAGGTCTCGAAGAAATTCTGGATCGCTGAAAGTTTCCCCGAGGATCGTGATGGAACAGAACTAGCTTCGGACGGACGCGTTGTCGAAATGTTGAGCGAGCACACGATGGAAGGCATGCTCGAGGGCTACTTGCTTACGGGTCGCAACGGCTTTCTATCGTCTTATGAAGCGTTTGTGCACGTGATCGACTCGATGTTCAATCAGCATGCCAAATGGTTGTCGATCTGCAATTATTTATCTTGGCGCCGCAAGATAGCATCGCTGAACCTTCTCATTACCTCAACCGTGTGGCGTCAGGATCACAATGGCTTTACGCACCAGGATCCTGGGTTTCTGGATGTAGTGCTCAACAAGAGTGCCGCAGTAACCCGCATCTACCTCCCGCCGGATGCCAATTGTCTGTTGTCGGTAGCAGATCATTGCCTGCGCTCGGAAAACTACATTAACGTCATTGTCTCGGACAAACAGCGGCATCTGCAGTACCTGGATATTGATGCAGCCATTACCCACTGCACAAAGGGCATCGGCATCTGGAAGTGGGCCAGTAATGATGAAGGCCAGGAACCCGATGTTGTCTTTGCTGCAGCCGGCGATATCCCCACCCAGGAAGCATTGGCCGCGACGGCACTGCTCCGGGAACGATTTCCTGACTTGAAAATCCGATTCATTAACGTGGTTGACTTGTTCAAGCTGCAACCTCGCAACGAACATCCACATGGCCTGACGGATGGAGATTTCGATTCTCTCTTTACGACCGACAAGCCGGTCATCTTTAACTTCCATGGCTATCCCTGGCTGATTCACCGTCTCGCCTACCGCCGCACAAACCACCCCAATCTGCATGTACGCGGTTACAAAGAGAAGGGAAACATCAATACACCAATGGAACTGGCGATCAACAACCAGACGGACCGGTTCAGTCTCGCAATCGACGCGATTGACCGCATCCCAAAATTGCAGCGGATCGGCGCGCACGCCAAAGAAGAATTCCGCGATTGCCAGATCGCATGCCGACGCCATGCTTACGAGCACGGGATCGACAGTTCTGAGATTAGCGGTTGGAAGTGGCCTTACGACAAGGGTTGAAGTGAGCGAGCGTCAGCAATGGCTATGGACTGCGGCACTATGAGGATGGCAACGCGTGCGAATTACAACCTGTGAATCACATAAATTGTCCCGGTGAGATGTGGGCCAGCCGGCTCATTCTCGCAGATCTGACAGGAGTCGATCATGATTACTAAGGCCGCTGCAAAGCGGCAAGCAGTGCTCGATACTGAGAAACTAGTCGCCAAGTACGGCTGTGGTCCCGTGCACTTCTCCGGAACGGACGAAGCATTGTATGAACGGCACTTGCTGTTCGACAGTGGCGTCGACCTTGCGGCCGCAACTGCGCGTGATCGGTTCGAGGCCCTTGCGCGGTCGGTGCGAGACGTTCTATCTCAGCGGTGGCTTTTAACAGAGAAGACTTACCAGGAACGGAATCCCAAGCGGCTCTACTATCTCTCGATGGAATTCCTCATTGGCCGCTCGCTGGCGAATAATGTTACGAATCTTCTGCTCGCTCCGCTCACAGACCAGTTCATCGAGGACAAGAAACTCAACCTGCTCGAGATCTTGGAGCAGGAGCCCGATGCTGGCCTGGGCAACGGTGGTCTTGGACGTTTGGCCGCATGCTTCATTGAATCCGCCGCGACGCTGCAGCTACCGGCCATCGGGTACGGACTCCGATATGAATACGGCATATTCAAACAATCCATCCAGAAAGGATGGCAGCGGGAAATGCCAGACAACTGGCTCCGCTCTCCCGACCCCTGGGAGGTCGCCCGCCCGAACGAGAAGGTGGAAGTCAGCCTAGGCTGCTCATTCGAGCTCAGCGGTGGCAGCCTACGCCCCGTGCCTGGCCGTCCGTCGACTCTAATTGGTATCCCATTTGACCGCCCCGTAATCGGATATGGCGGTTCCACGATCAACACGCTGCGCCTCTGGGCCGCAGCTGCGCCTGACTACTTCAACTTTGAAGAGTTCTCGCACGGCGATTTCGTAGAAGCGTTCACTCAGACCCTCTCGGCCGAAACCCTGACCCGCGTCCTTTATCCCGACGATTCCAGAGTGATGGGACAGGCGCTGCGCCTGATGCAGGAGTACTTCCTGGTTGCCTGCTCACTGGCAGATGCGGTGCGCCGCTTTCAACGCTCCAACTCGGATTGGAGCTTATTTGCCGACAAAGTGGCAATTCAGATGAATGACACGCACCCGGCTCTGTCGGTTCCAGAACTCATGCGAATTCTGGTGGACCAGGTGCAACTCGGATGGGACGAGGCTTGGCGTATTACGCAGAAGACGCTGGCGTACACCAATCACACGTTGTTGCCCGAAGCCCTCGAAAAGTGGCCCGTCAGGTGGTTTGAGGAGATGTTGCCTAGGCACCTCGAGATCATCTACGAGATCAATCGCCGCTTTCTGGGCGATGTTCGCGGGCGGTTCCCAGGCGATACAAATCGGATTGAGCGCGTGAGCATTGTCGAGGATGGCCCCGACCAGAAGGTTCGCATGGCCAATCTGGCGGTCGTAGGCTCCCACAGCACCAACGGAGTGGCAGAGATTCACTCGAACCTGTTGCGCCAGACGACACTGAAAGACCTCGCAGAGATCTTTCCTGAACGTTTCAACAACAAGACCAACGGAGTGACACCCCGGCGCTGGTTGCAATTATGCAATCCTGGGTTTTCTAGACTCATCGCTGATGCCATTGGGGACGGCTGGACCGGTGATTTAAGCGAACTAAGCAAGCTTAGAGGATTCACCGAGGATAGTGGCTTCCGCGATGACTTCCGCAAGGTCAAGCGAGATGCCAAGCGACAGTTCTGCGATTGGCTTCGCTGGTCGACAGGGCAGATCCTTGATCCGGAGTCTATCTTCGACTGCCAGGTCAAACGCATCCACGAGTACAAGCGTCAGTTCCTGAATGCACTCCGGATCGTAGTGCTCTACAACCGGCTGCGGCAAGACCCCGGGCTCGACATGCACCCACGGACGTTCCTTTTCGCAGGCAAGGCTGCTCCTGCATATTGGCTCGCGAAAGTGATTATCAAATTCATTAACAACCTGGCTGCAATAATCGACAGCGACCCCGCAGTACGTGGACGGCTGAAAGTGATATTTCTGCCCGAGTACTGCGTTTCGCTTGCGGAGCATCTGATCCCTGCCAGTGACGTCTCCAACCAGATTTCCACCGCCGGATATGAGGCTAGCGGCACAAGCAACATGAAGTTCATGATGAACGGCGCCTTGACGATCGGCACGCGCGATGGCGCGACCATTGAGATGGCCGCAGAGGCGGGCGAAGAGAACTTCTTCCTGTTCGGTCTAACAGCGGAGCAAGTGATGGGCAGTCGCGGGTGGTACAACCCGCACTGGCACTACGAACACGAGCCCCAGACTCGCCAAGCCCTGGACTTGATTTTCTCGGACTATTTCAGCCGCTATGAGCCGGGCGTCTTCGAACCTTTGCGCAACATGTTGCTGACAGACGGAGACCACTACATGCACCTGGCAGACCTGAAGTCGTATCTCGAGACAGACGAGCGGCTGTGCGCCTTGTATGCCGATCCCAACGAGTGGGCGCGCAAGGCCATTTTGAATGTGGCGGGATCGGGAAAGTTTTCAAGCGACCGCACTATCGCTGAATACGCAACCGAAATTTGGGGTGTAAGGCCGTGTCCAATGCCAGAGACAACGTAAAAGTAGAACCGGCAACAAGGAAACGAAAGTGAAATTTACAAACGTACTTGCAGGATTTCTGTTCATAGTCGCTGGTGCCTACGGTCAGGATGTCCACTACAACTATGACCGAGGCACAAATTTTGCGTCCTACAAGACCTACCAATGGGTCGACCTCCCAGGCCGCGTGCGGGATCAGTTGATTGACCGGGATATTAAGCGATCGATCGACGAACAGCTTGCGCAGAAAGGTCTCACCAAGGTCGAGAAGGACGCAGACCTTTATGTCGGCTATCAGGCTGTAATCGACCTGGAAAAAGGTATTAACTTATCGGCCTGGGGTACGCGCGGCGGTCCGGGCGGATGGGGCGAGTGGGGCGGATGGGATAACGGCACAGTAACCGGCCAGACTTCGACCATTCCCGTCGGAATATTGTTGGTTGACCTCTTTGACCCCGCAAAAAAGCAGCTGATCTGGCGGGGAGATGTTAGCAAGACCCTCGATCTCAAGAAAGACCCGGATAAGAATTACAAGAATCTGCAAAAGGCAATGACCAAGCTGTTCAAGAATTATCCGCCTCAAGCCGGCAAATAGTCGAAGGCAACGTAACACAACGAATACACAAGAGAACTCGTAATGAAAGCGAAGCAGACTTGCGGAGCGATTGTCGCTCTATGTGTGGCAGTGGTAGCTGCCCGCGCGAGCTCTTTGGAATTGAAAACCGAAAGTCTGATCAAGGGTAAATTCATCGCAGAACCTCATAGCTTCTTAGATTTTAGATCAGGCCGAGATCGAGGACGATGCATTCTACAGCTTGACGAACTCTGAGGCAGTCACATTGTCAATCGAGACGGGAGTGGAGGATTTTTAGTGATAACGAGCGCTTGGTAAGCGAACCCGGGAGACCTCGAAATGAGCTGCCTTGCTGAATGCAAGGAACGTTTTGAATCTGATCGAAAGCGTATTGATTTCCCGTCATGACGATTGTGAGCACTAGGATCAGCGAAGCTGTGCCTAGCTAGGAGCTTCCCTAAAGCGGTGAGAGAAAATCGCACCTTGCCGGCCCTAAAGTTGGCATAGGCGAACCGCACAATCTGGCTAAAAAGCGATTGCTCACCACGATTAAAGCAACTCAGTTCCGCTGCGTGGGGATTGATACTTCTTGTTTCAGTGTGAAATCCAGCAGCGTCTCACTCGGAATCTTTACCTGGTCGCCTTTCGTGATGACCTCAGATCCTGCGCCAACTCCACCGCCCACACCAGCACCGATAGCCGCGCCTTTGCCACCGCCGGCAAGCGCGCCAATGATCGACCCTACCGCTGCGCCGCCAACCGTTCTCTTGACTGTACTCGAGGTGCGTGATTTGCCAGTGAGTTCATATTCTCCAGTCACGACAGGCACGGTTTTCCCATTCACCACGATCCCGGTTAGCTCAAGCTGAAGTTCCGACTTTCCGGCAAATGTCCCTGATGTCTTGGACTCTGCCAGCCGTCCATAGACATCTGCCCCTTTTGCGACGACCGCGTTGCCACCGACGACCAATGGCTCTTCCAGCGAGGCCTGGAAACGATCTCCCACGCGGTTCTTAGCGGAATCGATGCTATCGATGGTGCGGATAGAGATTTGCGTTCCTGCGGGGATGGTCACGTATGCGCTTGCCCAACCAGCCGCACCCGACGCATCAGGAATGGAGCTTGCCGGCCGTGTGGCGAGCGCCGCTGCACCAGAATCGAACTTGATCGAACTGAGGTCGGCGAGATTATATTTTTGGACTGATGAACCGACCTGGAAGCTGATCTCGTTCTCGGTTCCACCCACGAACTTGCCGTTAATCATGCTGCCGTTTTTCAGTGCCAGAGAATCGGCCCAGACAGACAATGTCAAACATCCCGTAACAACGAACAAGCCCCACGCCTTGAAATTCATGATGACTCTCCTTCATTCAAAGTAATTCGCAATTCTCTCGTTCCTATACCGCTAGGTCTAACGCTCGTTCAAAGGTTCTGCAGCTTATCCTTCTTCTGTTTTGATCATCCTTGTTATTCATATGACCTGCCGCAAAAGGAGCTGCGCCGTGCTTGTGGTGCGCGCCATTGCGCCTTCATTAACTGAAATCATTGCAGCACTTCGAGCCGGCGTTTTGCGTCCCAGTTCTGGCCGTCTGTGAGTGCCAGTACCCGCTGCAAGAATGCCTCGACGGGTCGCTTTCCAAGGGTTCGCGCCGCTAATGCATCGGCATCGGCTTCCATCTGCGGATCGCGAAGGATGTAATCGTTGCATCCCTCCGCCGCTCTGTCGCTTACCAGGTGCGCCATCTCGTGTCCTAAAAAACCTTTGAGTGCAATGTTATCGAACAGATATATCGCCTGCTGCCCGATCAAGATCTTGCCTCGCCCGTCTACAGCAGTGCTGCCAGCGATATAGGCCATGTTCATACTTGCGGGAAAGATATAAATGTGCGGAATTGCCCGACCATACGCCAGCGCGATCTCGGTTGACGCGTCGTAAGCCTTGCCCGAGAAGACTTCGCGCGCTCCCAATTGACCAAGCAGCTCGGCTTCGCAGGCGGTTTGCACTTGGATGTTGAACTTCGACGTAGTGCCGGATGCGCTTGCTTTGTCTTGCGAGGCGAGGATAATTCCCAATAGGATGATCCCCGCAAGTATTCCTCCGGCGATTCTAAAGAGTACGGAAACAACGGACATGCATGCCTCTTCCGGGCCGGCGCAGAGCTAGCGGTGCTCTCTGCGCACTCCTACCCTGTGCACGCCAAGGGCAAACGAGGAGCATTTTCGAAATGTTCATGACAAAAGACTTAGCAACAGGATTGTCCCGCCCGCCGTGACCTTTCGAGGGCAGTGCCCGATTCTAGGCAGACTGCGGCGCTTACGTGACTGTCAGCTCCTACTACCTGGCTCCGGGCTAGCTAGGGTTGTGCTGAAGTAAACGAGCAGGAGCGCGCCTACATGTCAATTATGCCGCGTTTCACTCCGATCATGGCAGCGTGGGTTCGGTCGTTGGCGCCCAACTTGGATAAGATGTTTTTGACTCGGCTCTTGACCGTTTCCTCGGTGATTGAGAGCTGATCAGCGATCTGCTTATTGGCATTTCCGGCGGCAATCAACCGTAGCACACTGATTTCGGCAGGGGTTAGCCCTTCATCAGTCGAGTGCTCCGCAATCTCATACGAGGCTTCGGGAGAAAGCGCCCTTCTTCCAGCATGAACCGCTCGGATCGTTTCTACGAGCTCCTTATGAAACGTATTTTTTAGCAGGTAACCTTGTGCTCCTGCTTTGAGTGCGCGAAGAATCTGTACATCGCCTTTGTAGGTCGTCAGCACGACGATTTTCGCATTAGGAAATTCTCCTCGAATCGCGATGATCGCATCGAGGCCGTTCATCTCCGGCATTTGTAGGTCCATGAGCGTGACGTCCGGATGGTGCGTACGGAATTGCTGGATAGCCTCACGACCATTCGACGCTTCGGCGACCATAGTCATATCCGGTTGAGTGCCAACGAGTACGGCTATGCCCTGCCTTACCAAGGCATGATCGTCTACTGCAAGAATCCGAATCTGAACTGACCCATTACTCACTCGCGTGTTTCCTTCACATCGGTATCTGCCCTGGAGCCCTTCCCAAAGTACCAGAAAGGTCGACTCGGCTTCACGTATGCTCGGGATGCAGGAATGATTAGCTCGATCTCCGTACCGCTATCCACCTCGCTCCAGATGGTTAATTCGCCGCCCACAAGCTTGGCTCGTTCCCTCATGCCGCGCAAGCCATAGTGCCCCTTACGCCCGTCTCCGCGAAGAACCTCGGGCTGAATCCCCTTTCCATCATCCCGAACGCGGAGACGAAAATACTTTTCGTGGTAGCGGATTTCAACCTCTACGTGTCGCGCTGCCGCGTGTCGGAATACATTACGCAGCGCCTCTGCCGCAAGCCGATAAACTTCGTCCCGCAGGATTGGATGCAGATTTCGCGGCGTGCCTTCGACCAACACCTGAAATGGAATGGCCGTC